>Ga0123519_10000502_pt1 | contig 68921 bp, 61 predicted proteins | sample YelNatPaOPRAMG02_FD_87396 | JGI IMG/M metagenome (GOLD analysis project Ga0123519, IMG submission 87396) | Hot spring microbial communities from Yellowstone National Park - Yellowstone National Park OP-RAMG-02 (version 2) | ecosystem: Environmental > Aquatic > Thermal springs > Hot (42-90C) ...
AATGATGTTAGTTCATTATTCAACCTTACTAACTCATCTCGGTTTGATTCAAGATTTTGTTCGCGAAGAGTCTTAATCCTTGCCAGTAGTTCCTGTTCCCTCTCTGACAGAACATAAGGCTTTGTTGTAACTGGTGAGCTAACTCCATCCGTCCTGTCAGTCAATAATGGAGTTGAGCTTTTTGGTGTGTAGATGGTTTCCTGACCAAATACTTTAACTGCTAAAAGAATTAGAACCGTTAGAAGAAATTTTCGTAGCATTTTAGTTTCCTTTCTTTTAATTAATAAATTTGTTTTACAAAAACAAAATAATTTGTAATATTAGAAGAAATACAATTTTCTTACTGTTTATGTAAGATTCTCCTTTTAATAATTAAGTTATCACCGTCATTTTTTTGGTAATTTGTATATTTTTTACTTTTATGTCAAGTATATTTTTTTGATACTTTTTTGATTTAATAAAAAATGTTATTACACACTAAAAAGGATAAATATCTAATAAGCTATATAATATATAAAAGGTATGCTTTCAAATAGATAGTTTCTTCCATCTGTGGAAGAAAACAATGATCGAAGCTGCATAAAGAATAGTCAATTACCCGAACTTTCCTGCTAACAAGCTTTGCAGAGTGAACAATAATTTCACGGAAGAGAGTTTCAGAAACAATTCCAGAACAAGAAAATGTAAAGACAATTCCTCCTGTTTTACATAATGAAAATGCCTGAGAATTTAATCTGATATACGCGTTTGTAGCGTTCTTCAAATCTTTCTTTGATTTAGTTAGCGAAGGGGGATCAAGAATAACTACATCATACTTCCTTCCAGATTTTATTTCTTCCTTTAAAAAATCAAAAACATCTTTATTGTAAAAATTAATATGACAATTTAGATTATTTATTTCAAAGTTTGACCGCATCTGCGAGATAGCCTGTGAAGAAATGTCAACAGCGATAATTTCATTTGCACCGGCAATTGCAGCATTCATTGAAAATCCGCCATCATTACAAAATAAATCAAGGACAGTATCAGAAGGTTTTATAAATCTTCTCAGCTTAAGTCTATTATCAACCTGATCAAGAAAGTGTCCGGTTTTCTGGCCACTCAACAAATCAATATTATACTTAAGTCCGTCAAGTTCTATAACCGTCTCCAATTTACAATTAGATTTAGAAAAAGCAACTGATTCATATAAATCAAGCCCTTCCATTTTTCGGTAGGGAAAGTCATTTTTAAAAATTACTGCATCAGCATTAAGTTCTTTCACCAAAATATCAACTATAATATCCTTAAAGTAATCCATACCCTTTGAAAAAATCTGAATGCTATATAAATCGTTATATTTATCTATAACAAGACCCGGCAAAAAATCGCTTTCTCCATAAACCAGTCGAAATGCAGAGTTATTTCTTGTATATTGTTCCCTGAATTTATAAGCATCTTTTATTCTCTTAGTAAAAAAATTTATATCTATAGTTTCATCATAAGAAGTTGTCAACAAACGGAAGGCAATTAAAGAATTTTTATTATAAAATCCCCTTCCCAGAAACTTCCCTCTAAAATTGTATAAATCTGCAATTACTTCATCAGGAGAAAAGTCCTCAACTCTTTCAATTTCATTTGAAAATACCCATTGATGACCAAGAAGTAAACGTCTATCTTCATTCTTTTTTAAAAAAATTTTCATAGTAAGAACTCGGAATTTACTTTTATTTCATACATACATTTAAAATGTTTTCTTGGACACTTTGAACGACCAATTTTAGTGCATGGGCGACAGCTAATCTCATTATTTTCAAATACTGTAGTAGTAGGCAACTGAGGAAAGAAACCAAATTCTTTTACAGTACTACCAAAAAAAACAAAAGTTTTCTTATTCATTGCTTCAGCAAGATGAAGAATTCCGCTATCATTACATACAATAAATTCACCATAAAACACAAGGCTTAAAAGTTTTTTAAAATCAGTTTTCCCACATAAATTTACACAGTTTTTAAGTCTGACTTCAAGATATGAACAAATTTCTAAATCTGAAGGAGTGTTATCCCCTACCAATACAATTTTTTTCCCTGAATTAGATGAGAATTCCCCAAATATTTTTTCAAACATTTCTTTTGGGTAAGTTTTCGTAAAATGTCCAGATGAAGGAGCAAGAACAATATATTTATAAGAGAGCAAATTTGGAAGCTTCAAATTTTCAAGCAAAGGAACAAAATTGTACGAGACATTATGAGCTACTTTAGAAAGAGTTAAAAGATATTTTTTATAAACAGGGATAATATCTTTGAAGAAATTTATTTTAAAATAAACAAGTAAAAATTTTTTAAAATAATCCTTTTTAAACCTAATTTTTCGTGAGCGTAAAAATAAAGTTAAAATAAATGTTTTCAAATGATTGCTAAGATCAAAAACTAAATCATAGTGATTAAAAATCAATTGTTTTCTGATAGCTAAAATACTATCTGAAGAACTAACAGTGATTATTTTATTAATATAAGGAACAACTTCTAAAAGTTGTTTGTATTTTTGTTTTACAAGGAAATGAATCTCTGACTCAGGGTAGGCTTTTCTTAATTCTTTTAAAAAATTATATGTCAATACTACATCACCAAAAGAGGACAAACGAATAACAAGTACTCTGTCTGGATTTTTCATTGTCTCAAGGTTCAGGAATAGTAATTAATTGATGATAAGTAGGTTCAAGTTGAACTGAATCAATCAATTTACTTATAAAATCAAGACCATATTTATTAATAAAATATGTAATATTAAAAAACCTTTCTTGTAAAACCCCTTCTGGATATAACATATTTAAATACAATTTAAGTTTTATAACATTAGATTCGTTTAGTTTTGCCTGAACATCAAGGAACTTCCGTTGAAAATTTTCAACAATTTCAAGGTACCTGTCCTTTCTGTTTTTAAGTCCATCCGTAAGTGATTTATCAATTTGTTCAATTTTTTCTATAAGTTTGTAAGTAATAGCATTAATTTCATCGAAGTAATCAGAAAAAATATCTTCGATTTTAATCTCATTTACTTTATACATCATTTTATTTCTCAATAAACCTTCTTCATAAAATAGTTCAAGTGGCAATTCATATTTATCAAAAAATGCAGCAACTCTTCTTTCAACAAATGTTACGGAACTTCTTGGATATATTATGGGCATAGGTATATTGAATAAGCTATATACTTCTTTCAGTTGTGAAAAATATGCTATTTCAGAAGGACCCGCAATATAGGTAATGGTAGGTAGTAAATAATCCTGAGTTATGGGACGTAATACAACATTTGGACTAAAATACTCAGGATTAGAATATAACAAAGAAAAAAGTTCTTCTTCAGAGAATTTTTGTCGTGAGTTTCTTAAGCTAAAAGTATTATCAGTTTTAGGTTCGATAACATATCTATTGCCCTGGTGTGTGAAAAAAAGGTTTATTGGACGTGGTTTGACTTGAGGTTCATACATTTGTTCAATAACAGCAGAAATTTCAATTACACTCTCACAACTACGAGGATAGGTTCGTAATTCTCTCTCAAAAATGGGTATTACAAGATTTTTTATTTTAGTATCAGCAGGATTTAAAAGAATTATACCTTTATCTCCAAGTAGTTGCTGGAAAAACTTTCCAAAAGCAACAGTAAAACTAACGCCGGGTCGATAACAGTCCTGAACTAAATTTATAAGCTTTGGTGAAAACTCAGTGTTCAAAAGACAACTCTGAAGCTCATCTATAAATTTTGTAATTGTCTCATCAAAGACAATGCTATTAATAGGTTTAAGATATCGTTCTTGTGGTTGACCGTTTTCAAAATAACTAATCTTTTGGATTTTGTTTTCAGAGTTTAAAATATTGATACTGTTAACTTCAAGGAAATCGTGATCATCTGCTTCCATCCAGAAGATTGGGACAAAATTGTATTCAGGATATTTCTCTGATAAAAAGTTTGAGAGCTGAAAAGTATTAATAGCTTTATAAATAGTATATAAGTTACCTGTCAAAATACCAACCTGCTGTCCCGTTACAACAGCAAATGTCTTTTCTTCTCTTAATTTTTCAATATTTAAGAAAACCCTTTCACCACCCCCAAAAAGTTTATTTTGTTCAGTTAAAATATCACAAAGGACATTACGGTTAAAAGATTCGTGATGATAACTTTCACTTTTCTGATTAACTATCTTAATAAATGCATCGGGTTCGGAAAAATGACCATTAAAAAAAGCCATTATTTTAGATGGTTCAGAAATATAATCGAGGAACAAATCGTTTATATCAGGTAAGTTCCTGTATTCTACTTTCACTTTTTTAACAATTTATTTATCTTTGAAAAATTTGAATAAGTTAAATAAATATTTATAAATATTAAATAAATTTAGTTATCTATGAAAAAATTAATTTTGATTTTATTAGGTCTTATTTTTATGTCAAAAACTGTTTTTGCCATTTATATAACACCCGGCAACTATAGATCATGGACACTTGATAGTCTTGTTGCATATTCTAATGGACACATTACATATTCAGGGGGTATCTATTTTTTCAATGACACTCTGGTTGTATCTCAGTCTGATACAATAAAGATATTATATAATGCAACAATAAAAATGGCTTTTAAAGGATTTGTTAATGTATACGGAACATTTATTATTAATCCACCCGATTCAGTTAAAATTACAGCAATAGATACTTCACAAAAATTTATTGGTTTCAAACTTGATTCTCTCAGTGATGCCTCAGTATTTAAGCGATTAATTATGGAATATGGAAATTCAATTTATCTTATGTATTGTGATATGCTGATTGATAGCTGTATTTTGAGATACAATTATTATTATACATCAGGATTAAGAAGTGGGACGATTTATTTATTTTTTTCCAATCCAACAATTTCCAACAATAAAATTTTTCGTAATATAAGAGCAGCAATTGCAAGTGGAGCTAATGTATCATCATCTCCCAAAATAATAAACAATATTATTTACGAGAATGACCTTGAGAACTATAACACGCCGCAGATTAATCTCGGGGCAGCCTCTTCAGTTCCAGTAATAATAAAGAATAACATTATAAGAGGTGGAATAGCAACAAATTCTGGTGGTATTTCGGTACTTCCTGTAGGAACTGTTCCGTTCATACAAATTGAGAATAATATTATAAAAAACAACAGATACGGAATAGCTTTTCAGGGTTCTAATATAAATGCATATATAGTAAATAATATTATTGATAGTAATAATATCCAGGGATTACCTATGTTAGGTGGTAGTGGTTTAAATTTTAATGGTACTTCAACTTTACAAGCAATAGTGAGCAGAAATAAGATAAGATGGAATTTATGGGGGATTACAATTCAAAATACTGCAAAACCGAATTTTGGAAATCTTAATACCCCTGATACTACTGATATAGGACTTAACTGGATATATGGCAATTCACATAATGACACTATATTAGATCTGTATAACAATACTCCTGACACAATATGGGCACAAAATAACTGGTGGGGTACTTCAATACTTGATTCAATTGAAGCTCACATTTTTCATAAACCCGATAACCCATCTTTAGGTTTTGTTAATTATATACCATATAGAATTACAACAGGTATTACTTTAAGTTCATATCAAAATAGGATATCAGGTTATAGGCTCCTCGAAGCCTATCCAAATCCATTCAATATTACTACCTCAATTTCATTTGAACTATTCGAAAAAGGGGTTGTTTCACTTTACATTTATGATATTAGTGGTAGAAAGATACAAACATTAATAAATGAGCAACAACTCCTTCCAGGATTTTACAGATATCTCTTTAACGCAGAAAATTTTGCGAGTGGGATTTATTTCATAAACATTATTTTCAACAATCTTAACACTACAAAAAAAATTATTCTGTTAAAATAGCAAACTTTTTAATGAACCTACATTGATTAATGAAAAATACAAAACGTAATGCTATTGCAATTGTTATAATTTCTGCACTTGGGTACTTTGTTGATATTTATGATTTGATATTATTTAGTATAGTAAGAATTGTTTCTCTCAAGTCGCTTGGAATAACAGATAACGACTTAATTAGTAATGGAGTATTATTGCTTAATATGCAAATGGCAGGAATGTTGATTGGTGGTATTATTTGGGGTGTATTAGGTGATAAAAAAGGAAGAATTTCTGTTCTTTTCGGTTCAATCATTCTTTATTCACTTGCAAACATACTCAATGGATTGGTACAAAATATACCTCAGTATGCTTTTTTGAGATTGATAGCTGGAATTGGACTTGCTGGTGAATTAGGAGCTGGAATCACACTTGTTTCTGAGGTTATGACTCCTCAAACACGAGGTTATGGAACAATGATAGTTGCTACTATAGGAATTCTTGGGGCAGTAGTTGCTGCACTTGTTGGAGATTTCTTTGACTGGCGTATAGCATATTTTATTGGAGGAGGGCTCGGAATGATGTTGTTGGTACTAAGAATTACAGTTTATGAATCAGGAATGTACGCTTCAATTAAAAATTTGAATATTTCAAAAGGAAATTTCCTAAAATTATTTACAAGATATAATTTATTTATACGATATATTAACTCAATTTTTATTGGTGTACCAATATGGTTTATAGTTGGAATATTAATTACTTTTTCACCTGAATTCGGTAAGGAATTTGGAATTTTAGAAACAATATCAGCAGGTAAAGCAGTTATGTTTTGTTATATTGGACTTGCTACCGGTGATTTTCTGAGTGGAACAATGAGTCAATTGATGAAAAGTCGTAAAAAAGTAATTATAATTTTTATTTCTCTTGAATTAATATTTATCCTTTTATACCTCTTTTTTAATCATAGCAAATTATTATTTTACGTTTTATGTTTTCTTTTAGGAGTTTCCGGAGGGTACTGGGCTGTATTTGTAACCAACGCTTCAGAACAATTTGGAACAAATATTCGTGCAACAGTTACAACAACAGTACCAAATTTTGTAAGAGGAGCAGTTGTGCCTGTTACTTTAATGTTTGAATATCTTAGAAATTTTGTCTCACTAAAGTTTTCTGCTTTGATAATAGGACTATTAACAGTTATAATAGCATATCTTTCCGCTATAAATCTTAAAGAAACCTATGGTAAAAATCTTGATTATATTGAAAAAGATTAAAAAGAAAAAAAAGCCCGATTGCAATGCACCAATCGGGCTTCAAAAAAACTTTTTCCAGTAACTTCCTATCCACTTTAATATTGCGTCCAGGTGAAGGATCTAGAGGTAATTAGATTGTTATCTCCATCATAAACATAGACTTTGTATGTACCAGTTGCATAGAAATTTGCTTTTTTCCATACCCATTGACCTAACTTGTAATCAAATGAAGCTTTTTCAGTTTTGTAGAAAGTTTCATTCCCATAATAGTCAACTGTGTAGATGTCAAAATAGACTGTGTAAGTACCAATATCGTAAGGAGTACGAACAAGCATATAGATGTAGCATCCCTCTGGATCACTGCAGGTCCACTCAGTATTTGGATTCTTGGGATACCCATCTTTAGAAACTTCAGTACAGAAATAGAGAGTTTGGGAAAAGGAATCTAATGCAATTAACATTAGAATTCCAAAGAGCATAACAGATAATGTTTTTTTCATAGTGTGTGTTTTATTTTAGTTAAAGAAATAGGCTTTTATAAAAAACCCTTATTTATGTTTAATATACTAAAATTTTTATCATTTAAAAACAAAATAACATTTTTTGTATTATTAAACCAGATATTATGAATTTTGTTCCCATTTTTGACCTATCTTTTTAAAATATTTTTTTGACTTTAAACAACATTCATTTTGTAATATTTTAAAATGTGGAATATTATAATAACTATAATCTTTTAAAAGACATTTACCAAAGTTCAATAGCAGAGATAGAAATTCCAGAGTATAACATCAGAATCAACAACTTTGATTTTAATTCACTTCCTTCACTTTACGTTGACAATTTAGAATACCAGATAAAACAAATAAATATAATTAGAAAAAAGATTCAGGACCTCTTCACAAACGATAATAACAATGATATACATTCACTTAAAATTTTTTCAAAAACAGATTTAGAAGTTCAAGAAAATTATAAGTTTATTTATCCTATCTATAGAAGGTTCCACAATAAAAGTAAATCCAACTCTGTTGTTATAATACTTCACGGTTTGAATGAAAGAAGTTGGGACAAGTACCATAGCTGGGCTAAGTATATAGTAACTGAAACAGGTATACCAGTCATACTCTTTCCAATCGCAATGCATATAAATCGCAGTCCTGCACTATGGAGGTTTCCACGCGAAATGAATGCAATATCAAAAGAACGAAAAAAACTTTTTTCTCATCTTACAGAATCATCTTTTGTAAATGCTGCAATAAGCACACGCCTCACTTTTAATCCTATTGTGTTTTTTTGGTCTGGGGTAAGGACATATTTCGATTTAACAAATTTTCTTAGTTATTTAAAATCTGGCAATCATCCTTTATTTGAAAAAGAAACCAAAATTTACTTTCTTGGATATTCAATTGGTGCTTTTATAACTCAGATTCTCTACATTGCTAATCCTTATGGGTGGTTTGATGATATAAAATCTGTTTTATTCTGTGGAGGTTGTACATTTGATAAAATGACCCCCTCTTCAAGATACATATATGATTCAAAAACATTTGAAGTTATGAGTGATTTTTATTTAAATAAATTCGAAACTGAAATATTAAAAGATAGATATCTTAGTAAGTTTTTTGAGGACTTTAAAATTGAAGCTAATGCTTTCCTTTTAATGTTACATTTTGAAAAAAACTTAGATGAACGATTCAGTGTATGGAATCGTTTTAAAAAAAATATTTTTACGATATCATTACAAAAAGATGAAGTAATACCACCTTATTGGACACAATTAACGATGACAAATGAGTTAAAAAATCCAGATGGAAAATTTCTGTTGCTTGATTTTCCATTTGATTACAGTCACGTAACTCCATTTCCTCTTTTAGGAGAAATTCAAACATTGGTTGATAAGGCTTTTTTGCAGGTATTTGATAGGATAATTGAATTCTATTTAAATTCATAAACATATTTATAAAAATATTCAAGCGTCTCTTCAAAATCATCAAGGGACTTCTCAGAAAGCAATCCATCTTTTGTATATGAGTAGTTGGTTCTTGATAAGATATTATTGTTTTTATCAAATCGTTCTTCTTCTATAATTTGGTTTTTGTCATCATATTTTAATTTTGTAATTTGATAAACAGCACCTGTAGAACTAAATTCAGTTATCTGAATTAAACGATTTAATCCATCGTATTTATAAACCGTTCGAGTTTCGGTTTTAAGCGTAGGGTATAAAATAGCTTCTTCGACAACATTGCGATTAATATATTTATATTCATAAATTGTTTGAAAATATCCATCAATATCAGTTTTTTCTTCCCTAATAAGATTTCCTTCATCATCGTAAAATATAAGACTTGTTGATACAACATTTTTATCTTTATCATAGGTATGTTGTTTATTAACACGTCCATATTCATCATATTTATATTCAATAGTAAATGAATAATCATTTCCAAGATAATATTCTTCAAATTGCTTATAGCCTTTGTTATATTTACAAACAATTTTACTTGTAACAACTGTATCTTTCATAAAAATACTTTCGCTTATCTTATTATCCTCATTAAACCTATAAATTTCTAAACTTTTTACAGGTTCAAATTTTCTTACAGTCATAACATTTTCAGCATAATCAATAGTGGTTTCCTCTATTATTTCAAAATTATCAGTTCGCTGGTGATCTTCAAAATCAAAACTTTGAACAATACATTTCGTTACACCAAGTTTTTTATAATTTAAAAAACGGTTATTAAGTTCATTATCATTTTTCAAAACCAATTTAAGTTGACCAAACAATGAGTTGAACGCACTTAAAGATATTAAAAGAATAATTATGCTTGTTATCTTAATGTTGTAAATTACTTTTGCTTTGTTCATATAATATTAATTGTATGTTTTGGTTTTTAAGTAGACGGAAAAGGTGGTAGTAAGTCTTTATATAACTTAGCTTCCGAAAGAATAACACTTTTTAGTTCATCTAAATTACCTACTTTTTTTGCGGGGAATATTATTGCCCTGCTAACATTTACGAGACAGTATGGATTTCTAATACTTTTGGTTAAAGTCTGAAGATCATTACCCTGAGCACCAATCCCCGGAATCAGCAGAGAAAGATATTCATAAGTTTTTGTAAGCTTCTCAACTAATTCAGGGTAATTAGCTCCCACTACAAAACCTATAGAATCAGTGCCATTTTTAATAAATTTTTCAATTACAAGTTCATATAAGTATTTGTCGTTACTCTTTAAATCTTGGAAATCGTTTGCTCCTGGATTTGAAGTATGAGCAAGAACATAGGATAATTTATTCTTAATTTTAAAAAAAGGTTGCAACGACTCAACACCCATATATGGATTTAATGTTACAGCATCAAAATTTAATTTTTCAAAAAAATATCCAGCATACATTCGGTTTGTATTTCTAATGTCTCCTCTTTTTATATCAGCTATAGTTATTACTTCATCAGGTAATAATTCAACTGTCTTCTCAAAATTTGCATAACCAGTCGAACCTAAAAATTCATAAAATGCAATATTAAGTTTATAACCTAAAGTAAGATCTTTAGTTAGTTCTATAATTAATTTATTATAGTCGAATACAGGATTATCAGATAAACTTAAAAAAAACTCAGGAATTTTACTAATATCAGTATCAAGACCTATAATCAGACTGGAGTGAATTTCTTTTTTTCTTTGTAATATTTTATTTAGGAAACTCATTTTATAAAAAGACCTTCCGATTTTTATATGCGTTTAGTCCAATGGCAATCATTAAATAAAATGAGAGTAAAGATGAAACTCCATAACTGACAAATGGCAACGGTATTCCTATAACAGGCATTATTCCGAGTGTCATACCTACATTTATCAAAAGATGAAACAAAATTAAAGATGCTATACCTACACAGGTAAATGACAGAAACGAATCACGGCTTTGTGCTGCAATATTAAAAAGCCTTAAAATTATTATGACAAACAAAAGGACAACCAGAATTGCTCCAATTAGACCAAATTCCTCTCCTATCATACAGAAGATAAAGTCAGTCCATTGTTCAGGAATGAATTTTAATTGTGTTTGAGTTCCTTGCAAGAATCCTTTACCAAATAACCCTCCTGAACCTATTGCAACTTTTGATTGTATAACATTATATCCAGTTCCAAGTGGGTCAGTAGTAGGATCAAGTACTGCCATTATGCGATGCTGTTGATAAGGTTGAAGTTTATTAAAGAGAAAATTAACTGAAAATCCAGCAATTACATTAATAAAAAAAACAAGCACTGATTTCCACAGTTTGCCTTTCATCAGAATCAAAATGATTATAACAGCTACAAGTCCAGCATAGAAATAATACTGGTTAAGAAATGCAAGTACAACAAGCACAACTGGTGAAATAATCGCAAAGAGTAGAAATGGAGATAATCCAGCCCAAAAAAGCAGAGGTATAATAAAAGAGAAGAACACAAGTGTTGTACCAGTATCATTCTGAAGCTTGATTAACATTGCAGGAAGAAGAATAATCAAAATTGCTCGAAAAATCATTGAAGCACTGTTTATTGACCGACCTTCAATATTTCTATGAAGAAAATTGGAAAGTGCTAATATTGTAGTAACCTTTGCAAATTCAGACGGTTGTATTCCAAACCCCGCAATATAGAACCAGCTTTTATTTCCGTTAATTGTCTTCCCAAATATAAGAACCGCAATTAATAGTAAGATTGAAGTAATATATGCTGGATATGAAAGCATAAGAAAGTACTTAGATGGTACAAACAATAAAACTATCATCATAACCAGACCTACAATAGCAAAGATCAATTGTTTAGAAAAGAAATCCTTACTTGCAGAACTTGCATAGGTTGCACTATAGACTGCGAAAAGGCCTATCGTTACAAGTGTAATTACAGATAAGAAAAGTACAATATCAAATTTATCAAAAAATCTTCTTTCCATTAATCCCTGACCTGAACAGTTATATTTTCATTATAAACATCAAGAGAATTATTACTAAGATATCTTACCATAATAGCAGCAGCAATAGGAGCTGCAAATTGATTTCCCCACCCAGCGTTTTCTCCCAATACACAAACAGCAATTTGTGGATCATTATAAGGAGCAAAACCAACAAACCAAGAGTGATTATTCCCATTTGGGTTTTGAGCAGTACCTGTTTTACCTGCAAGAACAAATTCTGAAGATTTAATATTTTTAGCTGTACCACTACCATTAACTACAAGATACATACCCTTTTTAATTGCATCATAATACTTCTGAGGAAATTCAATACGATATTGTTTAAATTCAGGAACTATAGTTTCAGCTGTTATTGGATTAACAATTTTTCTTACAAGATGCGGTTGATTATATAAACCATCCATACACATTGCTGAAACATATGCTACAAGTTGAATTGGGGAAACACCAAGCTCTCCCTGACCAATACCAAGATTTACAAGTACTGCAGAAGACCATTTATTGACACCAAAAATTTTATTATAGTATTCAGTAGAAGGTAAAAGACCTGATGTTTCTCCAGGTAAATCTATTCCTGTTTTTGTACCAAAACCAAACAATTTCGAATAGTAATGAAAATTATCAAGTCCAACCATTAACCCAAGTTTATAAAAAAATACATTTGATGAAACCTCAATTGCACGTGTTAGATTGATAGAACCATAAGCACCGTGATCTTCATAAACCCTGTTTCCATATTGAAATGAGCCACCACAATATATTGTTGATGAGGTTGTTATTTTACCTGAGACCAGAGCTATCATTCCCATCATCATTTTCCAAGTTGAACCTGGAGGATATTTAGATTGTATTGCACGATTAAAGACAGGTTTACTTTCATCATTAAACAACCTATTAATTTCCTTTTTATCAGGAGTTCCCGAAAAAATTGATAAATCAAAATCGGGTTTTGAAACAAGACAAAGAACTTCTCCATTTCGTGGATCCATCGCAACAATTGCGCCTCGACGTTTTCCAAGTAATTTCTCAGCATATTCCTGAAGGGCTGGATCTATAGTAGTATACAAGTCATAACCGTTTTTGGATTTCTCATCACTCAGTCCATTATTATAAGGACCAACTTCTTTTCCATTAACATCAACAACAATCAATCTAACACCCTTTTCACCCCTTAGATATTTTTCATATTGCTTTTCAAGCCCGGTAATGCCAATAAGATCTCCCATTCTATAATAACCATCATCCTGAGATTCTAATTGTTTTTGGGGTATTTCGCCAAGGTAACCAAAAATGTGTGACCCCCTGAATTTAATTGGGTAGTATCTAAGAGATTCAACAACATAACTAACACCTTTGAGTTTATCTTTGTTTTCTTCAATATATGCTATAGTTTTAAAATCAACATCACGTTTTATATTAACGGGATTATAACGATTTGTCCCTTTAACACTTGAAATAGTTTCAAGTATATCATTTGGATCTTCATTAATTAATTTAGAAAGTTCCTCGATTTGAAATTTATCAAATTGTGATGGTATTACTGTTATTGTGTAAGATGGTTTATTATCAACTAAAACATTTCCGTTCCTATCAAAAATTATCCCACGGGCTGGAGTTTCGATGATTTTCTTTATTGAATTTTTTTCTGATTCTTTACCATATTCTTTTTGATTTATAACCTGCAGTTCAATTAATCTAAATATAAGCACCAGCCCTGTAATAATCGTAACTGCATAAAGGATAATATGTTTTATCCCATTGTTCATACTTGAGCAAATGTTGATTTACGACGAGGTAATAATAAATAAATTAATGATACAGTCATCGTATATACTGATGATGTTAACACATAACGCATAAGGACAAGTGGGTATTTAATATCAGTACCTTGAAAATAAATAGAGTAAAAAACAAAATTAGAAACAAGACTAACAGTAAAAACAGTTAAAAGGAAGTACTGTTTTTTTAAAAATTTTTCATCTTCCTTTTTAAAAAATCCTGCAACAAAACATGCAATTGTATATGAAAGAGCTTGAAGACCAATAAAAGTTCCTCCTAAAATATCAATTAAAAGCCCTGCAAAGAATCCAAATGTTACACCTATTAATTTCCCTTCTTTAACACTTATATAAATCAGGATAATTATTACAAAATCAGGACTAATATTATAAGTCGATATTGCAAGTAACCAGATTAGTGACTTTTGTAAAATAATAAATACAACTAACAGTACTACATATTTCACATATTTAGTTATCACTTCTATTTCTTAAAGGTTTTTTCAAGTTCGTTTCTTTCATTTGATGGGATATATTTAACAACAAATACCTCCTCTATATTTTGGAAATTTACTAAAGGGGCAACGATCACTTTCTTGAAAAGGTTATCAAGATGCCCTACCTCAACAACCACTGCAACAGGAATACCATGTGGAAATAAATTACTATACTCTGATGTTATCATTACATCACCAACATTTACATCAGCATTCTTGGGAACATTCTTGACTATTAAATCTGATGAACCATCATAAGTAAGTATTCCATCAATTCGTGAGCGTTGATTTTTAACAGTTACTTTTAAATCTCTATTAAGTAAAATTTGAGCTATAGAATAATGTGCACTTGTTGCAACTATCCTGCCAACCAGTCCATCATCTGTAATTACAGGCATTCCAATAAAAACACTGTCTGATTCACCAATATCAAGAGTTATTGTATTTCTTGTTTGAACAAGGGATTTATTAACTATTTTACCACCAACTAAACTTAAACGAGATTTTTCTTTAAAGTTGAGTAACTTGGTCAATCGAATGTTTTCAAGTTTAGCCTCTTTTAAATCAGCAAGTTCTTTTGCGAGTTTAATGTTATTTTCTCTTAAAAGTTTATTTTCTGTTTCAAGTGCAAATATATTCGGGATAGCTGATATCCCACTTTGAATAGTACCAAAAGAAGTAATAGCTGCAGAACGAAGAAACCTTATTTGAAAATTATCATTTGTGAATATCAAGATAATTGAAATCACAACAAATAAACTCAACAACAGATATTCTTTTATGTCAAGTGCTATATCAAAAAACCTTTTCATTTCAATGATTGAACTGTTGTTTGAGTTTAATAATATTACTAACGTTTCAACATTACCTTTCTATAGTAATTAATATCTTCAAGTACCTTTCCAGTACCTCTTGCAACTGCAGTTAATGGGTCTTCTGCTATATGGACAGGGACACCAGTTTCCATTCTAACTCTTTCATCAAGCCCTTGTAACAAAGCTCCACCACCAGTTAGAAATATTCCTTTTTCAAGAATGTCAGCTGAAAGTTCAGGAGCAGTTTTTTCAAGAGCAACTTTAATTGCCTCTATCATCTGACGTACAGGACCATCAAGAGCTTCTCTTATTTCTATTGAGCTTATTTCAGTAGATTTAGGAACTCCTGCTACAAGATCACGTCCCAAAACCTCAATAATAGTTTCTTCTTTCAAAGGCATAACAGAACCAGCTTTACATTTAATATTTTCTGCTGTGTTTTCTCCAATCAATAAATTTTGATTATTTCTAAAGTATCTAATAATAGCTTCAGTCAGCTCATCTCCTGCTATTCTTATTGAAGTACTGTTTGTTATTCCACCAAGACAAATAACAGCAATTTCAGTTGTTCCACCACCAATATCAACAATCATATTACCTTCTGGTGCCATAACATCAAGTCCAATACCAATAGCTGCAGCCATCGGTTCTGTTATAAGATATACTTCTTTTGCACCAGCATGTTCAGCCGTATCTCTAACGGCACGTTTTTCTACTTCAGTGATGCCACTCGGTACGCAAATTACAATACGTCTCGCAGGCATAAAACTTCGTGTGATCTTCTTAATAAATTCTTTTAACATCATTTCTGCAACATCAAAATCGGCAATAACTCCATCTCGCAATGGTCTGACAGTAACAAGTTCCTTATGAACCCTACCTATCATATTCTTAGCTTCATGTCCTATAGCTACAAGTTTTTTTGTTGTTTGATCGTAAGTAACAATTGAAGGTTCATTTAGTACAATTCCCTTCCCCTTCATATAGATCAAAGTATTTGCGGTACCAAGATCTATTGCTATGTCATTAGAAAACATTCCAAATAACGGCATATTATAACCCCATTCTTTTTTAATTTATCAAATATAACAAAAATATTTTTAATGTTTGAAATGTCTTATTCCAGAAAAAACCATTGCGAGTCCATAATTATCTGCAGCTTTAATAACTTCATCATCTCTTACAGAACCCCCCGGTTGAATAACACAGTTTGCACCAGCTTTAGCAAGTTCAATAACTCCATCTGGAAATGGGAAAAAAGCATCTGATGCCACTACACTCCCATTAAGATCTTTTTCAAATTGTTTAGCTTTCATTATAGCAATTCGTGTTGAATCAACCCTTGAAGGTTGTCCTCCACCAATCCCAAGTGTTGCACCATCTTTAACAAATACAACAGCATTTGATTTTGTGTGCTTTGCTACCTTTTCAGCAAATAGAAGATCAAATACTTCTTTATCGGTAGGAACTCTTATAGTAACACACTTAAGATTTTCTTTAGTTGAATTTAGAGTATCAGTATCTTGCAAAAGATAACCACCTGTTATCTTTCTAAGGTCAAATGTTGACTGATAATTTTTGTATTGTATAATTCTTCTGTTCTTTTTTTTGAAAAGTAAATTAAGTGTCTCCTCATCAAAGTCGGGAGCCATAATAATTTCAGTAAAAATTTTGTCAACCTCTTCTGCAGTTTCAAAATCAAGTTTACTATTGAAAATCACAATTCCACCAAATGCAGAAACCGGATCAGTATTATATGCATTTAAATATGCATCGTGAAGAACACTGGACAAAGCAACACCACAAGGATTGCCATGCTTTATAATTGCACAAACCTTATATTCATTGCTAAATTCATTAATTAATTGATAAGCTGCATTTATATCAAGTAAATTGTTATATGAAAGTTCCTTTCCATGTAGGACTTTAAAAACCTCATCAAAATCTTTTTTAACAAGAAATCCCTTCTGATGTGGATTTTCTCCATATCTAAGAGTAAATAAATTTTCAAGGTTGATAAAATCAGGATATTCACTTTCGCTCAATAAATTTTTAAAATATTCTGTAATTGCGCTATCGTATGCGGTTGCTTTAAAAAATGCTTCATAAGCAAGTCGTAACCTAAATTCATCAGGTAAGTTACCCTGAAATCTTGTATATATGTTTATAAACTCTTGGTATTGTTTAGGTTCAACAATTATACTAACAGATTTAAAATTTTTTGCTGCTGCTCTAATAAGAGAGATACCGCCAATATCTATCTTTTCAATCGCATCAACAAGAGTACATCCTTCCTGTTGAATAGTCTCTTCAAACGGATATAAGTTTACAACCACAACATCTATACCCGACAAGTTCATTTCAGTCATAATCTTTTGATGATGTGAATTTTCCCTATCGTAAAGAATACCAGCAAATATGTATGGATGTAGGGTTTTCACCCTTCCATCAAGAATTTCTGGGAATGATGTTATCTTTTCAATCTCGGTAACAGGAATATTATTAGCAATTAAATATGAAGAAGTCCCACCGGTTGAGATAATCTCAAAACCATTATCAACAAGAAATTTTGCAAGTTCTATAATTCCATCTTTTTTATAAACACTTATAAGTGCTCGTTTCATAACTTTATGTTTCAAGTTTAATTTTTCCTTCTTCAATCAAACTAATTACATACGGATAGTACTTATGTTCAAGTTCAAGAACCCGTTTTTGTAAAGAATATTCATCATCAGCTTCATCAACTTCAATACATTTCTGAAAAAGAATCTTACCTTCATCATAGTTTTCGTTTACACAATGAATTGTAATACCTGTTACCTTAACACCTGCCTTGATAACAGCCTTATGAACATTGATTCCATACATTCCTTTACCACCAAACATAGGAAGTAAAGCAGGATGTATATTAATTATTCTGTTTTTAAAAGTTCTAACAACTTCCGGTTCAACCATCTTCATATATCCTGCAAGTACTATTAAATCAATAGAATGCTTAGAAAGAACATTTAGGAAAACATTAGCGTATTCTTTTTCAGTTAACTGAGGATAAACTTTTCTACTGATATGAATTACTTCTATACCATACTCACGTGCTATATTCACCGCTCCACAGGAAGAGTTGTTCGTTATAAGCAGAGAAATATTCGACTTTATAATCCCTTCTTTTCGAGCTTTCAATATAGCAAGAAAATTTGAGCCAGTCCCTGAAGCAAAAACGCTAATATTCAATTTTTATATTAATCAATAAAAATAAATAAATATTAGCGTTTTTTCAATTGAAGTATTGATAGAGAGAAATAATTATTTCTCTATAACAAAAAACTACCAAATTACTTTTTGTTTAGAGCTTTCAAACCTTCAAGAGCAGAAGCATCATCAGGACTAATCAGAAGTACCTTGTTAAATAGAGTTTCAGCCTCACTATATTTACCAAGTTTGAAATTAGTCCATGCAAACATTAATACAGAATAATAATCAAAAGGATAACTATTTACAACCTTTTCGAATTGTCTGTAAGCTTTATCGTAATCGGGCTTGTAATAATAAATTAAGCCAAGTCGATAATTAGCAACTGAGTTATTAGGGTCGAGTTTCAAAATGTTTTGATAAATTTCTTCTACTTTACCCCATTTTTCCTGTGCAGCATAAGGATTAACCAATCCGAATTTTGCTTCTATTGAAAGGGGCATCAGGTTGTTTGCAATTTCATAATACTTTATCGACTCATCATACTGTTTATTAAGGTAAGTTAACCAACCTAATCGTAGATTAACTTCATAATTATTTAAATCATACACATTTTTTAAAGCCTTAATTGCAGACTCATAATCACCCTGCCCTTCATAAACGTAACTGTCTTTAAAAGCACTTCTAATATCCCCCATTGGGGTGTAACTGCTTTGTGCATTGATAGCAACAAAAGTAAACAATATAAAAGTTGCTATCAAAAACCTTTTAGACCATTTTAAAACATCCATTTTAGACCTCCTATTAAGTTATGATTATATTCTTTGAAAAAACTTGTTAAAATATCGTTATTATTATAAGTACGCTTTGGGACTTCCCGAACGTAAAATGAATATCTAAACAAAAACTCAACCCTGTCGGAAAGGAGTAAAAATAAATTTACACCTGTTAAATTTGAAATTTTATCAGTAACGTTATAAACTATATAATAGTTTTCTTCAGAATAATTTATAATATTTCCAAAAGTGTATTGGAATTCTGTCCAAACCCTATCAAAAAGTTTAAATCCCAGTTTTGTTTTTAGTAATCCTCGCTCGATTGCATAATTATTTGAATTCGTATTTCTATTTAAAATAAAGTTTGATACAAGATAGAGATTCAGATTACTCTTGGGATAAAATGCTATATCAAGGCTTGATTGTCTCTGAGTATAATCATTCATATTAGATATAGAATTAGAAATTCCAATTGATAAATTACCAAGTTCTTTTGATATACTCAAACCAAATATATAGTTATTTAGAGACGTTGAAATTTTTTGAGTAGTAAAATCTGTTCCTGATTGTGAAACAAGCAGGTCCTCGCTATTAACAAATAATAAATTCAATGTAAGAGTTACATAAAAATCCTTACCGGGATAAATCCCACTGGTTAAATAGTAGCTCCACTGTCGTGTCTGTAAATCAATTTCTTGTAACTTATTTTTATTCAAAAACTGGCTTGTCTTGAGAATATTCATTCCACTTACACCGTGAAATAAATTAACTCTTTCATGTATATTATGTAAAAGATTAAAACTGAAATAATTACTGTAGTTTCTAACATCCTGAGATTCTACTGTTTGAGAATTACTTTTTAAATTATTTTTTGTATCGTTATACATACTATTTAAGCCATAACCTCCTTCAACATAGCTACCTGAAATAAATTTTGGTTCTGAGTAGTTTATTTTCTTAAGAAGTGTTGAAGGAAAATGTTTAGCAAGTAAATTTAATTTTGATGTTTTATTGGTAAATAAATAGGAATAATAAAGATACTCAAATGCAATTGTATCTCCAGGCTGAAATTCAAGGGCACGTTCAAAATGTGCTATTGCTGACAGATATTTTTTTAGTTCATAATATCCAATGCCTGCACGCATTCTTAAATAATAAAAATCTATACCATTATTTATTGCATCTTCACAATAAGATGTAAGACTATCCCACTTTGCTGTTTTATAAAGCTCAAACGATTTAGTATCAACCTCAGATTTGTAATCTTTTATCTGAGCTATAGAAGTTGAAATTATTAACAAAAAAACAAGTATTATTCCTGTACGCATTTCAGTATTGATTTAGATTTTTTTGTTTCAATTTTTACTTCATTGATTCCTGTTCTATCAATAATTGTTTGGAAAGATTTTTCATCAGTTTTAATACCAAAAATTCGATTCGTAACTTTTGATTCAAGATGAATTTCGCTTGGGCTCAAGACATTATCAATATCTTTATAAATAAGCAGGTAATTTGCCCGCATAAATAAAATGAATGGTGAAACAAAATCCTGGATAAATAATTTTAACCTTGAAAATATTAAATTTAAAGCAAAAACATCATTTATTACGAGATTTTTATAAAAGCCAAGTGGTACATGATAGAACGCAAGGAAGAACTCATAAAGAATAGATTTTCTTTTTCCAATAAAATTATAAAAATAAAATACCTTACCATCGTTATAAAAGTAAGCGTAGCTATTACTTTTTTCCTCATAAAGATATGAGTAATTAAATATATCAGTACCTACAATCCAGTTAACATCGGTTTGCTTTTTCCCATTTGTATATTTGAATGATATTTTTCTGTTAGGAACAAAATGGAAAGCATTTCTCATAAGGTTATTGACTTCTATATTGCAAACTTTTTCGTTAACAACCGGACGTGAAAAAGACTGAAATACAAACCCATCTTTTCTATGAACAATATATTGTGAGAAGGGATAATCAATTGTTTCACCATCAATTCTATTAGTTGCCTGTAATTGAAAGTGTAAATGAGGTTGAGGTGAACGTCCGGAACTACCACACTCAGCTACAGGCTGTCCTGACTTAACCCAATCCCCTTTGTTAACACGAAAAGAACCTGCCTTCAAGTGTGACATTTTTGAATAAAAATAATCTCCGTGTTTTATAATAATTGTGTTACCCCAATTATGTTCAAGATTTACATCTCCCACAATATTATCAGGGATTCCATCAACAATCTCTTCAACAACTCCATCAGCAGGAGCAAGAATAACCTTCCCATAACAATAGTAATCCTCAAGCGCTACACCAAAATTCCGAAAAGTTTTGTTTTCGTCATCAGTAATGACAAAATCCCATGCATAACGCCATCTATCTTTATGAGTAAATTCTCCATTATGAGCTTGCCAAACAGTCCATTCTCCAAAGAATGGAAGTCTCAATAAGAAAGGTTTATACTCCTTGAACCTATGATTATTATTTACATAAGTATAGAGACTGTTTTCTGGAGTATCCTGATGTAATAAAATTTCAGTAAGACTATCTTTTTTTATTTGTCTGCTTTTTAACACATTCAAAAAGAGCAAAACTACCAGATTAAAGGGCAATGAATAAATATGCAATTTTAGATTTGAAAAGATACTACTAAAACCCACAGTTAGTAAAACAGCGACAGGCATAAGAAATATTGTCCACAAATATGAACTTTTAGATGGAACAACAAAATAACCACCAACTGCTATGGATGTTAGTATAAAATTAAATCCAATATAAGCATAACTAACTTCATTTATATCAACACCAATTAAAAGATAAAAAGCATACGCAAAGTAATAACCTAATACCGAAAGAGTAAAAGCAATTCGAGAAAAATATAATAGACCAATAGCAATAATAATCCCAGAAATCACATTATACTGGAAAAAAATCGCACCAAGTGAAAGCAGATAAATTTTAACTGAACCTATAAAATCAAATTTTCTGTACCAATCGTAAATATTAAGCAATTTTTCACCACCTATTTTATAAACATCATTCATAAAAAATATACCCCTTGCACTTACACCAATAAAATTAAATTCACGAGCAGCAATAGTAACTATCCAGAATGTAAGTAAAAAAGATAAACTTAAAAATGGCAGGTAATATTTCATAAATAGATTTTCCAAACCGATGGTCAAAAAGAAACAAAGTATAGAAGCAAATACAACTACAACAATAATTATTGCATGAAATTCAAATTCCAGTCCTATTCCTAAACCAACAAGTAAACTATTAAAAGTATATAAACCTTTTTGAATCTTAGTTTTATCAAATCCAAGTGAATACGAAATAATTAATGAGGTCAGCAAAGCAACTAAACCACATAGACCTGAAAATAGATCAAAAAAAGAACTTATTAATAAAAGAAGAGCAAAAAATTTCTTTTCTGAAAAAAAAATAATAGAATAACTATTTAAAATAGAATCTGTAAAAAAACTGATTTTATTCTTCACCAGTTTACTTTATTTCATTTAGATATTCAGGAACTACCTCAAATTGATTAATGCTTTCTAATGTTTCTTTTTTTCTGATCAGATGAGTTTGGCCTTTCATATCAATTAAGACTACATTTGGACGCATTGTAATAAATTGCATCCACTGAGTCAAGTTATAGGCACCTACACTTTTTATTACAAAAATATCACCTCTTTTAACAGGTGGCAATGCAATACTTTCTCTCAATTGATCAATATTCATACATAAAGGTCCATAAACTGAGGTCAATTCTGTGTGTGGAGAAAATTCCTGTGCTGGTATAATTTTATGGTCGTACCAGAAAGAAGTAAACAACAAATTTACACCTACATCTACAATTATAGCTTTTCTACCATCAGAAAGCCTCTTATTTGCGAGAACTGTACCTATCAGATATCCAGCATCATCAATTAATGCACGTCCTGTTTCAAGAATAAGTAAAGGTAAATGCTCAGGGTTTATCTGTGAATTAATGATTGTTGTTGTAATGGCTTCAGCATAATCGTCAAATGTTGGTGAGGTATCCACTCCTAGAAGATATGAACCCTTTAATGTGTTTTTAGATGCAAATCCACCTCCAATATCAATATAATCAATATAATGATGATATTTTTTTTCAATATTGATAGTCAGATCAACAAGTTTTGCTGTTGCAACGGCATAGGCATTTGCTGACAGCATAAAAGTACCTATATGTGTATGTAAACCAACAAGATGTAATTTATTACTCAACATTATTCTATTTATTGCTTCCCACGCTTCCCCATTCTCATAATTAAAGCCAAATCTATCCCAAATAGGGTAAACTCCAGTATCCATATTAACCCGAATTGCAACTTTTGGTTTCTTTTTTAATGAAGTTGCAATATCAATAAGTGAATAAAGTTCATCAAAGTGGTCTATATGTATTAATGCTCCCTTTTCAACTGCAAATTTTAGATTTTCATCAGTTTTCTCAGGTCCATTATAAATGATGTGTGAACCATCAACACCAAGTTTCAAAGCCTTTTCAAATTCAAACATACTGACTACTTCTGCCCATGCTCCTTCTTGATGGAAAATTTTGCAAACGCTGTTAAGGTAGTTAGTTTTGTAAGACCATGCAAATTGAACTTTTGGATATCGAGTTTCAAAGGCACGCTTTGCCTCTTTAAATGTTTTTCTTATTGTTAGTTCTGATATTACAAAAACAGGTGAACCATATTCCTTTACAATATCCTTTACAGGAACATCCTCAATATGTGTAAGGGGTTCAAATTCAGATTTCAACCCAAATTTATTTGAAATCCCTACAGAAATTTTTTTAATGATTGGCCTTTCAAATACTTCTTTTCCCATATTATTTATTTTTAAAGTTCTCCAAATTGAGTTAATTTTTCAAATTCTTCAAGATTTGTAATCATTTCATATGAGTACCTTATAAAAAGCTTACCAATATCATACTTTTCCATAGGTTTAACATCCATACCGAGTGCAAGCTTTATAAGAGCTTCTGGCAAATTCTGTCCAGCACCAACAGCAAGATAAACCCATGCTGGTAACCTTGGGTTTATCTCAAGAAGATAATATTTGTTTTTTGATTTTATAATTTCAAGCTCCATCCCTCCTCTCCACTCAGTTTTTCCAATTATCTCACGTGTTAACTTCAAAAGTTTTTCATCATCAATTGTTATACCTGACCATGCCTTACCTTTATCTGTAATATAAAGTTTACGCATTGGCACTGCCCCAATTGTGTTACCCTTACCATCACCAAGAGCAACAACATTGACTTCAGTTCCTTGAACAAATTGTTGAATAATTATTGGTAGACCCCATTTTGATGAAATTCTACGAAAATAGATCAGAGCCTGTTCTGGTGAATGTGCAACATAAGCATCATAAAACTTGCCCTTTACAAGAACAGGATACTCAAAATCTTTTGTAAGTGTATAGATATCCTTTTCACTAAAAATAGACCTGCTGTAAGGTACAAGTATGTCGTATTTTTTGCCAAACTCATATAAAAAAGGTTTACTACGTTCTTCCAGCTGATTAAGAGTTGGCAGAAAAGTTTTAATTCCCATTCTTTGCAAACGAGTAGAGGAACGAATAAATGTATATAGCTCAGCATCAAAATTTGGTATTAAAACATCAATTCTCTCAATACTATTGATGTAGTTTAAACGTTTCAGCATTGCTTCAGATCCAGCAGAGGGATAAGGTATCTGGTAGCTTTTATCGACAAGTTTATGCATATATATACCTGGTTCAAGATTTTCATAAGCAAGCCCAACAATTCTAACTTTAAATGACTTTGATTCACGTAGTCCTCTAATAACAGGTATACCGGGACCAGGATTATCTATATTATTCAAACCAGTAGTCGCAACTGTAATTTGTTCTCTACTCATCGATAAGTATATTTAGTTGAATTAAAGTCGTAATGAATTCATCAAGTATCTTTGAAAGCACAGTTGCAGTTACCTCATACTTTTCCAGAATGAATGTGAGTATTTCGTCTAATGATTTACCTTCTTTAATCAACTTAATTATTTCCAAGCCGATTGGATTTGTTGAAAAAGATTCACCTGTGGTAGGATCAAAAATAAAACCACTATCACTAATCGCAATTTTATTATTGAACTTCATAAGCAATTTTTAAATTTATTAATTAGACTATTTAAAGCATACAAACCATGTGCCAACTTTAATGATTCAAAAACTGCAAATATTTTTGAAATATTCAATAATTTCGTCGAATTTGACGAAATTATTATATTTTATATCAAAATTTTGCCGAAAATCCAATTGTCGGCAATATAGGTATCATACCAACGGTTTCTCTTTTTATCCTAAGATCAGGGGTAATTGAATATCTGTAACTTAAAACATTTTTCCTATTATAAACATTGATAATATCAAGATAAAATGACCAATCCGCTCCCCAAAAAGAAGTGTTTGCAGTAAGTCTTATATCAAGTCGATGGTAGTCAGGTCTTCTATCACTAAAAAGATTTTGTTCATTACCATAATCGAGATTAAAAAGCACCTGATTTGTAAGAGGATTTACAAGAAGGCTATCATTATAAACGCGCGGTGTTATACCAATTGGTGGTGTAAAAGGAAAATTGCTCGCAAAAGTCCATTTAATTCCAAGCTCAAGCCAGGATTTTAGTCTATAGTTTAAAACAAGGTTAGCTACTAAAGGTTGATCAAATCTAAATGGACGCTGTATATCGTCTCGTTTACGCAAAGCTCTTGAAATAGATAAATTAAACCACCCTGTTAGTTTTGTATCACTATTAACATATTTCTTTTCAATACTAAATTCAATTCCATAAGCATCACCAGTAGCTTCATTTATAGGGTTTGTAGTAATAGAGTCAACAGGTACTTTTGTTGATGAACGTAACCAGTTTGCTGGGTTTTTTATGTAATTGGGATCTGTATTGGTAGGATCAATTAAATAATATTTGTACCTGTATGTAGTAACTTTTTGCTGAACAAGAATGTTATCAAATTTCTTATAATATGCTTCAATTCTTAACTGCCACTGATTATTGAGCCATCTATCAAGCCCCACAACAAAATGAAGTGCACGTTCTGCTTTTAGATTTTCACCTGCTGTTCCTGTTAAATCATAAAAAGTCTGGTTATCAATAAGCTTTTCATAACCTGGAGATTGAAAATATAGCCCAACAGCAGAGCGAATAGTAGTTAATGGATTAAATGCATATCCAAAATTAAAACGTGGGGCTAAATAGATAGTCTTAAGGAATGAATAGTAATCAAGCCGTACTGACGGTTGATAGTAAAACTTCTTCCCAACCATAAATCTTCCCTGTACATAAATGTGTGACCTCAGATTGAATTTACCTTCAAGGTTAAAATCTTCAAGTAAAGCCCTTGCATTGGGAAGTGAGTTAATAAATGCTTTAAAATTATCATCAAGATTAAGTGTATATGTAAGGTCTGTTCGAATAAAATCAAGTCCCCCACCGAACTCAAATTTATTATTATTTTTAACGTAAACTGAACGATTTGTCAAAGAATATTTATAAAACTTGTATCGAGATTTAAAATTAAATCCCAGCAATGCACCTATAGCTTTCAAACTATCTCGTTGTGAAGGAGTTAAATTTTCCTTATCAATTAAAGGGTCAATAATATCACCATCAAAACTATTGTCTCCATCATTGAAATAAATAGAAAAAGTTGTTTTTGAAAGAAAGTTTTGTGAGGGTATGTAATGCCAGCCAAGAGCAAATAAATTGTTGTGTGTTACATCACTGATATTGACACTATCAGGATTAGACCTTTCATTACCAGGAATTATATCTACTCCATCTCTTGAAATTATGGTATTAACTAAAAACTTACTTTTATCAAATGGTCCAAAAACCCATTTGAGTTGAAAATCCTGGAATGATGGAAATGAAGAGTCATCAGTGATTAAACCAGATTTTCTTGCAAAAGGTCCTACAATCAAATCATAATATGTTCTACGAGAAGATACTAACCAAGAACCAGGTATTTTAAAAGGATTTTTACCTTCAAAAATTAAATTTGCATTAGCAATATTAACATTTGACATAACTGCAATACTTTTATCTCTTACTCCTTCTCTATTTACAACGTCAAGTACAGCTGACAGTCTATCTCCATATTTTGCAGGAAAACCTCCAGTCATCAGATTAATATCACTAAGTGTTTCGGGATTAAACATACTTACAAGTCCATAAAGTCTATAAGGACTGAAAACCTCTACCTCATCCATAATTATTAAATTCTGGTCTGGTCCTGATCCTCTTACTACAAGTTGTGATGAAAAATCATTGGGTGAAGTTATACCTGGTAATGACTTCAGTGACCTCAGTACGTCCTCCAATGCACCGGGAAGAACTTTAACAGTCAATGGAGAAACATTAAAGAGACTTGTCCTTAAATCAGATTGACTTTGTTTAAATACCCCCTCAACATTAATTTCATCGAGTGTATATGTCTTTGAAGTTAAAACTACATCGTATTCTTTTGTTTGACCAATAATATCAAGAACTGTTTCGAAAAAATCATATCCAACAGCATTTACTTGTAACTTATACTTCCCCTCTTTGAGAAAAACTTCATAACGTCCACTTTGGTCAGAATAAACATTTTTAGTTTCATCAAGATTTACATTATAGAACTTTAGCAAAGCGGCAGGAACTTTTTGAGATTTTTCATTTGTAACAATTCCAAAAACTTTTACCTCTATAGAGTCTTTTGCAAACACTTTGACATTTAGAATCAATAATATTAAACTTATTAAAAAAAATCTTATATTACGCATACTATTATAATTTAAGTGGTTAATTTTTCTTATTATATAACAAAATTTAGCTATATTTTGTTAATCGTTTTAATAATAAACTAAAAATAAATTTAACTTTGTCAAATAACATTTAGTTTAAGCTTATTTAGCATACCAAAAAATTTTTTATTTTTTTTAATCCATATTTAAGGTATATTTAGTTTTTATTTATCCCATAAATTCTATGAGAAAAATAATTGATAGAAGTTTTCATACCATACTTTTAATAAGCCCAGATAGCACTCAAACTAAAACATTTCATATTCATTCAAAGCATATTTCAAGAATTAGAACTTACATAATATGTTTTGTTGTTTTTGCATTTGTGTTATTTGGCATCATAACAGCTCTCTTTTTGCAAATTTATTCAAATAATAACCAGATAACACATCTAAATCTTGTAATCAAGAAAATGGAATCTGATGCAAGATTGGTAGATAGCCTTAAAATAAAAGAAGCTATCAAGGAGATAGAATTCAATATTAAAGAAATCGATACTTACGTTAGAACAAGGCTTAACAATCAAATTTCTGCTGGTGGCGAATCCGATACAAATAAATCACCGGATGCAAGTTTATACAATTTTTATCGTAATTATACAAGATACCTTTATCAAAAAATCCAGACAATACCACTTGGATATCCTAAATCAGGAGAATTAAAATCTGAATATGGATACCGTGCAAACCCATTTTCAAGGAGAGGTTCAGAGTTTCATAAAGGTATAGATATTAAAGGTGAAATAGGTGAACCAGTTTATGCAACCGCTGACGGGATTGTGGAATTTGCTGATTGGTACAATGGTTATGGAAAATGTGTAAAAATACATCATAAATCAGGTTACACTACAATTTTTGGCCACTTATCAGCCTATAATGTAGAACCTGGTCAGTATATTAAAGCTGGAGATATTATTGGGTATGTTGGAAATACTGGAAGGTCAACTGGCCCACATATACATTATGAAATAAGAAAAAACGATGAACCAATTAATACAAATTGGTTTGTATCTTTAAATAACTAAAACATAAACTTATGTTTGGAAGTAAACAACAAAAAACATCTGAATCCACAACCTTTATAAGCAGTAAATCAGAGGATTCACAAATCAAAACATTAATTTCGGAGGGATGCAGATTTGATGGTAACTTATTCTCTCCAACTAATACCAAAATTGAAGGGTTAGTTAATGGGAATCTCAATGGTGAGCGTGGTTTAATTATAGGGAAAAATGGGTCTGTCAATGGTGATGTTAGTGGTATTGAAGTCGTTGTTTATGGAACAATTAAAGGGAATATCCGTGCTCATAGCATAGAGATTAAGTCTACAGGTATTGTACAGGGAGATATAGAAACAGATTCTCTTATTATTGAACAAGGCGGCAAACTTAATGGTGGAGTAAAAATGAAAGAAACACATACTGATGTTGTTCAACAACCTAATACTGAAGCTTTCAATCTCCCTGAAGAATCAAGCTCTTAGAAATTAGAATTAGTTATAGATTTATTTTGAGGTAAGTTTCATTTCAACTTTTTCTCTCTTGCCATTACGGATAACTGTAAGGCTTAGAGTATCTCCAACTTTTAAGTCATTTACAATCATTATTAAATCCTGTTCATTACGTACTTTTTCGTTATTTGCTTCAACTATAATGTCTTCAGGTTTAAGCCCGGCATTATCAGCAAGTCCGTTTCTTACTACTTGCGTAACTATAACACCATTTTTATCTGTTAATCCGTAATATTTTGCAATCTGGTCATCAATACCTTGTATTCTGAAACCAACACTAAAATTTCTATCAATTTTTCCACTAACTTTTAGCTGCTCCATTATTTTCTTAACCCTATTAATCGAAATAGCAAACCCAACACCTATGCTACCAGTACTATATGCACTTCCTGTGAAAATAATGGTATTAATACCTATTACTTTACCTTCAACATCAACAAGTGGACCACCAGAATTACCCGAATTAATTGATGCATCTGTTTGAACCATATCTTTATATACACGATTCCCTTCAGCAGCAACTTTCATATTTAAAGCACTTACAACACCAACTGTTACTGTCGGTTTATCATTAATTTCAAAAAGTCCAAAAGGATTTCCAAGTGCTATAACCCACTCCCCTATAATCAAATCATCCGAGTTACCAAGTTCAACAGTTGGACAATTCTTTTTGTCTATCTTGAGGAGTGCTACATCAGAAACAGGATCAGAACCAATTAGCTGCGCATCAAATGTTTCTCCTGAGGTTAAAGTTACAGTTATTTTTGTTGCTTTACCAGCAACGTGATCATTTGTAAGTATATAGCCATCTTGAGAAATAATAAATCCAGAACCAAGCCCTCGAACAATTTGTTTTTGAGGTCCTAAATCTCCAAAAAATTGCCTAAAAAAAGGGTCATTAAAAAATGGATCTCTCACTTCCCGTTCTTCAACAACATTAATACCAACAATAGCTGGGGATACCTTTTCAATAGCGCGAGTAATAGCAGTTTGTCTTTCCTGAGAAACCTGTTTGTTCTGTGATTGTTTATCATCTGAAACAATTGTAGTATTCTGAAAATAATATTTTGAAAATAGTATTCCTCCAAGAATCATCCCCCCTGCAAGAGTTAGAACTATAACAATTGGAATCACCAACTTCATCTTTGAAGATAAAACTTTACTTAAAGTTATTTCACTCATAATTTTTTATTTGTAGTTTAAATTTTTTTTGACTTTTTCAACTATTGCAAATTTATCTATTTTATATTTATTCATCAATTCACTCATTGTTCCACTTTCCCCAAAAGTATCATCTACAGCTACAAAATCCATCTTAACAGGGAACTTTCTTACAATCACTTCAGCAACTGCTCCATATAAACCACAATGTTTCTGATGATCTTCACAGGTAATAATAAGACCTGTTTCAGATGCACATTTAATAAGAGTATCCTCATCAATAGGTTTAATTGTATGGATATTTACAACTCTGGTTCTAATACCTTCATTTCTAAGTATTTCCGCAGCTAAAATAGCTTCCCAAACAAGAAGACCATTGGCAACAAGTGTTACATCATCTCCATCTATGAGTATCTCCGCTTTACCAATTTCAAACGGAGTATTTATATCGGTAAAGTTTGGTGTTTTATCGCGATAGAATCTTACATAAACCGGTCCAACAAAATTGGCTACTTCAAGTATAGCACGATATGTTTGGTTATAATCACATGGAGTTACAACTGTCATATGTGGTAAGACTCTCATTAATGCAACATCTTCAAGCGATTGATGAGTAGCACCATCTGGACCAACAGAAATTCCACAATGAGAAGCACAAATCTTAACATTCATCTCACTATAGGCAATAGCCTGACGAATTTGATCAAATGGTCTACCTGTTGCAAACTCACCATAGGTAGATGCAAAAGGAATCTTTCCTGCAACAGCCAATCCTGCAGCCGTACCCATCATATCCTGCTCTGCAATTCCAACTGATATAAATCTTTCCGGAAATCTATCTCTAAAAAGGCTGGTCTTAACAGACGGTGATACATCACCACCAAGCACTACTATATTTGAGTTTTTCTCACCGACTTCAAGAAGTGCATCAGCAAATCCTTGTCTTGTTTCTTTTAATTCTGGATTATTAAAATCAAGATCTTTTCTTAGTTCCATTTCAATAATAATTATGTTTTAACTATTAACGATTTTAATTAATAAAAGTTCACTCATATTTTTCAAATTGATATTAAAATTTCATTCTTAAAAAATAAATATTTATATTAATAGGTTGGATATAACGTATTAATAATTATTAATGGGTTAAAATTAAATTTTAAACAAATATATATTTAGCATATACTAAACTTATTACTTTTAATAACAAATATTAATATTAAAGTGTGTTTCAATTGAATTTACAAAATTAATTTAAATTGGTATATTACATATTATAAAATTTAAAAAATAAAAAAAAAGTATTGGAGCAAATAAAAAAACATTCAGAGTATTCATCATTTGAGGATATGCTTTGTCCGATTGCAATAGTTGCACCAAAAAAAGGTCAATTTAAAGTTGAATATTTTAATTCAGCACTCAAAAAAATATTAACTATTAAACCTGAAGAGTTAAATGAAATTGAAGTAAATAAGTTATTCAAAGACTTTTTAAATGAAAAAGGACTGTATTTTTCTCTTGAATTTTCTATTAATCAAATAGAAAAAGCACTTGAGGAATCTTACAAACATCAAACTTTACAAACAATTGAGGGTTTTATCCAAGAAAAAGAAGGAAAAAGATATCCAGAACAACTTTTATTCATTCCTTATAAAAAAGATAAAAACATAAAGATTTTGCTTGTTTTTTCTCATCTTGGAAGTGAAAATTTTTATTCATCAACAGTAAAAAGTTATATTGACCTCTTTAATACAGTTACTGATGCAATTTACATACAGGATGAAAACGGATATTTCCTGGATGTTAATGAAGGAGCTTTAAAAATGTACGGTTACAATCGCGAAGAATTTATTGGAAGGACACCAGAGTTTCTTTCTGCTCCAGGTAAAAATGATTTAAAAAAACTCGCAGAATACATAAAAAGAGCTTATAGAGGTGAAAAAGTTTCTTTTGAGTTCTGGGGACTACGAAAAAACGGTGAAGTATTTCCAAAAGAAGTGTTTTTACATAAAGGAAAATACTTTGATAAAGATGTAATAATAGCAACAGCAAGAGATATAACAGAAAGAAAAAATTATGAACAGAAGATCCTTGAAATAAACAAATCTTTAAAAGAATTAAGCTTAAGTAAAGATAAATTCTTTTCCATAATCGCACATGATTTAAGAAGCCCATTTCATGGACTTCTTGGCTTTTCTGAAATTCTTTTTAATGAAATTGATAACCTATCAAAGGAAGAGATAAAAGAGTATTCAAAATATATTCATACACTCTCTAAAAAGATGTATGATCTTGTTGATAAACTTCTTCAATGGTCACAAATTCAAACTGGAAAAATTGAGTATTCTCCATCTAATATTAATATTTCAAAACTAATAAAAGCAACTCTTGAACTTTTTCAAACTAACATATCATTAAAGAGAATAAGTCTTACTATATTACTACCTGATGATTTATTTGTTTTTGCTGACAGTCAAATGATTCAATCTGTTTTCACAAATCTTATTTCTAATGCAATTAAATATACTAAACCAGGAGGTTCAATTTATATTACTGCAGAAGTAGAAGATAGTACAATTGCCATTTCAGTTGCTGATACAGGTGTAGGAATGGATAAAGAAGATCTTGACAAGCTTTTCAGAATAGAAAAAACTTTCACTACCCCTGGTACAAACGACGAACAAGGAAGCGGTTTAGGATTATTAATTACAAAAGAACTACTGGAAAAAAATCACGGCAAAATAAAGGTTAATAGTCAAAAAGGTGTAGGTACAACTTTTACAGTAATATTACCAAAAGAAAAAATATGAAAGATGTCCGTTTAACACAAATGGTAACTTCAGCTGGCTGTGCAGCAAAGCTTTTTCCATTCTTACTTTCTGATATCTTAAGTGGAGTAGAATTTTTTAATGATAAAAATGTTATCGTAGGTTTTGAAGGAAAAGACGATGCTGGAGTATATAAAATAAATGAAGAACTTGCATTAATAGCTACAACAGACTTTTTTACTCCTGTTGTTGATGATCCATATACTTATGGACAAATTGCAGTTACAAATGCTTTAAGTGATGTTTATGCAATGGGAGGTATCCCAAAATTTGCTTTAAATTTAGTTGCATTTCCTCAAACTGAAGATCTTGAGATTCTCAAAGAAATATTAAGAGGAGGTGCAGATAAAGCAAAAGAAGCAGAGTGTTCAATAATTGGAGGTCATAGTGTCGATATTAAAAACATTTTATATGGTCTTGCTGTAACAGGAGTTGTGGAGCTTCAGAATCTGAAAACCAATGATAACGCACAAAATGGGGATATTCTTATCCTTACTAAACCACTTGGTACAGGTTTACTTAACAATGCTGTAAAATATAGTACTTTACAAGAAAATCAATATTTCTCTCTTATTAATTCAATGTCAAGACTTAACAAATCTGCAAGTGAAATTATGATTAAATACAAAGCAAATGCCTGTACAGATGTAACTGGCTTTGGGCTTGCTGGTCATAGTATGCAAATGGCTGTTGCTTCAAAAAAAGTTTTACATTTTAATATGAAAAGTCTTCCAGTACTTGATGGAGCATTCGAGGCTATTGAAAAAAAATTACTAACCCGGGCAGATAAATCTAATCGAATATATACATCTCAGAAAATTCAGATTGTTGGTGAAGTTGATTTAAACCTTGAACACATTTTTTACGACCCTCAAACATCCGGTGGGCTTTTGATTTCTATACCAGAAATGTATGCAAATTCTGCACTCCAAGAACTTAAAGAAAAAGGAGACTCAAGCTCTTCAATCGTTGGTTGGATTGATACACCTAATAAAAACTATCCTGAAGGAACGGTAGTTCTTCATTATGAATGAAACATTAAGATTTGCTAACGATAGAGAACTTTTTGCTTATGTACGAAAGTACAACCTTGACAAGATAAAAGATTTAAACTCCCTTATTCCTGATTATACATTCGATTATATCACTATTGATGAAGTAATAGAAAAGATAAAAAATCAGGAACTTAATTTTATTCTTCTTGATGCAAGATCAGAAAAGGAATATGAAGAAACTCATATTCCTTATGCTTTAAATTTTCCTGTATTAACCAACTTAGAACGCCATAATGTAGGTTTAGTTTATGCCAAGTATGACCAACGTGCTGCTTTATTACTTGCAAAGGAATATGCCGATCCTAAAACTAACGAACTCAACCAATTTTTAAAAAAATATAATCCCGATAAAAAAATTGTTTATATTTATTGTTGGCGTGGAGGTGGTAGAAGTAAATACCTTGCAAAGATGGTAATAGACTGTGGATATTTAGTGAAAATTATTCACGGAGGGATAAAGTCGTTCAGACAGATGGTTAATAAATTTAATAATAATCCTTTTTTGTATAATTTAATTGAATTAAGTGGACTAACAGGAGTAGGAAAAACAAGAATATTACAAGCGTTAAATAAAAAATTTGCTACGATTGATCTCGAGCGTTCAGCTCGCCACTTTTCTTCACTATTTGGTTATGTCCCATACAAAATTCGCCATCAAAAACCAGTTTTTAGCCAAACTGCATTTGAAAATAACATTTTTTCTGAGATAGTTACTAATTATGTAAAATATCGTAGATATCCATTTTACTTAATAGAATCAGAAAGTAAAAAAGTAGGAGACTTTCTTCTACCTGAAAATTTATATTATAAATTACTTTATACATATAACATTAACATATATGCAAATATAGAGGTTAGGATACATTTCCTTAAAGAAGATTACTTTATGAATACTGAAGGGAAATCTGAAATGCTAAGAATTTTTTCTGAAAAAGAAAGATTTTTTAAACAAGAACTTAGTGGAAAACTTTATTATGAACTACTTACAGATCTTCAAAGGGATAAAGTTGATTCTTTTATAGAAAAAATGCTTATAAACTATTATGACATAAAATACAGGAAAAAACCAAAAACTCCTCTACTTGAAATTGAAAATGATCTTCAATTGTCTGCAGTTGATAAAATTACGTCTTTTTTAGCAGAGAAAATAAATTATATTTTAAATTCTAAAGGCGTCTGATAAAAGTTTGTTTTGAGTTTCCTGAAAACTTTTATAAGAACCTGGAGCTGGACTTGGACTGCTTTTACGTGATACAAATGAAAAATTAAATTTTTTAAGAAGCCCCTCCCGTAACAATCGATTTCTCATAAAATTCATTGCACCCATATTTTCAGGTTCTTCTTGAACCCATACAAATTTTTCAGCTTCTGTATAACTATTCAGAATTTCTTCTATTTCTTTTTTCGGGAAAGGATAATATTGTTCAAGTCTTACAATCGCTGTATCATTAATTTTATTAACAGCTCTATATGAAAAAAGATCATAATATACTTTGCCGCTGGTTAAGATAACTTTTTTAATAGCTTTTTTATCAATTGTATTATCATCTAAAACAGATACAAAATTCCCATTAAGCAAATCGTCTAAATCTGACTTAACAAGTGGATGTCTTAAAAGGCTTTTCGGAGTCATTATAACCAATGGTCTTAAATTTGATTGATAAACATGACGTCTTAAAAGATGAAAATATTGAGCTGGTAAAGTTGGATTACAAACTTCCATATTACCATCAGAACAAAGTAAAAGAAATCTTTCAAGTCTTGCACTTGAATGTTCAGGTCCCTGCCCCTCCTGTCCGTGAGGAAGTAACATTACAAGGTTGTTTCTAAGCCCCCATTTAACGTATGAACTTGAAATAAAATTATCAATAATTACCTGTGCAGCATTAGCAAAATCACCAAATTGAGCTTCCCAGAGTACAAGTGAAATTGGATCTGCAACACTATAACCAAATTCAAATCCGAGTACAGCTGCTTCAGATAGTAAACTATCAAGTGGTTCAATTAATGCTTGTTCAGATTCTATATGATTAAGAGGTATGTATTCATTACCATTTTCAAAATCAACAAGAATCAAATGTCTTTGTGAAAAAGTACCACGACTACTATCCTGACCACTAAGTCTAACTGGTATTCCATCAATTAAAATACTTCCAAAAGCAAGTGCTTCTGCAAGTGCCCAATCAATTGTACTATTTGTATTTAATATTGATTTTCTCAGCTCTATAAATTTCTTAAGTTTAGGATGTAAATGAAAATCTCCAGGAAGTTCAGTAATACCTCTTAGAATTTTCATTATTGTTTCACGTTCTATCTTTGCAGGTTTGTCATTTTTCCTTTTTATGATTTCTGTCTCATCAACAGCCAGGGGGATATTTGACTCAAAACGTACTTCTTTTAGATGAAGCTGTTTATGCTCAGAATTCATTTTATTCAGAACTTCGTTTTCGATCTCTGAAACATCTTCTCTTGTGAGGATTCTTTCATTAATTAATTTTTCTTCATAAATCTGTTTTACTGTTGGATGAGACTTGATTATTTTATAAAGTAAAGGTTGAGTAAATGCAGGTTCATCAGTTTCATTGTGTCCAAGCCTTCTGTAACTTATAATATCAATTACAACATCTTTGTTAAATTTCATTCTGTATTCGTATGCAAGTTTAATTACCCAGAGTATAGCCTCAGGATCATCTCCGTTAACATGAAAAATTGGAGCCTGGACCATTTTTGCGACATCCGAAGCATAAACTGTAGAACGTGCTTCAGCAGGTGATGTAGTAAACCCGATCTGATTGTTAATTATAATATGAATTGTTCCACCAGTACTATATCCTTGAAGTTGTGATAAATTTAATGTCTCAGCTACAATACCTTCACCTGCAAAAGCCGCATCACCATGTAACAGGACAGGAATTATCAAGGACTTATTTTTATCATTAGCTCTTGTCTGCTTTGCACGAACAATTCCTTCTACTACAGGATTAACAAACTCAAGATGCGATGGATTTGAAGCTAAAGTTACTTTTATCTCTTTTTCACTTTCTGTTTTGTACACTCCTGAGGCTCCAAGATGATATTTTACATCACCTGATCCCTGTACAGATTCAAGATCAACAATATCTTCAAATTCCGAAAAGATTGCATTAAGGGGTTTACGAATTATATTAGCAAGAACATTTAGTCTTCCGCGATGAGCCATTCCAATAACAATTTCCTGAACTCCATCATTTGCTGCCTCATTCAAGAGGAAATCCAGAGTAGGGATTAATGATTCAGAACCTTCGAGTGAAAATCTTTTATGTCCAATATATTTTTTATCTATAAAATGTTCAAAACTTTCTGCTTCAATGAGTTTTTCAAGAATTCTTTTCTTAACTAATGAATTAAAAACTGGCTGATTTCTAACAATCTCCATATTATTTTGAAGCCATAACTTCTCTTCAGGATCCTGAATATGACGGTATTCAACACCAATTTTTTCACAATAGGTTTGATGTAACATCTCAAGAATTTCACGTAGTTTTGCAGTTCGTAACCCTCCTAATCCATCTGTAATAAATTCCCTATCATAATCCCATACTGTAAATCCATAACTTACTGGATCAAGCTCTGGATGGTAAAATGATTTTGAACTTAGTGGATCCGTATTTGCTATAAGATGACCACGAACTCTGTACATATTAATCATCTGTAAAGTCTTGGCTTGTTTTTCTATTTCAATAATATTAGAAATTTCAGAAATAGTATCAGTTGTTTTGTCGATCTGCCATATCAATGGTCTTTGAGGTATCTCAAGAGAATCAAAAATTTCTTCATAAAATTTTTCTTCTCCAATCAATAACTCATGAATTTTTTTTAAGAACAAACCTGATTCTGCACCTTGAATTATTCTGTGATCATAAGTACTTGTAATATTCATAATTTTACTAAGGCCTAAGTTTGAAATTACACTTTGGGAAGCTCCCTGAAATCCAGGAGGATAGTCTATAGCGCCTGTTGCAATAATGGCTCCCTGACCAAGCATCAATCTTGGAGAAGAAGAAACAGTCCCGATTGTACCCGGATTAGTTAATGAGATTGTTGTCTGCTGGAAATCATCAAGCTCTATTTTATTAGTTCTGGATCGTTCTATAATATCATTATACTTCTCGTAGAATTCACGAAAATCTAAACTTTCAGCATTTTTAATATTTGGAACAATTAAAGAACGGGTACCATCTTTACGAACAATATCAACAGCAAGACCAATGTTAATATGTTTTCTTTTAATTAATATAGGCTGATTATCTATTACACTGAAAGCATTATTCATATTGGGAACTGAAGGAATAGCTTTTACAATTGCCCAACCTACAATATGAGTATATGAAACTTTTGTCATTCCACGTTTTTGCAAATAGTAATTTATCAGCCTTCTATTTTCTTCAAGAAGTTTTACAGGTATAGTTCGTAAAGATGTTGCAACAGGGATTGTCAGACTACTATCCATATTTTCAACAAGCTTTTCTGCAACCCCTTTAAGAGGAATAGCATCATCTTCAGTTCCAGGCAGTGGGAAATGTAAATTTTTCTTAATTAACTTGCCATTTTTTTTGTATGGAATAGTAGGAAATGAGGGTTCTATTCCAAGCGATTGAAAAAATTCACGCCACGAGATAGAAACAGATTCCGGATTTTCTGTATATTTATTAAGTAATTCTATAACAAACCAGCTATTAACACCAAATTCTAATAATTTCTGTTTTTGAGGTTCACTTAGTTTTTCTATTATCATTTTTTTATTTCTTTTTATAATAACAGATTTTATGTTTAAAAAATTCTAAAGCTTCACCCTTTAATGCTTAATATTTTTTAAGTATATTAGAGGGGTAAAAAATCAAAATAATTAAATTTATGGGAAAAGAAATATTTGAAAAAATCATTCTTTTAGGCAGACCTGCATCTGGTAAGTCAGAAATCATTAACTTTCTTAAACATCAAGATGCAAACACTTTGAGAACCCGCTTTCACATCGGAGATATTATAGAAATAGATGATTTCCCAATGCTCTGGACATGGTTTGAAGAAGATGATATAATTGAAAAAGTATTTAATAAACCACGATTACATTCAACTCCTGATGGTCTCTTTAAAGAAGAATACCTATGGCATTTGCTAATCGAGAGAATCTCTTTGGACTATAAAAAGTTTAAAAGAGATAATGCTGAAAAAAATAATGATATCACTTATCTGATAGAGTTTTCTCGCGGTACAGAACATGGTGGTTATAAAGAAGCCTTTAAACACCTTTCAAAAGAATTACTTGAAAACTCAGCAATTCTTTATGTTGATGTCCCATTCGAAGAAAGTTTGCGAAAAAATAGAAAAAGATTTAATCCTGACAAACCTGACAGTATTCTTGAACATGGCTTACCAGACTGGAAATTAGAAAAGTTATATAAAGAAGTTGATTTTCATGAAGTAGTAAAGAATGATCCAGAGTTTGTTATAATCAACGATGTAAAAGTCCCTTACGTTATATTTAATAATATGCCATCAAAAACTGATGATTTCGAGCTTCTTGCTCCAGCTCTTGATGATGTAATTTCTAAATTATGGGAATTATACAATAAGTAAAAAAATCATTTCCCCAATTATTAATTTTGTTGCTTTTAATAAAAAAGATGAGGGCTTCATTATGAAGCCCTCTGTTGGAATCCTTAACAATAAATTATCCTGTTCCCTTATGTTACTATTTCACAAGCATCATCTTCATTGTCTTTGAATAATTATCTGTAACCAACCTATAGAAATAAACACCGCTCGGTAGATGACCAGCATTTAATGTTACCATATATTCACCCGCCCTTAATGGTTCATTATTAAGCAATGATACAACCTCTTTTCCAAGTGTATTATAGACCTTTAGAGTAACAGCTTTGTTTTCCGGAATAGAGAATTTAATGTTAGTTGACGGATTAAATGGATTTGGATAATTCTGGTACAATACATATTTTTCAGGTACATTTGTCCCAATTGGGTTTATACCAATAGTGGCACCAAGCTTTTGCATTTGTGATGTTGTTAACGGTTGTACATAAATAGACAACATTTGTTGTAAATTTGCTCCGGACTTGAGGAAAACCCACTGGTTTGGATTAGTATAAGTTGTATCAATTCGTCCCACATAATTAGCAAAATCAAATTTAAAGACACTTTGATAGTTAGGCGGAATTGGGATCATACCTTGAGTATGTACAATCTTTGGAATTTGAGTTGAATCCCACCTTGCTACAGTAATGTAGCCAGTGTTGTTAAATTCTTGAATTGTCGCTGCATTATGACATGCATTGCACGCACGAGTAGAATCTTTTGGCATTATTGTATGTGCATAATAAGGTCCGTAAGCAACAAATGATTGTCCCTGATATACAATAGATTGATAATTAACAAGACCAACTTTTCCTGTTTTAGTATGTCGACCCAGCATTATGAAACCTTTAAGCTGACCTATAGGTCGTTTATAACCTCTCATACCTGACCATAATTCAGTTTCAAAATGACAGTTATAACAGGTAACTTCAGATCTTGTATGACAGGTAGGGCACTCAAGTTTGTTTAGATGTATTGCGTGAGCAAGAGAGTCATTGGTAGTAATTGGCAAATTATTGTGACATCCCGAAGTTTGACAATTTTTTCCAGCCGTTGTATCAAACATAGTAAAATAGTTTGTTGCATCCATATGAAGCTCATCTTTAATGTGGCAGGTTGTACAGTTAAAACCAAGTGTTCTGTGTTTATCTGTATAGTTTGCAATTTCAACCTTTTGACGGCTATGGCAACGTTTACAGATACTATCAGGTACAGCTGTCCCTACAGTAAAATTGTGACAATCATTACAACTTGGTTGATAAGTGCTTGTATCGACTGGCGTTCCATTTGCAAGCTTACCAGGATGGCATCTTAAACATCGCAATGCACTCATCGGAATATTTGTAATTTGCTCAAACCCACCATTGGTACTTGAATAAAAGTAAGTCTTTCCCTTTCTCGTTAAATGAAGTGAAGATGAAGATTGAGCATAAACCTGTACTGTAACAAGGAACAGGATAATTAAACTTAAAATTGGAAACTTTTTATCCATTTTTCCCTCCAGATTATTTTTTAAATTATTATTAAGGTCCATAAATAAATATACAAAAACTATACCATAAAAAAATATAAAAAAATTGCAGATTATAAGACCTTTAAGTATATTGATGTAGAAAAAATCCCCACCATTAAAAAAATAGTGGGGTTTTTTTTCTCAATTATTCAGGTGAGACTTTTACTTATTTTCCTCAGCTTTTCTCTTCTCGTAATCAGCAATTATTTTTTGCTCAATTTCTTTTGGAACTTCCTCGTAGTGTGAAAATTTCCGTGTGTAACTACCTCTCCCCTGTGTGAGAGAACGCAAACGAGAACTATAACCACTCATTTCAGAGAGTGGAATTTGACATTTAATAACTTGTAACCTACCCTCAGACTCCATACCAAGTATTCGTCCACGTCTTGCTGAAACATCTCCTGAAACAGCTCCCATAAACTCTTCAGGGAAATATATATCAACATTATAAATCGGTTCAAGAATGACAGGATTTGCTTCTTTAAAACCTTTTTTAAAAGCCATTGAGGCAGCTATCTTAAACGATAGTTCATCACTATCTACAGTGTGAAATGAACCAAAATGCAACGTTACCTTAACATCAACTACCTTACAACCAATTAAAACGCCAGAATTCATAGTTTCAATAATTCCTTTTTCAACTGCCGGAATAAACCTTCCTGGGACAACTCCTCCTACGATTGCATCAACAAACTCAAAGCCCTCCCCACGGGGTTTAGGTTCAAGTTTCAATACAACGTGTCCGTACTGTCCTCTTCCACCAGTTTGTTTTTTATGCTTATATTCTGCATTTTCAACTACTGATTTAATTGTCTCTCTATATGGAATCCTCGGTTCTGAAATTTCTACATCCAGATTATACTTACTTTTCATTCTATTAATCATAGTTGTTAAGTGAATTTCACCCTGACCATGAATTAGTGTCTGGCTTATTTCAGGATCATAATTAGAAACAAAAGTAGGATCTTCCTCATGCAAAGAATGAAGAGCCTGACCAAGCTTGTCTTCATCACCTTTTCTTAAGGGAGCAATCGCTAAAGTAACATTGGGCTCAGGATATTGAATTGAAGGTAATATAACAGGGAAAGATTTGGAACATAGAGTATTATTTGTATGTGTATCTTTTAGTTTAACAACACCTGCAATATCTCCTGTAATAGCTTCAGCCATTTCTTTTCTATCTTTCCCTAACAATGAATAAATCTGAGACATCCGCTCAGATTTGTTATTTGACTCATTAATTAGATCCATCCCAGAATTTATTCTTCCGGAATAAACACGGAAAAACGAAAGTTCACCTATATTTTTCTCTGATATTGTCTTAAAAACAAATATTACAGGTTCTCCATTTATATCAGGTTTTACTTCAACCTGCTCACCGTTACCTGGTTTTATTCCATAAACACTTCCCCTATCCATTGGGGAATCACAATATTCAGTTATAAAATCCATCAATGTTTTAACACCTACATTTGTTGAAGCTGCAGTGCAGAAAACAGGGAAAATTTTTCTTTCTCTTATACCTATCTTTAAGCCTTCTTGAATTTCTTCAGGTGACAAAGTACCATTTTCAAAGAACTTTTCCATTAAAGCTTCATCTTCTTCTGCAATGTTCTCAATAAATTTCTGATGATATTCTTCAGCTTTAGACTTTAATTCAGGTGGTATTTCTACTTCCTCATAATTACCTTTACCATCAGTGTTGAATTTATACATTTTCATTTTCAACACATCTATTATTGTATGAAATCCAGGACCTTGATTTACTGGAAATTGTACTACTGCGACTTCAGAACCAAAACTTTGTTTCAATTGTGAGATAACATCTTCAAAGTTTGCATTTTCTGTATTTAGCTTATTTACAACAATAATTACACTATTACCATTTTCTTTTGTGTATTTAAATGAAGCTTCTGTTCCCACTTCAATACCTTTAAATGCATCAACAAGTAATAAAGCAGTTTCTGTTACTCTTAAAGCAGCCTTAACCTCTCCAATAAAATCCATAAAACCAGGTGTGTCAATAACATTAAACTTCATTGATTCACCTTTAGAATTTTTCCACATAAAATTCAGTAGAGAGGAGTTTATTGACATTTGTTTCTCAATTTCATCTTTATGATAATCACTAACAGTATTTCCTTCTTCAATTTTACCAAATCTTGTAGTAACACCTGCTGCATGTAACATTGCTTCGCATAGGATAGTTTTTCCAGTACCTCCGTGACCTATCACAGATACGTTTCTAATTCTATCAGGGGTAAAGTCTGCCATAAAATTTCTCCTTGGATTTTATATTTAATATTTTACTGAATTGTTTTTTAAACATAAATTATTAAAATAATAATGTTTTTTGATTTTTTAAAGTTACTTTGTAATCTCATTGAGAGTTTTAATTTAAGCGTACAAATGGTTATTTTTGCCTATGTAACTTTATCCTATTATATACATAAGTCTATAACAATTTAGAAAGATTTAAAAAATTTCATTGTCTATACATAGAGTTTTGTATTATTTATATTATTAAACTTTGTTATATTATTTATTTATATGAAACTTAGTAGCTATATTACTTTAATTCGTCCAAAACAATGGATTAAAAATTTTTTTATTTTTGCTCCAGCTTTTTTCGCAGGTAATCTTAGCGAACCTAAAATCCTAAGATTAACTTTAATTGCTTTCATAGCATTTTGTCTTGTATCAAGTTCAGTTTATGTAATAAATGATATATTTGATGTAGAAGCAGATCGTTTCCATCCGAGAAAGAAATTCCGACCTCTTGCAACAGGTGAAATTTCTATTAATTCAGCTATATTGATTACAATCATTATGCTAATTTTTGCTATACTCCTTATTACTCAGCTTAATATATCATTTGCTTTTATTACATTAACTTACATTTTGATGAATTTATTATATTCTTTCAAAGTCAAACATATTGTTATACTTGATGTATTTTTTATTTCGTTAGGATTTGTTTTAAGAATTGAAGCTGGAGCTACTGCAATTGGTGTTAGTGTTTCAAGCTGGATGATGTTAACAACAATTTTTCTTTCACTCTTTCTTGCAATAAGTAAAAGACGAGCCGAACTTACTTCAATAGAACCCGGGAATCTTGAAATTCAAAGAAAAGTTCTTAATCATTATGATGTAACTTTTGCTGATCAAATGAATACTCTTGCTGCTACTGGTACAGTAATTTGCTACGCACTTTATACAGTCTCAGAAAAAGCAATTAGTACCTTTCACTCGGAAAATCTTATTTATACCACACCTTTTGTTGTCTATGGAATATTCAGATATTTATATCTCTTACATAAGAAAAATCTTGGTGAAAATCCTGAACTTGTTATAACAAAGGATATTTCTTTGATAATAAATGTTTTTCTCTGGTTGATTGTTTCACTTCTGATTATCTATAAACATAAATTTCCCTTTCTGAGTTGAACGAAAATAAACTTCTTCAGATTAAGGCTACATTATTTCTTGTGCTCTTATCGATTTTCTGGGGATTGAGTTTTCCCCTTATTAAAACTGGATTACATTTTTCTTCGCCTATTGTTTTTGTATTTGCAAGATTTCTTTTTACAACAGTTTTATACATTGTTATATTTTTTAATCATGTTAAAAAAATTAGATTCTTAGATTTTCGATATGGCATAATCTTAGGCATTTTTTTATTTTTTGGATTTATTACTCAAACAATAGGGCTTAAATTTACCTCAGCATCTAAATCTGCTTTTGTAACAGGTGCAAACATAGTTTTAATTCCTTTTGCTCAATATTTTATAATCAGAAAAAAACCAAATCTTGCTAACATAGTAGGAATTATACTTGTGTTAATAGGTTTGTATCTGTTAACTGAGTTACAGGAAATGGCTGTAAATATTGGTGATTTAATAACATTCTTTTGTTCTATATCATTTTCAATTTATGTTGTTTTACTTGACAGGTATTCAAGAACAGCTTCTTTTCATTCTTTGGTTTTTGGACAATTTTTAACTACAACAGTCCTTTCTCTTCTGACATCAATTCTTGTGGAAAATTTAATTTTCAAAGAATTTAAATTTATAATTTCAGCTGAGCTAATAATAATTATTATTGTAAATGCTGTTATAGGAACTTTAATCGGGCTATTTGTTTCTACCCGCTATCAGAAAGAAATAACCCCAGTTAGAGCCGGGCTTATATATAATCTGGAACTTCCATCAGCAGTTTTATTTTCTTACATCCTTCTCGGTGAAATTATGTCTTTTTCGCAATGGTTAGGAGCAACAATAATGGTTATCGGATTGATTATTTCAGAAATATTTAGTTATTTTAATAGAAATTATAATTCTATTAATCATTAAAGATGAAAACTCTAAAGATTAATATATCAGGAATTGTACAGGGTGTAGGGTTCAGGTATTATTGCTTAAAGCAGGCACGAATATTTAATATTAAAGGTTATGCAAAAAACCTTTTTAATGGCGACGTAGAAGTTGTTGCTCAGGGAAGTGAACCAGACCTTAAAGATTTTGTTAAAGAAATATCAATTGGTCCAAGATATGCAACCATTAAGGCTGTAAAGGTAGAAGAGATTGAAAAAAAGGTAGAATTTGACGATTTTTATATTTACTAATTTATACTTGTAAATAAAAATATAATCTTATATAATTATTACTGAAATATTTAAATTTTATGAGAAAACTAATTTTAAGTTTATTTGTTAGTGTAATTATAGGATCAGGATCATTTGTACAGGGGCAGACAACTTATAATTTTCTTCGGCTTGATGTAGATGCCAGGAGTGCTTCACTTGCAGGTAGTTTTGTTTCAATGACCAATGACATAAACGGGATATTTTATAACCCATCATCACTTACAACTCTTGAATCCCCTCGTGCATCAGTAGGTTTCTTTAAATATCTGATGGATATAAATTCTGGAAATGCAGCATTTGGTTTTAAATACAAAAATTTGGGATATTTTGGTGTTGGAATTAGATATATAAATTATGGTACTTTTGATAAATATGATGAAAATTATGTAAACGTTGGAACTTTTTCTGCTAATGACTTTGCTATTAATTTAAGCTATGCTAATATATATCTTGACCACATCAGTTATGGAATATCATTTAAGTTTATCACTTCAAAATATGATGAATATTCATCTTCTGCAATAGCAGGTGATTTTGGATTGTTATACAATATTCCACAAATAGATCTTTCTTTAGGTGTAAGTTTTCTTAACCTTGGTTATCAGATTTCAAATTATATCAATACTCGTGAAAATCTCCCTTCAGATTTAAGAATTGGACTCAGTAAAAAACTTGAACATCTACCTCTTACTGTCCATATAGGCTTCTCACGTCTTAATGATGAAACAGATAAGTTTTTCCAACGTTTTAAAAATGTTATTGTTGGAGGTGAATTTAATCTAAGTGAAAACTTTGATTTGAGACTCGGATATAATAATCAAATCAGACAGGATTTGAAAACTGGTACTACACTTGGATTGTCTGGGTTCTCAGCAGGTCTTGGATTCAAATATGATAGATACTCTCTTGACTATTCATATAATTCATTAGGAAAAATTGGAGCAACGCATAGATTCAATATTGGGTACATCTGGAAATAATAAAAAAACTGTATTTTGAATCCCCCACTATCAAATTCTTTTTGAAATGTCTTTGAGGTGTGTATTATAACATTAAGACTTAGCTGAAAGATATTATTAGAAAAGATTTAGTTTAATTCCATCCTTTCGGATTTTTTCGGTTAGCTTCTGGATTTCTAAAAGTGTATTGTTAAGTGTATCAAAAAACTTTTCATCATAAATAAATTTTCCAAGTCCACTTCTTTTTTGCTGAACATCACCTACAAGAAGATTAACATTGGAAACAAGACTATCAACCTTAACAGTTAGTTTCCTCATATCATCAAGAACATTTGTAACACCAGGTTTTGTTGAATCAATAAGTGAATTTACATTATCAAATGTATATCCTGCTTTGTCGGTCAGATTACGAATCGAACTTTTGTTTTCAACAATAAGTTTATTTAAATTACCTGTTGTTGTTCGCAAATTACTTAGTGATGATTTCAAATCAGATTTCATAGCTGGATCACCTACAATATCATTTATATTCAGAAGGACCTTATCGATATTATCAGTAACTTTAGAAAATTTGCTTATTAATTCTTTTGTATCAATAGCAAGGTTACTGATATTTCTCAATGCAGAAGAGATATCGGCTGAACCATTCCCGGAGAGAGGTTTGTTGTAGTCAATTTCATATAAGTCAGAACCAGGATATATAAGGAGTTGCTTACCACCCATTAACTCAACAGTAGCTACTTCAATCTGATAATCCCGCTTAATCTTTACATCTTTTTCTAATTTAAATTTTACCTCAACAGAATCACCAACAAGGTTAATACTAATTACCTTACCTTTTTTAACACCGTTTACACTTACAAGATCTCCTTCCAATAAGCCAGTAACGTTTTTGAAATAAGCTTTTAAAACAACAGTCTCCTTGCTGATTAGAAAACCCTTTGCCCAAAATGCCGTTGCTACTACTATTACAAGTGCAACAAAAACAAAAATTCCTACTTTTAATTCTGATAATTTTTGACTGGACATTTTATTTTAGTTTTGTAATTTCAAGAACTTTATATTGCATTATTCCATCAGGCACAGATACTTCAACTACATCACCAACCTTTTTCCCAAGCAGAGCTTTACCAAGGGGAGAAGTTACAGAAATCTTGTCAAGTTCAAAATCAGCATCATCAGGAGACACAAGTGTAAATGAAATTTCTTCATTATATTTCATATCAAAAACCTTAACTGTACAAAGAATAAACACTTCATCATCAGGCATATCTTCAGGATTGATAATTTTAGCTCTTGATAACAAATTTTCGAGTTTACTAATTTTCATTTCAAGATGTGCTTGTGCTTCTCTTGCTGCATCGTACTCGGAGTTTTCACTTAAATCCCCATGACCTCGAGCTTCAGCAATTTTTTCAGCGATTTCTTTCCTCTGTCGAGTTACTAAATCATGCAATTCCTTTTCAAGTTCTGAAAGACGTTCTTTTGTCAAATAGACCGTTTTATTTTCTTCCATAATTAATTTACCTTTTTGCGTTTTTGAGTTTCAGACTTATTATTATTGAGTAAAATTAAATGACCAAGCTTATCTCTCTTTGTTATAAGATAACCAAGATTTTCTGGATTCGCTGGTATCTCAATAGGAACACGTTCAACAACTTCAAGGCCATATCCCTCTAATCCAACAATTTTTTTAGGGTTATTTGTAAGTAATCTCATTTTAGTTACACCAAGATCTTTCAAAATTTGTGCTCCAATCCCATAATCCCTTAAATCCGGATGAAAACCTAATGCTATGTTTGCTTCTACAGTGTCTTTACCTTTTTCTTGTAACTGATAAGCTCTTAATTTATTCAGCAAGCCTATTCCACGGCCCTCCTGTCTCATATATAATAATACACCACTTCCATTTTTCTCAATCATACGCATAGATTCAATTAACTGGTCACGACAGTCGCACCTTAATGAGCCAAAGACATCACCTGTTAGACATTCTGAATGTACCCGCACAAGAGTTGGTTTTTTACTATTAATTTTCCCTTTAATAAGTGCAATGTGTTCCTTAGCATCCACACGACTTTTATACATAATTATTTTAAAATTACCAAATCTGCTTGGGAGATTAGCATCAACCATTCGTTCAACCAATTTATCAGTTCTTAATCTATATTGTATCAAATCCCTGATTGAAATTATTTTCAAATTATGTTTTTTAGCTATCTTTACAAGTTCAGGTAGTCTTGCCATTTCTCCGTTATCTTTCAATATTTCACATAAAACCCCCGCTGGATAATGTCCAGCGAGTTTTGCAAGATCTACAGCTGCCTCAGTGTGTCCAGCTCTTCTCAATACTCCGCCATCTTCAGCTTTTAGTGGAAAGACATGTCCGGGTCTACCTAAATCTGAAGGTTTCGTATCAGGATCAATTAATGCACGAATAGTTTTATTACGATCAAACGCTGAAATACCTGTGGTTGTTCCTTTCAAGTAATCAACGCTAACTGTAAAAGCGGTTTCGTGTAAAGCTGTATTTTCATCAGTCATCATCTCAATCTGAAGTTCATCCAGACGATTCTTTTCCATTGGAACACAAATCAAGCCACCAGCATTTTTAATTAAAAAGTTTACAAGTGCAGGTGTTGATTTTTCTGCTGAATAAATCATATCACCCTCATTTTCTCTATCCTCATCATCAACCACAATTACAATTTTACCATTACGGAAATCCTTTATAGCTGATTCAATAGAACTAAATCTGAAACTCTTTCTTCTCTCCGTCTTCATTTTTAATAAAATATAACATTATTTTTTCTGAACATCAGTCACACCAATAATTACACCAATTCCGCTTTTCTCCATTTTTACCTTTACATTATCTGCAATTTTCACAAGAACTACATTACCATCAACACCTTCAACTTCTCCATAAATTCCTGCTGTTGTAATTATTTTATCGCCTTTCTTTACAGACTCAAGCAACCGTTGTCTTTCTTTTTGTCGCTTTTGTTGAGGTCTTAGAATTAGAAGGTAGAAAATTACAATAATTAATAGGAATGGTAAAATTGTTCCGAGTAATTGCTCCATTCCGCCAGGTTGACCTTGTAATAAAACAAAATTCAGTAATACATTCATTTTTTTATCCTTTCTATTTTTTAGTTGTTAAAATCTTTTGATTTATATTTTTCAATAAAATTCATTTTAAATTCCTTAAATCTATTCTCTCTAATTGATTCTCTAATTTTTTCCATTAGCTTTAGATAAAATCCAAGATTATGTACACTCGCCAATTGCATCCCTAAAATTTCTTTTGCCATAAATAAATGTCTTATATAAGCAAAAGAAAAATTTTGACTTACATAAGTACTGTATTCATCATCAATCAATCTGAAATCAGTTGAAAATTTTGAGTTTCTAATATTTATTTCACCTCTTGAAGTAAATAGTCGTCCATGTCTTGCATTACGTGTTGGTAAAACACAATCAAACATATCTATCCCCCTGTCAACGCACTCAAGCAAATCTACAGGTGTACCAACACCCATAAGATATCTTGGTTTTTCAAAAGGTAACAAATCTGTACTAAAATTTACAAGTTCATACATAACATCAACTGGTTCACCCACTGCAAGTCCACCAATAGCGTTTCCATGAAAATCAAGTTCTGAAAGATCCTCAATACTTCTTTGCCTTAAATCTTTAAAAGTCCCTCCCTGTGTAATAGCAAAAAGATATTGGGGAAATCCATATTTATTTTCTGTTAACTTAAAATGCTGTAAACATCTTTTTTCCCAATCAAATGTTCTGCGGATAGACTTTTCAACAGTTCTTCTATCACTTGGATTTGGCAAACATTCATCAAGACTCATCATAATATCAGAACCAATAATCCTTTGGACATCAATAGCTTTTTCAGGAGTAAGTAAGTGTCTTGAACCATCTAAATGAGATGCAAATTCAACCCCTTCATCTCGCACTTTTTTAAGCCCCGAGAGACTGAAAACCTGAAATCCACCACTATCTGTAAGGATACTACTTTTCCAGTTCATAAAATTATGTAAACCACCAGCAAGGCTCAAAATATCAATCCCGGGACGTAAATATAAATGATATGTGTTTGCAAGAATTATTCTTGTATCAAATTCTTCCAGTTCTCTGTTTTCTACAGCTTTTATTGCACCCGCAGTTCCAACTGGCATAAACACAGGAGTTTCAATTTTAGAATGTGAAGTAGTAATAACTCCGAATCTTGCTTTGGTACCAGTTTCCTTGCTATTGTAAAGAACATGAAAAAAATCTATCTTACTGCTTCCCACGTTTTAGATATTGACTTCCTGAATAAAACCACAGAAATAGCATTTTTTGCCCAATCAAAAAAAACTTTTATATATCCATATTTCCTATATCTCCTTGGAGATTCATAAATTATGTTATCTTTTGCAAAAAGGATACGCCCAAATTTTCTTATTCTTTTATATAAATCAAAATCTTCACCTGCAAATAAAGTTTCATTATATCCACCAACTTTTTCAAAAACTTTACGTTTTATAACGTGACACTCACCTCTACCCATACCAATAAAAAATTTATTCAAAATCCTTACATAAAAATTATAAAATTTATGAAACAACTTATCGCTTAGTTTCTCCTCTTCAGGGAAAACTCTGACTGGAAATGCAATTGCTACAAAAGAATTATTATTATAGAAACTTCTTACTAAGTTAAAGAACGCATTTATATCAGAAAATCTTGTATCAGCATTCAAAAAAACAAGAACATCTCCATTTGCTCTTAAAAATCCACGATTTCTACCAATGGAAATGTTCTTTGTTAACTTATCATCCTGTATTAAAATTTTATCAACATAACGACTTGCTATTTCAACCGTATTATCACTACTACCACCATCACTTAAAATCAGCTCAATATCATAATGATTCTTAATCTCATTTTTAAACTGTCTCAACATACTTTCAATCAACTTCTCTTCATTCAATGTCGGGATAATAACACTAATACGCATTAAATCAGCGTCTTATAATAATCCTTTCAAACCTTTCTTATCAATAGTACGTAATGCTTCTGTTGAGACTCTTACTGTGATATACCGTTTTTCTTCAGGCAACCAAATTCGCTTTTTCTGTAAATTTGGTAATTGACGTCTCTTAGTACGATTATTCGCATGAGAAACATTGTTTCCTACAAGCGGTTTTTTACCAGTTATTTTACATACTTTAGGCATTATTTCCTCTCTTTATGGTTTATATTCTTTAAAAGTCGATTCGTAAATTCTCATATTTCTACTGGAGAATTTATAAGTACCTTTATTACTTTTAATTGCTTTGACCATTCTGACATTAAGGATACGTGTTTCCTTATTTGTGTCAGGACAAATAGCAGTTACGTCATGTTTACGTGCTAACTTTGCTGCTTTTTCTGCAAATGATTGAGCTTTTGCCATAGTTATTTGATATTTTTATTATTATTTATTTTCCTATTTTTTAAAACAGCTTTTATTCTATCATTAACCCTTTTACGAACAGTTTCTTCAGCCCTGAAAATCATATTTTTGATTGCCAATGGGGTTGATTTTCCGTGTCCAATTATCGACACACCATTAACTCCCAGAAGTGGAACACCACCATAGTATTGGTAATCAAATTCCTTCGAAATTTGTCTAAGAGTACTCTGAGCCATTCCAACCTTAAATTTATTTATAAGACTACTTTCAGCAAGTTTTCTAAATTTAGCCTTCAATAGACCAAGCACACTCTCAGCAAATTTCAATATAATATTACCAACAAAACCATCACAAACAACTACATCTACTTTCCCTTTTAAGATATCTCCACCTTCAACATTTCCAACAAAATTAAGTCCACTTTTTGACAATAATTCATAAGCTTCTAAGGTCAGTTCATTGCCTTTAGTGTTTTCCTCCCCAACACTTAGAAGCCCTACTTTTGGGTTCTCAACACCTAAAATATAGCTGGAATAAACACTACCCATTAATGCATATTCTACAAGATTATTTGCCCTGCAATCTACTGTTGCACCAACATCAAATAACATTACATTTCCTTTCTCAGAAGGGAACATAGAACCTATAGTTGGTCTACTAATACCTTCAATCCGACCTAACTTCAAAGTAGAACTTGCAAGAACAGCTCCAGTATTTCCAGCACTGATAAAGGCATCAGCTTTATTTTCTAACTGCAAATTTAAAGCAATATTAATTGATGAATTAGGTTTTTGCTTATATGCTTCTGATGGATTATCTTCCATCGTAACAACTTCATCTGCATTAACAACAGATAAATTACCAAGCTGATAATTTTGCTTTTCTAAAACTTTTCTAATTTCATTTTCTCTTCCAACAAGTATTATTTCCAGATCTTTTCTTTCAGAAGCAGCTTCAATAGAACCCAATATTTCATTATGCGGAGCATTATCACTTCCCATTGCATCTACTGTAACTCGTATTTTTTCTAAAACTTCCATCACCCAAAAAGGAAACTTTTATTTTTTGGGAATGATAACACTTTTTCCGTCATAATAACCGCAACTCGGACAAACTTTGTGATTTAGTTTCATTTCCCCACAATTTGGACAGGGAGTCATACTGGGCATTTCTGCTTTATAATGTGTTCTTCTTTTACGACCACGTGATTTAGAATGTCTTCGCTTCGGATTTGGCATATTTGTTTATTTTAATTTTTTTATAATTCTTATTTTGTTTTCTAACCCTGGTTTAAATGATTCTTTAATTAAGACTCTACTGTCAAATATTTCGTCCATTGTTCTATGGCAGAGACTGCACACTCCATCAACCTCATCTGGAACCCTTCTCATCGGCAACGATAACAATATATAATCTCTCAAATCATTTGTAATATCAAGATCTTTTGTGTGTTCTGATATTACTTTAAAATTATCATCTTTAAGTTCTTCTTTCTCTTCTGATTCTAAAAAACGATCAAGCTTGTGTGACAAACCCTGCCTATGAGTAAAATCAAACTTATACACAAGCTCAAAAGTGTTCTGTAACTTAAACTCAAATGGATCAAGACACCTATCACAAGGAAATTTCAACAAACACTCAAAACTTACTTCCAGATCTATCTGATGATAAGTTTTAACAACTCTGACCTTAACATAAACATCTGATAAAAATTCAATATCAGATAAATTAAAAACAGAGGGTTTTTCAAGAAATTCTACAAAATGTTCACCCTCTTTTAAACTTGCAATGTTTAAAATCATTAGGAACTACCACCTTTCTGTGAAGTAGTCCTGAAAATTAATGGCTTAACGATTCAATGTAATTTTTATATGAAGCAGCATCCATAAGAGTATTCAGCTCTGAGGGATCTGCAATTTCAATTTTTACAAGCCATCCCCTTCCATATGGGTCCTCATTAACAAGAGCAGGGGCATTATTAACTTCTGCATTTACTTCAATTAATTTCCCACTTACAGGGCTGAAGAGCTCTGCTACAGTTTTTACTGCTTCAATTGAACCAATAACTTCGCCTTGTTTTACTTCAGAACCGACTTCTTTTGTACAATCAAAGAAAATTATATCTCCTAACTGGCTCTGAGCATAATCCGTTATCCCTATAATCCCTGCATTTCCATCAACTCTTACATATTCATGATCATTTGAATACTTACAATTTTCGGGAATATTCACGGTACAAAATTTTATTTAAAATATTAATTTAACAAAAATCAAAAACTAATTCAATCAATTTATTTATCTATCGGTATATGTTTTTAGTTATATCTCAATTCTAAAATAATTATAAAAAGCTTCTTTTTTACATTAATATCCCAGAGCCACTCCATAACCACGTGAATCAGAATGTCCTGTCATTTTTCCATCCGAAAAAATCATTATAGCATCAATTCTTCCGAAATTTGATACTTCTTTTAGGTTATGACCCATATTCATAAGCTGGCTTATAACCGCTTTTGGAAAGCAACCTTGTTCATACTGGATATAGTCAGGTAACCATTGATGATGAAATCTGCGTATTTCAATCGCATCACTTAAAGTTCTTTTAAAATCTAATATGTGAATAATTGTTTGTAGTACAGAAGTAATAATTTTCCCACCTCCCGGCGAACCTAATATTAGAAAAGGTTTATTATCTTTCAACACAATTGTTGGGGTCATTGAACTTAACATTCTTTTCCCGGGTGCAATGGAATTTGCTTCACTTCCTATTAAACCATATATGTTTGGAAAATTAGGTTTTATAGCAAAATCATCCATTTCGTTATTCAAAAGAAAACCTGCTCCATCAACAATAACTTTACAACCAAAATTATCATTTAAAGTTGTTGTTGTTGCAACAACATTCCCAAATTTATCAGCTACTGAATAATGAGTTGTATTTGTGGATTCTTTATAATATGCATCACCGTGTTTTATTTCATCTGAAGTTGATGCTTTTTTTTCATTAAAACCTTCCATCCTTCTTTTAGCATAAACTTTTGAAGTTAATATATCAACCGGTACATTCACAAAATCTTCATCACCCATAAACTCCGCTCTATCAGCATAGACTCTTTTCATTGCCTCTGATAATAAATGAACATATTCAGTCTGTGTCATAGTACTCAGGTCATAATATTCAAGAATATTCAAAAGTTCAATAAGGCATATTCCACCACTTGAGGGTGGTCTCATTGTAATAATATCATACCCTCTATATGTACCTTTTAAAACTTCACGTTCAATTACATTATACTCTTCAAGATCTTTATATGATATAATACCATTACCTCGTTTCATTTCATTAACTATTAAATCTGCAACTTTACCTTTGTAGAACCCGTCTCTGCCATAATCTCTTATAGCTTTAAGTGTATTAGCAAGATCCTTCTGGTAAAATGGCTGGTTTGCTTTAACATTTTTAAAAACCTTATAAGAACTTTCAAATTTTTTAAAATCATCATTATAACTTCTGATTGCATTTGCAAGATGTTCATTAACAATGAATCCATTTTCTGCAAGTTCAATAGCATATTTCATAACTTGATTGCGTGACATTGTGCCATATTTTTCCAATGCATAAAGTAATCCTGCTACCGAACCCGGAACTCCAGCAGCAAGATGTCCTGTTGTACTCAAGTCCTCAATTACATTGCCGTTTGCATCCAGATACATATTTCTTGAGGCAAGTAGTGGAGCCTTTTCACGAAAATCAATTGATGTTGCAGTTCCATCAGCAAGACGAATAACCATAAATCCACCACCACCAATGTTTCCAGCTTGCGGATATACTACTGCAAGGGCAAAACCGACACCAACAGCTGCATCAATTGCATTTCCGCCCTCATGTAATATTTTAACACCTACTTCACTCGCCAACTTATCTGCACTACTAACCACTCCATTATAATAGTAATCTTCTATAACAGTCGTTTCATCTGAAGGGACTATTAATCCTAAGAAAGACAATAATAAAACAATTAAGATACGCAAAAGTATTTTTTTATTAATTTAATGTAAATTTTTTAAGTATTCCAATCACGATTATATCTGAAATCTAAATTTACTGTACGATTTGAAATCTTTGCAATCAATGGTGGAACACGTTTGAATTGGTTTTTCTGCACCATTGCATCTACCTTTTCAATAAAATCACGATCATACCCTCTGGCGATTAATTCTTCAACACTTCGCCTTTCATCATATCTTTCAAAAAGATAACGATCAACTTCCTCATATTTAATTCCCATTTCCTCTTCATCTGTTTGGCCAATCCATAAGTCTGCTGATGGTTTTTTATCTATTATCTGTTGTGGAACTCCAAGATGTCTTGCCAGAGCAAAAACCTGGGTCTTATATAAATCCCCTATCGGGTTCAATGCACATGCAGAATCTCCGAATAATGTAGTATAACCAAGTAAAATTTCCGTTTTATTACCGGTACCAATAACAAGCGCATTTTCTTTTGCAGAAGTATCATATAGTAAAATCATCCTTACACGTGCCATAATATTTCCTTTTCTTATATTTGATATATTCTCATCTTCAAGAGATTGAATGAAAGTATCAACTATTTGACTTATATCAATAATTCTGTGATTTATTCCAAGACGATTAACTACTTCCAAAGCATCTGTTATACTTTCCTTGCTACTTGTTCGGTATGGCATAAGAAGACATAGAACATTTTCTTTCCCGAAAGCCTTAACTGAAAGATAGGTTGAAACAGCAGAATCTATTCCACCGGATAAACCTATAACAGCATTTTTTATACCTATACGTTTGGCTTCATTCTGAAGAAACTCAACCAAAATCCTTTCAACTATTTCATTATTGTAGTTCATAGAAAAAGATTTTTTTAAACATTTTAATAAAATAATAGCTTAATAAATAAAAAAAAAGCCGATTTTACAATCGGCTTTTTTACAAATACACTTTCCAACCTTTTTATTTGGACACCTGATAAACTATTTTTCTAATTGTATCAAACTGCAAATAAGGAAACATCTCCTGAATTTTATCAATTGCCTCTCCCGCACTCATTTCACGTCTCATTTCTTTGTACATCTGTCTTATTCTATAATCTCTAATTGCCTTTTCATCTAATAATTTATATTTCCTCAGTGTATTAAACACCTCATCTGAAATCAAATCACTCAGTGGATTTTCACTTTTGCTCTTTTTCGTTGTTGGTTTCAAGGCTTTTCTCCTTTAAATTTTTTAAAATGTTTTTCTACTGCTGTAATGAACTCTCTCTAATCTTATACCTTTTTTATTTTAGTTAAAAATATAAAAAATCAATGGAAAAATCAAGGTAAAGAGCATTCAAATTTGATACTCTAAATATTAGGAAGAAGTCTCTAAAAAATTTTAAAAATCTAAATATTACCTAATTCTATTAGTTCATCTTTATATAGAATATTGTATTGAAAATGTTAAAAAACTAAGGTATGTTAAAAGATTAAATTTTAAATTTTGATTTTAATATGAGAACAATTAAAAATAGTTTATTAATTTTATTAGTCTTATTTGGATTTTTTTTATTCCAAAAGAGCATTTTTGCACAAAATACACCTGTAGTTAAAGTTTTAGCTTATTCACAAAAAGAAAATTATAATTCAAAAGACACAATTTCTATTGCGGCAGTACTTCAAATAAAAGAAAATTATCATATAAATACCTATAGAGCCGATGATCCAAACCTTATAAAAACAACCATCACTCTTAATAATAATGATTTCAAGATTCTAAATTTTTATTATCCAGAAGAAAAATTATATAAATTTGAATTTTCTTCTGATAAAATAAAAGTTTTTCAGGGTGAAACTGTAGTAGGTATAAAACTTATTTCAATTGGAGAAGTTAAGCAAGGAGATAAAAAACTATCTTTCGTACTAAATTATCAAGCTTGTGATGATAGATCCTGTCTCCCTCCAGAAGATGTACCATTTGAAGTAAAATTTTCCATTGATGATAGTAAGCCTTCAAAAACAGGTAAATTTGAAAATATATTTGCAAAAATAGATTTTAATAAACCTTCCTCTCTTGAGTCCGATATTAATTTGACTGAAAATCCACGAACAGATTCAGTTACTGTTAATCAGGATGAGCAAATCGTATCAAATTTTATGAAAGAAAAGGGAATGTTGCTTGGACTAATATTTATTTTTATTGGTGGTCTTGCACTTAACCTTACACCCTGCATATATCCGTTAATACCCATTACAATCAGTTATTTCGGCTCACAGGGTAGTGGGACAAAGGGACAACGAATTTTATTAGGGATTTTCTATGCGCTCGGTATGTCAGTTACATATTCTGTTCTTGGCTTGATTGCTGCTTTAACAGGTAATGTACTGGGCTCAGCATTGCAAAATCCAATTGTAATTGTTTTTGTTGCATTGGTTTTCATTGCACTTGGTACAAGTATGTTTGGGTTATTTGAAATTCGTATACCTCAGAAACTTGCTATCGAAGGGAACAAGGCAAGAACTGGCTATCTTGGTTCATTTCTAATGGGTCTTCTTGTTGGATTTATTGCAGCCCCTTGTATTGGTCCTTTTGTATTGAGTCTTTTAATTTATGTTGGCACTTTGCAAAATCCATTACTTGGATTTTTGTTGTTTTTTGTTCTTTCAATGGGACTTGGACTACCTTATATTTTCCTTGCAGCATCATCTACAATGTTGGCAAAGTTACCCCGTTCCGGGGAATGGATGGAAGGAGTAAAAGCAATTTTTGGACTTGTTCTTTTTGGTATGGCTATTAACACACTTGAACCAATTTTCCCACAAGGGCTTTTTAAGTATGTATTTTATGGATTTATAATACTTGCAGGTTTATATTTGATTTTCATTAATAAAAAAGGACATAACTCAAAAATTTTCCCAAAAATTAAAATTACTTTAAGTTTGCTTGCTATTGTGTTTAGTATTTGGGCTTTAATTCCATCTTCTGGTGGTTCAGAAGTTGAATGGAAAGTCCTTACAAACCTTGATTCTATTAATATTTCAATAAAAAATTCTAATAAACCAGTTATAATTGACTTTTACGCTGATTGGTGTGCACAATGTAAAGAACTTGATAAATATACATATACAGACGCAGGTGTAGTTTCACTATCAACAAAATTTAATACTATTAAAGTTGATTTAACGAAGAAAAATTCCGAAATTACAGATAAATTTAATATAAAAGGGTTACCTGTGGTATCATTTATTAATAGCAAAGGTGAAGAGATAAAAGAGTTACGTGTAACAGGTTTTTTAAAACCAGAAGAATTTATAAAGAAAATGAAAATTGCACTGGAGAAAAGTAAGTAAAATGCAAAAGAAACTAATTTTTTCTATTAACATTATCTTTTTTTTGATTATAACTTTGCAGATATCAACTGCACAAGTCATAAATTCTAATTTAAGAAAAGTTGAACTTGAGCAACGGGTTTTATATACTAATGATTCACTGGAAGAAAAAAAGATGTCAGATCTACATTCTCAAAAGTCACCCGGAGTAGCCCTTTTACTTTCATTAGTACTTCCTGGAGCAGGACATTTTTACGCTGATAGGATGGATGTTGGACAATATTTTCTTGCATCTGAGGCTACGTTATGGCTTGGATTGGTTGGGATTAACCAGTATGGCAATTATCTTAAAAACGATGCACGCACCTTTGCTTACGTTCACGCCAGCTTTACAAAAGAGGGTAAGGACGATGACTTTTTTCTTAATATCAGTAACTTCGACAATATTTATCAATATAATAATGATAAACTTGCTCGGGGAGAATATAATAGGTTGTACGATGTTAACTCATTTTTTTGGTCATGGGATAACTCATCAAATCGTGAGCAATATAATCAGCAAAGAAAGAAGAGCGAAAGAGTTTATAATGGAAGAGTTATTTTCGCTGCTGGATTAATAGTAAATCGACTACTCAGTGCTATTAGTGCATTTGTGGTAACACAAACATCATTAAAGAATAATCTCTCATTAAACTCAGAATTTTTAACCACACCTCGTCAGAAATTAGATGGTTTAAGATTAAACTTTAGCTTGAAATTTTAAAACACTGCCAATAAAGATAATGTTTAATTATAAAATTGTCATTGAGTATGATGGATTAAAATTTAATGGATGGCAAAAACAGAAAAACTCCCAGAATACCATTCAAGAAAAACTTGAAGATGCAATATCAACAGTTCTTAAAAAGAACATTAATATTATTGGGGCTGGAAGAACTGATGCGGGAGTTAGTGCAATGGGACAGGTCGCAAATTTTAAATCTCAAATAAAAATTAATAACGGGAATTTTTTACATTCTATAAATTCGATACTACCCCCAGAAATTACTGTGAAAAATATTAAAAAAGTTCCTTTGAATTTTCACTCAAGATTTTCTGCCAAAAAGCGTGAATATATATATCAAATTACAACTGCAAAAAAATCTATATCAAGGAAATACTTTTATCGTCTAAACTATAATATAAATTTTAATATTATAGATGAATTTATTAAATACATTCTCGGTTATAAAAGCTTTAAATCTCTATGTAAAGCTGAAACCGATAAGCACAATTTTTTTTGTAATCTTTATGTTTTAAGTTATAAAGTTTTTAAATCAAGAAATGAGATATATTTTAGAATTATTGCTGATAGATTTCTAAGGTCAATGGTAAGAGGAATAATAGGAGCTCTGGTGGATCTTGGTCGTGGAAAACTCGATTTAAAAACCACAAAGGAACAGTTTAACAAAGGTGAAAGAATAAAGACTACTTATTTACCTGCTAATGCATTATTTTTAAAAAAAATTTATTATTAAAAATGATTAATAGAATTCATTTCATTCTTTTATTTATCATAATATTTTTTGTTCTTTCTGCTGAGATCAACATTGCCCAACAATCATTATCCTCAAACGATATTTATACCTTAAGTAAAAATGATCCGACTTTAATTTCATTTAATGATTCTAAATTCCGCAGACTTGAACTTTCTGAAAAAGTAATTTATAACAATAAGAGAATTTCTCTTTTTGATAGCACTCTAAAACCTACATCTGATACAATTAAAACAGGCAATGAAAAGTCTCCCATTGTCGGAGCAGTGCTTTCTGGTATAATACCCGGAGCTGGACAATTTTATGCTAAGAAATATTTAAAAAGTGCAGTATTTTTTGCTGTTGAAGCTGGTTTATGGATAGCTTATTCAATTTTCGAAAAAAAGGGAGACGAACAAACAGATAACTATCAGAGATATGCTGATGCAAATTGGAGTATGAAAAAATATGGACAGTGGTTGAAAGAACAGCAATTTGAGCATTCACAAGGAATTGATACTTCACAGAATTATATAATCTTGAGACAACAAATTAACTATTGTGAAGAAAAAAACTTTTCTCATCAGCTACCTCCTCCAGGTGAACAACAATATTATGAAGTCATCGGGAAATATAGAAATTATATGATTGGATGGTCGCAGGTCTTTGGAATCACAAGAAATGATTGGGATAAAGTACCTATTCCTCCACAAATTGACTGGTATATGAATGAACGTCAGAAAGCAAATGACTTTTATAATAGAGGTTCAATTACTTTGTCAGTTATAATTATTAACCATTTACTTAGTGCTGCTGATGGTGTTTTGAGTGTAAACTCATATAACGAAAAAATTTCATTCAAGACCAGTGCAAGTGTTAGAAGTGTATATTCATATAAAGACCAACGTTATTCATTGGCTTTCTATGGAAATCTGAGTATTCTCTTTTGAGATAAACTACTTAGATGAGTAAGAAAATATTTCTTATTTTTATCTTTACTGTATTAATTCTTTATTCATTTTTGTCTAATTTCTATTTGGGCTAATCTTTTAGAATAACAGATTTTTAGAAAATGACCCTTGAATAGATATGTGAAGTTCAAAAGAGAAAGTATTATAGATAATCTATAATACAAATTTGTTGGTAAAAGTATTATTCCGAAATAAAAGTTTTGTATTTTTTATTTGCAAAATGCTTTTGAGCTTCCTGAAGTTTATTAACATCAACTTTACTAAACACTCCAAATAATGTGCTACCTGTCCCACTGAGAGAAGCAAAAATTGCCCCTTTTTCAAGTAATTCTTTCTTTATAATTTCCAACTCAGGATATCTTTCAAAAACTATCTTTTCAAAATCGTTCTCAAGAAAATCAAAGATTTTTTCTTCAAATCGTTTTACTTGCGAGAGATTTGAATTTCTTAATTCACCTTCCTTGAGATTCAATGATGAAAAAGCCCATTTTGTAGAAACATAGATGCCAGCATTAACAAGTAAAAGCTTATAATCTTTAAGAGTAAATTCAGGTAGTAACCTCATCTTTTCACCTCGTCCAGTAGCAAAACAGGGTTTCAAAACCATAAAAAATGGCACATCACTTCCAATGTTTAAAGCAAGATCAAGTATTTTTTCTTTATTACTTTTTACATCAATATTAAAATACTTCAAACATGCCTTAATCACTGCAGCAGCATTTGAGCTGCCACCCCCGAGTCCTCCAAGAACTGGAATATTTTTTTCTATGAAAATTTCAAAATCAAAATATTTTTTAATATTAAAAACTTTTAAAAACTGAACAACGGTTTTGAAGCAGATATTTGACTTGTCGAGTGGTATTACTCTATTATTAGTGCTTATCTTAAAAGTATTACTTGATCGTGAAGATGGTCTTATGTTAATTGTTAATTTATCAAAAATAGAAACGGGATAAAAAATTGTCTCAAGGTTATGAAACCCGTCATTGCGTTTGTTTATAACCTTCAAGCCAAAATTAATCTTTGCTGGTGTATATATTATCATAATTACCTATAATTCAAAAAAAAAGTATTGTCAATATCATACTTCTCGTACCAACAATACCTTAATACAACTTTTCAGTATGATACTGCTATATTACATCGAGAATAAAACTATTGTTATCAAAACCCTTTATATAGCCCATCTCACCAAGACTGAACCCCATGTGTATCCAGCTCCAAAGCTTGATAACACGAGATAATCACCTTTTTTTATTTTCCCTTCCTCATAGTATTCAGACAAACATGAAGGGATTGTTGCACTTGTTGTGTTACCATACTTATGAATGTTGACCATAACTTTATCCATTTCTAAACCCATCCGTTCTGCACAGGCTTGAATAATTCTAAGATTCGCCTGATGAGGAACAAGATATGCTACATCATTAGCTTTCAAATTATTTTTTTGCATTATCTCGACTGAAACATCTGCCATTCCTTTAACAGCAGCAATAAAAACAGCTCTGCCATCCTGATGGACATAATGCATTTTCTTTTGCACAGTTTCTAATGAAGCAGGATGTAAGCTACCTCCACCTGGTTGATAAAGATACTTTCCACCCTCTCCATCAATATGTAAAATTGAGTCAAGGATACCATAAGAACTATCCTCAGTCGGTTCAAGTAAAACAGCAGCAGCACCATCTCCAAATAACACACATGTATTACGGTCATTCATATCAACGATTGCTGACATCTTTTCAGCTCCAAGCACAACTACTTTTTTATGCATTCCCGACTCAATGAATTGTGCACCTGTAGTAAGAGCAAAGATAAACCCTGAACAGGCAGCGAGAATATCATAACCCCAGCAATTTTTTGCACCTATCTTATTTTGAATTATGCAGGCAGTAGATGGATATATCATATCAGGTGTTACAGTTGCAACAATCAATAAGTCAATTTCATCCGGACCTATTCCCCTCTTTTCAAGCAACTTCTCAATAGCTTTTACACCTGCATAAGAAGTTGGTTGTCCATCTTCCAAAAACCTGCGTTCAGAAATTCCTGTGCGTGTCTTAATCCATTCATCGCTGGTATCAAGATACTGTGCAAAGTAATCATTTGTTATTACTTTTTCAGGCATCCAGTGTGCTACAGCACTAATGTAAGCTTTCAGATTTGAGTTTTTACCCATTAAAAAGTTATCCTTTTAATTCTGATGATCTTTCAGCTCTTCATGGTGTTCGTCTTTTAACCCATCAGTTTCATGAGATCCTATGTCTTCAAAATGTAATTGTTCTTCATCATCTCGATGAGTAATTAATATATTGCTGTGTTCTTTGAAAGTCCCTTTCAAAATTTCCTCACTCATAGGATCTTCAAGATACTTCTGGATTGCTCTTTTAAGTGGTCTTGCACCAAAGTTCTCATCATAACCTTTATCTGCTAAAAATTCCTTCGCAGATTGATCAATTTCAAAATTGATATTCATATGTTTCAAACGATTTCTCAAGTTAGTAATATTTATATCTATAATCTTTAATATATGGTGTTTCTCAAGTGGTTTGAACACAATAAAATCATCCACTCTATTAAGAAACTCAGGAGAAAACACTTTCCTAACTGCTTCACTGATGGAAGATTTCATTTTTTCATATTTTCCTTCTGTTTTTAACTCACCAAAACCTAAAACCTTATCAAGTTTAATATCTCTTGTACCTATATTTGAAGTCATTATTAAGATAGTATTCTTGAAGTCAACTTTTCTACCAAGTCCATCAGTCAAGACGCCATCGTCAAGCACTTGTAATAATATATTAAATGTATCAGGATGAGCTTTTTCTACTTCATCAAGAAGAACAACGCTATATGGCCTTCTACGTACTTTTTCTGTTAATTGCCCACCTTCTTCATAACCAACATAACCTGGAGGAGCACCTACCAACCTTGATACGTTAAATTTCTCCATATATTCACTCATATCAACTCTAATCAGAGCGTCTTCAGAATCAAATAAGAACCTGGCAAGTTGTTTTGCAAGCTCTGTTTTTCCAACACCAGTCGGACCAAGAAATATAAATGATCCAATAGGTCTATTAGGATCCTTCAATCCCGCTCGAGCTCTTCTTATTGCTTTAGAAATGTTTTCAATCGCTTCATCTTGTCCAACAACAAATTGTTTTAGATGTTCTTCCATCTTAATTAACTTTTCAGATTCTGATTCAGCTATCTTATTAACTGGAATGCCTGTCATCATTGCAACAACATCAGCTATATCCTGTTCTGTTACTTCGTAAAAAGAATTTTGCGACTGAATCTCCCAATCGTATTTTGCCTGTTCAAGGTCTGCAAGAAGTTTCTTTTCCCTGTCTCGTGCCCTTGCAGCTTCTTCATAGTTTTGATTCTTTACATGTTGTAATTTTTCAGCCCTTACTTCTTCAATTTGCGCTTCTAATTTTGCTATATTTTCTGGAACTGTTATGTGACTAAGATGTACCCTTGCTCCTGCTTCGTCCATCACATCAATTGCTTTATCAGGTAAATATCTATCAGTAATATATCTATCTGAGAGGCGTACTGCTTCTTCAAGTGCTTTCTGAGTATATCTTACCTGATGATGTTCTTCATATTTGCTTTTTATATTCATTAGTATCTGAATAGTTTCTTCTACTGTGGTTGGGTTTATAATAATTTTTTGAAATCTTCTGTCAAGTGCACCATCTTTTTCAATATATTGGCGATATTCATCCATTGTTGTAGCACCAATGCATTGTAAGTCACCTCGTGCAAGTGCAGGTTTAAAAATGTTTGAGGCATCAAGTGAGCCACTTGCACTTCCAGCTCCGACTATAGTGTGCAATTCATCAATGAAGAGTATAACATCTTTTGCTTTTTCAAGTTCGTTCATTAATGCCTTCATTCGTTCTTCAAATTGACCTCTATATTTTGTCCCTGCAACTAATCCTGCAAGATCAAGTGTAACAACTCGCTTATTATGAAGAACCCTTGAGACTTCTTTATTGACAATCCTAATTGCTAAACCTTCAGCAATTGCACTCTTTCCTACTCCAGGTTCTCCTATCAAAACAGGGTTATTCTTTTTTCTTCGACTAAGAACCTGTGCAACTCTTTGAATCTCTTTTTCACGTCCTATTATTGGATCAAGCTTATTTTCTGCTGCAAGTTTCGTTAAATCTCTTCCAAAATTGTCTAGTACAGGTGTCTTCGATTTTTCCTGCCTTCGTTCACCTGTAGATCCTTTAGGAGAAAACATTGTAGAGCGAGTAGATTTACCTGACAGTATATTTAAAAGCTCGTGTTTTACAATATCGTATGTTACATTAAACTTATGTAAAATCTGAGCAGCGAGATTATCATCTTCTCTTAAAATTGAAAGTAATAAATGTTCTGTACCTATTGTATCTGACTTGAAAAGCTTGGCTTCAAGATAGGTTATTTTAAGTACTTTTTCTGCCTGTTTGGTTAATGGTATATTACCAACAGTTAATGTACCACCAGAAGGTTTTATTGTTTTTTCTATTTCTTCTTTTAATACTTTAGTATCTACTTCAAGGTTACGCAATATTTCCATTGCTATTCCTTCTCCCTCTCGAATCATTCCAAGCAGAAGATGCTCTGTCCCTATATAATCATTACCGAGTCTTAGAGCTTCTTCTCTGCTTAATTTAATTACTTCCTGTACCCTTTGGGAAAAATTACTATCCATTTTTTTTCTTCCTATTTTCTTTTTTAATAAATTATTTAAATATTCATCCTATGCTCGTACTTTATTCATAATTTTCAATTCAATACAATGTACTCAAAGCATAAATAAATTAAAACAAATTTTAATGTATACTAATTCAAATGTTTATTCAACCAATCTCTTCTATATTTTGCAACTAAATTCCTGTTTTTCCTCAGAAAATGGTCATCATCATCCAACAAAATTAATTCACACTTTTCACGATCTGGAATCTGTTTTAACTTATCATATATTTCTTGAGAATCCTCGTAACTAATTATATCATCGCTTTTACTATGTATTAGTAAAATTGGTGTTCTAACTGATAATTTATCATAAAATTCCACCGCCGAACGACTATATATAAATTGTTCAATACCTACATTTTCAATAATACTACTTAAATTTTTTAAACTCTCAGGTTCTCGTTCAAGATATCTTATCATATTAGATAGACCAGAAATAATAATAGCTGCTTTAAAAATATCCATTCTTTTCAAAAGAAGATAAGTCATCATTCCACCTCTACTCCAGCCTTCTATAGCCATTTTTTCATTATCAATAAACTCAAGTTCTAAAACTTGCTGGATGAGACTTATTACATCATCAACATCTCTACCTCCAAATTCATCATCATTTCCGTATTGAGAAGCAAACACTCCATAACCCCACGAAGCAATTTCTCCTATTGTAACATAAGCAAGAAAATCATCCATTCTTCCATTATTACCAAAACCCCCTCTATTCCAGAAAACAACAGGTATTTTTCCTGTAAAACTTTCAGGTAATGCCATAAAAGCTTCTATTTCTCTTGTTCCTGAATAATAAGAAAACCTATATAATTGTATATTTGTAAACTGTAATTCACCAGTTAATCTTTTCTCTAAAGGGCTGAGAATTACTTCTCTTATATTACTAAAAACCTTTATATCGGCTGTTGATAACAATTTTATATATATTTATTATAAACTTAATCAATTTGTTTTTAAATTTTAAGGTAATTCGTAGGTTATAAGCCTAATAACAAGCACATCTGTCCAAAACGTTGAAATAGGGGAAGAAAGGACAGAGAAATAAAAAGAGGAGGTAAGGGGGATTGATTTAAGAATAAGAACAAAATAAAGAAAAAACTGTCCAATTTGAACAGCTTTTTAATGTTTTATTTCAGTTCCATTTTTATTTTGGACAGCTGTGAATAACAAGAAATTACTATTAGTCTTATTTGATGTCTTATTATAACAGTAAAATTATAATTACTGTACTACTAAGATTAGATAATTCAGTTAAATGTAATGTCAATAGTTAAAACTAAAGTACCATTTTGTTTCTTGTATAGCTATTTGGTATTATAGGATTACAATTTTATATAGGAAGTAGGTAGGCTTTGTCTATTTTTTGGGAATGTATAATTCGCAGTAAATAAATTATATCATAAAAAAGTAGCCCTGTGTTCTTCACACAGGGCTACTAATAATTACTATTATCTAAATATATCTTACTTTATCAACATCATTCTCTTTACATCACTGAAACCATTGACTTCAAGCTTGTAGAAGTACACTCCACTTGAAAGCTCTGATGCATTGAAATCAATTGTGTAA
>Ga0123519_10000504_pt1 | contig 68885 bp, 71 predicted proteins | sample YelNatPaOPRAMG02_FD_87396 | JGI IMG/M metagenome (GOLD analysis project Ga0123519, IMG submission 87396) | Hot spring microbial communities from Yellowstone National Park - Yellowstone National Park OP-RAMG-02 (version 2) | ecosystem: Environmental > Aquatic > Thermal springs > Hot (42-90C) ...
CATGCTGGAGCTAGATGATATACTTCCAGCCATAGAGGCTGCAGAGATGCTTGGCTTTATCAAAGTTGACTCAGGGGATCTTACGCTTACCGATAAGGGTAAAAAGTACCTTGCGGGCAATTCGATGCAGCGGAAGAAGATTCTGAATCAAGTGCTTTCCAGAACCGGCCTATTTAAGTGGCTCATAGAGCAGCTGAAGAAGGGTGGTAATGAGATGAGTAAAGAGGAGCTGATCACATTGCTAGAAGAAGAGATGCCTGATGTAGATGCAGCTAAGATGGTTAAGTGGATTATAGAGTGGGGGAGGCATGCGCTTATTGTAAGGTATGATAGCAATTCCCAGACGATCAGGCTTGGTGAGCTCGCATAAGAGGTAAAATTAAATATCATCCACTGCATAAGTATTGGGTCGATATTGTTGCAGCAATCAGCATCTAGGGTGCAAGAAGCGATTTCCACATTGGAAAAGTTGGAAAAAGAGTTGGATGATGTGGAAAAATGGTTGGCTGAAGCGAAGCGAGCCTTAGTGAGCTTGGCTTCTGCTGAGGGAGAGAAAGCTATGACCGAAGCCTTAAACGAAGCAAATGTGATGACGCAGGAAAGGCTGGAGAAGGCTAGGGTTGAGGCTGAAAAGGAAGCTGAAGAGATTATCCAAAAATCCAAGACCGAGTTGATTGTATTAAAAGAGAAGATAGATGGATCGATAGAGAGAGCTGTCGATTTAGCTGTGAAAGCCGTTCTCGGTGAAAAGAAGATTTGAAGGTCAGAGGTGAACTCGCTGACGGAACATACCTAATGGCTAAGTGCTTCGCTGAAAAAGGCATACTTCTACAAAGGGCGATGCTTGAAACCTTAGCCGAGTCAAGAGGTCTTGAGGATCTGGTTGGTAGGCTTAAGGGCACACCATATAATGAGACTGTCTCAAAACTCACCAGACCTTATACATCGGATAAGCTGGAGATGGCTTTTAGAGAGCATCTAGCTTACACACATTACTCGCTGATCAGAGTGTCGCCTAGATCATCTTTCCTAACATCCTACTACATTAAGCACCTTATCTGGAATCTTAAGACGATAGCGAAAGGGAAGGCTCTTGGTCTGGGCTATGAGGAGATAGCCTCAAAGGTTAATCTGTATGCTGAGGAGCTGGTCGCCAGAAGGGACCTGATCGTCAGAGCGCTTTCAGCACCAGATTTAGCCGGCTTGGTGCAGGTTTTAAGTAAGACCGAGTTCTCCCACGAAATCTCTAAAGCGGCTGAACTTTACCGTGAGAAGAGTGATCTAAGGGTTTTCGACACCTACCTGGACAAAGCCTTCTATACACTCATCCTTAACGAATACAACAAATTGACAAGAAGAAGCATATATTTGAAACGCCGCCCTATAAGGGAGCAGGAGAACGTAAGACCATTCATCTCAATAGATATAGACGGATATAACATTCTGAGTGTACTAAGAGCCAAGATATGGGATCTGACCACCCCGCAGACAAGAGAACTTGTAGTCGGTGTTGCGTTTAACATATCTCAAAAGAAACTCCAAGCCCTGATAGGTGCACCAAATCTTAACGAAGCCCTAAAGAAGGTTGCTGAAACACCTTACGGCAAACTCATACCAGCAGGTGTAGTCGGGGAAGAAGCTGTTCGTAAGCTTGAATCTGAATTTGAGATCTACAGCTATAGGCAGGCTGTGAAGGCTTTCCCCTGGCAGATTTCAGGTCTAGGTGTGGCGTTGGCTCTGATTAAGCAGAAGGAGGCTGAGGTTAGAAACCTCTCTGCCCTAGCTTTCGGTGTGGAGCAGGGGCTTTCAGCCAAAGAGATTATGCCGAAGATGATCCTTCTACCCTAGATTCCCACTTTATCTTAACATATGTTGTTTCTGGTGCGATCTTAGCAAAGGGCTGACCTGTGCCTTCATAGAACTTTGTGAACCACTCGTAGAGGTGAAGCCTTATGTCTTGGATGTAGACGATCAACCCCTCTAAGGTCATAACACCCAAGTTGCCTATGATCCAGATGGGCAGTCCTATCAGGCCGATGCTTAAAGTCATAGTTACTGCAAACATTAGGGCGGCGTGAACCAAAAGGAGGATGCCGAGTCGAGCGTAGCTGATGGTGTTGGCGAGGAACTCAACCAACCTAAGTAGGAACTCGACTATGCCGAAGATCACACCCATTAATGGGCTTTCTTTCTCACCGCGACCTTTTGCTAATATGCTCTCTAGTGGTTTACCGATGATTATCCAAGCAGCGGCCGCTAGGCAGATTGGCAGCGTTATTGTTGAAAGGGAGCTTGCTGTTACGGTTGAGCCTGCTAGATCTGATATAATCGGGACCGAGTTGCTGCTCGTGAGAACTTGTGAGAAGCTGTAACCTGAGGCTATGAATGATAGGCTGAAGCCTACACCGAACACATAGAGTAGGAGTGAAGGGATCTTAAGTGTGAAGAGCTCGATCTTACTCTCTTCCTTAAGACCCTTGAGCACGTCGAGCACAAGTCCTATGAAAATGTGGATGGTTCCTATCAGTATGGCGACAGTAAGTATTGCGCTAACAGACTCTATGTTGAAGCCTCCGTGCTCAACGAGATGTAGGAGGTGGAAGCGTTTAAAGAAGTCTCCGATAGCTGGTAGAGAGCCTAACTCTAGACCAAAGCATTCACCAACCAAGGCTCCTACTACGGTAGCACAGGCGCCCGCAGCCATTATTATCTCGCCCCAACGTTTTAACGAGGGGCTTCCTCTGAGTTTGAGTATTAGGCCGAAGATGAGGAGAAGCAGCCCTTGGCCGAAGTCGCCAAACATAACACCGTAGAAGATCGGAAAGATGAATGCGATGATAGGTGTTGGGTCGATCTCACCACTTCTCGGAGCACCTTGGGTTAATGTAATATTTTCAAAAGGTTTTATCGGTCTCTTATTAATCATAAGAGTAGGCTGGTTAGAATGCTTCGCCTCCTCAAAGAAGAGAAGGCAAGACGAATACCTTTGCTTAAACTCGTTGACCTTCTCTTTTAGGATGTAGCCCTCTATAACGGCGAACCTCTTCAGATCACCCGCTTTTCTAAGCCTAGAAATAGTTGTGTAAGCTACCTGCGCCGCTTCCCTAAGTGAAAGTAGCTTTGTGCTCGATTTAGCCTTCGTCTCCTCTAATTTGGCTTCACAGTCAGTTAGTAGGTGTTCGGCTTCCTCAAACCTTTTTATAACTACATCGTAGGCTGCTGCTGGGTTTTGAGGTAGGTCTTTAGGTAGGAGGAAGGGTTTGACTTCAAAGCTGCGGAGCACCTTATCGATCTTATCAGCATCAGACTTTGTGCCAACAACTAGTATAGCGCTGTCGTTCTTAGTTAGAGAGCATTCGATAACAAGGGCTTCAGCTAGGCTTCGTCTAATTTCAGCAACGTCCTTAATGGCAGCTACTGCGAACACAAGATAGAACCTTCTGAACCTCGGGAGCGCATCCAGATCTATCGAGAACTGCTGGATCGTGTAAAGCGCAGCCTTAAGAGCCTCATAGTCAGATATCTTCTTACGCAGCTGTGTAGTATCTTCAAGCAGAGAGGTGAGAGTGTCGATAACTGGTGCTGCATCAGCTTCAAGTCTTTGGATAAGATCTGCCCAATCTTTGGCGCTCTTAACATCCTTCTCCACCCTATACCCCTTTCCAATAACTTCTAGCACATTAGGTTCAAGGGGTATACCCAGCTTTTTTACAAGCTCATCTAGACTCGCAAAGAGTTTAAAGGCTCTACCATTCAAATCGCTCAAATAGGGGTCGGCAATTGAGGACTCAGGCTGCTCAGGATGGAACCACTCAAATTCAAAAAGACTTCTAAGGCAGTCGTTAAGCTCGCTCCGGGGTAGTAAAAGTGTAACTTTAGTGAGGGGTGCTACACCCACTTTAATCGCCGACTTCAAGGTAGGGTAAAACACTTATTTTATGTCTTCTGGCTGATCGGTATGTCCGCCAGTAGTGTTTGAAGCGCAGCGGTAAGCGCGCCTCTTTCAGCAGCCTTAGCATAGCCAGCACCCACTATAATTATGGAGTCTCCATCCTTAGGGTTCAGAAGATCCCTTAAGGTCTTCCAGAAGCTCGAAGGGTATGTTTTCTCAACATCAACATCAGCAGAAGGGAGGGAAAAACGCCCAGCCACATAGATTAGGGTTGTTGCGCCGTTAGCACCAGCCCTTACCGCGGCATCACGCTGCTCTAACCCAGATCTGATCTTCACAGCTGACCCGCGTATAAGTATAGTGTAGTTCCAAGCCCCTTGAGAGAGAGGGCCTGCATCTACAGGCTTAGGCTGGGTGATCATCTTCGCAAACTCTCGGTATATAGAGGCGCCGCTTTCTGTTAATCTGCACCCACCCCGCTCCATTTTAACGAGACCACCCTCTTGAAGCCGGTTCAGTAGGGTTCTGACCGAACCTTCTCCTAGCTTAAGCTCCTCAGAAAGGCTCTTCCTACCCTTTGGGGAACCCTCACCTAATAAAAAGAACAGCTTTATCACATCTGTTATCTCGAACCCGGGTTTTGGGCCTACTGATTTCTCAGCGATCCTAAGTAGGGTCTTTAACGCGTTTAATCGTTGATTCTGCATCCACATGAATTAAGTTGAGGTTGTTGAAAAACCTGTTGCTCAGCGCTTCAATGAGACAACTTACCTTCTTCTTGGTTGCAATAAACGTGTAGAGGTGGTGATAAAGGATATTGAAAAAAAGAGGTGAAGAAGTAAAAATTAATTGAAGTGGAGGAGGGTGCTACACGGTTTCGATGGTTACCTTAACCTTCGCCGCTTTCTTCACGTCTTCAAGTATGGCAATTTCTTTTCTACCCCTTTCTTTGCCGGAGAATAGGTCGTTTAGGCTCGCTTTTGCGTCTTTCCTGAAATCTTTGTCCACCGTCAGCGTGATTTCTCCTACCTTACCCACCCTCTCACCTCCCATCAAAGGGGGGAGGGTGGATTTTCTTAAAGATTTCGATCTTATAGAGTATTCTTGAAATCGCGGCACTTTTCATAATGGATTTCTAAATTAAGTGGAGATAACTTGAGAGAGCTGTGTTGCCTATTCTTCTAACGGCTCCGCTGGTTAAGAGGCATATGCTACCACGTCCACCCTCTGATGTGATCTTAGTTGATTGTCTATTATCCATGCGTGCATCCCGATTTCTAGCGGTTATGTTAACGGTTATGAGGAAGCGATGCTGATGTTTAGAGTAATCCGAATGACCATTTCACAGACTAACCATTAAGCCCTTGACTTACAACATCCTAACGTTCACTCGGCTTTCTTACATTTGGGTAGGTTGATGTATCCTCATAAACCCAGGCTAATGTATCGCCACGCTGGAGTATGTAGCGGTCCGTGGCCGTCTCCCCCAGCACCCACTCGCCTTGCGCCTTATCGAACCTCCACCAGAGCCAATAGTGCCCTTTCTTAACTATCTTTGTGCCTACACCATCGATACCAGTAACGAAGATACCCATGTCGCTTCCAATGTACTCGACTGAGCAAGAAACCTTTAATGTAGCGTTCAGCAGCGTTGCACCTACTGGAAAAAGGGTCTTGTTATGCCAGATCTGAGTGCCGTTACCGTAATCTATTAGCAGATTAGCCTCAAGAGTGATACTCTCTAACTCAGAGAGAAGAGAGTTATAGCGTCTGTTGGCTTCTGCGCTATCCAGATAAAAGTAGACGGCGATCCCACTACTCAATATGAGGAGAGCAAGCAGAGCCACGGATAAAACAGATACACCCTTCTTCAATGCTCCCCCACCTTTAACATATGAGAAGCGAGCAGATCGTTAAGCTTAGGAACTACCTTAGGCGGTAGGAGAGAGAAGAGAAGCAAATTGGAAGCTTGATGGAGCAGACCCATAGGAACAGGGAAGTTCATAGTCAGAATACCGACTAAAACACCAGGCCAGAGGGTATTCGTAAAGAGCATGCCACTCAGCGCATTAGTGACTAGATCGTAGCTCAGGGTTGCGACAAGACCGATTAACCCGAGCTTAATAGGGTGAAGGATGCCTCTACTCGCACAGAAGGCTCCTGCAGCAGCATAAAAGACTTCACAGCAAGCCACAGCGGCTAAAATAGGGAAGGAGAAGCCTAAGGGGTTAAAGAGACCATAGATCAGCCAAGAGAAGACCGCTACAATCACACCAAATCTGAAACCCAACATGTAGGCTGAAAGGAAGACTATAACGTCCATAAGCTTAACATTCCAGATCGGGAAGAGAAGATAGTTTGTAGTGACTGCAAGGGCTGTAAAGAGGCTTGCGGCTGCAACCTTCTTGTCTGCTGTTGTTACCATCTTGGATGGATAAACCATCCATGTATTAAAACCTTACCTGCTCTAAAAAGAGGGGTCAAATTTTATTAACCACGTGTTTGTATTATTTTGCGCTCTAAGTAAGGTTGGTGGTGAGTCTGCAATCTGGTGGCAGTAAGAGGGTTAAGGGCATATTTTCTGTTATCGCTTCCACTAATAGACTTGAGATCCTTAAGATTCTTAATGCAAAGGGTTCTCTCAGCTATTCTGAGTTGAAGAGTCTGGCTGGTTTTAGATCGAAGAAGGAGTCAGGCAAGTTCGCTTATCATCTTAGAAAGCTTGTTAGGCAGGGTCTTGTATCTCTAAACAGAGCGGAACGTAAATATGTTATAACCAGCCTGGGTAACCTTATCCTTAATCTTGGTAGACAGATAGAGGAGCACGCAGTTATAGAAAGCGGGAAGCTGTATGTGCGCACATCGAAACAGAAGATAGAGGAGTTTAACGCCAACAAGATCACACAGAGCTTGGTTAAGGAAGGAGGTATGCCTCTCGATTTAGCTCAAAAGATTACGGCTGAGGTAGAATCTAAGATCTACAAATTTCAAACCACCTACCTTACAGCACCATTGATTAGGGAGATAGTCAACGCGGTTCTTATAGAGCAAGGGTATGAAGAATATAGGCATAAGCTTACGAGGCTCGGTCTCCCAATTCATGATGTTATTGAGTTGATAGATAAGGTAGGTGCTTCCGGCGGCGGAGTTGAGGCGCTGATTACACAGACCGCTCAATCGGTCTTTTCTGAGTTTCTTCTTTTAAATCAGTTGACGAAGGACGTTGCAGACCTCCATCTATCAGGCGGCATAAATATATCAAATCTAGGGAAGTGGGGGATAGCTCCAGACACGCTAATAGTTGATACAATCCAGCTCTGCGCCTCCAAGACGAACTCAACCACTAAGAAGCTTACCATACCAAAGCTACCTTCACCCACAAACCTATCGGAAGCACTCTTAGCGCACACCACATCAACTATCCTCTTGGCTTCGGAATGCAACACCGAGCTCTGCTGGGCGGGATTCAGCGAATATCTCGCTCAATTCGCAAAAGAAGTAGGTGATAAAGAGCTAGCTGAAGAAGTGTTCAAGGAGCTTGTGCTGCTTAGCACATCCTTGGCTTACAGAGGCGAAAGCCCTCTACTCTCACTATATCTAGAAGGTGAAGACCATAGTGAATCGACCCTCTCGAGCAGAGCTTCTAGCATACTTGAAGGGTACAAAAAGTATATCGAAGTAACTCCCTTCCCGTCAGCGAACTTTATCTTAAAGGGCAGGATGAACGATGAAGTCTTAGAATGTGTTCACAAAGTTCTTATGGCAGGAGGGTGCGTAGCCTTTTCTCCGAGCATAGATTCAACCTACACTTATACTGGTGTGAAAGTTGGGGTATCATCGAAAGAGAGACCCTCTTTGAGTATGCTTCTCCATGGATTTACGATAAACCTACCTAGGCTAGCTAGAGAAGCTCAGGAAGACGAGATTTACTTCAGAGCGAAGATGACCATACTTCTAAGAGACTCCTTAGACGCTCTGCAATCCAGAAGGAGCATAATTATGGATCAGATAAGAAAAGGTGTTCTTCCGATAATAGCGAGTAAAGCACAAGTAGCCGCTCTTGAAGAAAGCCCCCTCATCTTAAATCTGGTTGGACTTGTAGATGCGGCTCAGATGCTGGTGAAAGAAAAGAGCGCTCAAGACACAATGACATATGTCGTAGAGAAGACTATAGAGACAGCTGTTAAAGAAACCGATGCAAAGGCTGCAACCACCGTAGCTATGGTACCAGAAGAGGGCTTAGCAAGGTTAGCAGCTCTAGACGCAGAGAAATATGGCAAAACCATGATTGCACTTCAAACAAAAGGAGGATATTCAACTACGATCAAGCTTGAGGCAGATAAATTGGATGAAGAGAAGATAAAGCTGGCGGAGGTATGTTCAAGAAGCCTAAACGGGGGATGCTCTATATCGGTTAAGATACAACCTAATATAAGAGTAGAAGACCTCAGAGATCTCATCAACACACTTTCGATGAGGCTAAACTTCTTTAGAATAGGTTTAGATCTGACTGTCTGCAAGAATTGTGGGGCTAAGAATGCTGCCGCCGCAGCCCGCTGCAGCTTCTGCAAATCGACTATGTTAGCAAGGAGTGTGTTTTATTAAGACCAGTGTAGATTGGATTCATGAGTAGGTGTGTTTTATTATACGCACGTCAGCTCGAGGGTGCATTCAACATATAGCTGTTAGTAGGAGTGGGTTGGTCAAGGAGTTTAGACTGCTAAGGGAAAGTAGAAACCTTTACCACCTTAGAAGCCACCTAAGTGATGATGATTGACATCTGAGCCGCAGACCATTTTATCAGCCGTTAAAAAGAGAGATGGCAGGATCGTCCCTTTTGATAGATCGAAGATAGTCAATGCAATCTATAGGGCTGCTAGATCGGTTAACGAGGGAGATCTAAATTCAGCGGAAGATCTTTCGCTTAAAGTTGTCAGAATATTAGAAGAGAAACATAAGGATGGCAGCACTCCTAGTGTGGAAGAAATTCAGGACATGGTCGAAACAACTCTAATAAGTAACGGCTATGCGAAGACAGCAAAGGCGTATATTATCTATAGACAGAAGAGAGCAGAGCTGAGGCAAGCTAAGGCTCTTCTTGGCGTAGAAGATGATCTAAAGCTACCCATCAACGCTGTTACCATTTTAGCGTCAAGATATCTGCGTAGAGACGAACAGAGGAGGATAATTGAAACTCCTAGGCAGCTTTTCATGAGGGTTGCTAAAACGATAGCCGAAGTTGACCTGCTCTATAATCCCTCAGCTAAAGTTGAGGAAACTACAAGAGAGTTCTTTGATATGATGGTTAGCTTCGAGTTTCTACCCAATTCGCCAACGCTTATGAACGCTGGAACTGAGCTAGGTCAGCTCTCAGCCTGCTTTGTCCTTCCCGTAGAAGATTCGATTGATGGCATATTTACTACACTTAAGCAAGCAGCCCTAATACACAAAAGCGGAGGAGGCACAGGCTTCTCCTTCTCCAGACTGAGACCCAAGGGAGATGTCGTTAAGACCACAGGAGGCGTAGCTTCAGGACCAGTTTCCTTCATGACGGTCTTCGACGCTGCTACAAATGCTATCAAACAAGGCGGAAAGCGGAGAGGCGCTAACATGGGTGTATTAAGAGTAGATCATCCAGACATACTTGAATTTATTACGGCAAAGGAGAAGGAGGGGAGGCTTTCTAACTTTAACATCTCGGTAGCGATAACGGACAGATTCATGGATGCGGTCATAAATGGTGAAGATTATGACCTAGTGAATCCACGCACAGGTCAAGTAGTGCAGAGGCTTAATGCAAGAGTTGTCTGGAACCTCATCATAGCAATGGCTTGGAAGAACGGTGAGCCTGGTGTGCTATTTTTAGATAAAATAAACGCTAACCATACTGTTCCTCATATTGGTGTCATAGAAGCTACTAACCCGTGTGGCGAGCAGCCTCTTATCCCGTACGAGTCATGTAATTTAGGCTCGATCAACTTAGCGAAGATGGTGGATGATGGTAAAATAGACTGGGATAAGCTCAGATCGACTGTTGAAAAGGCTGTGCGCTTTCTGGATAATGTAATCGACGCTAATAAGTATCCTTTACCTGAAATCGAGAAGATAACGAGGTTTGGTAATAGAAAGATCGGGTTAGGCGTTATGGGCTTCGCAGATATGCTGATACAGCTAGGGGTACCTTACAACTCAAAACCAGCGCTTAGAATAGCTGAGCAGGTTATGAAGTTCATAGAAGAATCAGCGATAAATACTTCAGTGAAGCTAGCGGAAGAAAGAGGCTCATTTAATAACTTCAGGGGCAGCGTCTGGGAAAAACGCGGTTTCAAATATATGCGTAACGCAACACTCACTACAATCGCACCGACAGGCACCATAAGCGAGATAGCAGGATGCTCTAATGGAATAGAACCCTTGTTCGCAATAGTCTACACAAAGAGGGTGCGGGAAACCTTAGGCGAAAACCTCACTATAGTTAACCCACTTTTCGAGGAGGCGGCTATTGAAGAAGGTTTCTATAGCGAGGAGCTTATGAAAAAGATTGCTACTTCAACATCCATTCAGCATATAGAGGAGATACCTGAGCACGTTAGAAGGGTCTTTGTGACCGCGCACGACATCTCTCCGGAGTGGCACGTGCGGATGCAGGGTGCCTTTCAGAGGTATGTGGATAATGCTGTGTCTAAGACGATAAACTTTCCACACGATGCTAGTATGAATGATATAGAGGAAGCTTATCTGCTGGCATATAGGCTTGGGTGTAAAGGCATCACTGTTTACCGAGATAGAAGCCGAAGTATACAGGTTTTGACTACGAAGAGTGAGGAAGAAGATAGATTCGAAAGGTTAGATGCCAGAGCCGAGCCGATAGAGTATTATGTGCGATGCGAAACCTGCGAACTCTAAAAATCTGGGTTCAAAACCAAGGCGAGTAATGCAGCTCTAAGATCTTTACCTAGCTTAGCTTGCAGAAAGTATTTGGCTTGTGGCAGTTTGTCTACTTCAGGCTTTATTTCATCCACTCTAGGTAAGGGGTGTAGAACTATGAGATCAGATTTACCTCGCTCTAGTATTGTTGCGTCTACATAATAAGAACCTTTAACACGCCGGTATTCAGAGGGGTCTGGGAAGCGCTCCTTCTGTATTCTTGTAACGTAGAGCACGTCGAGCTCAGATATAACTTCGTCAATTCTGCTATGTTGAGACCACATTGATTTTGTCACATCTATAAGGGCATCAGATCTTAGCTTCAGCTCAGGCGGTGAAACCAGTCTGATCTTAGTATCGTATTTTGAAAGAGCGTAGAGTAGCGAGTAAACAGTTCGGCTGTATCTTAAATCACCCATTATACCGATTGTAAGCCCATCCACCTTCTTTTTCTCATGGTATATGGTGTAAAGGTCGAGCATAGCTTGAGTAGGATGCTCTTCAGCTCCTGAACCTGCGTTTATTACTGGCTTCGTTGAGATGTCAGCAGCGTACCTTGCAGCACCTTCCCTTGAGTGCCTAATGACAAGGACATCAACATACCCAGAGACCACGGTTACGGTGTCTGTGAAGTTCTCCCCCTTCTCTATGGAGGAGGCGGAGGGGTCGCTTATTCCGATGCAGTTGCCACCTATGGAGTACATGGCTGATTCAAAGCTTAATCTCGTCCTGCTGCTTGGCTCATAGAATATCAAACCCAAAAGGCGACCTTCAGCCAACTGGCGCCTATCCTTCATAGACATAGATGAAATCTTAGCAGTTGCCTCAAAGATTGCTTCAAAGTCGCTTCTTGTGAAATCTCTAATCGAAACTATGTCTCTCCCAAATAAAGGATTGGGCATCTTACCGCACACCATATCGACTTAAAAGGTTATTAAACATGACACTCTAGATGTGGTGGAGAGTTGCCTGAAGAGCAGCTTATGGTGCGAAGAATAAAGGATGGTACAGTGATAGATCACTGTGAGCCGGGTAGCGCTTTAAAGGTTCTAGCAGCCCTTGGAATAAAAGAAGAATGCACAAACTTGGTTACCGTAGCCATGAATGTGCCAAGCAAGAAGCTTGGCAAGAAGGATATTGTGAAGATATCTGACCGCTTCTTAACGCAAACTGAGGCTAATAGAATAGCGTTAATCTCACCTCAAGCTACAGTAAATCTGATAAAGGATTATAAAGTCATTGATAAGAGGAAAGTCGGGTTACCCGATGCCTTCATCAACATCTTTAAGTGCCCAAACCCCACCTGCATTTCAAACACAAACGAACCCATAACACCTGTGATACTAGTCGTAAGACCTGAGCCGCCTAGATTAATGTGTAAATACTGCTCAAGGTTCTTTGATGTGGGCGAACTTGTTTTGACCTAGAGAGCTAGTGGTTTTAGGTTGAGTGACACTAAAAAGCTTAGGCGTAGAGTGATTTTAACACTAATCGCCCTACCTATACTCATAGCGGGTCTAGTTTTAGCTGGTGTTTTCGCTGGATTCTACGTAGCAAGCATATACAAATCAACCTCAGTATTATTCCCACTCTTGTTCTCCGCTGTGGGCTTCGCAGCCTCGCTGATATTATCCTACTTTATAGCTAGGCGTGTAGCAACCACACCCTCAGCAAATAATAAAAATGAATAGGGATCCAGACATCTGGACCCCTCTAACTATGTTGGCTGACCTAGAATAAGTATGGCGATCACTATACCGTAGATGGCTATTGCTTCACCAAGAGCCGTAATGATTATAGCAGTAGTCCTTATCTCAGGTCTCTCTGCAGTACCAGCTAGACCAGCGGCTCCAGCCTTACTCACCGCCCAGCCTGCTCCAATTGCTGCTGCCGCGAAGGCTATAGCGGCTGAGAGAAACTTGAACATCAACGGCTCCGGGGCTGTGGGTTGCTGTTCAGCAGCTGCTGCTAGTGGTGTAAATGTGAGGCAGAGTGTGATGAACGTAGCATACAATATACAAGATGTTATTTGTGGTCTCAAGCCACATTTTGCCTCTGTAAATTGTTATATAACTTTTTTGCCTTAATCCATACGGTGTTGGGATGCTCTAAGCTCTTCCGCTTATCATCCTCAATTTTGCCAGGAGCAGGATCCGAATCCCTCACATAACCATGCACCTCACTTTAACGTTAAAACAGCCTTCTTCTCTGAACCCTCATCAAGGCATCTCTTGGCATGGGAGCACCAGTCTATGCAGGAAGCAAGATCTCTAAATAGCTCTGAGCCGCAGGTTGGGCAGCTAGCCTCATATTTGTCACTAAATATCCCAACTTCTCCACCACAGAGGGGGCAGACCTTAACCTCCAAACGAAGGTTCACCGCACCGGGGCGTCTGATATCAACAGTCTTAAGATCAGCTAAGCTTCCGCTTTCTGAACATTAAAGTTGATAGCTAACGTATTAGGGATCCTGCTACTATGATAAGTCTAGTAGAAACGAACGTAAAGTTAATATGTGATAAAGAGGGGCTACAGAGGTTGTACTGTCTGTAGCTCACCCTGAGACTTTCCTGATCTCTTCTATTGTCTTCTTTCTTATGGCTTCAATTTTCTCTTTTAACTCGTTATAGAGCTCGTGTTGCTTTTGCTCCACTTTACTCTGCGCCTGCTCAAACCTCTTCTTAACTAACTCGCTCATCTAAACACCAGCCTCAACTCTTCTCCGCTCAAGCACAATTTTAATCTTTTTAAGCCTTACAAAGTCTTCTCTCTCACGCTCATCCAGAGTCGATGAAATACTCCTCACAGCCTCTTCATACTGTGGAATTATGATATATTCAAGCGCGTTCAGAAGCCTCTGAGTTCTCTCAAGCTCGCTAGCTAACCTAAAGATAGAGTTCTCTATCTCAGCAGCTCTCAAGATCGCAGGAAGCACTTGACGCATAGCAAGTGAGGCAGTATCGAGTGCGGAGTTGGTGTCTGCAAAGCCGTAGCTAAGAGTTAAAGGTCTATCCTTGAGCTGAATCGAAGGTACTGTTACATCGATTATCCTTTGCAGGCTTAGTGACACATCTACACCCTTAGGTGTGGTCGCAGCCACCGATTCCACTGAGAGTGGACCTAATTTGAGGTAGGAGTCGTATAAAGCTCTGAAGGCGTCTGTAAGAGGTGACCACAGGTCTTCACGAGCCTTGCCAGCTTGCTCTATCAGCTCATCCAGACGCCTTAGAAGTACTTCACGCTTATCCTCCAAGATCTTGTAGACAGCTCGAGCTACGCTCAAGCTCCTTTTGATTCTTATGAGCTCGATCTTTGTAGGTAAGACCTTCCTACCGAAGCTTACGGACAAGCCCTGTTATACTCCGCTCTCACTCTTTTTGTAATACATCTTCACGTAGTCGGATCTTATCTTTGTCAACTCGCTATCTGGTAGTGTTGAGAGGACATCCCAAGCTAGCTTAAGCGTCTCATCAATTGTTCGGTTCTCGTCGTATCCCTGTGAAAGGAACTTCTGCTCAAAGACGTCACCGAAGTTAAGGTAGTTGAGGTCTATGCTTGCTAGACTACCTCGGCCTACAATCTCAACGAGAGCGCGCAACTCTTGCACCCTAGCATAAGCATCATATAATTGATTACTTACCTCCATATGGTCGTCTCTGGTCTTCCCTTTGCCCACACCATCCTTCATAAGCCTGCTTAGGCTCATTAACACACCCACCGGTGGGTAGATGCCTTTTCTGAACAGGTCGCGTGAGAGCACGATCTGTCCCTCGGTAATATAGCCTGTGAGGTCTGCGATGGGGTGTGTAATGTCGTCACTTGGCATACTTAGGATAGGCATCTGGGTTATGCTACCCTTTCTATTCTTTATCCTCCCCGCCCGCTCATAGTTAGTAGCAAGATCGGTGTAAAGGTAGCCTGGGTAGCCTTTTCTACCAGGCACCTCTTCTCTAGCCGCACTAATCTCACGAAGAGCCTCGGCGTAGTTAGTTATGTCAGTCAATATCACGAGCACATGCATACCCAAGTCAAAAGCGAAGTACTCGGCTGTAGTCAGAGCTACACGAGGAGTTATAATACGCTCAATCGCAGGATCGTCAGCTAGATTAAGGAAGAGGCAGCTCCTCTTTATTGCTCTACTCTCTTCTAGAGATCTGCGGAAGAAACTTGCTTCGTGGTGCTGCACACCTATAGCGGCGAACACAACCGCAAAGTCTTCTCCGTATACAGTAGCCTGCCGAGCGATCTGAGCAGCTATCATATTATGGGGCATACCTGCGCCTGAGAATATGGGTAGCTTCTGCCCTCTAGTGAGCGAGAGCATGCCATCTATTACTGAGATTCCTGTTTGGATGAAGTCGGTTGGGTAGTCTCTCTGCTCTGGGTTTATGGGCGAGCCGTTGACATCTCTAAAGTCTTCACCTACAGGTTCGGGGAGACCATCTATCGGTCTGCCCAACCCGTCGAAGACTCTGCCTAGGAGTTCGCTTGAGACAGGGATCTCCATCGTTTTACCAAGGAAGCGGGCTTTAGTGCCAATAACAGATAGCCCTCTTGTGCCTTCAAAGACTTGGATTACCGCTCTTCCGCCACCTACTTCTAGGACTTTGCCGAGCCTCTTCTCCCCAGATGTAGTCTCTATCTCTACCAGCTCATCGTATGCAGCCCTTGTGACACCTTGCATAATCAGAAGAGGACCTTTGATCTCTTCCACTTTAGTATACTCCACTCCACCAACACTCTTAGACAACGGTCTTCACCTCCACAGCGCCAATCTTCTGAAACTCATTCATCATCTCCCCTCTTAGTACCTCGAGCTTATCGATCTCCTCATTTCGTATCTCGAACTTCGCCCTCAGCAGCTTTGGTATAATGAACATAGCCCTTATGGTGTCGAGACCCACACCAGACCTAAGCGCCTTCAGAGCCTCTTGATAGAATTCCACGAAGAGTTTTAGCAGCAGAAACTGCTTCTTGGGGCTGCAATACGAGTCTACCTCATCGTACGCGCTCTGCTGTAGATAACCTATCTTGATCATCCTAGCCGCCTCTAAGACCAGCTTCTCTTCATCAGGCAGAGCCTCAGGACCTAGCAGCCTAACGATCTCCTTTAAGGCATCCTCTCTCTGCAGTATCTCGTAGGCTTCAGCCCTCACCTTCGCCCAATCCTTATCAACCTTACTTGACCACCATTTTGATATCGAATCTATGTAGCCGGAGTAGCTGGTCATCCAGTTAATAGCAGGGTAGTGCCTCGAATACGCCAATCTGGTGTCGAGCGCCCAGAAGGTTCTTATGAATCTGATGGTGTGTGTTGTAACAGGCTCGGTAAAGTCAGCCCCAGAAGGCGATACAGCACCTACGAGCGTCATGCTGCTGATGCGCTCAGGTTTCCCAAGCACTTTAACTCGACCAGATCTTTCATAAAATTCAGCTAACCTTGAAGCTAGATAGGAGGGGTAGCCTTCTTCAGCCGGCATCTCCTCAAGCCTACCACTTATCTCTCTAAGAGCTTCAGCCCACCTACTCGTAGAGTCAGCAACCAGCACAACATCATACCCCATATCCCGATAGTACTCTGCCATCGTCGCACCTGTGTAGATGGATGCTTCTCTCGCTGCTACAGGCATATTACTTACATTAGCGACCAAGATCGTCCGCTCCATCAAAGGTCTACCTGAAGCAGGGTCTTTCAATTCTGGAAACTTTATAAGAACCTCTGTCATTTCGTTCCCTCTTTCTCCGCAACCAACGTGGAAGACGACTCTAGCATCAGCCCAGGCAGCGACTTGATGTAGAGTGACGGTCTTACCTGTACCAAAGCCTCCTGGGATAGCGCCTGTACCACCTTTAGCTATAGGGAAGAAGGTGTCTAAGACCCTCTGCCCTGTTAACAGAGGGATCTCCGGATCTAGCTTGACTTGGTAGGGTCGGGGTTGCCTTACTGGCCAACGGTGAGCCATCTTTAAACTAATCTTCTTGCCGTCCTCCTCAATAACTGCGATTTCGTCTTCTATTGTGTAGTCTCCTTCAGAGACAACATCAACGACTTTACCGCCTTTATTGTAAGGTGGAACTAGGATGTGGTGCTCGATTAGCGGAGTCTCTTGGACTGTTCCAAGTATGCTACCAGCTTCAGCTTCCTCACCTTTCTTCACTTTAGGCATAAACCTCCACTTCTTATCAAGCGGTATTGGCGGTGCAGTTACACCTCTCGTTATAAAAGGACCCTTAAGCTTAGCGATTTCGCTCAGCGGTCGCTGCAGACCGTCATAGATCGTGCCTAGCATACCGGGACCTAAAGTTACTGAGAGGGATTGACCTGTTCGATATACGGGTTCACCTGGCCTTAACCCGCTTGTTGATTCATATACTTGTATGAAGGCTATATCACCTGTGATTCGGATAACTTCGCCTATGATCTTATCTTCTCCCACTTCTACAGTTTCATACATCTGGGCTTCAGACATGCCTTCTGCTTTAACTGCTGGGCCGCTTATCCAAACGATCTTACCTTTTGCTGCTCTACTCATCTTACTCACCTACTGTTAAGATCTTGACGACCTCTTTCCTTAACAGCTGCCTTATCCTACCTAATCTAGCTTCATAAGTGTTATCATACATAACACTACCATCCTCCGAAGACACTTGAATACCGCCTTTACACAATATATGGTTTTTGCTAACAGTGATGGTACGCTTCGTGCTCTTACTGAACTCTTGAGCGATCTTCTTGACGAGTTCGTTATCCTCTTTCCTGCAGAATAGGGTTACGTTCCCCTCTATCGCGTCAAGCGCCTCGCTGATGAGCTGCTTCAGAGCCTTCTCAGCCTTATCGCCGCCTAAAGCTGAGAGCCTGTTAAGCGCTTCGTCAAATACCTTCGCCACAGCCTCCTCTACTAGGCGAAGTTGCTCGTTTCTCGCTGCGAGTTCTGCTGAGCCCAGAATCTTTCTTTTTAACACATCTTCTTGCCTTGCTGCGGCTTCAAAGACCTTTGTAACCTCACTCAAGGTCTGTTTTTCGTACGCTTGAAGGGTTTCTGCGGCTTGAGCGGCTGATTTGTCGAGTTCTTCTGTAAAGCTCTTAAAGGCTTCGTTGACCACTCTATCCACTATATTTTCAGCTGCGCTCATCGCTCGCTCACCAACCTATACACCAAGTATCTGCTTAAGCATATCGCGGTACTCAAACTTCTCCTTCTTACTCCCTGGGGCTGGCACCTCATATATTAGTGGTGTTGAGTGTTTTGAGCGGATTTCGTTTAGCTTGCTCCTTACGCTCTTGGATAAGTCGTCGCTGAGTAAAACTAAACCCACCTCTTTATCCTTTATGAGCTTGTTGACCATATCTAACGCTTCTTTGCTGCTATCAACAATTAACCCCTCGATGCCGGCTAAGCGTAGCCCTGTAACAAACACTCTTGAGCCTATGGCTACGATCTTCAACTTACACTAAGGGGGTTGTTCATATTCTTCTTAAAGTTTTCTAGCGTAGAAAAATATGGGCTAGTTGGTGCTCTGACCCCTTTGCTAGTATATCTCATAAGTTCTAGCTGCTAACCTTTCAATATTTTAGATGAAGAAGGTATATAAGCAGGTGTTTAAAAGAGCTGGTTGGTGTTGGATATGTCTCTTCTGAAGTTGAGGTTGTCGATGCTCGCTACGCTAGCCATCTTGATCGGCATCGCCACCCTATTCTTCACGGTAATCTTAACGCTGATAGGCTCTTTAGATTTCGTAACCCTCTTAGCGCTAGTTATAGGGTTCAATCTTTTACAGTGGCTTATCGCACCCTACTTGATCGAAGCGCTTTACCGAGCCAAAGAAGCTGATGTAAAGGCCTATGGTAAATTGCACGCTATGTTGAGGCGTATATGTGAAAGGAGTAGAATAGAGGTGCCGAAGCTTATGGTAGCGAACATACCCATACCGAACGCCTTCGCTTATGGTTCTCCGCTTACAGGTAGGCGTGTTGCCGTAACTAAGGAACTGCTTAATGTGCTAGAGGATGAGGAGGTCGAAGCTGTGCTCGCCCACGAAGTAGGGCATCTGAAGCACAGAGACGTTCAACTGATGATGTTCGCTTCGGTGCTACCTGCTATCTTCTACTATATCGGCTACTCACTTATGATCTCATCTATGTGGAGGAGTCGAGAGAGGGACGCAGGTGGTGCTGTGCTGATAGGCTTCGCATCCCTAGCCATATATTGGGTGTTGACGCTTCTGGTTATGGGGCTGAGTAGGCTCAGAGAGTATTATGCTGATCAACACGCGGTAGGAACGGTAGATGATGGTGCTAGGAAGCTCGCTGAAGGGCTCGCTAAAATAACCCTATACACAGGAAGATATAAGCTGCAAAGAGGGGGGGTAGGTAACCTAGGCGCATTTAAGGCGCTCTTCATAAGCGACCCAGATAGGGCAGATCAGGACGAGCTTATGCTTGCAAGAAGCAGGTTTGGTAAGAGCGATGCTCAACTCGTTCAAGAGGTACTTTCAAGAAAGGTTACTGCTGCGGATAGGTTCATAGAACTCTTCTCCACGCATCCCAATATAGTCAAGCGTATCCGTGTGCTCGTTGCTGCTTAGCCGCTGCTTGCTTCAAGAACCTTCGCTATCAGCTCTGGTATAGTTATATCACCTAGGATCTGACCGGATCTATCTATTACCGGTATGTCTGTTAGGTCGTAGTTCAGCATAAATCTAAGACATTTTACCGCGTCGTCTTCTGGATAGACGAGGGCTCTCCCGCTATAAGGGTAGATTAGCTGCTTGGCTGTAGTATCCATTGAGTATTTGAGGAGGTATTCTTCCAGCCCGCTTATGTCACCTAGCTTCACCTTTGCCCACTGAAGTAGGCTGTCACGTTTAATAAACCCAAGGTAGCTTCCACTCTTATCTACTACGAAGAGACCCCTTATGTAAGGCGCTTCAACAAACTTTTTTACTATGTTAAGGAAGCTTTCATCTTCTCTTACTATTAGGGCTACTGTCTGCTTCGGGTTATAGATGTCCTTGACCAAAAGCTTTTTCATCCGTTTCCCCCACTGCTGAAAGAACAGCAGGGGTTTAAGTGAGTATCGGTCGCTTTAATTAAAAGCATATTAAGTTGAGAGTAGACTTATCCTCTGATGGCTGGAGAGCTCAGGATAAGGGTCAAGTTCGGTGAGTTTGAAGTCGAGTTGCAAGGCGAGGCTGAGACGATAGCTAAGGCGATGGATACGCTGCGCGAAATATTTACTTGGATACCTCAACCAGCAACAGTGGTGAGCCAAAGCAGACCTATTGAGACTAATGTTGCTGCACAACCACCAGCAGAAACCCCTCAACCAGCTCTACCCAACATAAAGATAGAGAAAGATGATTCTCTAGCAGATATAATAGTTAAGATGTTCTCTGACTCTTGGGGAAGAACACCTAGAAGGTTAAATGAAGTGCGCGAAGCCTTAGCATCCTATGGTCTTGTGCACCCTAAACAGTCGGTTGCCGTGGCTCTACTGCGCTTGTCTCAGATAGGTAAGCTTAGAAGGTTCAAGGAAGGCGGAGAATACGTCTACACAGCTTCCCTTCCCCTCGTCACAGATTCAAGCAGTGGGGCCTGATGGATGCGCCTCTCCTAGTTTGTCAGCGATCTTATTCCGGATGAAGGTTAGGAGCTTGTTGTGTCTCCTTTCGTCCTCTATGATCCACTCTAATATGATTTTATATTCTTGTAAATCCAAATGATATTCTTTGGCTAAGAGCTTAATCACTTCGGCGTATAAGATTGTGAGATATTCTTCACTTGCATATCCTTCATAGTTCTCAAAATCTTGCAGAATCTTATTCAGTTCACTTAGAGTTACTTCACCCTCTCTTGTGGCATATCTTCTTGCTTCTTCGACTATGTGCGCCCAAACCTCTCCTAAGAATGTTCTGCAGTCTCCATAACTTTGATCTGTTCGGTTTGCTAGTTGAGCATTTAGAGCCTTCAAGGCAGAAGCGTGTTTAAATGAGTCTTTTGCGATGAACTCTAGAAGATGGGCTACTTCTTTATCAGATATCTTTTCAGAAATCTTCTGATACGCTTTAGCGACCTCTTCCTCAAATATGGTTGAGCAGTAAATATATTGAACCAAGTCATCTCTATTTACCAAATAGCCTAACCTCCCATTCAGCAAATCTCCTAAGGAGGAATATAAAGAATTCTCTTTTTTCCAAAAGGGGGTTAGAGTTCGGCTAAGATGTTAAGCACTTCTTCGAGTAGAAGTAAAGGACGACTGAGGAGCCTCTTAAGCTCTTTAGGTTAACCATTCTTCCTTCGTGGTCTGGCAATGTAAAGTCTGGCCCTTCATGCCTCACTTTAACAGCAGTCTTAGTACCCTATCCTTTTATTTACATCGAACCTTCTAATAAAATTGTACTGATCGTAGTGTAAATATAGCTGGTTTTGAATGAGGAGGGTTGATGGTGCTAGATAAAGTCTTTAGACAGTACGATATTCGAGGGGAATACCCCTCTGAGATAAACGATAATTTCGCTGAAAAACTTGGTCGAGCTACAGCCAACTATCTTGGTAATAGTGGGGAAGTGATTGTTGGATGTGACTTTAGACCATCCAGTAGCCGACTAAAAGAGGCGTTGATCTTAGGTTTGAATAGAGGGGGTGTGAGCGTATTGGATATATCTCCTTGCACTACGGATATGCTAACTTATGCGAATATCACCTACAGACCTGACTTATCTATAATGGTGACCGCCTCACACCTTCCGCTAGAGTATAATGGCTTCAAGTATGTATCTAAACAGGGCGTATATCTTTCAGAAGAAGAGAGGTCAAAGATAAAGAGCATCCTATCGGAAGACGCATTTAAGGAAGGGAAGGGGAAGGTTGAAAGTCTAGACATCTTAGACCGATACTTAAGTTCCATGAAGACGCTTATGAATTGGAGCAACAAGACCCTCTCTGGAATAAGACTGGTAACCTACCCTATGGGAGGCACAGCCCTTCTAACACTACCGAGGTTGCTCGAAGATCTAGGAGCAGAGGTGCATGTGATAAGGGACGTGGCAGAAGACCCTGAGCCTAAAGAGGACAACACCACAATTCTACGTGAAGAAGTTTTGACCAAAAGAAGCGTGCTTGGGCTGATAAATGATGGAGACGGGGATAGACTTGCGGCGAGAAACTATGATGGTAGCTACATAACTGGTGACCAACTACTCTGCATCTTCGCAAAACTCTACTCAAAGTTAGGTAAGGTGGTAGTTACGATAGACTCCTCCTCAGCTGTCTTCGAATACCTAGGAGATTGGCCTATAGTCAGCAAGGTTGGCGAGGCGAACTATGTAGTTGATGCAGTAAAGCATGGAGCAGTCTTCGGCGGGGAACCATCAGGCCACTTTGTCGATCTGAGGTTCACACCGTCAGGCTCAGGCACACTATTTGCTGCGCTTTTGGCAGAAATCGCTAAAAGCGGTAATTTATCAAAGATGCTAGCAGAGATCCCTAGATTCTACACATACAGGGTGAAAGTTGAGTGCAGAGACCGCCTAAACACTATGAATAGAGTCATTACAGAATTAGAGAAGAGGGGCGTCGAGATCTTGTCTCGAATAGATGGGATAAAATATAGGATCAGAGGTGCTACAGTGTTGATTCGACCATCTAACACAGAGCAGGTGGTTAGAGCGACCATCGAATCCAAGGACGCTGAGGAAGCCAAAGGTATACTCACTCAAGTTGAGAAGATGCTGCGGAGATTCAGCACCTAAACCTAAGATTCCCTTCGCTTAACACTTTCACAACATCATCTAGGTTTAATCGTATATGTGCGGGTTTGGTTATGTGTGCGGCTGCTACTGCATTAGCCAAAAAGAGCCTCTCTTCACAGGATAAATTAAGGATAGAGCCTAATATGTAGCCTGCATTCCAGCAGTCACCTGCTCCGGTGCTCTTCTGGGGCTTGACGTCAAAAGTAGGGATGATAGTTGCACCACCGTTTACGTTGTGTGATGAGAACTCTGGTGTATGAAGAAGTATCTCCCCTTTCACTTTTTTTGAAATGAATCTAGCTAGCTCTGATCTATCGTCACCTCTGCACTCCAAAACTTTACCAACCCAATATGCTTCGTTCTCGTTCAAGCTTAACGCTCCTATTTTCACTTCACAAAGCTTCTCGCAAAGTCTCTTTAACTCTTCGATTCTGCTAGATGGGTCACCAAGATCTAAGAACAAAAAACCTGCTTCTCCAACCTGTTCTATTATGTGAAGGAGGAGTTCTGTGCCGCTCTGATTTTGGCACCAATTGAATAAGCAGAGGTAGTCCGCATTCTTAAGCAGAGTATGGTCGTCTTTGTTGAGTTTCTTTGGGTCGAAATCTTTTAACCCTCCTGCTTCTCCTATCATAACATTCACCAGCCTATCATCCATCTGCGCTTCAAGTATACTTGAGGTGGAGAGTTCCGCATCAACCTTGGTATGTGATAGGTCTACATCCAGTCCCTTAAGGAAATATTGTAGGCATAGGTAACCGAATTCACTTGTTCTTGTGATCAAATGAACTCTTAAGCCTAGACGAGCTAATGTGTCAGCAAAGTTAGCCGCATTTCCACCTAGCGTGTATTGTTGAGGTATGTCGATTATATTGCCGCCGCCTTGCTCAGCAACCCTCTTCACCTCATTGAGGAAATGCTTTAAACCATACGGGTAACTCACTATATGATCCAAGTAGAAGTCAGGAAGAGCAACAATAACCTTAGATGGCTTAGGGCATAAGACGGTATTAACTAATCTACTTCGATCCAGTCGCTCCACCAATCTTCTTCGGCTTAAAAAAGCCGATCTTCTTTAAAAGGTGTCTGGAGGTCTTTGTAAGGTTAAGCTTAGACGCCTCTTCTGGTGTAAACCAGCCTAGGTCAAGAATCTCATCATTTCCCTTCGGCGCACCTCTTTTGGGCACCGCAAGGTAGTCCGAGAGTATATAGTGAAAGCGTATCCGCCCATCTTTATCACGGGTTATGTTATCAACGACATCTATGAGTTTGATAAGCCTTATCTCTAAACCAACTTCCTCGTATATCTCCCTCTTAACAGCATCCTTAACACGTTCACCCAACTCAACCAGCCCACCTGGAATGGACCATTTCTCTTTACTGGGCTCAAACCTCCTTTTTATTAGGAGAACTCGCCCATTCTTTCTTATGACAGCTCCTACAGCTGCGAAGGGATACTTTGGGTATTCACGATTCAACCCTACTTCCTCCTGAACCTTCCACCTGCTACAAGTATATCTGCAGCAAGCTCACTAATTACTTCTTCTCTAACTGCCTCAGCATCCGCTTTAGAAGACCTGGTTACTGAAACATAGATCCCTAACCGAGGCTCAGAACCCTCAAACCCACGAGGATGACTCTTAACATAAATACTAGGATACCTGTTAACGACTTTATCTAAGATCGGGGCAAGCGAAGATTCAGGTAGGCTCTTGACCTCCAAACAGCCTTCAGCAACAAACAGGTTACCGATAAGCTGCTTAATGAATGGTGCAATGCTCTCCGCAAATATGGCCTTTAACTCATCAGGCACACCGGGTAGGCAAAAAATGTGTGATGCTTTATGGTGTATCATAACCGCAGGTGCTGTTCCTATAGGATTCCTTACAGGTATGCTCTTCGAGGGCAGAGTGGCCATCTTGACCCTTGCTGGTGTGAGCTCATATTTCGCTATAAGGCCACGCGCAGCAAGCTCCCTATACTTAGCCTCTATCTGTTTCAGAGCATCTTGATTCACAGCCAGTCTTCTTCGAAGCGCCTTTGCAACACCCTCCAGCGTCTTATCGTCATATGTTGGGCCGAGACCTCCTGTTATTAAAAGAAGTTCTGTACTTCTCCTCAGAGCTTCCCTAACCGCATCTGCTATGTTTTCAACATCGTCTCCAACTACTGTATGTCTACCCACAACACAACCCAGTCTGTAAATCTCCTGCGAGAGCCAGCTAGCGTTTGTGTTAAGAGTAGAGCCCATGAGAAGCTCATTACCGACACAGAGTATCTCTATCCTAGGCAACTCCGCATCCAAGATCGGGTTATTGAGTCAACGATTTAAGGCTAGGGGCATCTTGCTATTGATGAGCACGCTTGCACGCAATATTTGTAGTAGGCACAGCAGGGAGCGGAAAGTCTCTATTAACCTCTAATTTAGCAGAATGGTATAGAGGTAAAGGTGCACATAGCATAACGGTGAACCTTGATCCAGGTGCCTTGACCCTACCTTACGAACCTGATGTGGATGTTAGAGAATACATCGATCTGCAAGAGGTGATGGAGAACTACGGTTTAGGCCCTAATGGTGCTATGATACTCTCCTGTGACCTCATAGCAACGAGGCTAAATGAGATACAAGATGATATAGATGAACTCAGACCAGACTACGCCATAATCGATACACCAGGCCAGATAGAGCTCTTTGCATTCCGAGAAAGTGGACCATTCATACTCAAGAATCTCTTGGCTGAGAGTAAGGCGGTTATCTTCTTGTTCGATGGGGTGTTGGTCTCGAATCCTATCAATTTGGTTTCGATTACACTACTTGCCACTTCTGTTCAACTAAGGTTAGTAGCACCTCAGATACCTGTCTTGACAAAGAAGGATCTAATGAGTAATGTTGAAGAGGTGGTTGGCTGGTCATCTAACCCTGTAGCCTTAGAAGAGGCTATGTACAGCAGCACACCCTTACTGCAATCGCTCCTAACCAGAGGGATGCTGAGAAGTGTTATCAAACTTGGCTTTGGCTATAATCTTATTCCAGTTTCATCTGTCACATTAGACGGTATGCTCAATTTAGCAGCTGCGCTATCAAGAATATTAAAAGGCGGGGAGGAAGTTGAGGATTAAAAAACCCGCCTAAGCCTATCTACAGCAAAGGCCTCAGCCAACATCTTTGGCGAATCAGAGTATAGGGTTGAGTAAATTATCTTCGCAGAGGGTAGTAGGCGACGCAGATCTCTAATGATCTGTGGAGCTATCTCAGCCTTCACAAGAGAATGAACTGCTCTACCTATCATATTCTGTGCCGCACCCTCTGCACCAATCCTAAGTAGAAAGTGTGCTAAATCAAGCACGTCTCTGGTAGCCAAGCCTGTCCTTTCAGCGAAGAGTAGGCTCTGTTGTAGCAGCGTGGCAGGTGTAGGGTTATCAAGTATGGTTTCAAGCACCTTTCTACCCCAAGTGTTCACAATCTTCTTCTTACCGTCTGAGGCTAAAACAGTTGACTTATCCACAGCACCAAAGACTACGCTTACAAAGTTATATTCACTCGAGTTACAGTCGAACATCTTCACTTCTCCTATAGAAGGTGCCCCAGGCTCGGTGACCAACCCTATGCACCCTCCTGAGGATGCAGCAGCTATGACCGTACCTAGACCTGTGAGACTCCTTACCTCCGCTATATGCGCAAGATCAGCTGCAAGGGAAGTATCTTTTAGACCTAGAGCATCTTGTATAGCAATTACGGTTCCTAGGGCTCCCGCTGCGCTGGTCCCGAAGCCGCATCCTATTGGTAGATCCACATCATGCTTTACACTAACAAGTTCTCGAAAGCCGTAGATGCTTCGAGCTAACCTTATCGCTTCTAGGCTTGTTTTGGCTGATGGGGTTAGGTATCCGTTTATCCACACTTCGTCTTCAGCAACCTGTCCAAGGGTTACCTTCGTCACAACACCTCTGCTTATTCTGAAGCCCCCGCCTCTAGCACCTATCCTAATCGGGTCTATGATCTTGTTACCCTCTCCATCTTCGTCGCAGACTTCGAAGAAGCTAGACACAGCAGAGGGCACAAATATGCTTTTAGAAGATCTCAAATTAGCCACCTCTAAGGTTTTGCGAAGAGAGCAACCAAGGGGCCGAAGATGAGCGTAGTTATAGCTGTTACCGCTGTTAGTGACTTTATGAGAAAAGTGTTAAGGGGCATTTTAACTGTTGCGAAGAGAAGATCGCCTAACGGGGTTAGCACCAAGATCAGAGTAATTACGCCGAATATAGCAGCAATAACCACCGAATCTTTCACCATCGTGGAGGAGGATGCGACACTCCACTTTAACCAAGAGCCTGAAGTTAGGCTGCTCAGCCTAGATTTTGAGACGGCCTTCACTAAAGCGGGCACTATAGCTAGCACAAAAGGAAGCATAGTAGTTATCCAGAAGAGCGTGAAGCCGATTGTTGTCGCCAGCTGCACATCAAGCGGCCAATAGGCGCCTAAGAAGGTTGAGATGTAGAAGACGACTACCGTGGCTGCTATGAGGTTACCTATGAACAAACCTAGTAGTGAAGCCCAGAGGAAGAGCCTCCAGCTACCCCACCTATACATCAACCAACCAAGCAGATAGAAACCTAGGAAGTTAGCTGGCACACCAGCGATAAGGCTGAGGAAAGGATTGGTCAAGCCGAAGGTTGAGAGATAGAGGTCACCTATGAAGACCCCTATGCCTCCTCCTAAGGCGCCTACGAGAGGACCGAAGAGGATTGTGAAGAAGACTGGAACGACTACGCCTGGCGCGAATTGTCCAACACCCCAAGGTGTGGGTATGAAGGCTGTGGCTGCTTTGGCTACCGCGTAGAGCGCTGCACATAACGCTGCTGCTGTAATCTCTTGAACCTTCAATTCGACTATGTTCACTATGCAAATATTTGGTTAATTAATACATTCTCAAAAGAATTTAGAGGAGTTTATAGATAGCAAAAAGAGGCGGACATCTTATATCTCAGATCCTATTCGAATTAGCCTGTGGTCAGATTGGAGTTAAAGGTAGTGTTGATAAAGGTGCCTGAAGGTAGTAATATAATCATTGGGCAGAGCCACTTCATAAAGACAGTTGAGGATCTATATGAAACCCTAGCTTCAAGCGGCACAGCGATTAGATTTGGCTTGGCTTTCTGCGAGTCGAGTGGACCAGCCCTAATAAGGCACGATGGTAATGATAAGGAGCTCGAGGCTAAGGCGGTTGAGTTCGCATCAGAAATAGCCTGCGGCCACACTTTCGTTATAGTCTTAGCGAACGCCTACCCTGTAAATGTGCTGAATAGAGTTAAGATGGTCGAGGAAGTTGCATCGATCTACTGCGCCACAGCCAACCCCATAGAGGTTATAGTCGTTGAAACTGAGCTGGGGAGGGGTATACTAGGGGTGATAGATGGCGTTAAACCAAAGGGTGTTGAACACGATGAGCATAAGGAGGAGCGCATATCCTTCCTCCGAAAGATCGGATATAAGAGGTAGATGAGAAGGTGGATGAAGAAAAAGAGGTTAACGATCATAGCTGAGATAAGCATCTTTCCAGTAAGCGAAGGAACAAGCCTAAGCCCTTATGTTAAGAAAGCGTTTGAAGCGATAAAGAGTGTAGAGGGGCTGAGGATCCAGCTAACACCTATGGGCACAATATTGGAAGCTGGGGACTTGGATCAGATACTGGAGGCGTTTAAGCGAGCTCATAAAGCAGTTAGAGAAACAGGTGCTAAGAGAATAGTTGCGCATCTGAAGGTAGATGATAGATTGGACAAACCTAGGAGCATGGGGGATAAAGTTAAGGCCGTGTTGGGCTAGAAACACTTTAATCCAGAAGGAAGGCACCTTAAAGTAGTGCACCGTCTTGACACATCGCGGCAAACCCATCTGGTTGAAAGGTGTAGAAATTGGGGTATCACCCAGCTAGAAGCGCCATCATAGCGGCTTGGGGGAGAGAGGAGGAAAAGCTACCCAAAAGGTTCTTTCAACCTGAAGAAGATAGCACTGTGCTTGAATACCTCCTCGATGCGGTTTGGACGGTAGCTGATGCCATATACGTGATCTTCAGAAAAGACCCTAGTCTTAAGCTGATAGAAGCGATATCGACCTTTGGTGTTAAGATCATAATTGAAAACCGAAACCCTAGCCTCATATCTAGCCTCCTAATGGGTTTCAAAGCTAGCAGAAGTGAGCAGTGTTTGGTTCTTAGAGAAAATACACCTTTCCTTAAGCCAAGTGTATTGCATGTGCTATTTGAGTTCTCAAAAGGCTATGATGCTGCACTACCTAAATGGGCTAATGGTAGATTGGAGCCGCTACTAGCAGTCTATCGGAGAAAGAGCTTTATCACTGTAGCCTCTAAGCTTCAGACCCAAGATGACCTCCTCGCTGTTTTAGACAATCTATACTCCGTAAGATACGTCAGTGTTGAAGACGAGATCAAACCGCTTGACCCTGATCTCGAATCATTCTTCACCATAAATAGCGCGGAGGATCTTGCTAAAGCAAAGGCTAAAGTCACTTTGAAATATAAGGTCTAACACTAAGATTGTTAGAGGAAAGATGGGAGAGATAGGACTGTACTACGGCGACGAGCTTCTACAATATTCTTTTCCAAATGAACATAAGTTCAACAAAGAGCGCGTCAAATCATTCTGGGAAACTATCCAGATCTTTGGGCTCCTAGAGAGGAGGGAGATCAGGCTTTTGAAGCCTGTCTTAGCCTCCGTTGAGATGCTTGAACTCTTCCACACACGTAATTACATAGATTTCGTTAAGAACGTGTCTGAGATCGGCAGCGGGATGCTTGACTACGGAGATACGCCAGCCTTTAAAGGCGTCTTTGAGGCAGCGAGATATGTGGTAGGCTCGGTTGTAGATGGTTTGGATAGAGTGATGAACGGCGAATTGGGACACTGCTTCATACCAGTAGCTGGGCTGCATCACGCTAGGAGGGATAGAGCAGCGGGATTCTGTGTCTTCAATGATATAGGCGTAGCCATCATCTATGCCAAGAAGAAGTATAATCTCAGCAGAATACTGTATGTTGATATAGATGCGCACCATGGAGATGGTGTTTTCTACGAGTTCTATGATGACCCTACAGTGTATATCGCAGACATTCATGAAGACGGAAGATACCTCTACCCAGGTACAGGATTTAGAGATGAGACAGGCTCACCTCAAGCCCCGAACACCAAACTCAACATACCTCTACAACCAGGCTCAACAGACAAAGAATTCTTCGAAGCGTTTAAAGAAGTTGAAAAGTTCGCAAAAAAGGTTAAACCAGAATTAATCTTACTTCAGTGCGGCGCAGATGGGTTAGAAGGCGACCCGATAACCCACCTCAGATATACCTATAGAGCGCACAGACACGCTGCTGAAGTGCTTCACGAGATAGCACATATCTTCTGCAAAGGTAGACTAGTAGCAACAGGAGGCGGCGGATATAATGAAAATAACACTGCTGCAGCGTGGAGCGCAGTCCTTATGGCTTTTCTTGGGCCAAGATGGGATATGCCTACATCACCTGGGCATATGTTATAGCCCCCACCTGTGGCTTAGGGATTCTAGTCTTTTGAGTGCTTCTTTGAGGTACTCTCTTTTTGCTTCTGATGATTCCAGATAGCCTCTTAATGTGTTAATCGTCTGATCCATAACCTTGCGTTCAACAGGGTAGGGTACACCATCCTTACCTCCGTGCGCGAAGGTGAACTTAGCCGGGTCTACCCATGATGGGGGCACGCCATATATGAGTTGTGAGACGAGTGCTAATGCGCGTATGACAGCTGGTCCAACACCTCTAACTGCTAGAAGATCCTCATAGTCTTTAGGTTGGATGTCGTACAGATTCCTAAATATGCTCCAGTCAAGCCGCCTCGGCATATCAAAGCTGAAGTAGGTGTTTAATGGATGAGCAGATTCGATCCAACTGTCCAGCACACGCTGCCCACCAAGCATCCTTATAGAGCTGATGAGGTTCTCTGGTCTCCCTCTCACAAGATCCACCGCTATACGCCTAGCTTCTTCTGACTCCTCTGCCGTCATATCCAGCACCTTAGCCTCAAGCCTAGGTGCAGCTATACCGCTGTGAGGTGTGCAGACAAAGCTCTCTAGATGTGTGCCTAGCCAATGGTAGCGCCTTGCCAACCGATCCTCCACATTTAACCCCTGTTGAATAATACACCATTCACCTTTTTCAGATATGAATATGCAGTGGTGGTATATTGGATAGTTGCACTGTATGGCTGATGTGTCAACCTTTGCAGCCATCCTACTGCTATACTTCAGCTCGTTGAATCTATCTTCTGGTAAAGAAAGAGCTTCACAGACTCTCTCTATCTCTGTCTGGGTCCTTAGGGCGGATCTACCCTTTCCACCTGCTACCTTAACCCCGTGCTCCTCCACCTTAAGGGTATCCTTAAGCACACCGCACACCACCGTGGTCAAACCTGAAGAGTGCCAATCAAAGCCGAGTACGCATCCGAAGGATTGGAACCAGAAGGGGGAACTCAGCTTCTTTAGTATACCTGACGCCCCCTCTTCTCTATACATTATCTTCAGCATAGCGTCTGCAAGTGCCTTCATCCTAACCGTTAGCCACTTTGGCGCATGACCGTAGTGTAGTGGGAGGTAGACTACGCCTGTCTTCTTCAAAGCAGCAAGCATAGTATAGTGCTGATGGATATTATAGTTATTGCTAAGGTGTGAGGGTTACTGAATCTCTAGGATATAGAACTACTTCTTTGATGTTTTCCCTACCAGTCAGCACCATCATAAATCGATCTAAGCCGAAGCCCCAGCCTGAATGCGGTGGCATACCCCAGTTGAAGACCTTAAGATGGTCTGAGAAAGACGAGGGGTCTAAGCCCAGATCCACCATCCTAGCCTCCAATTTCTGTCTATTAGATATCCTTCTACCACCAGAGGCCAGCTCTAACGCACCATATTGTAGGTCAAAGGACTTTGAACAACCATCTTCCACATCTATGTAGAAGGGTTTAAGTTCAGGGGGCCATTCTGTTATGAAGTAGAAGCCTTTGTGAGCCTCTCCAAGAACCTTCAGCGCCGAGTCTGTTAGATCTTCGCCTTCCTCTATCTTGAAACCAATCTTCTGCAGATCTCTTATAGCATCCCTATATGTTAGCCTCGGAAAAGGGGGGTTTGGTTTCTCTAAAGTATGTTTAAGTATGCTTAGTTCAACCTTATTCCGCTCTAACACATCCTCTATGCAGCGTGCAACCATCCTCTCACAGACACCCATCACAAGCTCCATATCATAGTATGCCGCTTCGATATCAACACTTACGAACTCGCTAAGATGCCTTCTTGTATTCGACTTCTCAGCCCTAAAGAAACTCGAGATCTCAAAGACCTTCTCTAGAGCGAGAGTGAGCTGCTCCTTGTATAATTGTGGACTCTGCGCTAGATATGCCTGGCGACCGAAGTAGTCAAGCGTGAATAATGTTGCTCCACCTTCAGCAGCTTGCCCTATAATCTTAGGTGTCTGAACCTCAAGGAACCCTTCATTTACCAAGATGGATCTTATAGATTGTAGAGCGGTGTGGCGGATCTTGAATACTGCTGCTACACTAGGGTTCCTCAGATCAAGCGCCCTTGAGCTGACTCTAAGATCTAATGAGGCGGGTGTTCTGCCAGTTGGGTCTATTGGCAGGGGGTGTGTAGCGTAGGAAATAACTCTAAAATCTCTAACCTCAACTTCAACATTAACTGCCTTTGCTCTGCTCTTCTGCACAATACCATACACACTCACTATGCTTTGGCGTGGTGTCTTAAGCACCTCTTCATACACCTTCGCGTTATCCTTTCGGAGAAGGAGCTGCACGATACCTGAAGCATCCCTCACCGTTACAAAGGCTAAGGAGCCTAGAGGGCGTATATCCTCAATCCAACCAGCAACCCTAACACTCTGCCCTATCTGATCTTCGCTAAGCTGTGAAGCAGTATGCGTCCTTAGGCTGATCAAGCCACCTTTATCAAAAGGCTCTTTATACTCCACACACAAACCAACGCTCCAAGTGATTTAAGAATTTTAGCTTTCTTTACTCAGCCTTCGCATACATTGAGCGCTCAAACTCAACAAGAAGATCTATATTACGAACAGCCTTAACAACTCTTTTAATTAACTCAACATCCAAAGGGAAGCGCTCAGTCCGCCGACCAGGGATTATCACCTTCGTAAGCTTACTACCATCGGGAAGCCAAACGACGTTAACCGTCAAGATTCTTATCGGAAAAAAGAGGTCTTCAAGCATCTTTCGGTCAGTAGACTCTGCTTCTATAAGGATGGTCTTACCACCCATAGCCTCCTCTATGCTCTTTAGGATAGAGGAGTTAGAACGGAGAATGTTAAGATTACCTGAAGCGAAGGTGAGTACATAAACACCATCGACAGCCTGAGCCCTAATAAGTGAAACCCTATCTAACTCAGGCAACTTTTCAGACAACTTAGTCAACTTAATAGAAGCCTCAACATCAAGCTCACTGATATGACCCCCCTTAAGCCTAGCTTCGCATTTTGGGCAAAGTATGCCTGTCTTAGCATCAAAGGAGCAGATAGGGGTCTTTATAGGCATGCGTACGATGGAGGGGGAATAAGGGTAAATAAACCTATATGTTGATTGAAGATATTTCGAAAAAATTAGGAAAGGGGCTCTAGGCCGCTTTCCCTAAGTAGATTTCGATTGAACTGACGTTGCTTAGGTTTCCTGATTCAGCGCTCTTTATCTGCTCCGTGTCTATCTTTATGTTCTTCACTACGATATCCGGTGCGAACTTCTTGCGTGTTATTTCTGCTGTGTCGACCGCTTTGCTAATGGCTCTACCCCTTGCTTTTAGGACAACTTCGTTGGCGCCGTTTTGTATCATGGTTAGGCAAGCTAGAACGTAGTTCATCACAGGTTTTTTCCCTATAAGTATGGTTGTTGATGATTCTGGCATTTTGTCATCGACCTTTTAGTGGGCTTAGGTATAGTTCTTATGGTTTTAAAATATTTACGGTTCACCCTACAGCCTTGGTTACTTGCGTCCACCTTACGAGCACGTAAGGCGCTAAAGTTGGTATCCTGACTTCCCACCAGTAGATCCATCTACGCTCCTTAGTCAAAGCTGAAATGTTCTTCAGTTGTCTAGGTAGGTTGTCGCTTATTCGAAGCCCAGCTACAGAATACTTTACTCGACCATCTTTGATATAGAAGGTTGCATCCCTAGGCAGGGTTGAGAAATCCCCAGCTCTAAGATTCTGGAATCTGGTGTACCAATTATTAGTTATGAGAAAACCTTCTTTCACCTCTTTTATCAACTCATCTAGGTTGTAGCCACTTGGGTGAACTTCGAGGTTCCAAGGATGAGGATCTATTATTCCAGCTGAGCCTGTCGTAGAGGCGTTAAACCGCTTTGCTGTGCTTGAGTTGTGGAGATAGGTCTTAAGCACACCCTTATCAATAATCACATTATCTCTAGTGAAGACTCCTTCGTCGTCGAAGATTCTTGTATTTATTGATCCAGCAGCTACACCACGATCTATTAACGTGAGTGCTTCACAAGCTACCTCTTCGTTAAGCTTACCGGATAGAAAGGATATCCCTGATTCAACCGCGAATGCCGAAGCCGCATCACCAACATGCTGAATAATGTCAGCAGCAACTGTAGGTGAAAAAATAACATCATACAAACCTTCTACCCACGGTCCTCTGTTAACTGCCTTCTTAGCGTACTCTGCCGCTTCTTCAGCTGCATCTAGATGGTTAAATGTACTTAGATGTGTGGAGCAAGCTAGCCCATGTCCGCTCGCTTCACCTACAAATACCCGCTGGTTGAGCAGTATCCTTGTGGACCTATCGCTTTGCACAACACCGCCAGTGGTTGCGATGCTTATCTTACTTGCTTCAGCAGTTATAGCACCCGCAGTTCTTTCTCCGCCGATCTGGTTACTTCGGTCTATGATTTGCTTGACGTAGTCTTCCATTAACCCTTCTTCGCAGAATTCGATCTTCGGGTCATAGTTGGCGTGAGCTGGGTATGTGAATGGCCCTTTCGGTAAAGGCACATACTCCGGGCTTGGTTCAAGCGTTTTGCAGGATTCGACAAGCTTCGCTGCGAATGCTTTAAGTGCTGTTTGTGAGGGGTTAAAGGTTGAACCCATTATTCTACGCTTACCTATGGTGACGTATACGAACACGGTAACATCTTTTATGGATTTAGTTACAGATAGAGCATTATTGCTAAACCTTACCATCCTCTCAAAGCTCTGGGTTACGATAACAGAAGCGTCTTCAGCACCTAACTTGGTAAGCTCACAGAGAACCTCAGTCGCTATAGATTCAATAGCCAAGTATATTCACCTCCCACCCAACCTTATGTTCCTAAGCCTGATATGAGGACCGCCAGTCCATACAGGGGCTCCCTGCATAGGATCACCTTTTCCGCAGCTCGCTGCTCTGAACTGGAGGTCTTTGCCTCGTGCGTCGAGGCTACTCCAGAACTTCGGTGTCGTGATCTCTAATATAGGTGCCTTCACACCTTCTTTGAGCTCTCCTCGCTCTATTAGATATGCTTCTAAGCCTACGTACCTTTGGTTGAACCTCACATCATCTATATTCCACTCCATGAAAGACTTTATGTAGACACCTAGTTTAATGTCCTCGAGTAGCTCTTCGAAGCTATAGTCTCCTGGCTCAACGTATGTATTTGCCATCCTTATGATGGGCTCTCGGTTATAAGCGACGCTTCTTGACGCTGCGTTGCTTTTTGTTGAGAAGACCTGAGCAGTAGCGCGGTTATGTAGGTATTCCCTTATCACACCCGCTTCTATTAGACGCCTCTTTCTAGCCTTTACACCTTCTTCGTCATAGAGGTAGAAGCCCATAGAGTTGGGTATGGTTGGGTCGTCGCTTACATATGCTTCGCTGCTTCCAACCCTTATCCCTAAGCCATTCTTCTTGAGGTATGATTCTCCTGCTTGAGCACCTTCTCTCCCAAGTATTCGATCCGCCTCAGCCGGATGCCCAGAAGACTCGTGAGCGACTAAACCGACAACATCAGGACCAAGGACTACATCAACTGGCTCTGAGGGGGGATTGCGTTCACATTTGACCGCCTTAGCCAAGTTAGAGCCTTCTTCTTTGAAAAATGTCTCGGGTCTTAGACGCTTCACTACCTCCCATCCGCCACTTTCGCCTATCGAGGAGTAGCCTGCTGGTATGGTTATAGCGTAGTTCTTTCCGTTGTAGCTGGCGTTGATAAATGAGGATATGCTTACCCTAGGCACTCTACTCTGAAGTTCAGCGCCATCACTATTTACGTAGAGCTTTTCTTCTACGGAGGTTTCTATCATCAGCAACCTGTTCGTGAATGGGACACCGTGGAAGCCGTCTTTTATCACGTTATCCAAATCTCTTAGGTTTTTAAGCATCGTCTGCACATTCACATCCTCCAGCTTCTCCTTCTCTTCAGCGGACCAATAGCCACTACCCATCTCTTCGCTGCTGAATAATATTGGTTCGCCTACTAGCCTAATAGAAGCTTTTGCTCTCTTAACCACCTCCTCTACAAGATCCTTGACCGACTGAGCAGAGGGGGTGTTGGTTGCACCGAAAGCCAACGCACCTCTGTAAAGCACTCGAACCCCCAACCCATTTGAGTCAACAAGTATGGTCGGCTCTGGGCTTGAATTTTTCAGCAAGCAGCCTACTTCTAGGTTACGATGTAGCCTCGCATCTACATACTCAGCGCCTAGACGAAGCCCATAATCCACTGCGAGTTTAGCGAGGTCTGGATCTGAGCTCATACTAAAGGTGTTGCATAAAGTGCGGCATTTATATGTGTAGTTGTTAATGGGTGTGGTGATTTCCAACCCCTTAGGTGGAAGATTGTCAGGCGAGCTTGAAATCCTTAGGACTGTTACGGGCTTAGGGTTACTTGTCTTCTTAGCGAGAGTCTTGGCAGCCTTTTTCAAGAGCATTAAGATTCCAGAGGTGGTTGGATTCATATTGGCTGGTTTGGCTTTTGGGCCATATGCGTTAGGCGGCTACATCAGGTTGCTAGGTGAGCCGTTGTTGGAGTTTAACGAATATACTCAAGCGTTTTCTGAGATGGGTGCAGTGATAGTGCTCTTTGCAGCGGGGTTAGAGTTTAGTTACGCTGATCTACGCAAGACAGGTTTACCTTCTTTCTTAATAGGCGCTATGGGTGTGCTTGTACCCTTCTTCCTAGGTTATCAAGCATCGCTATTACTAGGCCTATATTGGACTACTTCAATGATAATAGGAGCAGCTCTAACCGCAACTTCAATAGCCATTACGGTAGAGGTTCTTAGGGAGATAGGGCAGTTTGGCTCAAGGGAAGGTAGGACGATCGTTAACGCAGCGCTAATAGATGATGTTCTAGGCTTGACCGTGCTTGCAGTTGTGACATCCATAGGAATAAGTGGGACAAGTCTAACCGTAAGCAGACTACTTTACGTAATATCAGTATCCATAGGTATGTGGTTAGCGATGCTTATCATAGCAGGCTTGATCTTTCCAAGAATTATAAATCTAGCAACTTTGTGGAGAGCCAAGGGGACTGTGGAAGCGTTAGCTACGGGGTTATGCTTCGGCACCGCAGCTGTAGCCTACGCTGTAGGGCTTTCGCCTATCGTTGGAGCCTTTGCAGCGGGGATGGCTCTGGCTGAATCAAAAGCGGTTCAGCAGATTAGTGAGTTTGTATCCAATTTGAAGCTTGTGTTCGGTCCTATATTCTTCGCTTCTATCGGAGCCTACGTTAACCCAAGTGCGCTTCTAGATCTGGATGCACTCTTCTTCTTAGTGATTGTGTTCGTCGCCATATTTAGTAAGGTCTTGGGCTGCGGGCTTCCAGCGCTGGTAATATATAGAAATAGGAAATCTGCTCTAAGCATAGGTGTGGGTATGGTCTCAAGAGGAGAAGTTGGGTTCATAATACTTGGAATAGGTTTAAGCAGAGGGCTACTAACTGGGCCCACCTACTCCGCGCTTCTGCTTGCGATACTCTTTACAACGATTCTTACGCCTACTCTAGTTAAAAAGAGCTTCGCTAAGGAGCCTAGACATGAGGATTAAAGGTGGGGGATAAGCAAGTTGATGCTCGACGAACTCGACTACAAAATCGCAAAAATGCTGTATGAAGATGGTAGGCTTCCCACGAAGCATATAGCTGCATCTCTGGGCATAAGTGAACCGACCATAAGAAGCAGAGTAAAGAAGTTGAGAGATATGGGGGTGCTGTATGTCAAGGCGTCCTTAGATCTCAGGAAGATAGACTGTGCTGCGGCGTTCATAACATTAAAGATGAAGACACCTAAGACGCAAGAAGTCTTAAAGAACGTATCTGAATCTCCTGAGGTGGATGCTGTGTATCAGACCTTCGGTGAATACGATATCATAATCTTAGCGACCTCGGGTGATGTTAAAGGTATCCAGAGGCTCAGCGAGAGGTTAGCCAAATTAGATGGCGTGGAATCTCTGAAAGCAAGCATGATTCTTGACATCCCAGCTGAGCGTAGAGGATTTAGTATCAGAGTTGGGGTTGGTGTTAAGGTTAAATGCCTTAACTGCAAAAAAGAGATCAGAGAAGAGACGAACCTAGTTGAGTATGCTGGTAGATTCTTTTGCAGCCAAGCCTGTGTAACTGAATATAAAGTTAAAAATAACATTTAAGCTAGTATATGCTAGTCGATTGTAGGGTAGATATTGGGATGAGTAAGGCTAAGGTTTGGTTTGAGGAGCTAAGGCCGCCTTTCCTCATACTTTCCATTGTGTTCGCGGTCTTAGGTATAATGGTCGCTCTAAAGGATGGTTACTTTAACCCTCTTTACGCAGTTTTAACGGTGGTTGGTATAGCTGCACTCCATGCTGCTGCGAATGTTTTGAACGACTACTTTGACTACCGAAGCGGCATCGATATCGAAACAGAGCGCACGCCATTCAGCGGAGGAAGCGGCATCTTGACTAGTGGAAAAATGACTCCTAAGGGTGTGTTAGTTGAAGGCCTTGTACTTCTGCTTCTTGGCTTAGGTATAGGTCTATACTTCATATATGTCAGCGCCTTCAACCCGATTCTAATCCTTCTAATAGTGTTTGCTGGTGCGGGTATAGTGCTCTACTCGCCCACCATATCCCACATAGGCTTCGGCGAGGTATTGGTTGGTTTATGCTTTGGACCCCTTCTTATTCTTGGCGTCTACTTTGTTCAAGCCTCTATTCTCTCACTTGAAACTGGGCTACTAGGTTTGATCACCGGCATATTGACAGCAGCGGTGCTTTATGTTAACGAGTTCCCGGACACTAGAGCGGATGTAAAGTTCGGAAGGTATCACGTTGTAGCTAGGCTGGGAAAGGAGAAAGCGGCTCGAATCTTAAAATACATCTTCGCCTCAGCATACATTGTTTTAGTCATATCCACAGCCGCAAGCCTGATCCCGCTAACCGCTTTGATAGGGCTTGCTACTATACCCCACGCTAGAATAGCGTATAAAGTGCTTATTGCCAAGTATAACGATAATATTCAGATGATACCTGCTATGGCAAGCACGGTGAAGACCGCTATATTTACTGGTGTGCTTCTCATTGTGGCTTATATCATAGTTTGGGTTGCTTCGCTACTGGGTTTCTGAAGCTCTAAAGGAATAACTATAACCTAAACAGACCTACAGGATGTAATGTTAAGCATAGAAGTAGAGGGCACAACTTACCACTCTTTGAGCTGGACCGAAGTTGAGGACTACACCTCAGATCTCGCTGAGAAGATCCACATCATATATCAACCCAGCACACTATTAGCCGTAATGAAGGGAGGAGCAGTAGTTGGAGTTTTGATGGCCGATAGATTAGGTGTGGGTAGAATTTACACAGTTAACGTGAGATCTTATGTAAAGGTTGGAGCAAGAGGGAAGGTTGAAGTGTATCAGGAGCCACCTAGAGAATGCATAGAGGGTAAGCAGATCCTGACTGTTGATGATATTGTAGATTCAGGTCAGAGCTTATCTACCATCACCCAACTAATCAGAAGATATGGTGCGAAAGATGTGAGGAGCGCTGTTCTGCTTGTGAAAGAGGGGTCAAGATACATACCAGACTTCTTTGTGCAGAAAGTGAAGGGTTGGGTCTTTTACCCTTGGGAGGTCAGGGAAGCGTGTGAAGAGATCTACGCAAAGACGGGCAGCATCGAAGAGGCTCAAAAGATCCTTACCGCAGATCTGGGGTTCAAACGCAAACAGATAAGGATGGTCTTGGCTAAGGTGAAGCAAGTTTGTTGAATAAAGTTAATGATATACATCTATTTAAACCGATGAGCTGCGACACCCTAGTTAGGCAGATGAAGAACGCAGGGGGCTTCACAGGCAGGTTCTTAGCGGATGCTGTAGACATACTTGAGCAGATGGTTAAAGACAAAAGGTGCGTGACGTTTCTATCCTTCCCAGCAGCCCCAGTCGCTACAGGGTTAAGGGGGGTTCTAAAAGAGCTTGTTAAACAGAGGTTGGTTGATGTTATCGTAACAACCTGTGGCACACTTGACCACGACTTGGCTAGGTGCTGGGGCGCCTACTTTCAAGGCTCTTTTCAACTTAACGATAAAACATTGTATAGGAAAGGGTATCATAGGCTTGGTAACCTGCTTTTGCCTAGAGACTCCTACGGTCCTCTGCTCGAGAAGCATCTACAACCCATCTTCGAGAAGATCTTTTCGGAGGGAGAGAAGATCACGTCTAGCGTGTTGGCAGCGAAGCTAGGTGAATATATTCAGGATGAGTCATCCCTATTGTATTGGTGCTGGAGGAATGGTGTAAAGGTTTTCATCCCAGGCTTAACCGATGGTGCTGTCGGCTGTCAAATCTGGCTCTACTGGCAGAAGCACAGAAGCATCATATTAGATCCTTTAGGGGACGAGGAGGAGTTGGCTTCGATAGTCTTTAAAGCTAAGAGGAGTGGTGCACTAATGATAGGAGGTGGCATCTCTAAGCACCATACACTCTGGTGGAACCAGTTTAGGGGAGGCTTGGATTATGCAGTCTACATAACAACTGCAGTAGAGTACGATGGCAGCTTAAGTGGAGCTGAGGTAAGGGAAGCTATCTCTTGGGGCAAGGTTAATGTCAAGGCGAAGCAGGTTACAGTACACGGTGAGGCTACGGCGCTACTGCCGCTTATGGTCGCCGCACTTCTAGAGCGTCTATGAAAAATATTATTTCGAGGGGTCGATCGTATAGACCGCTATGTATGTGATGGTCTTGGTTACAACCTTTATAGATCGCATCGTCTTAACTATCTTCTTAAGGCCATATAGATTTTCTACATCGAAGACAACAACACCATCATACTCCCCACATACCACAAAGACCTTCTTAACACCCTCTAGACCTTTAATCTGATCTAGAGCCTCTTTTTCACTACCCTTCACTAGGCTAAAGAGTATTATACCCTCTATATTCGCCAACTCAATCACCATTCTGCACTAGCTTTCTACTCGATGGGTTCCTGGAGGGAAGACAGAGATCAGGGTTTCTGTATGCACAACATTAGGATGAGCCGCCACCAGCTCGTAGATGATCTTAGCGAGTTCCGGTAGATCCTTAGCCTCAATAACCAGAACGGCATCGAACCTTCCGAAGACAGAGCTAGCCATCTTTACGCCCCTAATCTTCCTAGAAGTCACTATTTCTTGGGAGGTTCCTGGTTTGGTTGTGAGCAGCACGAAGGCTCTAATAGCCATAGGCTAAGAGCACCCCATCAAAAGACGGTAAGTAGGGTTTCGGTGTGGACTATGTTAGGCATCTTCTCTATAACCTTATAAAGCGTCTTACTTATACTATCTATATCCTCAGCTTCTATCGCAACCACAGCATCAAAGCGGCCATATACAGAATCAGCCTGCACAACACCCTTAATGTTGCGTGCAGCCTTTATAGCGCTCACAACCTCTTCAGAAGTGCCGGGTCTTGTTGTAAGAAGGACATATGCTCGCATACTTTATCAAGCAACATAAGATGTACTTAAATTCTTTCATTAAGATAGGGTAGTTGATAGAGGTTGGAGAAGGCGCATACCGCTGAGCATATACTTATGGCTAGTATAAAGCGGATCTTATCTGATGCTTCTGCTGTCAAGGTGGTGCACGACGACAAAGGTAACACCCTTTATTTTCGTGCAAGAAGCTTAGATTGGGATATAGTTGCTGATGCGGTTAAAGCGGCGAATAGAGTGATAGATGAAGGTAGGGAGGTTAAGGAGTGTTTCTTTGGTAGCTTAGAGGAGGCGAAGAGAGCAATACCTACCCTAAGATCCTACGATGAAAGAATATCGGGTAGAGTGAGAGTCATAGAAATCGATGGATATGACTACTCTGCCTGCGCACAAAAGCACGTAAAGAACACAAAAGAATGCGGGTGCATATTTGTTACAGGATTCTCTAAGGCTGGCGAAGACCTCTATCAACTGAGATTTGTCGTGGGGGAGAAGGCGAAAGAATATGCGGCAGAGACCGTAGCCTTACATATGAAGGTAAGCGAAGCTTTGGGTGCATCCCAAAAGACAGTCTTACAGACGGCAATTAACTTAAAGCAGGATCTTGAGGATCTTAGGAAAAGAGCCTCCTACCTAACCAGACTGCTGTTAGAGCGGTTAAGCCCAGAGCTGGTTGATGGAACCAAGGTGTATACAGCTCTTTATAGAGGGTTAGACCGTAAGGCTTTGACTGAGTATGCTGGTGAGATTGCATCAAAAGAAGGTAGCGTTGTATTTGTGGTCGATGAGCAGAAAGACGCCCTAATTTTGTTGTGTAGAAGTAGAGATTTAGCGCTTGACTGCGGTGCATTATTGAAAGATGTTCTTTCAAGCTTTGGTGGTCGAGGCGGAGGCAAACCTGAATTCGCATCAGGTAGTGTACCTATAGAAATGGTGGAGAAGGTGTTGAACACGCTTAGAAGTAGAGTCGTTCAGTCACTACTAAAGGTTTAAGGAGGTTTATGTATATAATAATGCTTTGTGATGGTTAGGCAGAAGATGTCCGGTTTCCCAGACCTTACCACCATAGATAAAGCGCTTGAGAAGATAAAGGAGAATATCAACGTATCTATCGAGGCTGAAGAGGTATCGTTGGGTGAATGTGTAGGTAGGGTGCTTGCTGAAGACATCATCTCACCTATAGATGTCCCACTTTTCGACCGCTCAGCTGTAGAGGGGTATGCAGTTGTATCCTCAGACACCTTCAGTGCATCACCAACCAACCCTATTGAGCTGATTGTTATAGGTAAATCAGAGGCTGGGAGTGAGCCGTCTCAGATACCAAAGATTTCTTCAGGCAAGGCTGTTGAGATCTTTACAGGAGCACCCCTACCTTATGGTTCTGATGCGGTCGTTATGGTAGAGCAGACAAAAAGAGTTGGCGACAAGGTTCTTATCTACAGCCAAGTAGCCAAATGGAGAAATGTTTCTAAGCAGGGAGAGGACTTCGCTAAAGGTAAACCTCTTCTTCTAAAAGGAACTAGGATGAAGCCTTGGCATATTGGAGCCTTGGCTTCAGCAAACATAACTAAAGTTAGAGCTTATCGCAGAATTAGAGTAGGCGTCTTATCAACAGGGAGCGAATTAAAAGAACTCGGAGAAGAGGTGAGAGTAGGTGAAGTGGTGAACAGCAGTAAACCTATGCTGAAAGCGCTCATAAAAGAAAGAGGATGCGTACCGGTAGACCTAGGCACAGTGGAAGATGACTTGAACAAGATAATAGAGAAGCTAAAGATTGGGTTAGAGGTGTGTGATATCGTAGTTACAACTGGTGGGACAAGTTTAGGTGAGAAAGATCTTATGCCAGATGCTATTCAACAACTCGGTTCACCAGGCTTAATCGTGCACGGAGTCGCTATGAGACCTGCGAAGCCAACTGGTGCTGGTGTAGTTAATGGTAAACCTATATTCATATTATCAGGCTACCCCGTAGCCGCGCTTGTGGGATTCGAAGTCTTCGTGGATGAGGTTATCAACTTCCTATACGGCACCAAACCAGAGCCGAAACCAAAAGTAAAGGGTAGGCTGACTAAGAAGCTCGCAACACAAGTGGGGTATCGCTCTTTCGTCAGAGCTAAGGTTATACTCAGCCCCTCTGGTTACCTCGTAGAGCCCCTTAGATTAACAGGCTCAGGTCTGCTTTCATCTATGACTAAGGCTAATGCGATGATAGTTGTAGAGGAGAACATGGAGGGCTTCGACGAAGGAGATGAAGTGGAGGCTTACCTTCTTCAACCCATAGAAGCACCTCTTTAATTAGGGTGGTTGAGCTTGGCTGTTGTCTTCCATAGGCTTCTGAGTGTTGAGGAAGGTATAAAGAAGATAGCGGAGGCAGTAAATGGATTAAAGCCTCTCGGTGTGGAGGAGGTAGATCTCCAAGAAGCCCCAGGAAGAATATTAGCTGATATTATCTTCTCTAAAGCAGATTCACCACCGTTCGACAGATCGGAGGTTGATGGGTATGCTGTCGACTCAAGATCAGTTGCAGGAGCTGATGAAGATAACCCAGTTAAGCTGAAGATAGTGGGTAGGGTTGAAGTTGGGGAGAAACCTGATGAAGAGGTTAACTTAAATGAGGCGGTAGAGGTTGCAACGGGAGCACCCATCCCCAAAGGATCGGACTCAGTAGTTATGGTTGAATACACAAAAAAAGAAGGGGAATACATACTGGTCTACAAAAGCACAGCCCCTGGCGAAAACATCGGAGAGGCTGGAGCGGATTTAACTATTGGTGATATCGTATTACAAAAAGGCACACTGTTGACTCCTAGAGAGATAGCTGTGCTGATAGTTTCCGGCTACGACAAAGTCAAGGTCTACAGAAGACCCAAGGTTTCGATCTTCTCAACTGGAGATGAGCTTCAACCACCAGCCTCAAAACTAATGTTTGGTAAGGTCTATGATGTAAACGGGTTCACGCTTAAAGCCTTAGTGGAAGAGAGCGGAGCTTCAGCAAAATATTTTGGTATACTTGGTGACAGATTTGATTTGATAAGAGGCGCCTTAGCTTCAGCCTTAAGAGATTCGGATATCATAATAACATCAGGTAGTACATCCGCTGGTTTAGGTGACATAATCTACAAGGTTGTAGATGAGCTTGGGGAGCCTGGGCTACTTGTGCATGGATTAAGGATAAAGCCAGGAAAGCCTACGGTTGCTGGTGTATTAGATGGTAAGATTTTCATAGGATTACCAGGTTTTCCACTCTCCGCTATGATAGCCTTCTATGTGTTTGCTAGACCAATTATACAGAAGCTGGCTGGATTCAGCAGCGACATCGACGGTATTCAGCGCGCACATCTGTCCTACCGTGTTCCTGCTGGCAAGGGTAAGAGGGAGTATGTTCCTGTGCACCTAGTTTCATCACCAAGTGGGTTAGTGGCTTACCCAGTGTTAGGCAGCCCCGGCGCCGCTTCAGCACTTAGCTACGCTGATGGCTTTGTTGAGGTTGGTGAGGATAGAGAGTTTTTGGATGAAGGTGAAGCTGTAGATGTTCACCTATTCTCCCAGAAGTTAAGGTTGGCTGATTTAGTTGTCATAGGCAGCCACTGCCCTGGTGTTAGTTTGATTGCTGAGCTCGCTGGATTGAGCGCTAAGATAGTTAATGTGGGCAGCCTTATGGGTTGGTTCGCTGTCAAGAGGGGCGAAGCAGATATAGCTGGCACACATTTGTTGCACGAGCAGTCCTTAGAATACAATAGACCATTTATTGAGATTTATGGTCTTGAGAAGAGTGCTGCTTTAATCAGGGGCTATTCTAGGATGCAGGGGTTTATCGTTAAGAAGGGTAACCCAAAGAAGATTCACTCGTTTAAGGATCTGCTTAGGGAGGATGTTGTGTTCATAAACAGGAATAAAGGCTCTGGAACCAGGGTGCTGATAGACCACAACCTATCAACCGTCATACCTCTTAGCGAAGCGGTTTCAAGGATAAGGGGCTTCACTAGGGAAGCTAAGACACATTCAGCTGTTGCTGCTGCAGTAGCGCAGGGTAGAGCTGACGTTGGTGTGGGTGTTGAAGCATGGGCTTCCTCCTATGATCTAGACTTCATACCTCTAGCTGAAGAAAGGTTTGACTTCCTCATACCTGTGGAGAAGTTAAGTAAGGCTTCGGTGCAGAAGTTCGTCGAGACATTATCGTCTCAAATGTTTGCGGAAGACCTTAGTAGAAGATTCAGGGGGTATAGCGTGGACAAGGATGTTGGAAGTATATTATATAAGCCGAGCTAAGGTCAAGAGCCTTTAGCATAAATATAGCCTAAGCTGTAGTCTGTTGTTAGCATCTGAATAAAAGAGGGGTCGTCGGCTAGTCTGGTCTAGGCTACATGGCTCGGGCCCATGTGATCGTGGGTTCAAATCCCACCGACCCCACCTATCTGCGGAACTCTGGTATGACCTTCTCTCCGAAGAGTCTAATGGGTTCAAGTGTATCAACATCAGGGAAGTTCATTACAAAGTATGTTAAACCCAAGTCGACGAAGGCTCTTAAGCGCTCTACACACTCCTCTGGTGTGCCCTCTATACGCCTCTGTTTAGCGACATAGCTCCCTATCGATACACTTCCTGGTTTGAACCTCTGAACTTTTTCCGCTAAACTCGGTCTATCTTTGGCTACTATGCAACCTATCCCTAAGCCCCTTTTGATCTTCACACCGCTTCTATTGAATTTCTTCTTGTACTCTTCTACTCTACTGCACATATCAGCATACTCTTTTTCTGCTGGTAGGTAGAGGCTTGATACGGTCCAAGCATCAGCGTGCTTGGCTACAATCTCAAGCATTCTTCGCCTACCCTTCATGAGACCAATCCATATAGGTGGGTGCGGCTTCTGCTTTGGTTGCGGGTAGAAGTATGCGTCCTTTAGCCTGTAGAAGCGCCCCTCGAAAGAGACTCTATTTTCGGTCCACAGCCTCTTTATGACTGTAAGCGCTTCGTCAAGCATATCAATTCTGTCCGAAGTTTTAGGAAAGGGGATACCGTAAGCTGAGCACTCCTCTTCATACCAGCCAGCGCCTACTCCTAGGTCAAGCCGCCCATCGCTCACATCGTCTAGAGCAGCTGCCATCTTAGCCAGCAGAGACGGGTGTCGGAAGAGATTATTCACAACGATAGTGCAGAGCCTAATCTTCGAAGTCGCCTCCGCTAACGCTGATAAAACGGTCCAACATTCAAGGTAAGGGTTCTGGGGCTTACCAACATCATATAGGTGGTCACTAAGCCATACGAAGTCAAAGCCTTGTGCCTCACACTCCATAACGGTCTTCTTGATAGTCTTGTAATCGGTGCAAGCCTGCTCTATGTTTGCGCCGAAGAAAACATCCTTCAAGGAATCACGTTTGTTAGTATACGCTTGTTACTTTTAACTCTACCGCCTAAACTTTGCAAGCTTCTCGATGTAATTTAGGATTGGGGTGGATATGGGGTGGAGTAAACCGAGTTTACTTACGATCTGTTTTAGGTTTTCAACATCATTTTCATCCAAAGCACCTAGAAGCGGAAGCAAGGTTATGTATGTGGCAAAGTAGAGCAGAGCACCCATTGTTAAAGAAAGTAAGTTACCTAGCTTTAAGGTTAGGAGCGCTAGGGTTGGTAGGGATGCTGATAGAGAAGCTAAGATTATGAGGAAAGACGATTTGTAGTCTATGCTTACTCTAAGTTGATTCATGGCTGCTATGGCTGTATACAGTAAAGCTGCTAGATACGCTATTAGTGAGGCTATGATCATACCGTCTACTTTGAGGTACGCTGTAAGGAGGGGCGCGAGAGGTAGAAAGAGCCCTATGTCGATCAGCTCTGATCTGAAGATGATGCCAGTATTGCCAACACCACTAAGAAGGTAGGTTAAGACGATGAGACCGCCAGCCACATAGAGGAACTGTATCATGTAGAGTGTGAGATAATGTGGAGCTAGGTTAAAAGCTCTGCCGTATAGTATAAAGACGATCTCCTTGGATAGAACCATAACCGCTATGGTGGCAGGTATCATAAATAGTGAAGTGTACTTCACACATATTGTAAACATCTTTCTGAGCTCAGATTCGCTTCTGAGTCTTGAGAAGGCGGGGAAGAGCGCACTAAGCGGGAAGATTAGAACACTCATCATAGAAGCGAGCGTCAAGACCACGCTAAAGTTGCCTATTTCAGCATCAGATGAAAAGAATGCTAGTATAAGTGTTCGGAGCTGACCAATAATGATACCAATAACATTTGATAAGTAAAGGGGGAAGCCGTAGCTGAGCATCATCTTAAGACTTCCACCATAACTGTCTTTGGACGGTTTACCTAGAGGGGTAGCATAGTTGTAAACCATTAAACAGCCTATGATGGAAGCCAAGTAGTAACTTCCGATATGTCCTAGTAGAGCACCCCCTACACCTAAACCCACCAATACTAGAAGAGGTGAGAGAAGAAGCTTTGCTACACTTTGAGTAATCAAAGACTTGGAGTAGCTTACAGTCCTATTAAGCCCTAGGAATGCTGAATTGTTTAAGCTAAAGATTGATTGCGCAACTACGAGCAGTGAAGAAATCTTGAGGAGCGTAGAAGCCTCGGGTCTGTTCAAAAGAGCAGCTATATAGTCAGAGCAGAAAAAGGAAGCTGCTGAAACCGCTATACCTAGGCTTATCCTATTGTAGTATCCTGATTTGAGCAGCTTAGATAGTAGATCTGATTTGCCCTCAACTCTTAACTTGGTTGAGTAGTAGGTTACCGCTGGGTTTATTCCAAGATCGATAAGACCTACTAGGATCGATGGGAAGGCTAGTGACAGCGCGTATAGGCCTAAGCCTTCTGGGCCGATGAGTCTAGCCACTATTATGGCGCCTACAGCCAATATGATAGATGAGACGCTATTACCTACAAATAGGGTGAAGCCGCCTTTAGCGAAATCCTCCAAGACATCTCTAATATGGCTGGACATAATCTACCTCAACCAATCTAACTCGCATACAAATAAAGGCAACATAAGGGTCTTTTAATAACAGGTTATTAAGCTGCTCGCTAAAACTTTAAAGAGCCTATAGGAAGCTGCTTTGCTGTATTGCCTAGCCGAAGAGAAGTGTTTACTGCCCTAACTCCTTGTGTATTCGCTTTCTTGATCTACTCTATGTTCAGGTTTTCCATTGGATTAGCCCTACCTGAGCTTATGATTGAATATAACCTCACACATTTTATGGAGGGGCAGCTCATAGCACTACAACTACTTGCCGCTACAGTAACCACTGGGTTAGCTGGCTTCCTCAGCGACAGGGTAGGGGCTAAGAACGTTTTGGTAACAGGTGTTCTGATATACTCAATCTCACTTATAGCAGCGATGACTGTACCAAACTACCTACTACTTCTCACCTTGCTTACAGCAAGTGGTCTTGGAGCTGGGCTTATGCTACCTCCAGTCTATGTTTTAGCAGGGGAGCTTCTACCTAAAAGTGTGGGATCTGCAGTTGGGTTGGTTGGAAGCTTCTATAACATTGGCGGGCTCATCGGACCTATCTTTGTAGGTAACTATCTCCTTCGGGGCGACTGGAGGACACCTTTCATACTAATTGGTGTGATAGGTTTGGTTTCAGCAGCCGCCCAAACCATATTGGTTAAACAACGTAAAACCAACATAGAGAGACAAAGTACGAAGAGGGCTAGTAAAATAGTATTCAACCGCAGCATACTAACCTTAGGTGCAGCGATGCTCATAGCTGACTCTGCTTTCGTCGGTTTTGTAAGCTGGGCACCAACCTTCCTTAGGCAGGATCTCGCTATGTCTCCTGATGAGGCAGGCTATCTTTTCGGCGCTTCCACCGCACTCGGAGCTGTTGGGATAATAACGATGGGTTATGCTCAAGATAGATTCGGCGGCAAGAAAGTGATTTTGATGAATAGCTTAGCGTCTGCTTTGCTCTCACTTGTGCTCCTAACACAAAGAAACTTGCTCTTGGTTACACCTACTCTTCTCCTATCAGGATTCTTTATGAACTGCTTCTGGACACTTATTTCTGCTCAAGCACAAAAGAGCGTCAAAGAGCACGAGATTGGTTCGGCAACAGGGGTAGTTCAGAACCTCGGTATGCTAGGTGCGATAATAGGGCCAGCTCTCATAGGTTGGATGGCTGAATCGGTGGCTCTCTCAGCTGCTATGATCGTAGCGGTCAGCGGATTCTACTTACTATCCACGATTCTGAGCCTCTTCTATAAACTGCCAGCAGACGCTGTTAAGAGAGCTAACTACTAGATTTCATACGTCTTGCATACCACGGTCCTCGGGTGCTCTGTGAATACTGGTGCTACCGCATTTCGGGCAGCTTCTTGGTCTTCCTGTTACGTAAGGCTCATCCCACGTGTGCTGGCATCCATAGCACTTGAACTTTCTTTTAGCTTCCATCTACCATATTTCGCCTCCTTCGATTCGGATGGCTTTGCCGTTGACCAAGTGAGAAGATAATAGAAGAAGCGTTAGAAGAGGAGGGTGCAAGAGCTATGTTGGTGGTAAGGGTTTTGCGGCGAAGATTCTCCTAGAAAGGAACGAGAAAGGGTTTGATCCTCTAGGTGTAGGAAGCCTGCTGTTGGCCATGTGAATGCTTGTTTGGTTCCTAGTTCAAGTAAGTTGGGTGTGTTCCTAAGTCTCCTTTAACAGGCATCTGAGGTGAGTTGTATTGTGGTGGGCTGGAGTAACGAAGGTATAACTTCAGAGCAAGCAGCTGAATCTTAGCTACATAAGGAGAGCTTCAACACTCTTTAGGCGCTTTGTTACCGGATCTGGCGCTAGACCTAGCTGCTCTAATGTAACTGAGCCGAGTAGGGCTACCTCCCCTTCGCCAAAGACCACTGGGGTTGCGGTCGCTTTAAAACTCTCTAACTCTATCCCGACTTCTCCTAACGGTCTTTCGATAACTCGACCGTCGGCTAATCTGAGCTTGATGATTCTTATAGGGGTAACACCAAGACTAAATAACAGGCTTTCAGGTAGCACCGTATATGTAGAGCCTGTGTCAGCTAGCATATCCACCTCAACTTTCTTTAGCGGGCTGTGGGGATTCCACACAACACCTTTAATAGCAAATATACCCAAGTTCGGCTTCATCATAGTAGATTGTTGCGCTTAGACTTAAGGTTAACTATCTTGCTTTAGGGATAATTAAAGGATATGCTGTAGACAACCTAATAGCCGCTTCCACCTCATAATATCTTGTGTGCTGTTACTTGTAGAAGTTTTTGTAGACGGTAGTGTGGTTAGCTTGATTTGATGTTCATACTTCCAAGTTGTATCTAGGAAAAAACATAGCCGAAACATAACTGGAAAGGTAGGTAGGGTGGTAGCCCGGGGCAGATTCGAACTGCCGTCACCGGCTAACCCCTCGCATCCACATTGGGATCCAGAGGCCGGTATCCCTAGCCCTTCTTTGGGTTGGCCGCTAGACGACCGGGCTGCCTTCTTATAGTTGGTTCAGCTGGGTTTTTGACCTTTTCCTTGCTTTGATTCGGTAGGCTTATAGTGTTGATCTGCAAAGGTTTAGGTGTGGTTGGTTTGGTGGGTGTGGCTGCTAGAGTGGGTGAGGTTGAGTACGCTATTCGTGAGGTTGCTGCGTTGGCTGCTAAGCTCTCTAAATCGGGTATTAAGATCATACCTCTGAATATTGGGGATCCTGTGAAGTTTGATCTTAAGACGCCTCAGCATATCAAGGATGCGCTGATTAAGGCGGTTCAAGAGGATCATAACATGTATGGGCCTTCTGAGGGGTTGCCTGAGCTGCGTATGGCGATATCTGAACGGTTAACTAGGATGGGTGCTGATATATTTGAAGATGATATTATAATTACAAACGGGATATCTGAGGGTATACAGATGCTTGCAGGTGTTTTGGTTGAAGCGGGTGATGAGATTTTAGTGCCTTCACCGGGCTACCCTAGCTATAATGCTTACATAAGGTTTTATGGTGGTAAGGCGGTGCCTTATCGCACCGTGGAGGAGGAGGGGTGGGCTCCAGATATACTTCACCTTAAAAGTAGGGTGAGTAAGCGGACTAAGGCGATTCTGCTAATCAACCCAAATAACCCTACAGGTGCGCTCTATGATGCTGAAGTGGTTAAAAAGGTTATTCAGGTTGCTGCTGAAAACAATCTTATTCTTATAGCGGATGAGATTTATGATGAAATAATCTTTGACGGCAACTTTACATCAGCAGCATCCTTGGCTAAGGATGTTAATCTGATTGGGTTAAACGGCTTCTCGAAGGCGCATCTGATGACAGGTTGGAGGCTTGGGTACATCTATCTTAAGGATGGGGAAACAAGGTTAAAGGAGGTTAAAGAGGGGTTGCTGAGGCTAGCTAGGGTGAGACTCTGCCCGAATACACCAGTTCAAAAGGCTGGTGTAGCTGCCCTAAAGGGACCTAGGGACCATATTCAAGATATGGTTAGGAAGCTTAGGGAGCGGAGGGACTACAGTTTAAGGGCTATTCACGAGATAGAGCTGCTCAGCGCGGCCACACCTCAAGGAGCCTTCTACCTCTTCCCGAGGATAAATCTCAAGGGCACCAGATGGTCTTCTGATAAAGAGTTTGTGCTGGATCTTCTGAAGGAGACTGGTGTCACATTAGTGCACGGTTCAGGCTTCGGTGAAGACTACGGTTCAAGCCACTTCCGGATGGTCTTTCTGCCGCCTTTGGATGTGTTAGAGGAGGCTTTCGAGAAGATTAGGGGTTTCATAAGAGCGAAATATAGGTAGCGCTAAACTACATTCGCTCAAGTATAGGTAAGCCTAGCAGATCCATTATCTTGCCTAAAACTGCCTTATAGGCTGTGACTAGCATAAGCCTGCTACCTCTGACTTCTTTGTCTGCGCAGCTCAGCACTGGGTTGCTTTCGTAGAAGTTATTGAATAATGTTGATAGATCTATAGCGTAGCGTGCTAAGGTCTTTGGTGAAAGGTTCTTTACAGCATCTTCAACTACTAGGTCGAATTTAGAGAGCTCTTTTAGTAGCTTCTTCTCTGAGGGGTGTGTTATCTTAGGGTTGGGCGTTGATGGCTCTAGCTTTTCTTCAGATGCTTTCTCAAGTATTCTGCTTGCTCTAACATAGGAGTAGAGTATGTATGGTCCTGTGTCACCTTCCAGTCTTAAGGCTTTATTTAAGTCGAAGACAACTATCTTATCTAGATCCTGTTTTAGGAGGTCGAATCTGAGGGCTGCTACCGCTATGCTCTCCGAAACCTTTTCAAACCATTCTATGCTTTCGTTAGGGTTCCTCCTCTTAGTCTCTTCTAGAGCCTTCTTCTTAAGTGCCTCCAATACATCGTCAGCGTTCAAGTAGATTCCTTTTCTACCTGACATGTGAAGGATCCGCCCATCTTCTGTGAAGCCCATTTCTTTAGCGGTCTGGGGTGAAAGAGAGACTACAGCATACCCCAGGTGCACATACCTCTCCTCTACACTCTGACCAGCCATCTGTTGGAGCACAGATCTGATGATCCGCTGCAGCCTACTTTGCCTCACATCTATAACTACGATGCTCTTCTCCGCGCCAAAAAAGTCTGATCTAGCCAACCCTTGAGCCAAGTCTGTTGCCCATAGGGTTGTTCCATCAGGCTGCGTGGTATACTCGATGTAGAGGAAAGGGTCTTTGACTAAGCCGAGTTTCCAAGCAGCGTACGGTATATCTTTGGCAACGTAGGTTGCTGTGCCATCAGCCCTGACCAGAACCTTCTCTTCACCTTCCTCCTCGCCCTCAACTTCAACTATCCAGCATCCTTTGAGCCTACCTTCTTCAACGAACTTGACTATGCCCCTTCTCTTCAACTCTTCGAATAGTTTCTCCCACAGCCTAGAGTGAATTATGTGAGATTCGAAGTTTAGGCAGTCATACCTTGCTCCAAACCTCCAGCAGGTCTTCAACTGCTCCGCTAGAATCTTAGTGGTAATCTTCTTAGCTAGGTGGGTTACTTCGCTATTCGGGTCCTCTAGCTCTTTGAGTATCTGCTTCTGCTTCTCCGTAAGTGTGGGGTTCTGCTCATACATCTCGTTCACTCTTACGTAGATGGTGTCGCCGCAGTAGTGGTCGAACTTCACACCTTGGGGAGCTTCTGGTTGAAAGTTACAGAACAGGAAGCCGACGATCACGTCCGCTACCTGAGCGCCTGAATCATCTATGTAGTTCAGAACCTTCACATCGTAGCCACTGTGTTTTAGAAGGCGGTAGATCACATCACCTATAGCCACGTTCCTTAAGTGCCCTATGTGCAGCGCCTTGTTTGGGTTGACGCTTGTGTGTTCAACTGTAACCTTGACTCCCTTGCCTATATCAAGTGGTTTGACTTGCTCGCTGCTTCTTAGGTTTGGCAGCAGCTTTTCAGCCATGCGGTTGTGGTTAAGTTTGAAGTTGATGTAGCCAGGTGGATCTGCTGTTACATTCTCTATTAGGCTGTCGTCGCTGAGTTTTATCTCTGAGGCTATCTTCTGCGCCACCTCTAGGGGTGGTCTTCTCAGATGTTTAGATAGGATGAAGGCGGTGTTGGATGCCAAGTCTCCGTACGCTTCTTCAGAGGGCTCGCTGATGCTGATCTCTACTGTAGGGTAGCTTAACCTCTTCACGGCATCTTCCACAGCGCTCTTAGCCTGCTCTTTGAACTCTCGGAAGCTCAATCTTGGTTGAACCTGTCTATCTTCACTTTAAAGAACTCTTCTGCTATGTGGTTGAGGGCTTCCACTAATCCTTCGCCGTCTCCGCTTTTTGTGACGTGTTTGGCTGCTAGCTTTGCTTCTGGTGGTGCGTTGGCTAGGGCTATGCTGTAGCCGCAGAGTTTGAACATGGGTATGTCTGTTTCGCTGTCTCCTATCGCTATGGTATCCTCTGGGTCTATGGATAGATGCTTTAACGCTACTGTTAGCCCCGTTGCTTTGCTTATGCCGGTTTGGTTTATGTGGTAGGCGTACTTTGAGTCGTTCAGCTGCACAGGTAGGTTATGCTGCTCTATCATTCTTCTCCCAGCTTCAAGATCGAAGCTCCTCTCCAGCACTACATCTGTGAATCTTGGGAAGACGGGTTTGATCTTTACACCCTCTATGCTTCTAGATAGGATTTCATATGCTTCTAAGCAGACGGCTCTATCAGCTAAGAGAGCCATCGTAGTCGGGGAGATTGCTACTACACCACCGTTTTCACCAACAATAACTCTTGTGGTGCCTAGGTAGATTGCTAAGGCGAAGAGCTCAAGTGGGGTTCTGCCGCTAGTTAAGATCACGCGTAGACCAAACTTCTCCATCCACCTCAGCGCGAAAACAGCCTCTAGATTAACAACACCACCATCCTCAGTAATCGTGCCATCTACATCAACAGCGAAAGCCTTCGGATTCAACGCTTACACCTCTCGATAAAAGATCATGGTATTTCATCTTTTTGATAAGGTTATAACAGAGCCTTCAGAGCATGTAAAGGCTGAGGGCCCGTGGCCTAGTAAGTTCAGCCTAGAGTGGACCAAGGCGCTGGCCTCCGGTTCAAAAAGGAGAGGAGTGAGCCGGAGATCCGGGGTTCGAATCCCCGCGGGCCCGCTCTTAATTGAGTTCGAATCCAAGGTGGTAGCAGGTACACCCACGTCTTCGAAGACGATGGTCTTCATTAGGGCTGATCAGTTTTTGGATTTGTTTGATAAAACGTTGGACCATTTGAGTAAGTGTGTGTAAGGAATGTTATAGAGTTGGGCGTTCAGCCTCTTACATTTATTGAAGCTAGCGTTCAGACGCTTGATGATCTCTGCTAGATCCACTCGGCTGATTTCTTCTTGCTCCTTGAAGTGTGTTGTTAGAAAGTGTCCTCTGATTCTTGTAAGGTCCATTTTGTCGAAAAGATAGCTGACTTTTTCAGTATGCTCTTTGCTAGGTAACTCCTGAAGTATTGAGCTACAGACTTCGCAGCCGCATAGCTCATCTGGGTTGTAGGTGAAAAAGGTTCGAGCCACGGTTTCTGAAACTTTTCCGTGGTTAAGTTCGAGGTAGTACAGCTTTAGTATCCGAGCGCCTGGCGCAGCGTCTACACTTCTGCTTCCGCTGTAACAGATCCCTCTCGAATATCCAGATAGCCCGAACTTCGAAGTGACTGCTGAGAAGTATTCACCGTAGAGGTTGTATACCGGCTTGCTTCTTTCACTCAAAGCCTCCACTAACTTAACGAACCCTTGTAGGTACTCTTCGCCTTCCTCCTTCTCGTTGAATCCAGATACCCAGATCACGTATCCGTCGAATTCTTCGTAGTCTTCGCGTACTCGCTGAAGCGCTGGTTTGTCCAAAAGTAGTTCCTTTGATGTGCAGATGACCGCATATAGGGGAGTAGCCCCCTTTCTATTTAGGGACTGCTTCGCCACCCTTAAGGAGATCTGATACCACGGGTCAGATAGCGAAGAAAAGTAGAAGTATGGTGCTAGGAGAAAATCTGGACCCTTGCTTCTCTCTTCGATCTCTTCACCTAGGATCTTGGCATAATCGACGAGAGTTTGTTGAGATGGAGGCTGTGTGATCCTTTTTTGGAAGTCGATAACGTTTCCGGCGAGTTCTTCGATGAGTTCCGTGTTCCAACAATCGGTGAGGAAGTCCTTCGAGTTCAACTGCCTCTTATCTCTTTCAATAAGCTCGCTAACCCTCCTACTGTAAGCTCTAGCCAGGATCTGAAAGGATTTTTTGACTTCAAGATCCCTAATTATGCCATTGAGGTTTCTGGCGAATGCGTAGGTAACCGGGTCGATGAAGTATGGTTTCCCAAGGGTCTGCTGAAAAGTAGGTAACCAGTCGGGATAGAAGGCGGCGAGGTTAGCTGCGATAGCTACACCATAGTATTTTGTCGAATAGTCTTCAAAGACCTTTTTTTCGCCTACCGCACCAAGCCTATAGTAGACCCTCAAAGACGACTCAACTCACTTTCGTTGTAGACGTAGCTTAAAACACGCCGCCTTAACGAGGGGTGAATCACTTTGGAATAGGGTGCTTCGAGTATTAGGTGCACGTCTCTATCCACAGCAAAGACGCCTACGCCGAATCTTCGAAACCACATAACATCCACTCTATGAACGTATTTATTCAGGAGCGCTATGTAAACTCTGTCTGCGCAGAGTCTGTTGCTAAGTGCCTGCTGGAGGGCTCTCCGCCAGTCTCTTACTTTCAACTCCACCGCGACTATTTCTGAATCGTTGACCCCCAAAAGATCTATGCGCCTGCTCAGAAGAGGAACCTCCCTAAAGGTTTGAAAACCATTGCTTACTAGATACTCTTCTAACTGAGTACACAAACTTCTTTCAGAGGGTACGTTAATCACCTATGAACTCCGCCTCACTCAAGCCTCTAAAATGTTCGTCTCCCGTCAACACCTTAATCGAATACTTCCTCGCTAAGGCTAACAGAATGCAGTCGATGAGACCCATCCCCTGCACGGGTCTCCTCGCTCTTATCTCCCCCGCCAATAGCGCTGTCTCCTCATCCAACACTTCTATCTGACTAATGTACTTTATGAAACGAAGCTTCTCTCCAAAATCCGTTCTCCCCCATTCCACGAACTTCTTGCTGAGCTCAGCCAAAACAATCGTCGGCGTAATATTGCCCTTTGACTCTATCTTCTCCTTGATCTTCGCCCCAACCTCAGAGCCTCGGAAATACTCTACCCAAGCATAGGTATCTACGATGTATGGCATCAGCCCTACTCCCGAAAGTCATCCTCTTCCCTAACAAACTTCGAAAGATCAGGCGAAGTACCAAACATCGTCAAAGGAGGCAACTCACCCTTCACTCTCGATCTAGCTGCATAAGAAGGGTATTTTTTATAAACGTAATCTAACAATCTATCCAAGCGCATATTATTGAAGACCCTCTTTATCCTCTCTACACTACGCTTCTCGCTCTCAGACAACCGCTCAGACAACACCCTACCAACCCTCACACCTTTATCCGTTAGAGAGAAGACCTTCACCATCTTCTGAGCCAGATCAGGCACCTCCGAAGCCTCTCTAGCTACAAAATCATCAGCCACCTCCACTGAATTCTCAAACGGCTTCTCCTCAACCCTGATGAGACCTAACTCATCAACCGCCTCCAAATAGTCAAACAGCTTCGAGGACCAAGGACCGTAATTATACGCCTCAAATCCATATTCGCCTTCAAACCGCTCAAAACCACCCTCCTTCACCAAAAGAAACAACAGCTTCACAAGTCTAGTCACACCTACCACTTCAGCCTGGTTACCCGCATACAGCAAGACCAAAAGCAGATCAAGCCCCGACTTCAAAGGCACCCCAAACACCCACCTCCACTAATCCGTTTAAACCACAAGCATGCCTTAAACGTTTCGAAAGCAGTAAGTTGGTGTGGTTAAGCGTAGTAGATCAGGATGCTCAAAAAGCGCTTCTAATAAGCCAGCGCTAAAGCCTCTGGGTTTTCTCAGCCCGTTTAGTGTCGGATTTAGTGGCGGATTTTTAGCGGAAAAAATTTTTTCAGGCGGAAATCGGACACTAAATCTAACACCAGCTTTCTACTCGCTAACCCTAGTATCTGTTTAAGACTTTAGAAAAGCCTTCTTCTGTTCAATGTTTTTCCAACGCTGACGCTTTAAAAGAGATCTTAGTAGAGGAGTTGAGTGATTGGAGACATCGTTAGGAGAAGGTTAAGGTGATGTGTGGAAGCATTAGTACCAGAGTTAGTACCAAGTTTTTGCCGAAAAATTTTGAGAGGGTCAATGAGGGTGACATATGCTTCCTCTACAACCAAGACGCCGATACCTTATTCGGTCCGTTTGAAGCGAGAAGCAACGGGCAGATGAATATCGAACCAGAGGCTTGGGGAGGACGCATCCCAGCTCAGCTAAAGGTAGGTTGTAGAGCAATAGCTGTGTTCTCGAACGCGTCTAAAGAGTTCGACTTCCTACAAAAAGTTACGCTTTAGCTAACCGAGGAGCAAGAGAAGAAGATCTTCGAGAGAGTCGAGCATCAAATAGATGTTTTAGCAGAGTACAGGGCACCTTTACACGTTTCGAAAATAATTGTTGAATGTAAGGCGTACGATAAACCAATAGATAAGAATATTGTGATGAAGCTTATATACGAGGTGGGGGATCTAGGAGCTGACAGAGGGATATTAGTTACGACCTCGTATTTCACACCAGATGCAGTCTCAACCGCTGAAGGTTACAACATAGAACTTTGGGATGGCGCAAAACTTAGTGAGTTTTTGAAGGACATACCGATCGAAGAAGTTAGCGTTCCTGGGAACGCTTTTTATGTTAAATCATCTATTCCCGCCGAAGAAGCCATTAGAGTGGTGGATAAAGTACTTACAGGTTTGTTCGGCAAGAAGGGCAGTATTGAGAGTAGCTTTATGACATTTCATCCATTCTATGAATTAAATATTGATGCAAAGATCTATGAAATGAAAGGACTCGTAACAAAAAAAGTTGAGGAGAGAATTGTTAATTCAACCGTGTTGATTGAGGCACTTGTCGGGTTATTATGTAATTATGATCTTAGGGCAGGGGTAATTCCATTAGTGAGTTTACCTACGATATCCGAAGAGGAGAGGATGATCTTTAAGACGTTGTTGAACCAAGGATCCATAACCGTGTCCGCCTTAGCTTCCTTAATGAGTTGTTCTACTGATAAAGCGAGGAAGCTCCTCCAGGGACTTGTCGCTAAAAGAATAGCTCTAATGGTCCAGCAAGGACGGATGACACTTTATCAATCAAGAGTAAGGGTTCCAGATCCTTCTCTCCTGAAATCAATCTCATCCAACTTGAAAATCGAAGTTGGTGTACCAAAGGAAGGGATCGTAGTAGACCCTAAATTGAGCGTAAGCAAAGTAGAGGAACTGGTTAAGCTCTTATGGGATGTCCACGTTAAGGATTACAAAATCATATACTATCCCTATTACGCGTTTAAAGTAAACGAGCAAGGAAAAAGATTCGTAATGGTAGCAGATATGCAACATGGCAAGGTTGACAGTACGAAGTAGGATACTTACAGCCTCCTATTCACACTTACTTTTCTAGATTCAGCCGCGTAACCTCGGGATGCAGTAGGAAAAGTAAGCTCACTAAATTGAACTTATTTGATAAGCTAAGCTTAAATAGCTAAACGTGATAGTGTGTGAAGGTGGAAGATATGGAGGAGTCTAGGCGGTGGGTTTTGAGTCGCTATGAGAGGCTATGGTCTGTTTTTGGTAGTAGGCGCTTTACGCGTGACGAGGCTTTAGATGCTTTGAAGCGTGTTGAGGGTGATGCCTTCAGTGAAGATTCTTTGAATGTTTTGCTTTCTGAGCTTCGTAAGGCTGGTTTGCTTGTTGTTGAAGCTGATGTCTCGGATGCTCGTAAGAAGGTTTACATGTTAAAGCCTCCAAAGAAGCTTTGCGATCTTTTGGTTGAGAAAGATTTGTCGAGGGCTGATTTGGCGGGTTTGATGAAGCGGGCTGCGGACCTCATTAGGACGCGTGTGGATTATGAGTTTATTCTTATTCTTCTGTTTTTGAAGCGTGTTAGTGATAAGTGGGTGGTTGAGTATAAAAAGGCTTATGAGGAGGCTTTGGCTGATGGTTTGAGTCCTGAGGAGGCTGATAAGGAGGCGCGTTCGGCGGTCTATCACGATTTCGTTTTGACAGATGAGTGTTTGTGGGATAATGTTAGGAGGGAGCCGACGCGTTTAGCTGAGAACTTTTCAAGGGCTTTGAAGGTTTCGGCTGAGAAGAACCCTGAGTTACAGGGTGTTGTTGATAGGGCAGATTTTATTCGTTTTGCGGAGAGTAGCGAGAACTTGGAGATTTTGAGGCAGCTTGTAGAGCTTTTTAGCGAGAAGCGGCTGTATGAGGTTTCGCCTGATATTCTGGGCGATGCTTACGAGTGGGTTTTGAGGTATTTTGCTCCGGAGAAAGCGAAGGAGGGTGAAATTTATACTCCTCGTGAGGTTATTCGCCTTTTGGTTGAGATGTTGGATCCTAAGCCTAGTGAGAAGGTCTATGATCCCTGCTGCGGTTCTGGGGGCATGCTTATCCTTTCATATAAGCACGTTGAGGCTGTATATGGGAGGGAGAGGGCGAGGGAGCTTTTCCTCTATGGGCAGGAGGCTAACCCGAAGATTAGGGCATACTGCAAGATGAACCTGTATATTCACGATATTAGGGATGCGGATATTCAGCTTGGTGATACGCTCCTCTATCCCAAGCATCCCTTAGGTTTTGCTGACGTTGTTTTGGCCAATCCTCCTTGGAATCAGGACGGGTACGACGAAGATGTTTTGAAGAAAGGCGACCTGTGGAGGCAACGCTACCACTACGGTTTTACCTCTAGCCAGAGCGCTGACTGGGCTTGGATACAACACTTGCTCGCCATGGCTAAAAATGAAGGGGGAAGGGTTGGCGTCGTAATAGATAACGGCTGCCTATTCCGCGGTGGAAGGGAAGGCGATATTAGACGTAAAGTTATTGAAGCAGATCTGGTGGAGTGCGTTTTACTTTTACCTGAGAAGCTTTTCTATAATACTACATCTCAAGGAGCAATAATAGTTTTTAGAAAAAATAAGCCAGCGGAGATGAGGGGCAAAATACTGTTCATCAACGCTTCAAACGAGTATATTAAACATCCAACAGTTAGAAAGCTCAACTCGTTATCGGACGAAAATATCAGGCGCATAGCCGAAGCCTACAAGAAATTCGAAGATCTAGCTGGCTTCTGTAAAGTTGTCAACATTGAAGAAGTGAGAAGCAACGACTACAACCTTAACGTTACGCTTTACGTCATGCCAGTTAAGGAGGGCGAACAAATAGACATAATTAGAGAGTGGGAGGTGCTAAAAGAGCTGGAAAGGGAAAAGCAAGAAATTGCGAGCAAATTAGAACAATACGTTTCTGAAATATCTACAGCGGTTGGTGAAAAAGTATGAAGTTTTATAAGGAAAACAACTTTAAGGAAGGAGCCATTATCGACGGAATTCCAACTGATTGGAAGATCGTCGAGATGAAAGAAGTTTGTGCATTTGAAAGAGGATTTTCATATCGTAGTGACCAAATAACTTCCGAACAATCTAGAATTCGATTCATAACAATAAATGACGTTGAGAAAGAAGGTGGTTTAAAACGGAATGGTGAAACTTTGTATCTAAAGGATGATATTGATGTAGACGGTAGATATTTTTTAGATGAAGATGAAGTGTTGATCGCTAATACTGATATGAGCAAAGGATTCATTATCGGAGCCCCTATTTATTTTGAAAAAGCTGAAAGAAGAGTTGTGTACTCAATGGATTTAACAAGATTAATTTTCAATAAAATGAAGGTAAATGGCAAGTATTTGTTTTATTTATTGAAGCATGAAACGGTTAGGAGTAAAATGAAGGCATTTGCACAAGGTACAAACGTACTACATCTTAATCACGAACTTGTGAAAAAGCTTAGAATTCCTCTTCCGCCCATTGAGGAGCAGAAGGCTATTGCTGGGGTTTTAGGTGTTGTTGATTCTCTTATTGCTAAGACTGATGAGGTTATTGCGAAGACTGAGCGTTTGGAGAAGGGCTTGATGGATTTGCTTCTCACCGGGAGGATTAGGATTAAGGTGAATAATGATGAGTGATTCTGAAAGAAGGCTTGTTGAGGATTATATAATCGAACGTCTAACTTCTGTTAAAAATTGGAGATTCGTAGATGCCCGAAACCTTAGAAGAGATGATTTGAGAGAGCCACTTCTCATACCTGACCTAATCGACGCCATAAAAAGATTGAATAAAGATGCGGAGCTCACTGAAGGAGACATTAACAGGGTTTTATCGGAGCTTAAGCTTGCTCCGGCAAATATGGAGGGAGCTAAAACTGTTTTAAGGTGTCTAAAGCTCGGTGTTCCGGTTAAACTGGAGAAGGAACGAGCCGTAAAATACATTCGGCTTATAGATTACGCTAACTTTGAAAACAACGATTTTGTTGTCAGCAGGCAGGTTAGGTTTGTTGGAGCGGGCGAAATAAGGGCTGATATAATATTATACGTGAACGGCATACCCCTAGTCCTAATAGAATGTAAGTCGCCAGCAAAACCCTACTCAACACTTGAAGACGCTTATGCTCAAGTAAAGCGGTATGAACGAACAGTTCCAGAACTCTTCAAATACGTTCAGTTCAGCGTAGCAGCCGAGTGGAACGCCAGGTACTTCTCAAACACGACCGAAGGCAAGGAAACACCACGAGAAAAGTGGCGGGTCGAAGGCGTTGAAGACGAGGTTGACGCTGTAATAGAAATGCTTGATAAAGCAACGCTTCTAGACCTACTAAGATACTTCATCTTTGTTAGAGAAGTCAGAGGCGAATACACTAGGGTTATAGCAAGGTGGATGCAATACCAAGCCGCCAACAAGATCGTTGAAAGAGTAATAAAGAACCTAAAAAGCGAGGATGAAAGGAAGAACGGACTCATATGGCACTGGCTCGGCTCAGGAAAAACCCTAACAATGATATTCGCAGCAAACAAGCTATGGACGCTAAACACTCCAGAAAACCCCACGATATTCTACGTAGTTGACAGAATAGAGCTTGAAGAACAGTTAAGGAGCGAATATGAGGCCTTAGCAACAACCCTACCAAGCCTCGATAGAATAGAGTCCATAAAGCAGCTGCTTGGAACACTCAAACTCGGTAAGAGAGGCGTCTACCTAACCCTAATCCACAAGTTTAGACCAGATGAGATAAAAACCCTCATAGAAGAACTCGAGAAACTCTCAGTAGCAGGTGAAGAAGAAACAATCCTAACGAGAAGGAACATCATCGCCTTCATAGACGAAGGGCACAGAACCCAATACGGCCTCTTAGCGGCAGCGATGAGGTGCGCCCTTAGAAACGCCTTCTTCTTCGCCTTCACAGGCACACCTATAGCTAAGGGAAGAAAGGATACCTACGCCTACTTTGCCTACTCTGAAAAAGGCGAATACTACCTCCACAGATACTTCATAACAGAGTCCCAAAAAGATGGACACACCATACCCATAGCCTTCACAACACGCCTACTCGATAAAGTAGGGCTAAAGTATAGTAGAGAAGTAAGCCAAGAATACCAAACCTTTCTTGAGGCGGAAACGTTCGAAGATTTAGAGGATAGGCTCGACACAAAATCCTACAAAGAGCTAGTAGACTTCCTCGTAGAAAGAGGCGTTTTCAAAGAGATCCCTGACGAATACCGCGAAGCCGTGAGACAACGCATAAAAGACAAACTAACGAAGATCAAAGTCTTCATGGAGAAGCCAGATAGAATCCAAATAGTAGCGAGAGACATAGCCCAACACTTTAAAGAAAACGTTGACAGCAAATTTAAAGCCCTAATAGTCACAGCAAGTCGACCCGCATGCATACGATATAAGAAAGCGATCGACCAAGCTTTTAAGGAGCTAGGAATACCCAACCTGGAACAATATACCGAGGTAGTTATAACTTACGGTCAAAACGATCCAGATGAAATAGCCTCCTACGAGCAGCAATTAAAAGAGCGATTCGGAAGAAGTAAAGACTCATCCGAAATAAACATGGAGATCATAACCAAGTTCAAGGAGGAAGAATACCCAAAAATCGTCATAGTTACGGACATGCTCATAACAGGCTTCGACCACCCACAACTCCAGACAATCTACCTCGACAAACCACTAAAAGGGCACATGCTCCTACAAACAGTAGCTAGAACCAACCGACCAGTCCAAGAAAAGGAAGTCGGCCTAATAGTCGACTACGTAGGCGTTCTAGAAGACTATGAAAAAGCCTTAGCCTTCTACGAAAGGGCAGACTTTACATCAATATCCCAATCATTCCAAGACATGGAAAAATTCGCCGAAGAATTCGAAAGACTCCTCAAAGAAACAAAAGAAGTAATCCAACTTGACAAGTATGTTGAAGGAGGGGGCAAAAACGTCTAAGACCCTAAAATTCGACAGAGAAACACTAAAACAGCTGACAGATCCGCTGCTTCTCGATGAGGAAAAAGCCGAAAAATTCCTAACAAACTACAGACGCTTAAGAAGAATGTCCGAACTCCTCGGAACACACCCAAAAAAACTGGAGCACATAGAAGAATTCAAAGCTCTAACAGAAATCTACTACACATACCTACAGCGGAAAGGAGGAGAACTGCTTGAAGATATAGAAGGGTATGTCAGAAAATATTTTCCAAGAACAGTGGAGATGATACAGCAAGTCATAGATATAGGTAAAATCCAAGAACTCTTCCCAACAATAGTACTGGACGAAAAATACTTAGACAATCTTAAACAAGCATACCCAGACCTAAAAGAAAGAGTCTACAACATGCTATTCGACCTAAGAAAGTTCATTTATGTTGAAAAGTCAAGAATACCTTACCTCGAAACCATAGGGGAACGTGTCAACAAAATCCTTACAGAACTCAAAGAGAAAAAAACGAAGGTCGAAGAAGCCTACCAAAAACTAAGCCAAATCATAACAGAAGTAAGCGAAATACAAAAGAGGAGAAAAGAACTAACAGAGAGAGAACTAAGCATACTCCTCCCCCTAGAAAGAACTTTAGGCAAATCCCAACAACTAATCGATTCGATAAAAGCCCTGATAAACGAGCTCGAAAAAGAGGGGCTGCTCTTCCAAGGATGGAACCAGAAAACAGAGACAACCAAAATGGTGGGCTTGAAAATCAGAACTTTCCTAAGGAGGCAAAAACTGTCATTCGAAGAAAGAGAAAGACTCTACGACGAAATAATCAAGAACCTAACCCAGGTGGGCTGAAGATGGAAATCCCATACAAAGTAGAACATAGAAAAGTCAAATACCCAAGGCTTGAGTTCAAAGGTCTACAGCTGTTAGTGATACTACCACCAGGGATGGATGAGCCTTCAAAATTAATTGAGAAGAGGAAAACGTGGATTCTAAGGAAGTGGAGCACAATACAAGAAGCCATCAAACGAGCGGGAACCCCAACAGACTTCACGATATTCGGAGAAACCTACACAATAGAAACTACAACAGAAAAGCCAAGAATAAGCCATTCAGAGAAAAAGATATATTTAGACTACAGAAAACCCCGCCATCTTAAGATAATTCACAAACAGCTTCGAACACTTATGAAATTAAAGGCTAAGCCGATACTCAAAGAATATGCGGCAAAACTTGGCTTTAAACCAAACAAGATACTAATAAGAAGGTTGGAGACAAAATGGGGGAGCTGCTCAACTAAGAGGAACATCACATTAAACTTAAAACTCGTATGCCTTCCAGAACAAACAATAAGATACGTAATATTCCACGAAGTAACCCACCTAAAACAGAAAAGGCATAACCAGCTATTCTGGCAAATGATCAGCAAAGAATACCCAGACTACAAAGAGTACGAAAAGAAGCTTCTCGAATATTGGTTCTCAACAGAACTACTTTTCCAAAATCTAATCAAACCCTCCCCTACGCCTATACATAAGCAAGAAAAGCTAACGAGCTGGGTAGGCGGGGTAAGTGAGCACACCTGATTCAAAGACAGTTAGAATGGAAGAGATTAAAGCTGAGGGAAGAAAAGTTAGCCAATTCTTTTCCGACAAGGTCTTTCGAGTCCTAGATTATCAGGGGAGTTACTCTTGGGATAAAGGTCCAATGGGAAGATTGGGAAAGGACTTTTTAGGGAAGTCGTACCCGTGCTTCAAAGTATTGAGTCTGAGGAGGAGGCTTAAAGCAAATTCGAAGATAAACATCATTTTCCGATGCTCGGTTTATCTTTTGCGAGCCTAATCACTTCTCTATGGAACTTTTTGTCAACCTTCTAGTTGCAGGTGCATCCCGATCAAATAGTGGCAATTCATCAGGGCCTTTAGGTCTTGTCAGTAACTTCTTTAATGGTAGTTAGTCCGGTGGGTGGATCTTGGATGTTCGTATTGCTTCAGCAGTCTATGGTCTTGGCGTCTTTATCTCAGTTAACAAGCGCATCAACTTTAAGAGGCTGGTTAGGTGTGATAGGGTAAATGCTCAGCTCTAAGCTGACTCAAAGCGTAATCAGAGAAATGGTGGATCGGTTAATATGCGATACTCAAGATCGCAGGGACACCTTGGGTTTGCTGAAGAAGATCTGCAGAGACGTATGCGTGAAGCGGCGGGGTGACGCTGCAAGCCTGCAAGGATACTGGGTGGGGTAGATGCCACCCCTCAGAATCGTTCATACAGCTGATTTTCACCTCGGCGCAAGCCTAAGAGAGGTCTCAGACCCAGCTCTGGAGATGGAGAGGGAGAGAGACTACTTAAAGCAGCTGAACGAGATCAGCAGGTATGCTTTGAGCAAAGAAGTTGATTTCCTGCTCGTTGCTGGAGACATCTTCAACACCCCTAGGCCCAGCAGCTATCTGCTTGACGAGTTTGCTAAGTTCGTTTACGCACTCACATCACACTCAATAAAGGTTGTGGCGATACCTGGAAACCACGATCAGCCCCGCGCAGCGCATACAGAAGCCTACATGAAGGCGCTTGCAGATGTCGGTGCCCCAAACTTCTACGTTTTCCGCTACCCTGAAGTTGAGGTGTTAGAGGGGTTGAAGAGCGGTAGAAGAGTGCGCTTCATAGCCCTCCCATACCTCTCAACCCAGATGATGGAAGAAGCTGAGTTCACGAGGAGAATCGAAGGTAAGCTGAATGAGTTAAAGGCGAGGGATACCCCAGACCTAGACTACACGGTTATAGTGGCTCACCTCTACGTAGAGGGTGCGAAGCTCGGTGCTGAGCAGCGCATAGCCACGCTGAACGACTACCCGTTGCCCAGAAGCATCCTACTAAGCGGCGACGTCGACCTCGTCTGCCTAGGCCACATCCACACCCACCAGCTTCTACACGAAAAGATCGCCTACTCAGGCTCGATCGAGAGGGTGGACTTTGGAGAAGAAGGTGAAGAAAAGGGCTTCATATACGTTGAGGAAAAAGGTGGGGGTCTACAGACGAATTTCATCCGCCTAGATTGCAGACCCATGTTAACACTGCCTAAGGACGGCTACTTCGACCTAACAAACGAAGTGAACGTAGCGCAGGCTCTGCTCAACGCTATAAGAGAGGAGGAGGTGCCTGAAGGCGCTATACTACGCATCTTAGCCAAGCTGGGGCCTCGGCAATCACTCGCAAGATCGGTGGTGAACGACCTGCTTAAGGAGAAGAAGATCCTCTACTGTTATCCTCAGTTCGAAAGGACAGCTCAACATAAGGCGCAGAAAACAGGGGGAGCGGCTCAGCCGATAAGAGAGTTCTTCGCAAAATATGTTGAAGCCTCGCTATCAAAGAAGGTCGGTGGAGAGGTGCTTGAGCTCGTTAAGAGGGAGGGGCTTAGGATAATCGATGAAGTTGAAGCTGAGAGGTCGGGGTAGATGAGGGTCGACTGGATAAGCGTCTCCAACTTCGCAACATACGAAAAAGAGGAGTTGGATCTTCGGCGACTCGGGAGAACGATCTCGGTCTTCGGCAGCACAGGTGTGGGTAAGACCACATTCTTCATCGACGCGCTCACATTCGCCCTCTACGGCAAAGCATACGGACAAGAAGATAAGGAGTCAGCGAAGTGGGCCCTACCACCAGAAGGTAGCGTAGCTGAGGTAGATCTAGAGTTCACAGTAGATGGGAAAACCTACACCGTAACGAGAAAGGTTTGGAGAACAAGACCAAGCGAAGCACAGATATCACTCGTCGAACAAGGGAGAAGAACTACTCTAGCCTTGGGGGTCAGAGAAGTCGATAGAAAAGTAGAGGAGATCGTTGGCTTCGACCACCCAACATTCCTCAACACCGTGCTGGTGAGACAAGGAGACGTTGCCGCACTCATCAACCTAGATCCGAAGGGGAGGCGTGAAATCTTCCTAAGAGCCTTCAACATCGACTACACCAAACACAAAGAAAGAGCACGAATCCTCAGAGATCAAGCCTCTACTAGATTAGAGCAGCTGAGGCAAAAGAAGAAGGACCTAGAAGAGGCGATCAATGAAAAACCTGAACTCACCAAAAAGCTCAACGAAGCGGTTGAAGAAGTCAAAGCAATGGAATCTGAAATGCAGAAACTCGAAGAAGAGTTAGAAAGAACGTCAAAAGAGAAGGAGAAAGCAAACTCAGAATACAACTCAATAAAGGCCGAGCTCAAGCAATACGTGAAAACAGAAGAAGACCTAAAGCGGCTGAAGGAGGAGCGGAAGGTAGCTGAACGGCAGCTCAAGGAAGCAGAGGAACTCGCTTCAAAGAAGAGCGAGCTTGAAAAGGAGCGGGTGGAAGTAGAGAACCTGAGCGAAGCATACGAAAAAGCATCAGAGTGGGTCAAAGACCTCAAA
>Ga0123519_10000507_pt1 | contig 68566 bp, 69 predicted proteins | sample YelNatPaOPRAMG02_FD_87396 | JGI IMG/M metagenome (GOLD analysis project Ga0123519, IMG submission 87396) | Hot spring microbial communities from Yellowstone National Park - Yellowstone National Park OP-RAMG-02 (version 2) | ecosystem: Environmental > Aquatic > Thermal springs > Hot (42-90C) ...
GCGCAGCTGCCACCACGTGATGCTAGGCGGAGCGGCGGGGTAGTTGCCCCAGGGGTTCTGGTATCCAGGCGGCTCGGTTAAGACGCCTGTCCACCAGTCCTTTCCTCCGCCGGGCCAAACGTAACCCGTCGGCCCGGGAACGTGGCCGCCGTTCGTGTCCGAATCCCTCACCGCGTATGGAACGGCGCCCGTCGGCCTACCAAGAGTGGTGTGCGCCGTGGTGGGAGCTGGATAAGTTAGAAGCAACAATATTGTTAGCATCCCTATAAATTGGAGCGCGGTAGACGAGGGCTTCAACTTCAGCCAAGTAACGTCCCTGTCGATGACGGCTTCAACGTTATTTAAATAGACTTATACAATTTCATCCTTCTTCGTTAAGTAGATTTAATTTCACTGACTCTTCTATTCCGAAAAATGAAGGTTCTTTAATCTGAAGCTTTCTCGACTCATTCTCCTCGAAAGAGTTAAAAGAAGGGTTTGTTGGAGTCAGCTGGTTAGGTGGGGCGTTTAAAAGCGTCGCGGGTTCCGCGGCTTCAATAACCTTCAACTATTTTTTCTTGAATTCTTCTATTGTTTTGTTAATTAGCTCCTTTAGGGTGTTCGCTTCCTCCTTTGGGCCTTTCTTTCCGGTTAGGGACACGATGACGGCTTGTTTACCGTTCTTCATCAATTCTTGGATTGAAGGTTTAATCCATTCGAGCACTCGCTCCGTGACCAAGATTAACGAGAGATAGGAGTTCTTTAAAAGGGATCTTAGATTTTTCCCCGCTTCCACCGCGTTTTTTACAACGTGTTTTTCCTTTATCTTCTCCAACTTAAGGTATTCGGCGGTTTGTTGATCAGTGATCACGGCAACTTGGTTTTCCAGACTCAAAATCTCCCTTCCTTCTTTAGAACTGTTTTAAAATGTCCGCCTTCTCCATTAAACGGTTGCAGTATCGGCATCTAATTTTTAAAGGCTCCAGCTGCTCCACTGTGAAGGCTGGTTCAACGGGCTCCCTTCTGTTGGTGATGCATGAGGGGTTGCTGCACTTGACGATGTCGTTGATGACCTTGGGCAGTTTTACCTTGTTTTTCTCGTATACTTCGTAGCTTCGGATTATGTTTATAGTGGCGTTGGGGGCTATGAGGGCGATTTTGTTTACTTCGGCTTGGGAGAGCTCCCTTCCCTCAACCTTTAACACGTCTTTTTTACCGTATTTTTTGCTGGGAACGTTCATGGCTACGCTTACAATGTATCCGTCCCTGCCGTCTATTCCCAGGATCTTCATGACTTCTAAGGCGAGTCCGGCGGGTATGTGGTCGATTACGGTTCCATTCTCTATTTTCTTCACGTAGAGCTCGTTTTTCCTCGACAACCTGGGTTTTCCACCGGAAGATTTTAAGCGTAAACCATAAAATCTTAAGGTAAAGCTTTAATAAGCCTTTAGCGGTGGCTGTATGGAATTTAAGGGTCGGGACATCATATCTGTAAGGGACTTCTCCAGGGAGGAGATTGACCACATCCTCGACGTAGCGGACTTGATGGAGCCCCTCGCGAAGGCTGAATCCGACCTGCTTAAAGGCAAGATACTGGCCACGCTTTTCTTCGAGCCCAGCACGAGGACACGCCTCAGCTTCGAGTCCGCCATGTTGAGGCTGGGCGGTAAGGCCATCGGGTTCGGGGAGCCCAGCGGGGCCTCTGTTCAGAAGGGTGAAAACCTAGCCGACACGGTGAGGGTTGTGGAAAACTACGCCGACGTTCTCGTCGTCCGCCATCCCCTGGAAGGCGCCGCTAGGCTGGCGGCTGAGTTCGCTGAGGCGCCTGTCATCAACGCCGGTTCAGGGGCTGAGGAGCATCCAACCCAAGCCATGCTTGACCTCTACACCATTAGAAGGGAGTTAGGCCGCGTTGACGGGCTCACGGTGGGTTTAGTGGGAGATTTGAAGTATGGGAGGGCGGCTCATTCCTTCGCCTACGCGTTAACCAACTACGATGTAAAGCTTTACCTGATATCACCGGAGGCCCTTAGACTGAGACGGGAGGTTCTGGAGGAGGTGCGTAGAAAATTGGAGGTTAAAGAGGTAAGCGATCTAAGCCAGGTGATTCCGAAGCTCGACGTCATGTACATGACTCGGATACAGAGGGAACGCTACGCCGACCCAGCGGAGTACGAGAAAATCAAAAACTCATACGTGTTAACGGCCAACCAGCTTAACGACGCTCGAGACCAGTTAATCGTCATGCACCCCCTCCCCAGGGTTGACGAGGTGGAATTCGATGTGGATAAGACGAAGCATGCGAAATATTTTAAACAAGTATGGTATGGAATGCTTGTCAGGATGGGCTTGCTCAGCCTAGTTCTCGGCGCGGTTGATTAACGCCTCATGGAGTGATTGTGAAGCCTCCTAACCTCAACGCTTACAGTTCATGGTAAACCCAGTTTACGCTCGATCTAAGCCTCGACTCCGGCCACATATGGGTTGGCTGAAGAATGGCTGAGGCCCTGCCGAGGTGGATGGGATGCTCAGCGCCGCAGCTGGGACAGGTATGCAGGAAGCCTTCGCTTACAAAGCCGCATCGATGGCAATGGGAAATCTCCATCGTATACGTGTAGGCTTTACATCCAGCCTTCAACACCTGCCCGTTGAAGCCGCATAGGGCTTCCACGCTAACCCTTCTTAAAGGTATGACGGCTAAGCCTCCTCCATCTAGGTTTTTCTGCGTTGAGGCCTCGGCTTCGACCCGCTGGCTTAGGCTAATCTTCCTGGAGAGGGGTATGAGAGGTATGTCAGTGTAGTAGGGTGGGGATGAAGGCTCGGCGCGTAAAGCGTCTTTACCATATTTTTCCAAGTCTACGTGGGCTAGTCTCTCAGATCCCTCTTCGCATGACCTTTGAGCCAGCTTAATCCTAAGCTCCTCAGAGACCTCCAACTCTTTAATAAGCTTCCCCATGAACTGAACCATGTGGGACGCGTAGCGGGCACCCTCCGCTACGTGTAGGGGCTTTTCCGTTCTCGCCTCAACCACCTCGTTTAACCCTACAAAGCTGACGACGCAGGCCGCGTCCTCCAAAGAGAAGTAGGGGTCCTTTTCCCCTGATAGGAGGGGTAGCATGCGTCCTTTAAGCGCTTTCACCAACGCGTTTCTTTTCGATTTCAAGGCTTCAACGGCCGCTTTAACCGAGGATTCCATGAGGCTGAAGAACCTTTCCTCTCTCCCCTTAGACTCGTAGTGTAGCCGTGGAATGTTAACGTGAACCGTTCCAAGGTTTCCCGATCTCAAATATCCTTTTAAATCGTCTTTAACTCGGTCAACGCCGATCATTAACCCGTCAGGGGTGAAGCCAACCTCCTCTTCAACGTCGCACACCGCGAAGTAGGGTAAAGCGTACTTGGAAGCCAGCTCCATGAGGGACTTCTCCGCCAAACGTTCACCGACGCCGTTCCTCATCTTAAAGAGTACTTGAACGTGGGTTGGCATCCTCTTTAGGCTGATTTCCCTCACCGCTTCAACCAAGCACTCCGTGACCGTTTGAGCCTCCTCGACGTAATCCTGGTACGTCCCCTCTTTCCTCCCACCCGGGCCCACCGCCTCAACATCCTTCAAGTAGCTTGGCAGCGAGGCCTCTAAGCTGAGGGTTAAAGTTCGCCCGTATCCTCCTAGGCCTGGGCTTCTTAAAAAGGCCTTGAAGGCTTCGACGAGGACGCGTCGATCTTGGCTCTCAACGAAGGGCGCGAGGTAGACGTTTAACGAATCCAAGACGACGCCCCGGGAGACTTCAAGCCCGGTTAAAAAGCATAGCTTTTCGATTAAGGCCACAGCGTCCCCGAAGCTTGTGGGCGCATCTAAGGGTGGTAGTCCACGCCTTAAAAAAACTGTTAAATCGTGGAATACTTCGTCAGGTTTAAGGGTCCATTCGCTGAGCCCGTTGATGTGTATGAGGCCTGAAAGATGAGCGTCGGCCACACGTCTAGGAACCCCGTTCAAGAGGACGTATTCTTTGAGAACCGAGTGAGCCGTTCTCCTCTCCAACTCGGTCACGGTGAGCGCGGGCCTGTCCTCGAAGAGCCTGGCGACGTCGTGAAGGGGCATTCCAAGCCTTGTTAACCTATGCCTATACTCTTCGAAGCCCTTCTCGATTAAAACAGCGTTAACAAACTCCCTGATGAGGGGCGATGTTAAATATTTGGTTTTAAGCTTTATCAGCTTCTCCTCCACTTCGCCGGCTATTTCCTGCGCTATCCCCACAGGGGCCCCGGCTTCCGTGACCAAGGAGTTTACGATTTTCCCCCTATCAAACTCCTCTATCGTGAGGCGGGACGTCCTCACCAAAAGCCTGCCTCCCTTAGACTCCACGTATTCATCCACATCCCTGGCAAGCTTCACCATCATGCCGCCGAGCTCCGTGATCCCATACTTCTTCGTCTTCCTGTCTAAGCTAATTAACCCCGCATCCATCAGGTTTCTCAGGTGGTAAACGAATTTACCGGCGTCCCTGACGGGGTTTAACTGAAGACTCATCATGATTTCAGTATAGGATAATGGGCCGGAGGAGCTCAGAAGCTTCAGAACCTCCAGCCTTATGGGGGCTGAAGACGCGGCTAACACCATCGACGACCATTTTCTACGCTTCACCCGCCTCATCCCCACCCATAGGATCACGTTCATTGTTTAAAAAATTAAAGTAACCTTCACCCGCCTGGTAAGGTGACGGACGTTTATAGCTTTAATTGAGAAGAAACCGTCAAACACCGCGGCGAAACCCCTCGAAACCAACCCATAAACCCTTAAATTCACCGAGGAAAATCTCAGTGTGGGGCGGTGGTCCAGATACGCGGCTTCCGCGACATCGGACACGCGTAGGACAGTTTGGTCTAAGATCCCGGTCTCGGGTCCCAACCTTAAGGCGAGTAAGCCGGAGATCGCGGGTTCAAAAAATTTGAGAATCCCGCCCGCCCCACTTATCCCCCGCGAACGGGCTAAGCCCTACGCCAACCTTAGAAGCTTTAAACGTCCCATGTAGGATCCGTCGAGCAGATGAACATCGGCTTCATCCAAATCCATGAACTTCATAAGGGGACCAAGGTATTCGCCACGGGTTAAACCAGCCCTGTTAAGTGGTTTACCTCCCATCAAATCGTTGAAGGAAGGCATGACGACGATTCTGCGGGTTTTAGGGTTCACTCCAAACCTTTCCCGGAACACACTTGTCGCGTCGCCTCCCTTCCATTCAATCCCCGCATACTTCAAATAGGAGCGCATCATTCCCTCGACGTCGAAGCCAGCTCTAACCCAAACCTGCTTCGCAAACCCGTATCCCAGGGAGTCCTTTAAAAACAGGGTTGGGTGAACATGCCCCATTACAAGGCTTTCACATTCCAGGAGGCTTGGCGAAGGCCAAGCATGGCCGTGCAGTAGCCCAACGCCGTCCACCACGATTCCCGAGGACGAGCATATCTCAACATTCACCGGGGTTAAAGCTTCAAGGTTACCATCATGGTTCCCAGGCACAACCATAATGTTAGAAAGCTTACCTGTAAGGGCCTCAAAGAACCTTGGTATATCCCTCCACTCCTCCAATTCAACTCGAGACACAGTATGCTTAACATCTCCCAATATAACAAGGCTCTTAGGTCTCGTCAACTCCACGATCCTTAACAGCCTGTTCAGCATCCTCGTCATCTGGGAGGGAATGTGGATACCCTGCTCGGAAAGTTGAACCTCCCATCCCATGTGTAGATCGGATATGACTAGGGTTCTATCGCCCGGCTTACCCAGCAGGAGGGAGGGGTACGGCATCACGATTCTCAACGTCGACAGAAACATCAATATGAAGGCAGTTGAAAAACTTTTACCGTGAAAGGCGTGGGAGGAGTGAGGGGAAGACGGACGAGCTTAACGTCTTCAAGGCGATATGCAGGGCTGTAAGCCGTTCTGGAAAGATTGACGAGGAAAACGAACGCGCCCTTAAAACCCTTCTCTCCGATAGGTTTGAGAGGGCGTTAGAGCTGATTCATGCAGGCGCTGTGAAAAGACGGAGATTTACACCCAGTGGCCGCGTCGTCTGGATTGTTAAAGGCAAGAAGGCCCTCTACCAGGTAATTCCCCACTCAAACTTCTGCAGCTGCGACGACTTTTACTATCGAGTCCTAGACAGGAAGAAGCAGTTATGCTACCATTTAGTGGCTCAAGGCTTAGCGGCGGCTTTAAAAAAGTTTGAAGACTCAACGCTTCCGGACAGCGAATATGAAAGGGTGATTTCTAAGCTAAGACTTCAAACCGTCGCCTAAACCCCATATGTTTTTAAAGATCCCCGTGAAAACTCATGCCTCAAATGGTGAATTAAAATGACGGCCGACGAGCTTTTCGAAACATTAAAGTTAACCGTCGTTGTCGCAGCTTTCCTCATAATGATCCTAATACTCATACGCCTCTCCTTCCAGAGAGGCGAGAAGGGCGGAAAATAGCCCGAAAAGCCGGAAATGATTCACCTCGAAGCCCCCTTCAACCGACTTCCGCGAAGCGTTTTGGAAGCCCTCCAGAGCTTCTTTTAGAGTTTCTCCTCCAAGATGTCGAAAATCTCTTTCGCCAACTCGGCTTTACTTCCCTCAAAGTCCTTCACAACCCCTCCCTTACCCACTAGGCAAGCCCTGTGGCTTTCGCCCTTTACTTCCGAGAGGTCGTTGGCCACTACTAAGGAGGCGTTCACCCTCATAAGCTCCTCATAAGCCTTCCCCACCAACTCTTCCCTCGAAACCCTGTATTCCAGTTTAAAACCGACTATCGTAAGGCTTGGATGTCTTCGGGAAACCTCATCTATCACCTTTACGGTGGGCTCGAATTTAACGTGTATCGCCTCTTCAGACCTTATCTTCCTTTCCCAGCACCTAGCTGGTTTAAAATCCAGTATGGCCGCTGAAAATATGGCCGTTTCGTAAATTCCTTTCTCAAGCTCGTTCAAAGCCTCTTTGAGCATGTCTTCCACCGTGTAAACGTTCACAACCGGTATGTAAGCTGGAAAAACCACGGATCCAGGTCCATATATCACCTTGACCGCGCAGCCTCTTTGGAAGGCCTCTTTGGAAAGCCAGTAACCAAGTTTACCAGTAGACTTGTTGGATATGTACCTAACCGGGTCTAAGTCATACCTCGTTGGACCGGTGAGTATGAGGACGCCTCTCCCCTTAAGTTTGCTAGTTGACAAACACCTTACCGCGTGATCTACGGCCGCTTCAACGCTGGCCACCTTAGCTACTCCTTCCTCAAACCTGGGTTCTAAGAAGGTTACTCCCACTTTCCTAAGCGCCTCCATGTTTTTAACGAAGAAGGCGTTACGGTAAAGCTTCAAGTTCATGGCTGGAGCTACCAAAAGCCTTGAGGGATCGGTGGATGCGCATAGAGCCGTTACAGCGTTGTCAGCCAAGCCCCGCGCCAATTTACTTATCGTGTTTAAAGTAGCAGGGTACACGAGTACCAGGTCGTAATCTTCAAGGTGCTCCGCTTTACCTGTAAGCTTCAAGACGACAGGTTTCCCTGTGGCCCACTCCATTACATGGGGGCTTACACCGTAATCGACAGCAGCCTCAGTCATGTAGCATGTAACGTCCGCTCCATGTCTCCTTAACTCCCTAGCAAGCTTAGGAGCCTCAATCGCAGCCACGCTGCCAGTTAAGCAGAGGGCCATTCTCCTACCGGCCAGCTTACCTACGGGCTTCCTGAAAGCCTCCATCACTTCCCCAGCCTTTTCATCAAGTAACAAGAGAGCTGTAATCTGAAAACCGATTTTCGCATGGATTACCTTTACAGTATAGGATCCTGGAGCCCTTCAACTCGCCTGACACAACCATTACGGTTGACGAAGTCATGCACCATTCAACGCCACCGTGATAGCATATGGATCCCCTGTCAGGCCCACCACCGTGATCCGAAGCCATGACCTTAAGCTCATCGACGAGTCGAGGTAATGCTGAAGGCTTTAACCTAGACGCAAGCTCAATCGCCCTTCCTTTCCTCATATTCGCGTACTTAGCTACATCTGGAGGCGTGTTTTCCAAATTCATCCAATCCTTAACTGTTAAGTTAGTAACAACGTGAAGACCTGGCTTTAAAACTTCAACCTCAACCCTTTCATCGTTAAGCACGTGATAAGCCCTCTGAAAGTCCGCGATGATGAAGTTACCCCTCTTATAGCCTCCTTCATCCAACTCCGCTTTAACGTGACCGAGGGCTTCACGGGCGTCAGCGAAAGAGGTGAGAGCGTCCATGAGGAGTAGCCCCCTGCTCCTGTAAGAGGGTTGACGCCCTCCGGTGTGCTGGTCGGTTACCGCTAAGAATAATCCTTCATCGTTAAACCCTATCCAAGTTCCCCGTGACGATTCGTCTAACGGGTGATAGACGTCACGTCTACCCTTCGATACTCTAGGAGGCCCCTCCAGGGAGCCGGCTGAAGCGTACCTGTTATGCAACGCCACTATGGGGAAGCCTCTAAGAAACCGGTACAGGAATATAAGAGTACACATCGCCCTTCACGTTTTAATCATCTGTGCGGCTCCGAGGATTGTTGCTCAACATACCTCAAGGCTGCCTTAAAGCGCGCATTCCGACATGTAGATGGATGAAAATTCTCCTTAAATACATATCTTCAAATTTCGTGGGTGATAAGTGACTTAACTTTTATTCTACTGTCAAATCGTGTTTGAAGCCGTCCGCTCAATAAGTTAGTCCCAGAATGAGCGAGTCCTAGCGTAAAGCCTTTCAGCCCTCAATATGTTCATGTAGAATTCCTCCTCGCTTTTAACCGGAGATTTAAGAATCCTCGTGGCCATCGTGGGTCCAACACCGTGGCCGGCCAAGGCCACCACGGCCCTTTTTCCATGTATCTGTATTAAACCAGCGGATCTCCAACCTCTCATCCAAGTGGCTTGCTCTTCTACGTTGAGTTTGCCTCCCCTCAGCTTCTTCTTAACCGCTTTCATCAAGTTCACGTCGTTAAAATGGACCGCGGCTATCAGCGTGGATTTACATTTCGGACATCGTATTACGGCTGGCAGATTTCCCACTATCCTTACACCTTCCCAGTCGCCTTTATGCATGCAAACCAGCTTTACGGTCGTTGACGTTAACCTTTCCTCCACGATGGAGGGGACAGGCTTATCGGAGACGAGGGGCCTTAAGAGGCCTTGAGGAACCAGTTTGTCCAGCATGGGGGCGGCTAGGGGCGATGGACCCTTCGCGTAGTTTAGGTCCACCTTTATTCTTTCCTCGTTAATCAAGCCGATTATAGTTTCGGTTCCTGGGAGGTCAAGTTTTTCGCTGTAAACCTCCTTCACCGCTTCTTGGAAGAGAACGGATCCCTTAAACACGTCTACGAGCATTTTCGCCTTCAATGGCTTGTAATCAGCCTTCTTCTCCACGACGCCGAATCGCCTGGCGACATGCCAATGCCTCCAAGTGAACATTTCCGACTCTTCTATAGCCGAGTCTAGGATGGGTTTCACATCCTCCACGCGGAGGCTGGTTAGCGTTTCCTTGATGATGAGGGGGTTCACTGGGTGGGGGCAGGTTATTCCGATGCGATATGGGTCGACTTGATAGAGGAAGTTTGCGCCGTACCTCGATTTTAAAAGCGAGGTAAGCATCATGCCTAGGGTTTCGTTCACCCTGTTTCCATAGCATGCGTGCACGACCACTATGTTTTCGTATTGTTCCACCAGTATTCTATTATGGGTGGGAAGGCTGTGGCGTTTAACGTGGTTTTCAAGGGTTTCCACAACCTTCCTCGCCGCTCCCTCGTTGAGGTTAAGCTTGGCCTTTAACTCTTCCACCACTTCGCCGGCGTCTACTTCGGATTTAACCCTTTTGGCGATGCGCTCCCTTAACTGGCCAACCTTTAAAGCCGTCTTGAAGTCCACGGGGATGATTTCGCCTTCCCAGCTGGGGATGGCCTCCAACGTCGGCGGCGAGGGTTCAACCTCAACCTTCAGTTTCTCATCGTCCCTGTTAATGACCGTCCACGTATGCCCATGCATGATGATTTTAACGTTTGGATGGCATCTTTTAACCGCGAACTCCTGATCCAGGGTTCCGATCCTTCTTTTACCTATAAAATCGAATACGTCGTATCTTTTCACATCCGGGATGACGGAGAGGTTTTCATAGTAGTATCTATGGGCTCTAGGAGCTTTAGGGGATACAAATTCGCCTCTAACCTTGATGAGCCCCAGTTTCTCCATCTGCGACAGAACACTTTGAAGTTCTTCAACCGTTAAACTTCGATAAGAGTGGGCTCGCTTAACGATTCTGTAGATTTCATCCATGGTCAACCTCCCTTTATCCAAGGTTAACCCTACTATTTGATGCGCCAACACGTCATAGGGGCTTTCAGGTATTTCAGGGGGCTCCAAGTCCTCCTCGCCCGCTCTCTGGACGATGACCGCGGCTTCAAGGATGTCGTCGGCCCAGCTGGCGATGATCCTTCCCCTGGGAACCGCCTCCACGCTGTGGCCGCTTCTCCCGACTCGTTGAACCAGTCTAACGGCCTGTCTAGGGGACAGGTAATGAACAACGAGGTCAACGGTTCCTACGTCTATCCCCAGCTCTAAGGAGGAGGTGCACACGATTCCCTTAACCTTTCCCTCCAGAAACCCTCTCTCAGCCTCCTCCCTCAACTCCTTGGATAACGATCCATGGTGAACCATGATGGAAGCTTCCGGGTTCAACGCCTTCATCATGGATCCTATGGCTTCAGCGTGCTCCCGTGTGTTGGAGAAAATCAGGGTGGATTGACTCCTCGATGTCAACTCCAAGATTCTCTTAACCTTACTCACATAGGATGCTGGAACCCCGATTCTCTCGCCTTCTTCAACATCGTTTCTATTAGGATAGTTAAACTCCACCGAGACCTCTCGCACCTTAACCTCAGGCGACTTAACAACCTCCACGGTTCTATTCACGCCCACCAGGAAGGACGCTACCGTCTCCGGCTCGCCGACGGTGGCTGACAGCCCTATCCTCTGATACTCTTCTCCTGTAAGGTCTCTGAGGCGCTCTAAGGCCAATGAGAGTTGAACCCCCCTTTTATCCATCGCCAACTCGTGTATTTCGTCCACGATCACCCATCTCACCGCTTTAAGATGACTCCTCAACCTTTTGCCTGGAAGAATGGCTTGCAAGGTTTCCGGGGTGGTGATCAACATGTCAGGGGGAAGCTTAGCCTGCTTTTCCCTAACCTTCATCGACGTGTCTCCATGTCTTACTTGAACATCTATTCCCAGCTCGTTTCCTAAGGTCATAACCCTGCGGTAGACGTCCCTGTTAAGCGCCCTGAGAGGGGTGATGTAAAGAATTTTTACACCCCTATCCTTAAACTCGCCTCCTTGTCTACGGGATAAAAACATGTCAAACACGGGCAGAACCGCGGCTAGGGTTTTACCCGTGCCTGTAGGAGCTATCAGAAGCACGTTCCTGCCTTCAAGAATCCTCGGTATCGCCAACCTCTGAATAAAGCTGGCTCGGGTAATCCCTGACCTGGCCAAATGGTTTAGCAGAGGCCTTTGCAGCGATGTGAAGGCTTGATCCAAGAATCCGCACACCAGGGATGCTCAAGTACATGTGGAATAAAAGGCTCTAAAACTTTTCTGAAAACTCTGTAGGAACCTTTTTAAATTACAGCTTGTAAAACAGTTTCGTGATTCAGGCGTATGGTAGTAGCCTTCATATTAGTTAACGCTGAGCTGGGGTTCGAGGAGGAGGTTTTAAAAGAGGCTTTGAAGGTTGAGGGGGTTAAGGAAGCTCACCTACTCTACGGCCTATACGACCTCATAATTAAAGTTGAAGCGGAAAGCGTGGAAAAAATAAAGAGCATAGTGAACAATAAAATCAGGAGAATGGAGAAGATCAGGTCAACTTTAACGATGATCTCCTCTTAGAACCAGTAATCCACCAACCGAATTAACTTTGGGGTTCACGTTGAGGAACGCGGAGTGGCTTAAACAGAGGATATTGGAGAAAAGGGGAAACTTAACCTTAGAGGAGCTTGATAAACTTATAGAAGATAAGAAGAGGGGCTACTCAGGTTTCCTGTCCGACGAAGGCGCCCTTAGAATCCTATGCCATGAGCTCCTCATACCGCTAGGTGAAGGCCGAATCCTCTCCGATGAAACACCCATAAAAAACCTCGTCGCGGGGTTGAATGACGTAAGCGTCGCGGGGAGGGTGGTCGCCGCTTGGCCACCTAAACAGTTTACCAAGGAGGATGGATCCCCCGGATCCCTTACAAGGTTCGTATTAGCCGATAAAACGGGCATGGTAACCTGCGCCGCTTGGAATCGAAATGAACCAGCGTTGATGAAAACGGAGGAGCTAACCGGTAAACTCGTTAAAATTAACCATGGATACACCAAAACCAGTCGAGGCGGTGAAGTAGAGCTCCACGTAGGAGACAGGGGATTGATCACCATTTCCCCGAAAGATCTGGATGAAAAAGATTATCCTAAAATAGAGGAGACGATTCAAAGCGTCGATGAGATCGATGAAAAACTCAGTCGGGTAAACCTTCAACTCACCTTGAAATCTAATCCTACCCTGACAAAGTTCCCTAGGGACGACGGTGAAGGACTCGTATCCAAGGTAAAAGCGGCCGATGAAACCGGTGAAATCACCGTTGTCGCGTGGGATGAGGAGGCGGAAAACCTTTCTAAAGCGTCAATCGGAGACAAGATTCGAATAATAAACGGTAGGCTGAGAAAAGGGTTAAACAATTCACTAGAGGTTCACATCACGAAAACCAGCCTTCTAACCCCACTAGGTAAAGAGGAATGTAAATCGAAGCCTTACACTCCGATCGCGCACCTCAACTCAGGCCTCAGAAACATTCAGTTAAAGGCGAAGGTCGTAAGCGTCAAACGACTCGAAGAACCAGCGTCCGGTAAGCTGAGGATGGTTCAACTTCTCCTAGGAGATGAAACAGGCCTGATTCCGGCGACCGCGTGGGGTGAGAAGCCGGTGGAGGTTAAAGAGCTCACAGTAGGTGATACGTTAACGCTCATCGACGTCGACGTCGTCGAGAGGAGCGGTTATCCCCGTCTCGCTTTGAGGAGCTACACGAAGGTCAGCGTCGAGAAAAACGAAGAGGCGAAGTTGCCTAAACCCCTGAGGCTCTCGGAGATAAAGGGATGGGAAGGTTTAATCACGGTTGAAGGAACCTTGAGCTCTCACCCCGAGGTCAGGGATGTGAAAACTTCAAGGGGGGAAGCCGTTAAGCTGACTCGAATAATACTTCGCGAAGAAGAAGTTGAAGCTGAAGTTACCCTATGGAGGGGCCTCGCCGAAGAAGGAGCGCGTTTGAAGATGGGCGATAGAGTGAGATTGATAGGCGTTAAGCCTGAATCCAAGATTGGCGGTCGATGGCGGCTCACCGGTCTCACCCTAACAAGAATTGAAGTTTTTAACGACGGCGAAAGGGGAAAAATGATCCGTGGACGACCGTTTCATCTAGGTTCCTACACCATTACCGAGAGTGGGCTGTAACCATGAAGCGTTTTATAATTCTTAAGGAGATTACGGCCGGCGACCTCCTCGACTGGCTCCTTTAAAACGCTTTAAGGGAACGGGTAAAACCCTACTTGCTTAACGTGATCTCCATTATCGACACGCTTATCTTTTCCCCGTTTTCCCTAGTGACCTCCTCTGAACCGATGTTTATCGCTTTAACCTTCAAGTCCTTCATAAACACCCTTCGAAGCATCTCCGTGACGTCCACGGCCCTTGATATGGCTCTTCCTCTAGCTCTGAGGACGATTTCATTAACCCCTTGGTTCATTAAAGTCAAACAGGCTACAACATAGTTCATTAACGGTTTTTTGCCAATCAACACTTGGTTCGTCTGGCTCATTCCCATTCACCCATCTCATAAAGCCTTACTACCTAGCCTAAACAGCGTTTATAAGGCTAACTTTTAACTTTATTTTCAACCGTGCCCATGTGATATGTAGGTAAGGTGAGGAAACGTGGAGAAGCTGAAGAGCTCCTACGCCGCTGTGGAGGAGATTTTAAGAAGATATGAACGGAGCCCTAAGGGTTGGAGGGTAATGATGAGCAGGGATAGAGCCGGCCACCGCGACGTCATCGTCACCCATGGAACCAACGTCTGGCTGATTAAAGAGCATGAAATAAACCCCTTTAAAAGCGTTGGATTCGCGGCTAAAATGAAGGGTGTTAAGGAGGATGATACGCCACTACCGGATTTCGGGCTACGTCCCATACCTGAAGACATGCTAGCGGATGGCTTAGAAGCTGAAGGCGATCCCTCAACGTTTTTAAGAATGTTAAAGGAAGTGTTGAAACAGGAGCCTGTTTCGTTAAGCCAAGCCATGGGATCAACGATTCTTCAAGGACCCATAATGTATTCACCGAAGCCTTTAGACCTCATATCGCGGAGGAGCCGTGAGCTAGACGTAAAATTGAAGAACGAATTGGAAAGGATGCTGATGAGAAAATATCCCCAAACCATCATCCCATACATGTGAACGAGCTACACGGTGATCGAAGAGCTCTCCTTCACCGTGCTAAAAACCATGCAGGTTAAAGTTTTCTCAATCCCCTTAACAGCCCTCAACTTGTCAACGACGAAACGCCCCACTTCCTCAACATCCCTAGCTCTAATCTTAATCAATAAATCCCAGTCCCCTGATATTATGTGAACCTCTTGAACCTCGGGGAAACGGGAAATCTCCTTAGCGATCTCCCTTTGAGACAGCGGCGCCTCAACCTTAGGGTGAATGTAGGCAACGGACGCCAGTATGAAGGCGACCGTACCCCTGTTCAGCTTTCCACCGTCCAGAATGGCCCTGTAACCTTTAATCAACCCCAGCTCCTCCAGCCTCTTAATCTTCGCGTAAACCGTTGTTATCGGGCTGCCGAGCTTAGAGGCCATTTCCTTGGTCGACATTTTACAGTTTTCCTGCACAAGCCTTAAGATGGCTAAATCCTTTTCATCAAGCTTCACATCCAACGGCAACCACATAAACTAATTAAGCCTCCTTAAGAATAATAGTTTTTTCAGGGTAAAGCCCGCATAACATGTATTAGGCTTGGGCCTAACCTTCGTGGAACGGTTCAGCGATGCGGAAAACGGAGAACCTAGGTTGGTTAGGAGGCGTCTACCTAGCCACGAAGGAAGCTAAGCTTTTACTGGACCCCGTGACGGCTAAAATGGACGAGGACGCTTGCATTTTAATATCCCACGCCCACGCCGATCATACAATCGGATTTACTTCACGCAACATCAAATACTCTACGATTGAAACGAAACGAGTGTTCGAGGAGTTAAGGGGAATAAGGGTTAAGGGGTTTCATCCCATTCGAATCGGCGAATCAGTACAGCTAGGTGACCTTAAGGTTAAAGCGTTAAATTCAGGCCACATATTAGGATCCACGCAGTTCCTAATAGAAACCCCGGAAAAGACGATACTCTACACGGGAGATATAAACTGTGTTGACACTCTCACCACAGAGGCCGCGGATCCCGTTAAATGTGATACTTTAATCATCGAAGGCACCTATGGGGATCCAGCCTACCGGTTTCCCTCCAGAGAAACCGTATACAATAAGATAGTGAAGTGGGCGGTTAAAGCGGTGAAAAAGGGCAGAACACCCATTCTACACGTTTACGCGACAGGTAAAGCCCAGGAAGTCGTGAAGCTATTTAACGAGTACACGATCCTACCTGTGGTCGTGGACAGCAGGGTTGCCTTGGTTAATAAGGTGTTCAATGAGCATAAAAACGATGAATCAAGGTTGCGATACCTGAAGTTTGAGGGCTTTGATGAACCTAACGTCCACGTAGAGGTAACCGCGAAACCTTATGGATCGGTTAGCCGGTCTAATGTGGTGGTAGGTAGGGCAACTGGATGGGCGTTAACCGACCGGGTAAGCGACGGCTGCTTTCCGTTAAGTAGCCACGCTGACTTCTATCAATTATTAGCGTTTATCGAGGCAAGTTCACCTAAAGAAGTTTATGTTTTCACCGGTTTCACCGATTCCTTCGCCAAGTACATTAAAAGGATGGTTAAGGTGGAGGCTAAGCCTATACCTATCGTAACGCAGCGTAGGTTGCTGGATTTTAAATGAACGGTGAGGGATTTACTTCAACACGTACGCTATGAGGCTTAACGCCACTAGGCCTGCTGCCATGAAGATGGCTAGCTCAGGCCTGATCTTAATTCCCTCGGTTTCCTCCTCAAAGAACCTTAGTAGGCCCGCGCTGGCGGCGGGCATAGGCGCCTCAGTTCTACGCCTCTTTTCCCTTCTACTCATGGAAAAACCCCTTCACAAATGTTTCAACGTGCCTTATGAGCACATCGTCCTCAGTTTATTTAAACGTTAAGTATTCATAGGCTAGGCGGGTGGATTCAAACGCGAAGTGAATTTTCTGGAACCCTCTTCTAAACTCCATCACGTCTTTTTTAACGGTTTCAGGATTCTCTTTTTCTATGATAATCCTCTTCATCAACTCAGCTATGTCCTGCATGTCGCCCTCCTTCATACCCAGCCTTGTGCACTCCGATAAACCGACCCTTATACCCCCAGGAGCGTCGAAGTGTCTTCCAAATTTAAGGTCATATGGGAGGAGGTTTCTGTTCACGATTATGTTAGCGTTCTCCAACTTCTTCTCGATGGTTCTACCATCCCCGTGCGCTGTAACATCTATTATTAAAACATGGGAGGCTGTGAAACCCTTCTTCTCGCCCAAGACTTTAAAGCCCCTTTCGTACAGGGCTTGACCCAGGGCTTTAGCGTTCCTAACCACTTGTTTGGCGTATTCCTCGCCGAACTCAAGCATTTCAGCGAAGGCGATAGCCTTCCCGGCTAGATGGTGAAGGTGATGGTTACTTACGTTCCCTGGGAAGGTGGCCTTCTTTATCTTCTCACCGTGCCTTTCCCATGAAAGGACGATGCCTCCCTGAGGACCGAAAAGGGTTTTATGAGTGCTCCCGGTAACTATGTCAGCTCCTTCTCTCAACGGGTCTTGGAAGACGCCGCCAGCTATCAATCCAAGCACGTGGGCCGCGTCGTAGCAAACGCTTGCCCCCGCGTCGTGAATGATGTCCGCCAGCTCTTTCACCGGATGAGGGAAAGGGAACACGGAGGCCCCGAACATGACTAGCTTTAAGGGCTCACCCTTCTTTTTCAGCTCTTCAATTTTGTCCTTCGTTTTATCGACGTCGACGTTCATTTCCTCCTCGTTGAACGGTAAATATGTGAGCTTTAACCCTCTGACGGCTCCAGCCGTTCCACCCAGCTCCATCTTCCCATAGCTTACGTGTCCACCGGTGGGAATTGACAACGCCATCAACAGGTCCCCAGGATTCGTGAACACAGTGTACGCTACTAGGTTCGCGCAAACCCCTGAGACCGGGCGGACATCGGCGAACTCGGCGTTGAACAGCTTCTTAGCTAACTCTATGCAAAGAAGCTCAACTTGGTCAATGTACACGCATCCCGCGTAAACCCTTTCACCAGGCCAACCCTCAGCGTACCTGTTCCCGAAGTCGCATCCTATGGCTTCCCTAACAGCTGGGCTGGGAACATTCTCGCTCGCGATCAATGGAATGCTTTCCGAAAACCAACGGTGATGCTCTTTTATTAAATCGAACACCTTCTCATAGTATTCCCTTGGCTTCATGTTTTAGATCCCCGCTTAACCTTGAAGATTAAATGTGTCGGCCTAAGTTTATATATTTTAGGAGAAGGGAGGAGTCCTAGGCGGTTTCCAACCGATGGGAGACATCAGAGACTTTCAAAGAATGATGAAAAACATTTATTATGAAAGGGATGTTGAACGGGGAGCCCATCGCACCGCTCTCTGGCTTTTCTCAGAAGTAGGGGAGCTGGCGGACGCCATCGTCAAGGGAGACTTGGAGGCTTTAAACAGGGAGGCCTCTGATGTTTTAGCGTGGTTATGCAGCCTATGTAACCTTTTCAACGTGGACCTTGAAAAGGCCGCCTACAAACGCTACAGCCATCGTTGCCCTAAATGCGGGGCTTCACCTTGCAAATGCCCAAAAGAGTTGAAAACCTTTCAGTAAAGGGTCTGCTGACCGTAACCCGTTAACTTCCATTCATACGGCTTTCTCCCTCCCCTACTAACGACCCTATGCTTTTCCATCAATGTCATGTGGTAAAACACGGCCGAGTAACTTAATTCAGTAGCCTCGCATATCTCGTTAAGATGTTTAGGGCCGGTTTCAAGGATGGTAATCAGCTTTGACCTCACGGTCAACCCTTTCTTAAAATTCCTCCTCATGGGAAGGTAAGCCTTAGGATGCGGGAAATCCGGCTTCATACGCCATAATTTACGGTTTCATTCTCGTTTTAATCTTTCGGAATCCACTGCCATGCGCCTCTTTGACTCATCGTGAAAAAGGGGTTGGCGGTTTCCAAATAAGTTCCGGCTTTTACGGTTCAGGCTAGGCGGTTATCGCTCAGAAAAGTTAAACCCTGCTGAAAATTTAGCGATGAGTAATGGGTAAAATTACATATAATCCGCTAGGGCTGTTTGCTTCATCTTCGGGTTAAAGAGATGGTTTATCTCATGTTCTATAAGCTTGATTCTCTGCTCATGGTACGTTCCAATATCATATTTACGCACGATTTCTTTCGCTACCTCCAAGTATTTTTCTATCGAGCCTTTGAAAACCGTGAGGGACACTTCGCCTCTACATTTCAAACACCTGCCGGAGAGGGGGATCCTCCTGTACTTCGCGCCGCATTTCTTACATCTTGCTCTTTGAGCGGAATAAGCCCTTAGATTTCCTATTAAATCCCTCATAAAATGCGTTGAAAATACTCGTCGAGCCACCTCTCTGGCCTCAACAGCCTTAACGGCCTCCGCGAGGCTCAGCTGCTCCCTAACCTTGTCAAGCATGGATCCCAGCTTAATATATGAGCTTTCATGGTTTCCAGCGTTGATGTTGTTGACTTCGTGGGTTGATCCTATGGACTTGAACTGCGCGGGAGAGCATAGCCTATGGTAAACCATGTCAATTGTTTTCATGACCTTCTTCGGATCCTCCCTAGCCGCAGCCGCCTCGAAGAACCCTAGAGGAAACCTTGAAACGGCCTCCATGTTGAAGGCTTGTCTGGCAACTTCGTTGGGAAGAACCTTCAAGGTTATCAGCATAGGCGCATCCATCAAACCGCCTATTTTTTCAGGCAAATAGGAGCGGGAGAAATTCAGTAGGACATCCATTAAGAGGGAAACACTGTCCTCGTCGCCGTCGCAGTCCCTTCTTTTAGCGGCATGCCAGAAAGGATGCGCGAAGCAAACCTTAGCGTCGGTGAACCCGATAAGTCGGCCTACAACACCCACCGAGGTGTGGGGAGATAAGCCTAACACCAAGTGACCTACGAGATCCTCTTTGGAAGCGACCTTATAGAAGGGCTTAAGCCCATACAGGCGAACCAACAGCTCATCGATGAAATTCGCTACTTTAACAAGGTATTCACCGCATTTCTTCGGCACAATGACATCCTGCATCATTAAGGTGCAAAGCTGGTCACCCTTCTCCAAGGGTAAGCCATTTACATCATGCTCGTAACCCAGTAACCTAGCTTTCTCAACGGTCAACCCTATTTCAACGGGTTTGAAATGGGTTAGAACAGCGTTGGTCACATCAAACCTTGTTGTCCCGTCTTTGAAAACGGAGAGTCCCCACATCGCTCTGAGAAGCCCTTTTTCGAGAAGCTCAGCTACTCGATCCTCGTTGGTGAGGCCTTTAACCCCCTTCACCAGCTCCGGAGGTTTACTTAAGCCTAGTTTTTCAGCGGCCTTGCCTAACGCCTCCTCGATGTTTAAAGTGACCTTACGATATTTTACAGCCTGAACCCTACATGCCGGGCATGTTTCCCGGTCCAGTTTTCTTTGACAGCTGGGGCAGGTTAAGGAATACTCTGTCCTTGAACCGCATTCAGGACACCTCATGAGGTACGTTTCCGAGCCGCAGGAAGCGCAGGTTCTGTGGGTTAACTCAAGGGTGACGGTTTTAAACCTGTTAGCCGCCTCTGCGAGGTTTCTTCTGGCTCCTCCGTAGAGCCCGATTGGAAATAGAGAGTGAACCAGGGGCTTCATGACCCTTTCCTTAGCCTTCTCCGGCCTCCCCATTCTAGCGCCTATGAATGTACCCGCCTTATCCATTATTTGAATCCCGCTGAGATCCTCTATCAGCTCCCTTGGCCCGTTTTTTTGAGGGGTGAAGGCATGCTCCACCGCTGGCTTTAAACATTCTAACAGCGTCTTCGCTTCATCTCCCTCGATCATAATCTTAGAATCCTTAACCCTGTGGGGTACGCATAGACGCTCCAAGATCTCTTTTACCTCAGGGTCGAAGGTCAATTTCAGGGACTGAGTTGAATCACTCTCCGCCTTTCTTATCGAAGCCCTTAGGTGAGTTAAGCCCTGAACCGTTATTTGATCCCAGAAATACGTGTATCTTGGGTGGAGCGGAATTTTCAAGGTTCTCGATATTTTAAAAGCTTCCTCCACCGTGGGCCGTGCCTTTAAAGGCCGTTCGATAAAGGATGTCAACCTCTCCTGGGCTATGCCTAAGTTAAGAGCCGCCTCTTCAATGGTTGTGTAAGATTCTTTAACAGCCTTCTCCAGTTGGAGAGCCCACCACTCCTCAACATATCCGCATGGTTCCAAGGGCTTATTGTTCTCTAAGAATTCACCGAACCCTATGAGGATGTCTCCGAGGAATAATATGGACTCCACGTCATCGACTATTTTTCGCGCTTCATCCACGCTTTCCACGCGGAGAACATCCCCGTTTTTAAGCTTCACAACGGGCGGCTCGATGGTATCTACGGGAACCGCTACCCCGGCCTTACCGGGTTTTTCAAGTTTGATCTGTGTTCCCGTCGCTATGAAACCTCCTAGGATAAACATGGTCGCGGGATGGATTCCAATCGACGCCAACCCGGTATTCCTGCAACGTCCATAGCGGAGCCTGAATCCGCCGGAGGCCCCTGGAAACGAGAAAATAGGCCTACCGGCGATAACGTCTTCCATAAACACGTAGTTTCTGTCCCCGCTTCCTGACTCTTCAAGGGATTCCGGCTTTAGCTTTTTAAGCCAATCCCATCCAGGCATACCCAGTTTGCCGACTATTTTAAGAACCTTGCTCGCCCTACCGATTACGCCGTCGTTGACAACCCTTAAGGCTCCACCCCTAACCCTGTTAGTTTCTATTCTGCTTATATTTTTATAGGAAACCACCTCTATCGGGTCTGTTTCAACACCGGTAACCTCGACTGGAAGGTTAAGCACAGCGTTAATCAACTCCTCGTCGCTTAACTTGTACTGAAACCTCGCGACCTCTCTTTCGTAGATTCGAACCTCCTCTACAAACCTTTTCGCCTCCTCCATCGTCGCCTTATATTTATCCAAGCCCAGTAGCTGCCTCACGTAGTCTGCGACGACCAATGTGAGAGCCATCTCCGTTCCCCCGGCGGATCTAATCGGACCCGCGAAGTATATTGAAAGATGTTTGGATCCGTCTGGATTGCTCTTCCGTTCAACTTTCACTATTCCCTGCATTGGAGCCGCGGTTACCCCCTCATCCAAGATCGATAAGGCTGTTCTTATCGCCTGCTCGGCAGCCCTCTCCCCTTCATGCCCAAATTTACCGGACACTATCCCCTCCGCGATCTTGAGGGCTACCTCCTCTCTCGGCATTACCTTGCTAAGCTCCCTTATACGTTCAGCTATACCCGGTGGGCCTACAGATTTCTCCGTTCTCTCAGCTAAGTCGAAGGCCACCTTAGATTCCGGCTCTAAAGAGGGGTCAAATCCCTTAGAACGAGCTTCCTTCGCCACTTCATAAGCGTGGGTGAACCGTTCTTCTAGAGACGAGAAGTACTTTACGTAATCCTCAGCGGTTTCAACGATCATTAATAACCCCCTAAATTACCTTGACGAGTAGGATTTAAACTTCCTTCATCATTGATTTCCTGTTCACTTCATCGATGAATTTGCAATATACATCGATTTCCTCTAACGATGAGGCGACGTCAAATTCATCCTTTAACCCACAACTTCCGCATTGAACCACGGCGTGCCCAGGTTTGTCTAAGCTAACCCTAACGGAGTTTTCGCCGCATTGGGGACAGTCGAAAACCTTGGGAAGCTTTCTTTTCACGATCCTTATAACGCGTCTACGTCTTCTACCCAACGTGCTTACGCCAAGCAACCTATTTGAAGGGAGACATTTAAAGATTAGAGCGTAAGGGTTAAATGACACGGGCTGGAAATTGGAATATTAGAAACAATGCGACGCACGTAAAGGCGTATAACCATAATTCTCTTCTATTTCCGTTAAAGAACATGCAGTTTAGCGCGGTGAGAGCTGGGATAGCGGGCAACAGGTAGAAGTTAAAAATGGGCCTTTTCAATAAAAAGTACATTGGAAACCATATGAAATAGGCGTTTATGAACCATATCGAGCAGAGAAGCGCAAAACTCCCTCGTTTATAGAACGCGTAAGGCAGAGACACCAAAGAGAAGCCTGTAATGGCTAAACTAGTTCTTTCTAAATAACTGTTTTTTATGAATGATACGCCGCTTAAATAGTAATTATTTTGGCTGAAAAGCCACAACCATGGTTTTTCGCTGAGGCCTACAGGCCAGTTAGATGAGGCGTGAACGCTAACCATGTATAGAAGGTGGTCGATCGGATTCCTGACGGTTTGGAGGGAAAACCCTCCATATAGGAGGTCGCCTAAAGCAAGTAGAGTTATGAACGTCAAGGCGTAAACCCCTATCCAAACAAAAACTTTTTTCAGCGCTCTTCTTCTCTGACCGCGTGGCCCGCTGCGAACCACTATCATCGATAGTAAGGTTGGAAGGTAGAAGACCGCCGTGAGCTTACATAGGGAGCTGACAGCCATAAAAATGGAGGATTCGATGAACCGTCTTTTTGAGGCGGAAAAAATCGATATAATCGTGAAGGTGAGCATATAAATGTCGAGCAACCCCAATGTCGAGAAGGTGAAATAAAGCTTGTTTACAGCTAATATCATCATGGAGGAAAGGGCTAAATTATAGTCTAACGTTTCCTCCATGATCAACCTATAATGGAAGTAAAGGGCGATAACGGAGAATATTACGCTGAAAATCCTCCAGCCCAGCGGGGTGTCCCCGAAAGCGAACACGCCGAGACTGATGAAGAGTTGCGCCAGTGGAGGATGCTCTGGGCGTTCGCATATCTTCTTAGCAAGAAATATACGGGCGGCGTTTACATACCATACTTCATCGAATATAAGCTCGCCGTATGCGTTTGCGACGAGAATGGATGAAGCAAAGAAGGCCGCGAGCACCATAAAGGGGAGAAATACGCCTATTCCTTTACGTTCCATATTCGGTCTAAATATGAGTTTAAATCATAGCTTTAATACTTTGACTTGAATACAAATTTGTATCCCAGGGGAGAACGGTTTGTCGATGAACTTTAACAGCGAAGAAGAAGTAAGAAAATGGATGAATCAGGTTAAAAACGACCGTATAATTAATATTTTAGTAGAAAAGAGCAATTTAACCAAAATTCAATTTGAAACTTTTATTTTAGATCTGATTTTCAGGGTTAACAAGTTAAATGGACTGGACACCAACCTGAAAACTCTCCTCAGATCGGGTAAGGACAAAGTTACACGCGGAGCCTTCAACAGAACTAGGAGGCAAGCCCTAAGAAATATCGTGAAGTCCATTTACACCGTTTTACTTCTTGGGTATCTAGGAATCTTCGAAACACCGCAATTAGAGCCCTTTCTTGAGGGAGCTAATAGATTAAAGTCATATATCGAAAATGTCTCCGCAAAGGGGGCTGAAACCCTTACGGAGGATAAAATCGCACTCCTAACAGAGATGATTGAAAGGGAATTATTAGAGCTCTCCGAAACGAAACAATACTATTCCGATTAATGTACAGTATTATATCACAATGAATTACATTGTATTACATTAGATGATGATGTCATACGTTATCATTCATTCAGTTGAGAGTCAAGCCCAGGGAACATCCTTTTAAACTCCCTCAACACCTCCGGCAGGCCTTTCCTTATAACACTTCGAATCAATTCGCTTTCATTGGCGTAGGCCCTAGCCATCGAATCTTCTCTTAACGCGGCGGCGAGACGTTGAATTTCATAATACGTTTCCTTATCTAACCATAGAGAGATCCTTTTCATATTCTCTGTTTCAACAACGCCCTTCTTAGGTTTCCTCTTTTCCCCCCCAACCTTTTTCTCTTCAAAACTTTTAGGGGACCCCTTCTCATACTGCTTCCTTATCAAGTCAGCGATCGAACTCATATGCTTCTCACCCCGAATACTTGCTTCCCTTTAACCAAAGCATCGTGGTCGTGATTAGGTCATCCTTCGTCTTCTCTATTAAACCTCTCCTTTGAAGGTCCGATATGAACACTTCAACGTCCTCTCTTGGGATTTTAAGGGTGTTCAATTGCAACGCCACCTCATCAGGCCTTCGAGGGGTCTCTAAAAACTGTAAAAACTTTACCTGCTCCTCCGTCAGCCTTTTGCCCTCCCTTTCAAATCGCTTCTTGGCGATTAAATCAATTGTATCCTCGTTGATCTCAATTTTCTCCGGGCTTAATCCAGGGCTTGAAGCCTGTTTCTCCGCTTCTTTCAAAGCGTCATCCAGTAAAAGCATACAGAAACCTGGGTTTCTACCGCTCATCCTCGCCGCGTGCATTAAGGCCTCGAAGCTGAAGGGTTTAAGCATGTCTAGAAAATCGTTTTCCTTAACGTTGTCAGGGTTTATTCCCTTAGCATAGAGTATACTACTGCTGGCTATAATGGATATGTCCAACTCGTTGTAAAATAATGAGAGGATTTCTCTAAACCTCCTTTCAAAAGCGGACCTTTCAACGCTCGTTTTCCTAGTTGAAATAGTAAGCATTTGATCGAAAACTTGCTCTGAATCTTGATCGGGTCTTTGAATTAAAGTGAGCATTAGGTTAGCGTACCTATCACCAAGCCCATTTCTATCGTTTACAACGTGCGCTAAGTGCTCTATAACGGTCCTTCTGATGTCGCTTCTAGCCCATAGAAGAGGCTTAAACTCGTCTATCGCTAAAACATATTTAACTCCCCTTTTCTCAGAGTCAAATTTCATGCATTTCATAAGCCTGCTGAAAAGGGACCGGCCCCCACCTGATGTGGGAACATACAAGCCATAAGTTTTTTTCCAAAATTCCCTGAACGTTCTACCGTTTTTTATATTCTCAACGAACTGCTCTGTCAGGTATCCTAATGACCCAACGGCTTGAGCCGATAAAACCTCCACGCCGTTTCTTTGAACTCTATACCCCAAGTATGAGAGTAAAGATGTCTTTCCAGCGCCCAGGGGACCGGCTATTATAACCGACCCCGAACCTTCATTTAAAACACTTACCAAATTCTCTATCGACTCGGATAAGGAAGGAGGCATGATGTATTGTTGTGGTGGTACGCCGTACAGTTCAAACCTCCTTTTAAACCCCCAATACATGCCGAAACCCCCATGTAAGACTTCGTCATACACGATACTCCCATGTATTTCACCATAATACATGGCCAAGAAGGTTATTACACCCTCGAGGACAAACTTCAACCCGAAGGCAGGGGTTAAATGCGCACCGCCTTGTATAAACCTAGCCGATAAGGGTCTAATCAAATAATAAGTTTAAATTTCTCTGGATGTGTATGGTATTAGACGCGGCGGTGGCAGAGTGGTTTAATGCGCCGGCCTCGAGATCCTGTTAAAGAACAGTATAGCCGGTGGGCCACGCGCCCACGCCGGTTCGAATCCGGCCCGCCGCGCCACGTAAACGCCGAGACGGCGCTCACCTTGCTTTAGCAAGGTCTGAAATATCAACGCACACTTCGCACATGGAATTCAACGCCATCACAACATCCGTTAGAAACTCTTGAGTTACGCGCTTATTCTTCAGGATGCCGGCCTGAATTGACGTTAACTTGTCCTTTATCTCACAGCTTTTTCTAGAAACTTCGACGGCCAGCTCTAGGTCCCCTTTCAACACTGATGCAAACGAATCTTTATACATTTCATACATCCTCAAGCTGACCTCTAACAGCGCCTCCTTCACAACGCCGAGCCATGAGTTTGGCTGGCACCTTAAAGAAACACCTGCGATGTCAACGGAGTAGTCTGCGTAATGCTCCATGAGGCTTGCAAGCATACGGTAGTCTAAACATTCAATAGGGGAAATAGACAGCTTCTCCGAGATGTATGGGTGGGTTAACGCGGTTCTAACCAGCCTTACGAGCAGGAAATACTGTCTATCAACTTCTTCATCCCTCTCCATCACCGTTTTGGCGAGAGCTTCATCACCTTGAATGAAGCTTGAAATGCAATCCTTCCCCATTTCCGCGGAAATCGCGTTTACCCGCCTGGCCACCTTCTCAGGGATTATTAATGAAGGCTCCAGTAGACATTGGATAACCAGCCTTCTAGAGTTTTCTTCAACTATCTCCAGACCTACAAACCTTTTCACAGCTTTCTTAATCCTCTCCCTAACCTCTGAGGAGAAAATGGCTCCTGCTCTGACCTCTATAATATCGTAACCCGAAAGATATTTTTCCCCTATTAATCGCTCCAAGTAGGGGGAAACCTCAAGTATCGCCTCTTTAAGCGTTTTCTCCTCCACACCGTGAGGAGAAACCATTATCCGTCCGTTAAATGTCTGCTCGAACCTTAACATGTCTCCCCTCTTTAAACCCCTTCCCATAACCCAATTCTTAGGAAGAGTCACAAAGTATGTACCATCAAGAGTTGCCTGTAGCTTCCTGTACTCCACGGTCTTCACCTATTCGGAAGTTAAAAACCCACCATATTAAGGTGATTAATTTTTTAAACATTAATTTTATTACAGGAAAAGACGGTAAACCGCATCAACCTTGACCCTAAGGCTAAGGAGGGCAATACAGGATCTCTCCACCGCAGGCTACATGCTTGAGGAAGAGGCGTTCAACCTACTTAAGATCATTGAAAATGAGGACGTCATCTATGAGCTGGTTAAAAGGGCGATTGAAATAGCCGATAAAACGACGCCTAAACCACTGTACATCTCCAAGGATATGCTAGAAGCAATCGCCAAGGAAAAGGTTTTGAAAGAAGCTGAAGATGTTAAGGTAGGCTTCACCCGATCGTTCAAGCCTTTGGCCGAGGAATGTGAAAGTGACATAGAGATATTGTTTGACCCAACGTTAAAAATAGGTTCGAAAGGAGACGCTGAAGATTTTACCAGTTATTTTAAAAGCAGGTTCATTAAAATCTCGAAAATTCTTAGGGAGCGACTGGATGTAAGGGACGCGGTAACCATTGGTGAAGCGTTAAAATCTAACGGCGATTCCACGGTGAAATTTATCGCTATGATCTCGGAAAAAAGGGAAAGAGGGGGTAAAATATTCCTTCGAGTTGAGGATTTAGAGGATACAGCGGTGGTGATGGTTTCGAATTCAAGCTCCTATGAGCTTACCCAAGCTGTGCTGTTTGATCAAGTAGTATGCATTGAAGCTTACAAGACGAAAAGAGACCTATTTATTTCCAAAAACATCATTTTCCCGGATTTACCTGAAAGAAAGATTCAGGTGAGAAAGGACCCCCTCCATATTCTTTCTATTTCTGATGTTCATTTTGGAAGCAAGACCTTCAGAGATGACCTGTTTAAAAGGCTCATTTTCTGGTTAAATGGAAAAATAGGTAACTCTCATCAACTTGAAAGGGCTGGCTTCGTAAAATACCTCGTTATAAGCGGAGACTTAGTTGATGGTGTAGGCGTTTATCCGGATCAAGATAAGGAATTACTTTTACCTGACGTATACAAACAGTATCAACTTTTCTCACAGTACATAGAGCAAATCCCAGAATACATTGATGTTTTAATTATACCTGGTAACCATGATGCTACAAGACAGGCGTTACCTCAACCAGCGATCCCGAAAGAGTACGCTGAACCCGTTTACGAGGCGAGAAATGTGATTTCCATTGGAAACCCAGCCACTGTCAGGATAAATGGTAGGGTAATTTTACTTTTCCACGGCACAAGCCTGAACGACGTCATTTCAAATGCCCCAAAGCTTAATTTCAACGTTCCTGAAAAAGGTATGGAATGCTTATTAAAGGCCAGGCATCTGGCTCCCATCTATGGTGGAGGAACATCTATAGCCCCTGAGGAGGAAGATTACCTTGTGGTCGAGTGGCCACCTGATGTGTTTCAAGTAGGCCATATTCATGTGGAAGGAAACGAGTTTTATAGGGGAACTTTGATGTTGAGCTGCGCCACTTGGCAGGAGCAAACTGAATATCAGAGGAAGATGGGGTTGAACCCCACAGTCGGCGTGGGATCGCTAATCGAGCTTGGAAGCCTTAGGTTGAGCCTGTTAAATTTCGTTGAAAATCCCTAAAAAGGTTATTTTTTAGCGAACCCTAGGGCGGCTCCGACGATACCCATCGTGAAGCCTACGATTAACCCCCCTAAGACTACGAGGCTTATAATGGAGAAGATCAGCACAATCGCCGCGCCTACATGCTCCTTCCCTGGAAGATATATCACGGCTGAACCCACCATCATAACCAACCCAGCGATCAGTCCTAACACCCACACGTAATACCCAAGAGGGGCTAACCAAGGAAGGATTAAGAACAGTAAGGGGGACAGCGAGGACCAGAACATAAGCAGAATCAAAGCGGTTATCGTGATGATTGCCCCACCTATCAGGGAGACGGCGAAACCCGCGCTCGCCCTAGGCAGCATTTGGTTACCGCATTGTGGGCATAGGTTGGCCGCTGGGAAATCCCTATCGCATACCGGGCAGTATGGCATTTAAACACCTCTTTCCAGTTTTCTTATATAATATAACATATTTTTAAGCTATTTCATGATGAAACATCACCGGTTACAGTCACATTATATATTTAATAGTATCTAACGCTGCGTTAGATGCTTCGATATCAGCCTTGCCACCCTTATAGGCTCTGGAAAGCGACCAATTAATGTGAGCTCGCGAAGCAGTCTGACGGCGTTTAAACGTTCTATTCCCAGCGCCTCGTAGTATATTGGTTTATAGTTTTTACTCGTTTTTATTCTTCTGATTTTTCCGCATTTTTTTATTAGGGACCATCTTGTCCTCCAGTCATCGAAATGAAGTTTGAGAGCCCTTCGAATCGCTTTAGCTTTCGGCTTGTCGCCTGTGATGATGAGGATGGGTTTTTTAAAGAATTCGTATAAATCATGAATGTTAACGATGTTAAAACCAGCGAAAGAGACGCCGCTCAGCATAATGACTTCGAAATAAACCTTGGAAAGTAACCTTTTTATGGCGTCGGTGACGTCTAATCCATCGACTTGAATGTCCGTAACTTTAAGGTCGACTATTTTATAATCCTGCATTATTAACGCGAAAAGCGAAGCTTTTTCATCCGATTTATTGAACCTTCCATCATCTACCCCGACGATTCTAACCCCTTTTATGCTTGAGCTTCGCCTCATGCTTCAACAACGATCCTACAACATCATCGTCGGATAGAACCTCTGCTATGATCTTGGAGGGGACCCCTAATTTTATTTTTTTAGTTCGACCATACCTGCCAAAGCTGACCACCCTAGTGTTCAGCAATCCCAATATATCTAGCTCATTTAAAAGCCCACTAACCCTTCTCTGAGTTAAAGGTTCAACGAATATACTGGTGCAGAGTTCGGTGTAAAGTTCGTAAAGATCCCCAGTTATTGACCCTTCCGCACATAAGGAATCTAAATGGTAAACACCTATTAAGATGATTTTTTGATGCAGTGGGAGATATTTTAAAGCCTCAACGAATCGGTCATCCTCAATCTTTTGCAACGCTTCCTTCACATGTTTATCCAGAATGGTGTTTGAGCCTTCTCTTTCAGCCAACTCGCCAGCCACACGTAAAAGATCTAAGGCCCTTCTGGCATCCCCATGTTCCCTAGCCGCGTAGGCAGCGCATAATTTGAGGGATGAGTCCTGTAATGCACCTTCAATGAAAGCACTTTTAGCTCTCTCAGATAATATATCGTAGAGTTCATCTGCTGAATAAGGTTTAAAAATCACCTCTTCTTCGCTAAGACAGCTTAAAACACGAGCATCGAGATACTCCTTAAAGCGTAAATCATTCGAGATCCCGATCAGCCCTACCCAGTTTCCTCTTAAAAACTCGTTTATACGGGTGAGCTCATATAATAAAGAATCTTCATTTCTCTTCACTAGAAAATCAATTTCATCCAATGTAACGATCTCATTCAAGTTTAGAAGATTCAACTTCTCTTTATATCGATCTAACAACTCACTTACAGCCAATCCGGTAAAGGGAACATCAACTTCAAGAGACTTACATAAATCCGCTAAAATACGATAATTTGTTCCGGCCAACCGGCAGTTTATATAGCAAATTTTTAAAGGGGCGCCCAGAGCGTTCGCTTTTTCCTTCAAACGATTGAGAACATATTTAGCCACGGCTGTCTTACCTGTTCCGGTTTTCCCGTAAATAAATGCGTTTGAAACCTTTGAGCCGTTAAGTGAGGGGGCCAAAATATTAGCTAGCCGCTGTATATGCTCCGCTCTGTGAGGAAGTTTATCAGGAATGTAATCGTGTCTTAAAACATCTCTATTATTGAATATTTTGCCTCCTGATAAGAACCTATCAAAAATTTCGTCCACCCTGTTACCAGAAGACAAATGACTTATCCTCCGAACTTAAGGGCTATTTCGAGTGAAGAGGTTATAAATATTCTACTCTGAATGAAGAAATAAAAAGTTGAAAGTTAATCATATATTAACAGGAAAATAAAAATAAGCCCCAGACCCCTGCTCTTCCTTTGGAACCCCATTCTTTTCTTAGAGATAATAATAGTTTTAAGGTAACTACCCCATTGTTATTTCTTTTTATCGTTATTTAAAACATTTTTTTAAATTTTTTGTTTTTTTATATCAAATTCTTTTTCATAAAGACTTATTAAGGCCGAGCGTTTCCACAGGAAATTGGAGGGTGACGGATGGTGAACCAGGGCTTTCATTTTGTAAACATTTATTATTTTAAACATTGTATAAATTTCTAAAATTTTCTTTTTTCACAAATTGTTAATGGGGTGAAATACCCCTCCATTTCCATTGGAGGCTTATTTTTTCCAGTGAATATTGTTTTGCCATATGGGATTATTTTTAAATACTAGTAAAACTCATTTGTTCACTTGTAGAATTGTGAACATGTGAATGAAGTAAAGGAAGTTTCATATGCCGGCTAGGAGATTTAAAATCGAGTTCTTTGATGGAAACGGTATTAAACATACGATTTCGCTAGAAGGTGAGGTGCCTAAGGAGAAAATAGTTCAGGTGTTAGACTATGTAGAGTTAATGGGAGGGGTTCACAGCTCTAACGTTCTTAACCTACAGGATTCTGATAAGAAATTCCATCGAATAAGAAACCTTGTAATTTCCAATTTCTCAGGTAAAGTTTTTAAATCTAAGGATGTTCAGGCCTTTTATAGCGAGGTGTATGGGGAAAAAATTCCATTAAGTACGGTGTCCACTTATCTTTCTAGGCTGGTTGATAGAGGAATACTAAGCCGTGGGGGGTCTTCTGGTGAATGGCATTACGCGGTTTCATCAAGCATTAATGGAAGTCTGGGCTAATAATGGCTTATAATATTTTTATTTTTCAATGAATTTACTTCATAATTCTTATAATTAAGCCAAATTTAATATAAAAATTTTATCGAATAAGAAAAACGAACATCATTAATTTAGGCCAGTTATAGGTCTTTGAGGTGAACGATTTCGGTTACGTTTTCGCCTTTCTGTTTTAGTTGGACGTCAGCCGTGATGAATTATGCGTTCACTTTTTTGGAAAGGTGAAGGTAGGCTGAGTCGTATATGGTTAGTTTGGTTATGGTAGCTATATGTAAGATCTCTGCTAGGTCGATCCAATTGATTGTTTGAGCGTTGAGGCCCAAGTTTCCTAGCACTTTTAATGCTTCGATCCCATCGTTGAATGTTAAGGTGCCTGTTAACATCGACTTTGGTATGACTGTGGTTACCTCGTAGAAGAGGGGTGCGGCGCACATGCTTCAAGTTACCAAACTATGTTTTGATTATAATGGAAGAATTGGTGGGCCGGAGGAGAATTGAACTCCTGACCTTCCGCGTGTAAGGCGGACGTTCTAACCAAGCTGAACTACCGGCCCATAAAACCCCTTCTGTATTTAAAATATAAAATATATGATTTTTACTTCAATGGTTCACCGCTTAGTCGAAGACTTCTAAAGCTTCTCATGGCGCCTCCAATGAGCCCAGTTGAACTTACTTAACTTCCTTCTCTTTAAGACTTGAAACTACCTCGAAGATTTTTACCCCGGCCCTGCTCAAAGCCGGCACCCCAGCGATGTCCTCTATAACCAAGAGAAACCTTGCCAATAAGGCGAAGACAACGCTTACATCCGCCTTAACGCCTAGGAGATAAAAAACTCCAGCAATTCCCCCTTCTTGAAATCCGATTCCTGAAGGTGTTATTGGAACGAAGCTTAAAGCCGTGATCAACGGGTGAAGAAGAAAGAACCCCGTAAATGAGATTTGAGTGATGTTTAAAGATAACCCTATGAAATACCATTCTAAACCCTTCACAAACCAAGACAGTAGGGTCAATGAAGTTATAGGTATAATCGCATCTTTTACACGGTAAGCTTCCATCTGAAACTCTGTGATTTTCCTAGATACCGTGATGATTAACCTACCGATGAACGGAGCTTTCTTAAAAACGTTTAGTAAATCCACAGCCTTTTTCCACCACATCGCCAAGAATATTATTATCGCCCCGATAAGCATCAACCCAATTCCCACCGATGATATTATTAAAAGATCTAGGCTAAGATTAAACATGGTGACGAGATAGATCAAAGCGAGTATTCCGCCCATCATTTTAACTAGGAACTCGATGGATTGAATGCCAAGAATAGAAGACAATCCAACAGTCAGGGGGATTTTGTCTGAAGCCAACATTAAGGGGACTACGAAATAGCCGGATCGAGCCGGCGTGAAATCGCTGGCCAGCATCCCACCATATTGAATGGATAAAATTTTTTTCAAACCTAAGTTTTGGCCTAGAGCCCTTAAAACCATTTTTAACCTGACGGCAAAAAGTAAATTCATGAAAAAATACGCAATCAAAGCGTAAATTAAGAACATAACATTTAATCTTAACAACACATGCCCGATCTCATGGGCTCCAACGTACCAGATTATAGCCGCGATCAGCAAAAAACCTAAAAAAATTTGAAGCCATAACGCGAATTTAGACCTTTCCCGCATCTTAACCCCCTATATTAAATGATTAGTTGAATAATAAAGGTAATTGAGCCCAACTAAACCTTAATTGAGGTCTCTAACACTAAGTGGACGCGTTCTCACCTCCCCTTCTATGAGGTGAGGATTCCAAGGCCCTCAATTAATTGAAGAAGTTAACTTGGTAAATCCATAAATATTGGAATTAAAATTTGATTGATGGGGACTGGAAGAGTGGAGCCGCGAAGAGGAGATCGTGTTCTTCAAAGCTAACCTCATGCTCCAAAAGCTTCTAAAGCATTGGAAATGCGGCTAACGAGGGAATCAGATTGGCTTGGAGAGAGTATTTAAACTCCATCTGCAAACTTCCCGAGAGGGTCTTTATATTCGATACGACGCTAAGAGATGGCGAGCAAACGCCCGGTGTAGCTTTGTTACCTGAAGAAAAACTTGAGATCGCGAAGCAGTTGGATATCCTTGGCGTGGACTCTATTGAGGTGGGCTTTCCCGCAGCGTCGAGAGGCGAAGCTGAGGCCACAAAGCTAATTGCGAAAGAGGGTCTGAAAGCTGAGGTTGTTGGTCTTGCGCGGGCGGTTCAAAGTGACATAGATGTCGCGATAAGCAGTGGTGTTAACTGTGTTCACACTTTCATCGCTACCTCGGATATTCATATGAAAAAGAAGCTAGAGATGAGTAGGGAGGAGGTTCTGGAAAAAGCCGTTTGGAGCGTGGAGTACGTTAAGTCTCATGGGGTAAGATGTGAATTTTCAGCCGAGGATGCTACGAGAAGCTCTCTGCCTTTTCTTAAAAAAATATACGCGGCTGTCGTCGAGGCTGGTGTCGATAAAATAGATATACCTGATACTGTGGGGGTTTCTATTCCTCGCTCCATGGCAAGGTTGGTGGGTGAGATCAGAGAGGTCGTCAACGTTCCCATAGCGGTTCACTGCCATGATGACCTAGGTTTAGCAGTTGCGAACACGTTAGCCAGCATTGAAGCTGGGGCCCAAGAAGCTCACGTCACCGTGAATGGTTTAGGCGAAAGAGCTGGAAACGCGAGTTTAGAGGAGGTTGCGTTAAGCCTATACGCCTTCTACGGTGTGAAAACGAACATAAACCTCAAGGAAATCTACCGTACCTCAAGGCTGGTTTCTAAGCTTACCGGTATAAGGGTTCCCCCGAACAAAGCGGTTGTGGGAGACAACGCGTTTGCCCATGAAAGCGGGATACATACAGATGGCGTTTTGGCGTCGCCGGAAACCTATGAACCTCTTCCACCGGAGTTGGTGGGTCATCAAAGGAGGATTCTAGCGGGTAAACATGCGGGGAGACATGGGATCGAAGCGATGTTAAAGCAAATGGGTTTTTCGTTGAGTAAGGATCAGCTGGACGAGGTTGTTGCTAGGGTGAAGGAGCTTGGGGATAAGGGGAGGAGAGTCGCGGAGGAAGAGCTGGTGAACATAGTAGAGGTTGTTACGGGGAGTGTAACCCCGGCGAAGAGGCGTATTGAGCTGCAGGATTTAATCGTGGTGACTGGGAATAAAACCACGCCCACGGCCACTGTTAGGTTGCTGATAGATGGTAAAGAGTATAAGAGCTCGGATTACGGCGTCGGCCCCATAGACGCTGTGTTAAAGGCCATACAAAATATAGTGGGGGATGTGGCTAAATTCAGGTTGGTGGATTTCAAGTTGGATGCGATTACGGGGGGAAGCGACGCCTTGGCTAACGTTACGGTAAAGCTTATGGATCATCGAGGTAGGGTTATCGCGTCGCGGGGCGTAAGGGAAGATATAGTGATGGCGGGGGTGGACGCGGTCATAAACGCTGCGAACCGTTTGTTGAACCTTAACTCTACGATGGGGGGAAGTTGAACTCGAGATCGGAAAGCATCTTTACGTTCACCGTGTCGTAGGTAAATTTATTTTACTTTGAGCCTTTTAACCTAAAATTTTTTAGAAAAACTTAAATATCACTTTAAATCATTACGCAACAGCAATCTTTATTAAGGAATCATTATTGCTAATACTAAAAATCCAAAAGGGAATTCAACAACAAAGAGGAAAAAACAATGCCGAAAAAAGTCGTATGCCCTGAATGCTACGCTGAATTCGAGTCTCCAGATGACGTAATGTTAAGGGAGATTCTCACATGCCCAGAATGTGGATTAGAAGTCGAAGTTACCAAAATTGAGGAAAACAGCGTTGAATGCAGAAAAATATCGATAGAAAAAGAAGACTGGGGCGAATAGAGTGCCGCTCAGAATAGGTATGATATACGACCACATCAGACCCGACGAAAGGATGATCATAGAAGCCGCGAAAAAAAGAGGCATCCCCATCGCACTCTACGACGCCGACAAAATGTTCTTCAACATCACCGACCCAGAACGCTTAGAAACCGAGCCAATCATGCTTCAAAGGAGCATAAGCTACTTCAGAGGACTCCATATAACCGCCCTACTAGAGAGCAAGGGAGTTAAAGTCGTAAACAGCTATAAAGCGTCGTCCATTTGCGGAAACAAAGCTTTAACCTCCATAGCCTTAGCCAAAGCCTCAGTACCCACACCTACCACATACTTAGCGTTCACCGAGTCAGCCGCCTTAGAAGCCCTAGAAAAAATAGGTTTTCCAGCTATACTTAAACCAGTAATTGGAAGTTGGGGCCGCCTCATCGCCCCTTTGAAAGACGTGGACTCCGCTAAGGCGATCTTCGAAACGAGGGAATACATGTTCCCCCTGTACCAAGTATACTATCTGCAGGAAATGGTGGACCGTCCCTCAAGGGATATAAGGTGCTTCGTAATAGAGGACCAAGCTATCGCGGCCATCTACAGGTATCCCGCCCCAGGAGACTGGAAGACAAACATCGCCAGAGGTGGAAGAGCTGAACCGTGCAAAATAACCCCTGAAATAGAGGAGCTCAGCGTTAAAGCCGCTAAAGCAGTAGGCGGAGGAGTCCTAGGCGTCGACATGATGGAAAGCCCAAGGGGGCTACTGGTTCATGAGGTAAACAACACAACGGAGTTCAAAACCACAGCTGAGGCGACAGGCGTCGACATACCCGATAAAATCATAGATTACCTAATCGCAATGTCGAGGAGATAGAGTGTGAAGGTTTCGGTGATCGGGGGGTCAGGATACGTAGGCGGCGAGCTGCTTCGTCTTTTGCTGCTTCACCCCAAAGTGGAGCTTTCGAGCGTAAGCTCCAGAACGCACGCCGGAAAATACTTGTTTAAGGTTCACCCAAATCTCAGAGGACTTACGCTTCAACAGTTTACTCCCATGGATTCCTCCACGATAAGGGACAGTGACCTTGTCTTCACAGCTGTTCCACACGGCTCATCCATGAAGATAACCCCCACATTACTGGAGGCCGGTGTCAGGGTAATTGACATGAGCGCGGACTATCGATTGAAAAAACCGGAGGAGTATGAAAAATGGTATGGGTGGAGTCATAAAACCCCACAGCTTTTATCCGAATCCGTATACGGGTTGCCGGAGCTACACCGTGAGGAAATTAGGAGGGCTAGGCTGGTTGCTTGTCCTGGTTGCATGGCCACAGTCGCCATCCTGGCCCTAGCACCCCTTGTAAAGAACTCCCTGATAGAAACCGGTAGAATAGTGGTTGATGTTAAGATAGGGTCTTCCGGAGCCGGGGCGCAACCCACGCCTGCCTCTCACCACTCGGAAAGAACCGCCGTGGTTAGACCATATAAGGTGGTAGGACACCGCCACATCCCTGAAATAGAGCAAGAGTTAAATCGAATATCTGACTCAGGGGTAACGGTTTCCTTTACTCCCCACGCCGTAGACATGGTGAGAGGAATCCTCGCTACGATTCACACTTTTCCAGTCAAACCGTTAACTGTCCAAGATGTTTGGAAAGTTTATCGGGAACATTATAAGGGTGAACCCTTCATACGCTTCGTTAAGGATCGGGAAGGAATATACCAGTTGCCCAACCCGAAAATCCTGGTTGGATCCAACTACTGTGACATAGGCTTTGAAGTTGACGAGCACTCTAATAGGCTTGTATTGTTCTCAGCAATAGATAACTTGATGAAAGGCGCCGCGGGTCAGGGGATTCAATGTATGAATATCATGTACAACCTTGAGGAAAAGACGGGTTTAATGGAGCCTGGGTTACATCCAGTGTGATTTAAATGATCCTCGTAGTAAAGCTAGGCGGCTCCATTCTAGAGGAGTGCATGCCTGAAACTTTTCTCAACGACCTTAAGGAAGCTATGAAAACCCGGCAGACAGTCTTGATCCATGGAGGCAGGAAAATAGTTAACGAGGTATCCTCAAAGATGGGTAAAGAACCTAAATTCGTAGTATCCCCCGGTGGCTTCAGAAGCCGCTACACCGATGAGGAAACGATGGAGATATTCACCATGGTCATGGCGGGCAAGGTGAATAAAAGCCTGGTCGCCACCCTCTTAAAGGAGGGGGTTCCCGCCGTAGGTTTATGCGGCGTAGACGCAGGCTTGGTAAGAGCTGTAAGAAAAAAGGAGCTGGTCGTCGTGGACGAGAAAGGAAGGAGGAGAATCATAGACGGAGGGTACACAGGAAAGGTGGAGAAGGTGGATCCAGGATTGATTAAAACGCTTCTAGATCAAGGGTACATTCCGGTGATCGCGCCCATCGCCGTTGGAAGCGAGTATGAAAAGTTAAACGTTGACGGAGACCGAATGGCCGCCTATATTGCAGGGGCCTTAAAGGCGGAGCAGCTTATTCTTTTAACAGACGTTGAAGGCTTAATGATCGGTGATAAGGTCGCTAAGGCCCTGACTTTACGTGAAGTAAAAGGCTTACTCCATAAGATTGGACATGGAATGATCACCAAAATCTACGCGGCGACAGAAGCCTTGGAAATGGGGGTTAAAGAGGTGATCATCGCCTCCGGGTTGAAAGCCAATCCAATCACATCCGCCATGGAGCACACCGCTGGCACGCTGATCACTCATGGATAAGCTAGAAGTTATGGAGGCTGAAAACCGGTTCACAGCCGCCGTCTACGCGAAGAGGCCGATAGTCATCTCTCAAGGTCGAGGAGCCTCGCTTTGGGACATAGACGGTAAGGAGTACATTGACTGTACGGGAAGCTACGGGCAATGCATAGTTGGCTACGGTCATCCCAAGATAGTGGAAGCCATCAAAGAACAAGCTGAGAAGCTATCCTCATGCCACGGATACGCGTACAACGAGGCGAGGGCCAAGCTGGCTGAAAAACTAGTGGAGATCTCTCCTAAAGGCCTTGACAGGGTTTTTTTCTCCAACAGCGGCGCGGAAGCGGTGGAATGCGCCTTGAAATTGTCGAGAAAATACACCGGAAAGAAGGAAACCATCGCCACGGTAGGCGCATATCACGGAAAGACGATGGGAGCCTTATCCGCTACGTGGAACAGAAAGTATCGAGAGCCTTTCCAGCCTCTGCTGCCAGGGTTCATTCACGTACCTTACGGCGATGTGGGAAAAGTGGAGAAAGCGATTACTGAAGACACGGGCTCCGTGATCGTTGAACCCATACAAGGGGAGAGTGGGGTTAGGATCCCACCGGAAAACTACCTTAAAGAGCTGAGGGAACTTTGTGACCGAAAGAAAGTGTTGCTAATCTTTGACGAAATACAAACAGGTTTTGGGAGAACGGGAAAAATATTCGCTTGCGAGCATTGGAAGGTTACACCGGACATTTTATGCCTAGCGAAGGGACTGGCTGGGGGTCTTCCTATAGGGGTGACAATGGCTAGAGACGAGATTATGGCCAGTTTAAGCGTGGGAGAACATACGAGCACCTACGGGGGGAACCCGATCACTGCGGCCGCCGCCTTAGCTACGATTGACGTTCTGCTGGAAGAACATCTACCAGACAGGGCCTCCGAGCTTGGAGAATACTTCCTCTCCGAGCTTAAAGACATGGAAAGAACTTTTAGAGTCGCGAGGGAGGCTAGGGGGCTGGGTTTAATGTTGGCCTTGGAGTTCAGGTTTGACGTACACGACATCATAATGAAGGCCATGGAGAAAGGCGTGTTGATCCTCGACGCTGGAAGAACGGTTTTAAGGTTTCTTCCTCCACTGGTCATTACCAGGGAGCAGTTAAATAGGGTGGCCACTGTGTTAAGGGAAATTTTGGAAGGTAAAGACCTTGAAGTCAATTTCCCTTGACCTGTTGGAGAACCTTCTGAAGATTTATAGTCCAACAGGCCGAGAATCCAGTTTATCCCTTTACCTTGAAAAAGAATTAGAGTCAAGGGGTTTTCACGTTGAGCGAGACGAGTTAGGTAATGTTACGGCTGAAGCTGGAAGTGGGAGGCCTCACATACTGCTTTGCGGTCACATGGACACCGTCCCAGGTAGAATAAAGGTGAGGTGCCGAGATGGAAAGATGTATGGAAGAGGCGCCGTAGATGCTAAGGGTCCCCTCGCGGCGATGATCACAGCCGCCACCCAGGCGATGCAAGACCGTTTATGCAAGGTTACGTTAGCGGCGGTGGTGGATGAGGAAGGCGAAGGGAAAGGGGTGAAATCTCTAGTTGAAAGGAAAAACCTCAATCCCGACTACGTTGTTTTCGGCGAGCCCAGCGGCGTGGACGGCGTCATCATAGGTTATAAAGGTAGCCTAACTTTGAAACTGATTTGCAAAACAAGGACAGGCCACTCCGCCGCTCCTTGGCTTTACAAGAACGCGGTGGAAGAAGCATACCGGGCTTGGGAATTGATAAGAGGTATGAGGTTTGAAGGCGAGGTTGAAGGCTCTCGTTTCTACTCAGTTACCAAATGTTTAACCAAGATAAAGGGAGGCGGCGATTACAGCGTGGTTCCGGGTAAATGCGAATTAAAGGTTGATTTACGCCTCCCTCCCAAAATGAGCCCAGAGGAGATATTCGTTAGAATCAAGGAGAAAATCATGGAGGGGCAGAAGCTTGAAAATGTTAAATTTCACATCTCCGTCGAAGGATGTGTAAAAGCCTACGAGTCTTCTAAGAACAATCCCCTTATCAACGCCTTCTCAATAGCCATCAGGAAGGTTCTCACTCGTCGCCCTGTGTTGCTTAAAAAGACAGGAACATCGGACATGAATTTAATGGCTGAAGCCTACAAGGCTCCAATGATAGCCTATGGACCTGGAAACTCGAAACTTGACCACAGCCCTGAAGAGCACGTTGAAATCCAAGAATATGAGAGGAGCGTAGAAGTATACCGGGAAGCTTTAAGGCTTTTAAAGGCTTTACATGAAAGAGTCCATCTCCAACCTTAACCGTTAACCGTCATCGCTTCAACTTCTTTGATGAGGTTCATCCAAGCAGGCTGGTTATAGACGCATCCAACATCCGGAGCTGAAAAGTCATTAAAGTATCCTAGGGACCTCGCTCTACACCCCCCGCACACGTATTTGAATTTACAGGATTTACACGCCCCCTTTAACAACTCCCTATTCTGGAAATCCTTAAACACCTTCGACTCATTCCATATTTCAAGGAACCCTTTCTCGCGTAAATTCCCCACCACAAGTTGAGGGATGAAAACGCATGGAGTAACGTCTCCATTGGGCTGTATGGCGCAATACAATCTACCTGATCCACATCCTCCGATGAATTCGGCTAACACTTGAAGTCCCCATTTACGGCTTTTCCCCATGTAGAAGTGGGTGGGCGCCACAACTTCTCCACCAGACGCCTGCAACGCCACCCTAGCATACTGGGGCGCCGTGGATAAAACCTCAACCTTCGAAGACATCGCCTTCTCATACAAGGTTTTTAAAAGCTTCTCCCTCTCCTGGGGGGATAGATCTAGCTCGACAAGATTCTTCCCTCTACCGGTTGGAATAAAATTAAAATGCGTGAAACGTTGGGCCCCCAGCTTCTCTGTTAAAGCGATGAGGTCCTCCACTTCGTCGATGTTCAAACGCGTTATCGTGGTGGCTACAACCGTGTAGATTCCGGAGTCAACGAGGTTTTTGATCCCCTCAACTGTTCTTTTCCAAGCTCCTTTCACTCCACGGAACTCGTCATGAACCTCTGGTCTAGCGGAGTCAAGGCTGACCTCCATGTATCCTACGTTAACGTCTTTCAGGCGCTTCACCATCTCCTTAGAGAGTAAGGTTCCATTAGTGGCGACAGCCAAGTATAGTCCTTGCTCTGAAGCCTCTTTAGCTACCTTAAAGAAATCCGGGCTGACAAGCGGCTCCCCTCCGGAGAAAGCTATGGCCACAACTCCCGCATCTGAAAGCTGTCTCACCACGTCTAGTTTTTCCTTTAAAGTTAACTCGTCAGGCGCCTTAACACCCGCCGACTGGTAACAATGTTTACACATTAGGTTACAGGCGTTTGTAAAGTTCCAGACCACCAGAAAGGGGGCGGCGAGGAGTTGAGGTTTACCGATTCCATACTCGCTTATCCCCCTCAAAACACTGTTTACACCCCTTCTCACCACAGGATCCTGCAAGTATTTTTTGAAAGATTCAGGATTAGCTCCAAAGGCCTTGCATCCGGCTACCAGAATCCCCTTCACCATAGCGGAGTATAGCTTATTTCCTAACCCCTTAACAGGCGTTCCAGACGAAAACGCCTCTAGAGATGACTCCAACCTCGTTTTTCCCTCTGAATCCTTAGCGAATCCCAGTTTGAGTACAGCCCTGGACAGCGGATTACCCATCGTGTACCTCAACAGTTGAAGGGCATCTAGAAGCATTAAACCTCCACTCGATTGAAGAGTTTATATTAGCGATGTACCTTGTTCACGTCTCCGAGGAATTTAAAATTTACCATAAAATCTCTACTTGGATGTTAAACAAGAAAAACTCGCTTTTTCCAAAAACTTTGAGCGCTTAATGGCATATTATCGCGTTGTTTAACGTGTTGTAGGAGGTGCCTGCCTCAACCCCTTTCACCACCCCTTTAGATGCTGGCAATATAAGGGCTTGAAGCTGGCGGCGTTTACACATCTCAAATTTAAGGCATAGGAGTTGAAGGAGCCTGCCTTGTCGGTGTCGAATGCAACCATACAAAACTAGTAGGGGTGCAATAATAGCTGGCTTAGGGGTGTTTCTCTTAGTTTTTCATGTAGATCTCCGTCGATGGTTATTAGGTTCATGCTTAGATTTTCAGCTAGGGCGATGTATGATGCATCATATATCGTCAGGGTGTATCTGAGGGAGGTCTCCAAGGATCTTTCCCTCACCTCTTTATAACTATGGGTGAGGCAGAGGTTGTCCATGAACTTCCAGGCTCCTTTAAGCGCCTCGTCCATTTCGCCGCCACTAACCTCCTTTAGGAGAAGTTTCTTCCATAGAGCGTTGGCGACCTCGTAGAACGTTAGATCTAGGATATGGAATCTACGATACTTTCCGATCGTGGATCTAACCCATCCGCTATGTATCTCGGGTGTGTAGAGCGCCACTATCGTGGAGGCGTCGAGGATGGCTTCAATGGACATTCTCTCTGTCCTCGCGTATAAGCTTGGCGGCTGGGCTGGTCTCTTCCCCTATGGAGTTCCTGATCTCATCCGCCTCGTTTAGTATCCTGTTCCTCAGCTCCTCCTCTATAAGCTCCTCGAGGTACCCCCTGACCTTATTGTACCAGTCTATATTCAGCTCCTGGAGGAGCTCCTTGATCCTTCTAGGTACCCTTATGCTGACCGTAGAGCTCATAAACATCACTTGCAAACAATATATGTATATGAAATATATAAACGTCGTGAAGATCGAGAATCACCAAACCTTTAAGAGGCATGGGAGGTCGGCAAAAGCCTTATCTTGTCAGTATCTCCCCTTTAGGGGGTAAGCTTTAAAAGCCGTTTGAGAAAGTAAGTCAAGGCTTAACCTTAAGCCTTGAAGGGGTAGCCTCAAGGCTGAGGATAAGATGAAATTATCTTTCGTGAAAGATGGTTGTAGGGAGGTGGATGCTTTGGTTTCGGCTTGTGTTTTGATAAGGGCGGAGAGCGGTAGGTTCGATGAAGTGGTGGAGGAGATGAAGCAGTTTAAGGGCGTGAAAAACGTGTTCGCGACTTTGGGAAGATACGATGCAGTAGTCAACTTAGAAGCAAGCTCCTTTGAAGAGTTAAGTGAAACCGCGTTAAGGATGGGTAGGATGGCGGGTGTGGTTTTCACTGAAACGTTAATAGAGGTTTCCGTTGGGAGGTGAACCCATGACAAAGGCTTGCGTGTTGATAAAAACGGTTCCTACAAGGATAGAGAAGACGCTTGAAAGCGTTAGAAAATTCAAGGAGACTTTAAAGGCCTACATGGTTTTCGGTAGATGGGATGTTGTAGCCTTCTTGGAAGTGGAAGACTACCATGAACTTAAGAACATAACCAGTAAGATAAACATGATGGACGGTGTAAGAAGCACGGAAACGCTAGTTGAAGCGTAAAGCTAATTTACTAAATCCACGTTAAAAAAATGGTTTGAGGGATTTGCTTGGGCTTGATAAATTGGGCTAGGCGAACTAGTCCTTGGCTCCTTCACTTGAATACGGGAGGATGTAACGGGTGTGACATAGAGGTGGTGGCGGCGTTAACGCCTCGATACGATGTAGAAAGGTTTGGATGCCTGTTAAAGGGCAGTCCCCGCCACGCCGACATATTGGTGGTAACCGGCGCGATCACTAGGCAGATTGAAAACCGGCTTAAAAGGATCTATGAGCAAATGCCTGAGCCTAAGTTCGCGGTGGCTGTGGGGAACTGCTGCGTCAGCGGCGGCGTGTTCAGGGGAGCGTACAATGTGAGGCATGGTTTGGATACAGTGATTCCTGTTGACGCATATGTTTATGGGTGTCCTCCCAAACCTGAGGCGATTATAAAGGCGATTGCCGCGTTGCAAGAAAAGATAAGAAGCTTGGAAAAGCCCGTGGAGCAGGAGGTAAAGGTGGGAGGGTAAGGTGTCCAGCTTTAAGATTCCAATCGGCCCCCAGCATCCCGCGTTGAAGGAAGCGGAAAACTTCACCTTCACGTTGGACGGGGAGTTAGTGGTTGGGGCTGAGGCTAGAATAGGCTACATGCACAGGGGCATAGAGAAGCTTATGGAAACGAAAAACTATATACAAAACATTCCCCTTGTGGAGAGAATATGCGGAATATGCAACGTCGCCCACACCTTATGTTACTGTCAGAACGTGGAATACCTGTACGGTAAGGAGATTCCGCGCAGAGCAGAGTACATTAGGGTGATAATCGAGGAGCTGAACAGGATTCACAGCCACCTCCTCTGGATGGGCATAGCCGCCCATGAAATAGGCTTCGACACCCTGTTCATGTACATTTGGAGAGACCGAGAGGTTGTCATGGACCTCATAGAGCTGTTAACGGGCAACAGGGTTTCCACCGCGTCGAACACGATTGGAGGGGTTAGAAGGGACATCGACGGAGAAAAGGAAAGCCGTCTCAGAAAGGGAATGGGGCTTCTGAAGAAGAGAACTAAATATTACAAGGAGGTTTCAGCGAAAGAGCCCTCGCTTCTCGCGAGGCTTGAAGGTGTAGGCATCTTAACGCCTAAGGAGTGCGTTGAGCTCTGCGCTGTGGGGCCCACAGCCAGGGCCTCAGGTGTAAAGGTTGACGTTAGAGCTGATGACCCATACGCAGCCCACGACGAGGTTCCCTTTAACGTAATCACATACGACACCTGCGATCTGCTGGGCAGATTTCTCGTCAGAGCCGATGAGACAGTAGAGTCCATAAACATGGTTGAATACTGCTTGGACCACATGCCTAAAGGGCCCATCAGGATCCGGTTACCCAACACGCCTCCAATCGGTGAATCGGTCAGCAGGGTTGAGGCTCCTAGAGGGGAGGACATCCACTACGTGAAATCGAATGGAACCGATAAGCCGGAGAGGTATAAGGTTCGCGCTCCAACCCTCGGTAACCTAGCCGCCCTAGTGACGATGCTGGCAACCCGCGGTAGCTACGAGGTTTACGTAGCCGATCTGCCCATCATATTGGCCGGTATAGATCCATGTATGTGCTGCATGGATAGATCGGCGAAGTTCATTGAGTTGAGGAAAGGGAGGGAATGGGTTTGGACTTGGAACCAGCTCAAACAATACGCAAAAAAACAGGTTGAGATCCAGGGGAGGAGGAGTTAAATGTCGCTTACACCTGAGCTGTTTAAGAACTTCGTGAAGAAAAGGGCTACCATTCTGTACCCCTTTAAGGAAAGAGAGCTGGTGCATGTGCCGGAGGGCTTGAGGGGGGAAGTTGCCTTCCACAGGGATAGGTGCATTGGATGCGGTTTATGCTTTCGGGTTTGTCCTTCGGAAACGATTGAGATGATTGAGGATGAAAGGGGGAAGAGGCCTAAATTCTACCTTGACAGGTGCACGCACTGTCAGCAATGCGAGGAGGTTTGTCCTACTAAAGCGGTTGAGCTCACCAAAAACTTTGAAACAGTGGGATTCGATAGGCGAGAGGCGATCATCGAATAACCCTGAGGCTTTTAAGCCTCCACTGTTAACTTTAAGTACGGGGCTTCCCTCCGTCTCTTCCTCTCCGACATCTTAACTAGTATTTCCAGCTTTCCAACGTCTTTAATCTCCCTCGCCTCTACAACGCCTTTCTTCACCGCGTCCTTGAACAGGGTTTCCCCTTTCTCCGACCTCACCAGCACAGTGCACCATCCCTCCGGCGAAGCCATGGAGCCGACTGATATGTCCGCTAGCTCCGCTGTAAAGTCTTGGCATTTACCGCAACCCTCCATTCTACCATCGTCCAAGTCTTTGATGGGCGCCTCGAAGATGGTTTTCCCGTCTTGGAAAGCCTTGAAAACATTGCTTTTTATGTCAAACTTTGTCACCTCTGCGGGGTTAACCTTTGATTCGCTTAACTTCTCCATTAAGCTCCGGTGATGGTAGCTGTCCATGCAGAACAGTCCTATGGTGAGAGTAACCCGCTCCCCAAGTTTTCTATTCCCTTTATTAGATGTGATCAGCCTTCTTAACCCTTGAATTTGACATGGCAACCCCACGTACATTACCTTATAATCCGGGTAACCTACGGCCGCCTCGCCCACGCCGCTGACAGATCCACCCGGCGAGTATTTTGATCCAGCCCCTTTCAGGGCTCCAGCTCTATCCGAGGCGATTAAAGGCTGAGGTTTCCACCCCCCCTCTGGTCCACCACCGGTTAAGACGGCTAAATCCACGAATCCAGACTCTAAGGCGTGGATCGTTAAGGCCGTAGCAACGCCTCCATCTTGGCAAACCTTCAACACCGCTTCATCTTTCGCCTTCGCCATATACGATTTCCTCACGACGCCGAGCCGCTCATCAACGGTCCTTGCTCTACCGAAAACCTTCCTTTCAGCTTCGTATACGGAAAACTCGACTCGAGGGCAACTGTAGTAACATAGCTCGCATAAGACGCATATGCCCTTTATTACAGGTTTTTCTTCGTCGCTGTGGAATAAAACGTTCACCGGGCATGAGGCTATGCAGGTTCCACAATACATGCATAGACCTTTGTTAATCACCTCGGCGACGAGGGATCCAAAAACTTTAACTCGAGCCGCCATCGTTAATCACAAGCCAATATCTTTGTTAAATAACATAGATAAATGTAATCTAAGCCATCTTTCCCTCTCTCTGGGGGATATTCAATCAATGTGAAATGGGGTGGGATGGGGAATGGACAGCGTAATGGAGGTTACGTCGTCATTTTCTTCCATATTTCATCGCTCTCCGGCATGGGGAGGGGCTCCTCTGAACCGTTCATCCTCACAATCGTCTTAGAACTCGCATCTTCCAGAAATTCCCCTATTATGGAGGATTCTACTCCGATTTCCTTCAATTTTCGGGTTAAAGCTTCAGCAGCCCACCTTTCAACCGCGATGAGCAGGGATCCTGAGCTGATCAGCTTTAAAGGGTCAAGGCCCAGGTAACCGCATATCTTAGCTGTCTCCTCTCTGACCATAATTTTTTTCTCGTAGACTTTAAATCCACATTTGGCGGCTTCAGCCATTTCGTTTAAACCTCCCGCTATTCCCCCCTCGGTGGGATCGTGCATCGACAATACGCCGTTGACGTTGGACGCTAACATGGCCTCTGGGACAACGCTGATTAAATCAAGGTAGCGTTCCGCTCTTTTAGCCAGCTCCACTCCAAAACGGTTTACTATCCTATCCTTTAGGTCTAACGCGAGAATCCCCGTTCCTTCAACGCCCGCGCCCTTGGTTAACACGATTTTTGCTCCAGGCTTAGTCATGGCGGTTATGAAATATCGTTTCCCTTTAATCGAACCAGCGCAGCATCCAACGATGATTGGATGTTTAATTCCCGGAGTTACTTCGCTATGTCCTCCGATGATTGAAATGTTAAGCTTTTTAGCCGCCTCATCCATGTCTTCACAAATCTCCTCAAGTATTTCATACCCGTTTTTCGGAAGCAAGACGCAGGCTAGGTACCAGAGGGGTTCAGCTCCCCTAGTGGCGACATCGTTGGCCGCTACATTCACAGCCAACCATCCAACTCTTTTCAACGCGCCGCTTATGGGGTCACAGGACAAAACTATCATAGCATCGTTAACTTGAACTATCGCCGCGTCCTCTCCTATAGATGGGCCTAAAACAACATCCTTTCGCCTGGCGCCTAAGCGTTTAAATACGATTGACTCAAGGATTCGAGGCGGAATCTTGCCGTAAAAACTCCCCATTAAAGGCACCGATCCACGTCAAACACTGGGTAGGATAAGAGAAGGTTGTGTGAAATAAATGTTACCGGCCCTATGGCTGGGGTTCAAAAGTTAAGGGTTAATTGTAGATTTGGCTGAAAGCTTTTGGACTTAACTCATTGTCTGCAAGTGGATGTGTGAATTCTCACGGATGGAGAGGACTTCAACTATATGTTATTTAAACATCATGCGTCTCTACTAAAATCATCCGTAGGGACACTATAAATGTTGAAGAAATGAAGATTTAAATAATTAACCGTCGAATATGTTTCAGGTCGTTGAAATATGCCATCGGTTAAAGTGGATTGGAACAAATGTAATGGCGACTCGGTATGTGTGAGTGTATGTCCGGTAAATGTTTTTGAGATGCAGGCGTTAAAAGAGTACTCTGGCAGCTCAAAGTCGGTTCCTGTGAGGGAAAGTGAATGCATTATGTGCATGGCATGCGTTACCCAATGTCCCACTGAGGCGATAACCGTATCAGAGTAATTCGCGGTTTTACCGTGGAGGTCTACAAAACTCTACTATGTAGCGAGTTTTAAGGCTAATTCAAACAATTCCCTATCTATTTCCTTTTCTGCAGTGCATGCGTATTCAAGGTCGACTGGAACGATAAGCCCGCAGTTAACGGCTGTCATAACCCTTGTTAATCCCTTCAGCATAAACTGCACGCTCGCGGCGCCCATCTTTGAAGCCAACAATCGGCTGAAGGCGGTTGGGGCTCCTCCCCTTTGAATATGTCCAAGCCTTGTAAGCCTAACCTCGAACCCCGCTTTTTCTCTTAAGGCTTCAGCTATTTCCATGCAGTTTCCAGCTCCCTCCGCCATGACGACTATGCCCGACTTCTTCCCCCTTCTATGGCTTTCAATCAACCTTTCACACACGCTTTGAACATCATACTTTATCTCGGGGATTAATATCACCTCAGCGCCGGCGGCAACCCCGACTTCTAAGGCTATGAAACCCCTGTCCCTACCCATGACCTCCACCACGAAAACCCTTTCATGCGAGGTAGCCGTATCCCTTATTTTATCGATGGCCTCTAACGCCGTGTTCACGGCGGTGTCAAAACCGATCGTCGTATCGGTTCCAGCTAAATCGTTGTCAATCGACGCTGGTATACCGACGATCGGTAACCCAGATTCGGCGTAAATTTTACAGGCCCCTCTGAAAGAACCATTTCCACCGATAACTACCAGCCCATCCACTTCTCTCCTGTTCAGAACCGCAACCGCTCTCCGTACTCCTTCATCGGTTTTCATAGCCTCAGATCTAGAGGTCTTCAAAAAAGTGCCTCCCAAATGGATGATTCCCCCAACGGATCTAGCGTCCAATGGAACAGCCATGTCTGAGAGTAACCCATCGTATCCACGTTCAAAACCTATAACCTCTAGATCCTCAGCTACAGCTGTCCTCACCACAGCTCTCACAGCCGCATTCATACCCGGCGCGTCTCCACCGCTGGTAACCACGGCGATCTTCCTCAAGCGTTCACGCACCTGAAAGACCTAGTTGACTTACGGTAAAGACGGCGGAAGAAAAGATAAACTTTAAATTTTTCCACGGCGTCTGAGGGCCCATCTCTAGGGGAGGATGTAAGGTGGCTGTGGAGCTTTCATCTTTCGAAAGGGTGGCCCTGTGGGGTGTGGTGGGTGTAGCGATAGGGGCCTTCATATACGCGGCTCTACTGGCGAAGCACGTTTTAGGAGAGAAATCTGGCTCAGGGAAGATGCTGGAGGTTTGGAAAGGAATAAGGGATGGGGCCAACGCGTACCTGAAAACTCAGTTCCGGTCCATAGTGATCGTTATAGGCGGTCTAGGCGTGGTTCTATACCTTTCAGCGGCGCTCGCGGATGCCCCCCTCTCCATATCTCTGGGCAGAGCGGGGGCATTCTTGATGGGCGCGTTTTTCTCGGCGATGGTTGGATATTTAGGAATGAACATGGCTGTTCAAGGCAATGTAAGAGTCGCGGAGGCTTCTAAGAGAAGTTTCAGAGACGCGTTAAGGATCTCCTACCGGTCAGGTACGATTACAGGCATGTTAACGGATGGTTTAGGCCTACTAGGTGGAACCCTCATATTCATGCATTATCTTCAAAACGCTCCTGAGGTACTGCTTGGATTCGGGTTCGGCGGAACCCTATTAGCCCTGTTCATGAGGGTTGGTGGAGGAATTTACACTAAGGCAGCCGATGTAGGAGCCGACCTAGTCGGCAAGGTGGAAAAAGACATTCCTGAAGACGATCCTAGAAACGCGGCTGTGATAGCTGACCTAGTAGGCGACAACGTAGGGGACTGCGCTGGAATGGCCGCGGACATATTCGAGTCCTATGAGGTAACCATGGTTTCAGCGTTGATTCTAGGTTTAGCCATAAAGCCGTTTGACTATAAATGGATCGTATTCCCACTACTGGCTAGAGGAATCGGAGTTATAAGCACCATCATCGGAACATACGCAGTATCCCTATGGCCGGAAAGGCTGACCAAGGGAAACGCCTTCAAGGCGATGGATCTTTCCTACGATTTATCAGGTGTAATCTCCGGAGCCAGCTTCTTAGTACTAGCTCTATACTATGTGCATGATATAAGGGTGTTCTTCGCGACGACAGCGGGGCTTATCTTAGCGATAACCTTTAACAAACTCGCCGACTACTTTACAAGCTCATCAAAAAGGCCTGTGGATCAGGTCGCCAGATCAGCTCGAACAGGGCCCGCTACGGTTTTGCTCTACGGTTTAGCTTTAGGATTCGAAAGCACCGTTTGGACGATCTTCGTCATAGCCATCGCGATCATAGCCTCAGCGTTGTTCTTTACAGGTGCAGGAGTGGTTTTCGTGATGTATGGGGTTGCGTTATCCGGCATAGGTATGCTGACCCTTACAGGTAACAACGTTTCAATGGACACCTACGGACCCATCGTGGACAACGCGGGAGGCATCGGCGAGATGGCTGGCCTCGACGAAAAGGCTAGAAAGGTGATGGCTGACTTGGACGCCGCAGGCAACACGACTAAGGCGGTTACAAAAGCTATAGCGATAGCGTCAGCTGTGATAGCAGCCGTATCCCTCTTCGGATCCTACGCTGAAACCACGGGACTGGAGAAGATTGGTTTAAACGTCGCGGAGCCGGTTGTCTTCGTGGGCTTGCTTATCGGCGGCGCATTACCGTTCCTGTTCAGCTCGTTCACCGTCAGGGCCGTGGGGAGAGGGGCCTCACAAATAATCGAAGAAGTACGATCTCAATTCAGGATCCCAGGCATAATGGAGGGTAAAATCAAGCCAAACTACGCCAAGGTGGTAAATCTATGCACGGCTGCGGCTCAAAGGGAGCTAGTGAGCCTAGCCTTACTTGCGATCCTAACCCCCCTAGCGGTTGGCTTCCTCTTGAAGGAGGCTGCCCTCGGTGGATTCCTAGCGGGAATAATTTTAACAGGGCAACTCCTAGCCGTTTTCATGGCCAACGCAGGCGCGGCGTGGGATAACGCTAAAAAGAAAATTGAAGACGGCTACTACGGTGGAAAAGGATCTGAACCTCATAAAGCCTCCATCATAGGAGACACAGTAGGCGACCCATTAAAAGACACGTCGGGACCAGCGTTAAACCCGATGATTAAGGTTATAAACCTTGTTTCGCTGCTGTTCGCCCCGGTAATCATAAAGTTTAAGCATGAAACAGCGTTGACAGCTGTACTCTCAGCGGTTTTAATCATCATCATAGGCATAGCAGTATGGTATAGTAAAAGGGAAGCCAAAATCCTAGCCGAAGCGTAAAGCTTAAACCCCCTAGCTTTCCTACATTCAATCCTACTTTTCTTTACAGGAAAGCCTAGTCTTACCTGTAATTCCGCCTCTTATAACTATAGATTTTAAGCCTAAATTGGCTGAGTTTTGAAGCGTATCTGTTAAGGGTGAACCAAGGCCAGTTTTAGTTGCATAACCCCGCGCTGGACCATGATTTTCTGGGCTAATTCACGGGTTTCCTTCACTTGCCCCCTGACGGCTATAATCTCTAGGCAAACATCCTCCGTTAAGTGAACGTGCAAGGTGGAGGTAATCAAGTGTTGGAACTCATGTTGAATATCGGTCAGCTTCCCCTCCAGTCCCACTGTCCCATGGTTATATAACACCACCAGGGCACCTGCCACCAGGCCTACGCCTTCACTTAATTTTAACTCTCCAAGATAGTTACGCATCGCAGCCTGAATCGCCTTAGAGCGATCATAGCCCAATCGTCGTATGGCTTGATCAAAATCCTCAAGTAGATTAGGGTTCGTTGAAACGCTGAACCTAACTACTCCTTTACCCTTCATAAGCCACGAACCTAACACTTATACCTCATCTTTTAATATGTCGAGTTTACGAAATTACGTATACCATCAAAAAGCTTCCATAGTTTACATTTATAAACGTAATTGGCAAGTTAAAGGGTTACACGGTTACCCATTTTAGCGGAAAACGTTAACCCATCCCTGTGAAGATTCCTGTCAGGAAAATGCTTTTCCCTAAAACGTTGAAGGAGCCCGTTCTAATCACGTTTATGCGCATCATGATTAAATAATAAAAATAGGTGAAAAACTGAATAGGGGATTAAGAGATTGGTTAAGGTATGCCAGGTCTGCAGAGCGGTTAACGATGACTTTACACATTACTGTAGGGTATGTAACGCCTATTTAAAAGGGCCCATCGTTAACGAGATGGAAACCCCGTATCCCCCTCTGATCCCTAGACCTATCCCCGCGATATCATACTGCGCCTATCACCCCACCATTCCCGCCTTAGCCTCATGCTACATTTGCAGGCGTCCAATATGCGTGAACTGTATGAAGGCTCATGGCGGGGTGGTTATTTGCCTTGAATGCGCTGCGAGAGCGCCATACGTCATCCCTGTAACAGGCGTATTGCCTCCCCTTTACCTTCAACCATTAAGGTTCAGATAACACAATTACGTTCCTGAACATACTCTTTCACGTAGTTTGGTAAACTGCTTTTTGGCTTAACTCCACTTTCTATACATAATTATGTGAAACCTATCGTTGAAATGATTCTCGGGCTGCGCATCAATTTAAACATTCTTGCATCTCAGAAACAATTAAGCCACAAAGCATGGTAAAATAAAATTTACTGGTAAACTGAAGCCTTATACTCCTAGGGGCTACGCCGCCTTCACGGTCGCATTTAAACATTTAAAAAAGGGTGGAAGGTGATAAACGGTGTTTCCTTTCGACCTCTCCTTACAGATACGTTCCACAGTGAGGGCAAAGCCATCTCTGAGCGTATGGTATCCAGGTTAACGCATGTCCACATCGCTGGCAGAATTGGTCTCTAGGATATTGGGCGGGGGGCATTGGAATCACAGGTATGACTGGAAATCCTGGGGGGGCGGGAAAGTAAGGGCAAGCGTAATAATGCCTACAGTATATGCAGTATGGGTAGGGGCCTATAGGACAGCTGAAAACGACAGGTTGAACGTACATTTCAACACCCTACTTTTTATATACGTCGCGGCTTCAAGTTAAAAGTTACGCTAATCTTTAAACTTGTTTAACTCTAGGCCTCGAAACCTCCATTAAGTATGAGATGCGTCGACTATAGCGTTTTTACCATTCATGCACGCGATGTTTTGAGGGAACTCGCCTACATCAAGGTTAACCTCGTATAGTTTTATTTCTGGGTTGACTTTAATAGGGAGAAAGGCTAACATTCATTGAGGGAGTAAGCCCAATGATAATAAAGTTAAAGGTTCAACAGGTCGCAAGCCTTTCAAGCGGGATGGTTCGACTATTGCTGGTTAGACATGGGTTAAAAGCTAGAATCCAGCCTATACCCCACAGTGAGGAGCAGAAGATCGTTCAGGACGTGGTTACAAGGGTTCAACAGGCGTTTGAGGAAGCTTTCCCTGGGGGCATAATAGTCGGTGGTCCAACCTCGGTGGGTAGAAGATGGGACGCCGTCATCGACATGCAGATCACGGAGGAGGAATACAACCAGCTGGGTAAACCTGGAATAGGGGAGATTATAAGTCTGGAGATAAATAAGGTTGAGGAAGAAGAAGGTAAACCTGTGGGCTGAGAACGATTCGTCCATTCTATATGGAATTTTAGGCTTTAGCATGATTCTCAACCATATGATTGATGTAACGTTAATTGTACATCCGCCTTACCTCATAGCCTTACATGAATGAGTTAATAGCTTCGATTTACTTTATTAAACAGTCCACATTTTTAGGCGTAAATATGTTGATTTTAACGGAGCTAAGCCTAATGATGTAGATTGACGTTTAACTTTCTGCGACGTAAGACGATTCATTTAATACGGCGCTTCAATGCAAAAGCTCATATATTTCAGTTTTGAATAATATAGATTTGATGGAAATATGTCATCCGCTTCGAAAGAGTTATTGGACCTGTTGAACCGTGGGATAGCAAGGGAGCTTCAAGTTTCAATTCAATACATGTGGCAGCATGTTCTATGGAAAGGTGTAAAAGCGTTCGCCGTGAAGGATGAGTTAAGAAGCATAGCAATCACCGAGATGAAGCATGCGGAAGCCATTGCTGAGAGGCTGGCCTATCTGGGAGGCACCCCTACGACTAAACCAGATCCAATCTTTATCGGTGAAAACTTGAAGGAAATGATAGAACGAGACATAAAGGACGAAGAATCCGCCATTCAACTTTACAAGAAGACGGTTGAAACAGCGGAGAAAGAAGGCGACGTAACGACTGCTGAGCTCTTCAAAAAAATCCTAGGGGATGAAGAAGGCCATCACGACACCTTCACAAGCTTGCTTGAAGAAATATAGTTTAGAAACCGGCATCCACTTAAAACTTCCCTTTTTTATTTTCAACCTCTCTACAGGGAGCGGCCATCTAAGCCTTAGGTATATCCCTTTACGCCTTAGGTTTAGATGTTCAATGAAAAATCATGTAGCCTCTGAACGTTAACGTTTTTCAAACAATATTGATATCTTGAATATAGTCTCGCACATGGAAGGCGGGTTTAAACTCCACCATTTGCGCTGGGAAACGAGTCTTTAGTTGTTTACTCATGGATTATTAAACGCTCCTCTGAGGAGTAAGGCACCACATCGGTAGAGTTGAATGTTAAGCACCGTTCAACGTCAGGTTCATATCCAATTTCTATGATTCTACGAACCGACCATGAGCTTTTTATTTCATTTATCACTTTGCTTTGGGGTAAGGTGGCTATGAGTTGGGCCGCTTTCACCGTGTCGAAGGCGGGCTTGTAGCCCCTCCGAGTCAGGTACGTTGATATTAAGCCCGCCGTGTACAGGTCTTCCATGGCGAATCCCCCCTTCATCCAGGGAATTAAGATTCGTATGTCGCTTTGTAGGTTGGTTGAGAACCGGTGGGCAGCTTCAGCGCATGCATTAGCGTTGATTAACGCTCCGATCAATGTAACCTTTGAACGTTTCATTCCAAGCTTTATAAGCTTGGTGCCGTGAGATGTCGTAATGACCATGCTCTTCCCTCTGATGTCCGCGTTTTCCATTTCCATAGGGGAATTGTTGAAATCAAATCCTCGAATTTTAACTCCTTCTCTTTCACCCACTAGAAAAGAGTTTGGAGTAGCCTTAGCCAGCTTTTTAGCCTCAGCTATCGTTTCAGCTGGGATTACGGTTTTAACCTTTCCTAGGAAGGCGTAAATGATCGTGGTGCTGCATCTGATGGCATCGACCGCGATCGTAACATGTTCTTCATCTATGTAGCTTGGCTTCAAGTCCGCGACGATGATTATGGAGACTTCTTTCATGAACCTTAGTGTAAGCCTGTGAAATATATTCCCATAGGTTTAGGATAGTCAGTTGGATTTTCATCAACTTTTCATCTGAAGAGGATCCACGGACCAAACTTAGCGTAGTGGGAGGCTGGATGGCCTGGTCCGAAATTCTCCTTAATAAGTTGGTAAGCGAGGCGGCGTGTTTCCATTTCATCGTAGTAGCCTAAGCTGTGTAGATATTCATGTAGCATCACGTAGAAGATGAAGGAATTTAGCTCTGTTTTCGACGGCGCCCACTTCCCAGCAGCCTTCAAAAGCCGCCTGTTCAAAACTATTAGGTTTGTGCCGACTTTATGGAGAGCTCCTAACCCTAAGGGCATTTCACTTTGAATCACGTTTAACCCTTTACGTTCAACTCCTAGGCTTCTACGTACAACATCCTTCACCAGTCTGAAAATATCCAGGTAATCTTTACAGCTTTCCAGCGCTTTAACATATTTATAGGTATCTTGGGTTTCCTCATCGCCGGTAGGAATTTGCTCTAACATCGATAGGGTGGATACGGGCATCGTCTTCCCTCCCTTAGCTTATATAGGATCGGGTGGTGCCTTCGAAGTCTGGGATGAGCTCAGGGCCCTTTAACTGCTTCGGCTCAGCTTCACGCCTCACTTTTTCAAGGTAAGGGATGGGGCCTCTCATCGCCATGTCCGCGGCGGGGTGATCTTCGCCAAGCAGCTCAACCGTGACTCTGTACACCAACCGCCTAACTTCCCCTTCGTCCGTTAATCCTAGAGTATGAAGATATTCATGCATGAGGATGATGAACAGGTATGAGTTTACTTCTTTTCTACTGCTGGAATGTTGATGAACGATTTCAAGTAGTCGTCTGTTTAATATGATGGAGTTGGATCCAACCACATGGTACGCCCCGATATGTAAGGGTAGGTCGTCCAGGATTAACATGAGGCCCACCCTCCAACGGTTTAGAACCTTCTTAACTCCTTTTTTGACAAGGTTAAATACCTCAGGGTAGCCTTTGCAATCCTCTAACAACTTGTCGAAGGCTTTGTCATCCGTCCTTTTAATTGGTTCACCTTGGCTTTGAGCTAGGGTCTCCGGTGAGGTTTTTCCCATTTCTAGGCTGGTTAAATGGGTTCGCGTAGATTGATTTAGGTTAAACAAGCTTTCTAATCGGATCATCATGTTGTTAGTATGGCTCGTGGGATTTAAACTTTGTTACTTAAAGGTAACTACATTTAAAGGAGAGTAAGTTCCAAGCCTAGGTTAAAAACACTCACTCAAAAGGATGAAAGGCCCTCCCCCAATGCCCTTTGAGCGGAAACCGACCTGTCTCACCGCTCTCACATCCGTCACTGCTTCACATTTTTAACTTTCAACATGGAATTAAACTTCGTTCCAAAGAAGGTTGCGAGAAATATGATTAGGAGCAAGATTATCGTGTCCTGCTTCGAAGGAAACTCAGCAATGTTTATCCAATTACAGTATACAAGCCCCAACAAGGCTTTTGAGGTGGTGGACAAATTTCGCCTCCAATCCAGTTGATCTTTAGATGAATAGCCTTCGATGAACCCTCCTCCAAGTTGCATATCCACCCCCATCCCATTAAACCCCCCCAACCACTTGTACATGTTATCAGCGCCATCCCTGAACTTGCGGTCCCCTAACACAACCCAAGCTTCAACTAGGGCTCTAGCCCCCCACCCCACGGATCCCACCTCCATAGGATATTTCTGGACACCGTTTCTCTTCCTACTGAAGAAAGGTCCTCCAAACTCATCCACCATCTTAGTGAAGTAGTGGTCATACCAGGTTCGAAGGCTCCGCCTAGCTTCCTCCATGCTTGGTTCAGGCTCATCCGTTAAGGATATGATGATCCTCAGGTACGCTGTAATAGCGTAAACCGCTAAGACGTTTCCCTCAAATGGTTGGTCACCATTCCCGGAGTAGAATCCTCCATAACCCCATGATCCTTCAACCATATCCTGCCGGCTTAGAATCCACTTCATAGTTTTCTGAGCCGTAAGGGCGAGCTCCCCAGCCTTCACCTCATCACCCCAAAGCTTCTCAAACATGGCAGAGTAGAGTAAAGCTACAAGAACCGCGGAGTTCTCGCTTAATCTGACCCGCTCTACACCGTCCAAGTACCTTAGCTTCCAACCTCCATTCTCACCCATGCTCTCCATGTTTTGGTTCAAGCACAGCTCAACGGCTTTTATGGCTCTGTAAAGATTTTCATCGCTTTCACCTAGATAACGAAGCTGAAAAGAGCTGAAGGCCAAGCTTTCCATTATGTACGCGTCTTGAAAAGTTAAACTATCAGATTCACTCCACTCACCCGTCCGCGGATTCCAATTCGCTCTAAAGAAGCCCTGGTCTGTCTGAGAATCAAGCGTCAACCTCATTAAACGGAGTATATTATCTTTATACTTGGTAGATGTGTAGACCCTGCTGTAAATGGATAAGGCGCTGAGGGCGAAGCCATTATCTACCAGCGAAACCTCTTCATCGCCAGGGTTCACGTAGTATCCCCGTTGAGATGTAGAATTAACCCATCGACTTTCAAGCCACCCTAATGCTAGCTCTATTCTCTGGTATATTGAGGGAGACGGTTGGTTCAAGTTGAGGTTTAAGAAGCCTAATTGCATGATCAGCAAGCCAGGTAATAGGGGTCCTATGAAACGTTGTTTTAAAATCCTCCATTTCATGACTAAAACCTTAGGTGTCGCATTTAAAAGCCCTATCTCCGACGTGTTTATAAGAGAACGTGCGTGGCATTACTCGACCATCATCCTCGGGGTAGCAATGGGTGGAGGAATATCCAGAGGAACGTAAACCTATCCATATCGAAGGCAAATTAGTAGTCTCCTCCTTCGTCATGATAGTCGCCCTAATCGCCGTTTTAGCCTCTTTAAATATATACATTAAATGGACTGTGCTTCAAAGCTTATATTCCTTGAAGTTCAATGTAAACTGGTTCTCCACAGTCTTCTATGGAGGATACACATTCATCGTAGCGGCCTTGATGCCCCTGCTTCTATTGAACCCCAAGCCGGGTAAAAGCGATCTCTACTCGGCTTACGACGCCTTCCACCTGGTTTTCTACCGGTTGAGAGGCGGTGAGGAAAAACCATTCAAGCCGAACGTGAAGGCGTGGGCTCTTTGGCAAGCCTTAAAATACGTGCTAGGATACTTGGCCGTCGCCTCCATTAACGGTTTTCCCTTTTACAGCAACTTAACCCTCCGCGTGAAAATGTTGCAGTCAGGTATCGGAGACTGGAGGCTTATCCCAAGAATATTGGCGTTGCCCGTCGATCCGCCTAGCAACCTTGAACTCATACATCTTATCCCCACCATGGAAGCCCAGTATAGGGCTTTAATCTCCATCTTTGGCCCTATTCTCATAATCCTCGCCGTCAGGTTTACCCTTAAATTCATCAGAGACCTCCTGCTCCTGCAGAGAAACGCTTATTTAAGGGATTTATTCGCGATCTCATCGATCATCGCCTTACATGTGGTTCTAGACGCCCCCTACTGGAGCATGGACATCACCACCCCGTACAGTTATCTTATCGCGGTCACGGCGCTGATAGGCTTCCTCACCGGGTTAGGGTACTTTCAAATCAACGCGAACAGGTCTCCAATAGCTTTACCGAGGAGGAGGAAGACGATATTCACAGCGTTCGCCGTCATCCTTATCCTGATAATGCTAGGTAATGGAGTGGTGGTGGCGGGTTTCCGCGTGAACTGGAACAACAATTGGACCCAGTATGAGTGGCGGCCTCTTATCGAGAAACAGATAGCCTTAACCAGGTGGGCGGCTGGACTTCAATCCATCCAGTATAAATCGCTGACCGAGCTTAGGCAGGGCAACGAGTCGAAAACCCTCAGCTACGTTAGACAGTGGGATCAACAGGCCGCGAACACTAAGATGAAGAACCAGATAGGAGTTAACTGGATGAGGCTCAGCGACTCCGACATCGTGTTCATCAACGGGAGGGAATACTGGGTTTCCCCAACTACCGTCAACTATCCGGCGACGGATTGGATAAGCCGCAAGCTAATCTACACACACGCGGCCAAAATCATAATCATCGACAGTCACACCGGTGAATTCATACCCGTGGAGGAGGCCTTTGGAGTGGAAAGGGAGCCTAACATATATTACGGGGAGCAAATGTACGAGAACGTTTACGTAAACGTTAAGGGGTTCAACGAGATAGGAAACGTATCCTATGTCGGGGAACCCGACTACGTTCTCAAGGGTTGGAGGCGAACCCTATGGTTTCTATTTGAGGGCCAGTTAGGCTTCGCCTTCGCGCCTCCCCAAGACTCTATAAACATGCTGTATCGGAGAGACGTCTACGAGAGGGTTAAAGGCGTATTAATATACGGGTTAAACGTTGACGAAGACGTCTTCATCGTCACAGATGGGGCCAGAGTTTACTATTGCGCCCAAGTATATGTTGCGTATCCCATTAGGTCAGGTTTCTCGGCGAGTCAGTACTTAAGATTCTTCGGCGTAATAACCGTGGATGTTGAAAACGGTGAGATGAAGGGTTATTATATCGGCGAGCCCGACGGATTTCTCATAGACTTCTACCGCCGCTACTATCCTGGATGGGGAGACCCGCCCGCATGGCTGAAAAGCCAGTTGAGGTATCCGGAGGAGTTGCTGGGCGGCCACGGGAAACCAGGTCAACTCGACGTGGACTTCATCTTCCATGTGCAGGATCCCTTCATATGGAGGTCGGGCTCCGACTTCTTCGAAAGACCGGAGGCTACGATGGTTCACTACATACTCATGGACTTCGATAATGAAACCCGGTACGTTGGAATTCAACTCGTTGAGTATGAAGCCTCCCCAGGTAAAAATCTAGCGGGCATATACGTGGCTGAGGGTGGGGAATCCCTAGGGCGGATCACCCTGTTTAGGATCTCAACTCAAGGGGGGCAGCTCATAGGGCCTTCAGCGGCGTTGCAAGCGTTGGAAACCGATGATTACGTGAGGAAACAGCTTACCTTGTTAACCAATCCTAGGCTTGGGAACATCCTCCTGTACATCATTAGAGGCCGCCCCTTCTATTTTATCCCTGTTTACATAACAACCCAGGTAGCTGAATCCGTTATCACAAAGCTCGCCTTCATGGTTATGGTCGACGCGTCCACAGGCACCAACGTTTCAGCTGGAGGAGATTCGGCTCAAGCCTTCTACACCCTTACAGGCCGTAAACCCGTAGAGGAGTTGGGCGTAGAGAAGAGAGCGGGAAAGGTTGTTCAAACCTTAGAAGCCCTAGGATATGGGGTTACACATCCAGAGAAGATCAACGCTAACGTTGAAATTCATGTGGGAGAAGCACAGTATTTGAAGGAGCAGGATTGGCCCGACGTTGAAAAAGAGTTAACGGTGTTTCTGAAAGCTTACGCTGAAAATGAATCAGACATCTACTATTGGTCTCCAAGCGAGGGAAGTTTAGCGGTAGGCGTTTTAAAGTCTAGCCAGGGAATTGTGAAACTCTATTATATGACCATTGCGTTAGAGGAGAAAACAGTTAAAGTGGGAGAGTAGGAGGTTTAAAGATGCTCTTTGGGGAACTCTACTCCTACGGTGAATTCAAGTCTGTCTGCCATTAACATTTGATACACGTTCACTCTAACTTTGGGGTTGATGGATAGATGAATATACGCGCTCCTTTGGCTTTTACCGTAATCCTCCACGAGCCAGTCAATCATCCATAGACACGCCCTTTTAACGGCCTCCTCAAGGGGGCGGTAGCAGCTAAGTTGAACAATGCTTTCCTCCTTCTCTATTCTGACGAATGGAATTCTCTTCTTTTTTATCACGGTGCAGGCCAGTCTTAGCTCGGCGGCGCATTCATCAGCCACTCCGCAAAACTCTGTATCGGCCTGACAGCCATGTACATCGCCTAAGAATAAGAGGGCTCCTTTGTTGAAGACTGGAAGGTAAATCCTTGAGCCTTTACATACATCTCGGCAGTCAAGGTTCCCGCCCCAAGGTCCCTGGCTAATTAGGGATCCAAGGGTTTCCCATTCGGGGGCCACTCCGATCGTTCCTATGAAAGGCTTTAGCCTCCATTTTTCCCCTGTCTCAAGCAAAGCTTCACCATCGCTGGTGGTGCCGCTCGGGCCCGGCAAGTGTTTGATGATGTGGGTGTATGGGCCGCTGCACTCTCTATACTTTAACGAGTCAGCTAGGGGGCCGAAGCCTGGGAGAATAAAGTTGACTCCATGCTCAGCAGGAACTACGTCCAAGACGTCAACGGCTAAAACATCGCCCTTCTCAGCGCCCTCGACGAATATGGGACCGGCGAGGAAATTAGTCTTCATAGGGGTCGCGTCCAACAATTCGCCTAGAACCTTAGGAACAGGGAGGTCCTCCTTTGTTTTAATCCGGTTCCCTATAGCATCCCAAGTTTCAACGGTAAACTCCTCTCCCTCACTAACCTTCAGCACAGGTTTAACGGAGTTCGTGAACGCGTATTGAACAGCTTTCTCCCTTTTAACCCTCTTCAAGAGAAACTACACCCTCCTTTAAAGAACAATTTTACTTCATTAATGACGTTAAATACGGTAAAGGTATTAATCGTTTGCCCCATGAGTAACGCCTTCCAAAACTTGCCTATTTTTGGTTAAAACGTGAAGAGGACAAGATGATGGCAAGGGGGAACATTTTCGCGGGAATAAGGCTTGCAACCATTGTTAAGGCTTTGCTTCTTCAATTAAATCTATAAACCTGTTCGCTTTGACGTCGAATAAACCTAGGTCTGTCAGCCTAATTTCAGGTATAGAGGTCAAGGAGATGAACGATAGTTGCACGAAAGGAGATTTGATGGATACCCCAAGTTTTCGGGCTTCACGCTCCAACTCTTCAAGCCGTCTTAAAACCCGCTCATATTTCTCATCGCTCATCAACCCCGCTATTGGTAGAGGTAGGTCACAGGTTACCTCTCCATCTTGGACGATGACGATGCCGCCCTTTATTTCAAAAAGTCTTCTAAAAGCCAAGTAAACATCTTCAACGTCATGTCCAGCGACGATTATGTTATGGGCGTCATGGCCTACAGTAGAGGATATGGCGCCCTTTCTCAAACCCAAGCCTGCGATGAATCCCTTACCTACGCCTCCTCTTTTTCCATGTCTTTCAATCACAAAGACCTTAGCGGCATCCTCATCGCCGAGCACCTCGCCATCCCTCACCTTCATCCACCGTTTCTCCCTTAGAGTATAGGCCTGTCCTTCGGTGATTCGTATGACGTTGACAAGCACCCTTGACCCTGAAAAACCTTGAACCCTAACTTTCAACTCTTCCCTCTTGATTTTTCTCTTAAGCTTCACCGTGTTGTAAGCCCAGCTGGGAAACCGAAACTTCTTAAAGGGTACTCTAATGTCTCCTCTATGGTAGGCTATTTTACCGTTTAAGATGACTGAGTCCACCTCTACCTTCTGCAGGTTTTTCAGCACCACTATGTCGGCGAGCTTACCAGGCGTTACGCTTCCTAAATCCTGTTCGAGTCTGAAATGCCTCGCCGGATTTAAGGTGGCCATCTTAACGGCTTTAACGGGGTCGACGCCTTCTTCAATAGCCCTTCTTACCACATAGTCCATGTAACCTAGGGCTTCTAGGTCACCGGGGAGTATGTCATCGGTCGCCAAGCAACAGTTTTCCAGGCTTAAGTTGAGCTTGAGGATCGGCTTTAAAAGGTCTTTAAGGTTTTTAACCGTTGAGCCCTCCCTAATTTCAAGGGTTAACCCAGCTCTAAGCTTTCTAACTCCCTCAAGGGGCTGGAAAGCTTCGTGATCTGAGGAGATTCCAGTTGAAGCGTAAGCGTTAAGCTCACAGCCCTCTAAGCCGGGGCAATGCCCCTCAACAACCGCTCCGAGGCGACGCGCAACCTCGATTTTCCTTAAAGCCCCTCGATCCGCCCTTAATATTGAAGGAACATTCATGAATTCTCCTAATCCCACAACTCTAGGGAGCTTCAACCCTTCCTTAACGTCCTTAAGGGTTAAGGCGGCTCCTGAGGTTTCATGAATTGAAGAGGGAACGCAGCTGGGGATCTGAAAATAAAACCTGACGGGTAAGGTCTTCGCTTCTTCAACGAGAGCCTTCACCCCCCTTAACCCTAATACGTTAGCTATTTCATGAGGCTCCTCCATGACACAGGTTGTTCCATGTTTAAGGGCTATCTTCCCAAACTCCGTTAAGGTGAGGAAACTCATTTCCACATGGGTATGGGAATCGATGAAGCCCGGAGCCAAGTACATGCCGTCAACGTTCACCACCATCCTACCGTCAGGCAGCGATTCATCCACAGCGGCTATACGATTCCCCGCGATGGCGACATCAGCCCTATACGCCTCCTCTGTGTAAACGTTGATAAGATACCCACCCTTAACGGTGAGGTCCGCTGTACGCTTACCTAAAGCGGTTTTAATTAAATCCGCGTTCAAAACCATCCCACATATTAACGAACCCTTCCTTACAAAACACATCGATTAAAAATTGCGTTCAAATTTCGCGGGAAAAGTAGTAATACGCGATTCAGCTCGTTTAACTTGGACGTGGTGTCCTTCCACGTGGCTTCACATGTAGCCGTGGACAAGAACCTTGTTATGTCTGTAAATTTTTCACGGCGTGGCTTGTGATCTCCAACGAACATGCGTGATGTCTGGCGCAAAAGTCCTCACATTTTTCCGCCCACATCCTTTCCTCATAATTAAGGCCGCACACCTCGCAAACGTAAAGTGTTCTATCCAACCCCTTCACCTCTTTTACCATGTTTAAGCTCCCCCTGATTTTAATGGCGTCATGTAAATTTAAGATTTGGATTAGGGAATTAAAACTCGATCGTCTTAGCTATGATTGTCTTAGCGGTTTATCAAGTCTTCAGCTTTTGAGGCCGCTTTCACAGATGAGAACGCTGACCCGAACTCCATTAGAGGTTCAGTCGCAGAGAAATGGACCTAAAAAGGGATATGGGCGTTGTAAGGGGTAAGGGCGCGCTTATGGCTTTCAGAGAAAACTGCGACTTCATGTCGTAAGCTTAGTGGAGGAGGATAGAGTTTAAGGATAACGTGGGGAACGTGTAATCTGAGGATGTGGAAGGTCGCGCGAACTTAAAGAGGAAGCCTATGGACATGTGAGGATTAACGTTAAGGGGCCCCTCACTTGGCTAAACAGTAAAAGAGGCGGCTATGAGCTTGTAAATTATGGTATTAAGGCCATCGTTGAAAGAACGGTCGTCTCCAAGTTTGCCACTCCGTCTGCTGTAAGGTCGGTTTTACGGTCGGTCTCCCAGCCTCCAGCTTTGTGTTGCCACGCCACAAGGTGTCTTCGAACGCTTTCAAGCGCCTCTATGTTTTGGACCCGTTTGGCGAGTATTCCAAGAAGAGCAATCTTATAGACAGGGTAGAGGTTTCGTTCGGCATCAGCCTTATCCATCCGCAATACTCCTTTTGCAGGGTCGTATCTGGAATAGAGTTCATCCCACAGCTTCCTTGCTACTTGGTCACGGTTCTTTTCGAACCAGTACAATGCGATTAACGCTTTCTCATCATTGTAGCTTGAGTTAATTTTGTTCGCAAGGTAAAAGGGTTTGACATCGCCCTCCAACACGCACCATCGGTCATTAGATTTGTGTCCCCTTCTCCTGGGAAGATCGTTGTCAGGTTCTTCGGGGAGATGTTTCATCCGAATTCTTTGAACGAGATCGTTTCTCCCCATCTTCTTGAATAGAATGGAGAGAAGGTACTGACTTTGATTGTAGACTCTATGTTCGCTATGATTCGGCTCAGCTACCTCATAGTACTCCGATCGGGTATCGTCAACACGTAGCGTGTCGATAAACCTTAACGCCTTCTCAACCGACCGATCATAAATTGAAGGCATCATTACACATTCCTTCAAAAAAGTATATCAACTGTAATAAATCTTTTATTTAAATGCGGCGATAAATAATCACTGTGACAAATTTTAATCCATCTCCGCTTGGTAAAATATCTTTCCCTCCTTCAAATGGTAGGACGTGTACCGAAGAATCTGGACCTTGGAAAGCAACTACTGCCTAAAGTATAATCTAATATTTTCCAAAGGTTTTCTGAAACATGATGCCCGTTTTTTTCAGGTCTCCCTTCGCACCCACAGCGCTTGCATTTGTAGATCTTTACCCCCTCTCAAAACTTTATCACCGCTTCCGCACCTAAGGCAAAATGAATGGAAAATTATGGTGGACCGGGCGGGATTTGAACCCGCGGCCTCTCGGATGCGAGCCGAGCGTTTATACCGTTCTCTTTTAGCGTTCATACCAGGCTGCACTACCGGCCCACATCTTTCTCCAGCGTCCATCCATCGATCCAGTTGCCGGCGTTCAATGTATCTCTCCAACTCGTATAAATATTTGCCTAATATCGTTGATAGCAGTGTGTTTCGACGTCACCCCTTAAACTCCTAGGATAAGGTCGTCTTTAACATGAGTTGGGGAGAAATAATGTGTAAAAGTTTAGGCTGCGTTTAAAGCTTAGCTTGGGTTGTGCGGATTAAACCTTATAGCCTATCTCAATGCATGTTAGTGTTGTGGCTTGTTGACAAGTTTCGGTTCAGACTCAATCGACTACGCGGCTGAAAGACTTCGAATGGTGGAACGGTACGTTAGGATGGGTTATGTGAGGACTGGTTGGATGGAGAAGGCGCTGAAGAAGGTGCCTAGGGAGCTTTTTATGCCCCGTGAATTGAGGCGTTATGCTTATGAGGATGAGCCTTACCCCATTCCCGGCGATGGGAGACAGACGATTTCAGCCCCTTACACTTACGCGTTGTTCTATGAGCCTTTAGAGTTGAGGAGGGGGGATCGGTTCTTGGAGGTGGGGATGGGCTCTGGTTACGGAGCCGCCTTGGCCTACGAGGTGATTGGCGAGGAGGGACTGGTAGTAACCGTGGAGATCAACGAGGAAACCTACAGGTTCGGTAAGGGGAACCTTCTGAGAGCCGGCTACGGAAATGTGGTCACCGTTCTCGGCGACGGCTCTAAAGGATATCCTCCTCTAGCCCCCTATGATAAGATTTGCGTTACAGCGGCTTGCCCGAGGATTCCTAACCCCTTACGCTCGCAGCTTAAGGCTCCAGGCAGACTAGTGGCTCCAGTAGGCCCCTTGAACCGATGGCTAGGTCAAGACCTAACACTACTGATGAAGGATGAGAACGGTCGAATCCAGGTGAAGAAGCTCAGCAAAGTGGTTTACGTTCCCTTGCAGGGAGAGTTCGGCTGGTCGAAGCTGAATGACGACTAGTCGCGGTTAGGAAAACCCATTTAAACCTTAATACGTGTAGTTTTTACACGTGGCAAATATGCGGGTAGCGTTCGAAACTGGAACCCTAGTTACAGCCGGGTTTTCGGTGGAGGACTACGTGAAGGTAGCTTCGAATCTAGGCTTCAAATACGTGGAGTTCTGGGTTGACAGGGGCAACCTCTGGCCTTACACGACCGGCGAAGAGGAAAGGAGGCGGGTGAAGGAGCTTTTATCCAGCTATAGCCTAGAGGTCGTGTCCACTTGCCCCATACCGTTCTCCGCTGAGCGATGGGAAAAGTTCGAATTTGAATTTAACCTAGCGCATCCCGCCAAGGAGGAGAGGAAGAAAGCCGTGAAGTTCGTGAAGGACAGCGTAGACCTAACCAGGGAGCTGGGAGGCCGCGTGATGATCACCCTTCCAGGAAAGGTTGAACAACCTAGCTTCATGGAGTCTCAAACCTCCTATCGAAGATATTTCGAGCAAGCGGTGGAAAGCCTTAGGGAATGCGTTCAACACGCCGAGGATGCCGGAGTAACATTGGGCGTGGAAAACGCTGTGGTTGGGAACTTCATGGATCTACCGGATGAAATGCGGAGACTCTTAGAAGCCGTTGGCTCCGAGCATGTCAAAGCGTATCTGGATGTAGCTAACGCCAACGTCTACCATCCACCGTTGGAGTACATCCATGTCTTGAAGGACTGGCTGGCCGACTGCATGCATGTAACAGACAACGATGGAAGCTACGCGCATCACCTACCCCTCGGCATGGGAACCATCGACTTCAAAACAATCCTTAAAGAGTTGAAAGCCACCGGCTGGAATGGTTACCTTATCCCAGAGGTCTTCTACAACCAAGACCCAGTAGGCGGAGTAAAACAATCCAAAGATAAGCTCCAAGAGTTGATCGAAAAACTCTAAAGCCCATGTAATAGGAAGTACAGCGGCGAAGCGACTTTCCGAAGCCCCTCACATTAAACCAATCCACCCCTATTTTTAACCTATACCGAGCGAAACCGTTTTCCTCAGAGTTAAATGACAACACAGGGGTAAATGCACCAATTGGGGAGGTTGACCGTCTTCCACGATCCGCTAAATTACAAACCATGGATAGATCGAAAAAGAAGAAAAGAGCTAAATAAGCCCGTTAAAACGATAAATATGTGGGCCGGTAGCTCAGCTTGGTTAAGCGAAGTCGTATGGCGGAGCGCCGATGAGCGTTCGGCTGATAAACCCAGCTGAAACCGAAAGGTCATGGGTTCAAATCCCACCCGGCCCACCAAACCGTAATCGAGTCAAGAAAAAATCACATGCTATAGAAGAGTAAGCTTAACCATTTAACGATTCGCTAATTCTAATTCTAAAGAATTAAGGAAACACTTGTCGAATCATTCACAGAGTTAACCTCAACTTCAGAAAACTCCATGAATCGTTTTCGCAATGGTTTGCACCATACCATTTATTCTCTCACGCCCCTCATGACCCCCTTGACTGA
>Ga0123519_10000508_pt1 | contig 68544 bp, 78 predicted proteins | sample YelNatPaOPRAMG02_FD_87396 | JGI IMG/M metagenome (GOLD analysis project Ga0123519, IMG submission 87396) | Hot spring microbial communities from Yellowstone National Park - Yellowstone National Park OP-RAMG-02 (version 2) | ecosystem: Environmental > Aquatic > Thermal springs > Hot (42-90C) ...
TCAAGTCCTTGACTGACAAGGACTTGGGCCGATTTGTAGTGCCAACTTTTCACGCTTGAATGTCAGCTAAGTCGTTGATTGACAAGGACTTACAGAAAATCGGGGTGTCAAAGTTGGGCTTAATAGGAAGGGATTGCCACGGTAGAGCCAGCCAGACTTTTTTCCTCGGTCCCATCAGGAGTAGAAACGACTCCCTTAATAGGAAGGGATTGCCACGTATAGGGTGGAATTGGTGCGGTCCTCTGCCTGCCACTGCCAGTAGAAACGACTCCCTTAATAGGAAGGGATTGCCACCGCGCTTGAGGAGATCAACCACCTGGCCCGCGAGCTCAATGTAGAAACGACTCCCTTAATAGGAAGGGATTGCCACCATAGACGGGGGCAAGATCACTGACTTGCCCATTCCAGCGGATGTAGAAACGACTCCCTTAATAGGAAGGGATTGCCACATCATAAACAGCTTGGAGGAGATCATCTAGTAGCTTAGTAGAAACGACTCCCTTAATAGGAAGGGATTGCCACCATAGACGGGGGCAAGATCACTGACTTGCCCATTCCAGCGGATGTAGAAACGACTCCCTTAATAGGAAGGGATTGCCACGTTTTATCCTCCAGATAAGGTTTGCCCTTATACCCTGTAGAAACGACTCCCTTAATAGGAAGGGATTGCCACAATTCCACCTCCGCTCCCAAAGTTATTCTCCTATTTGCCCTGTAGAAACGACTCCCTTAATAGGAAGGGATTGCCACGGAGCACTTGCTCCCGGTTCTGGCAAAGCACCTGTGCCGTAGAAACGACTCCCTTAATAGGAAGGGATTGCCACAATAGGTTCCGGACTCCAACTATCCTACCTTCCTCATCCCGGACGTAGAAACGACTCCCTTAATAGGAAGGGATTGCCACATGGCACCTTTGCGGCGTCCCGGGCTGCTTCACCTGGGTTGTAGAAACGACTCCCTTAATAGGAAGGGATTGCATGGGGGGTTACGAGTTACGGGTTGAAAAATCCCCTTCTCGTAACCCGAAACCCGGCCTCTGAGTGAGGGGCCTGGGTGTTTTGCTTTATAATTTGGGCAAATATAAGGGGGTTATATGCAGACCTTAACAAAACCCATATTGCACATAGTATCTGTCGGAGTGAGCGTCCTCCGCAACCTCCAAAAAAGCCAAGAGTTCCAAAAAATTCCGGGATCAGAGGGAAGAGAGGTCAACGAGTGGCTGAAAAACAAGATGGCTGACAGGGCTTTTCTGGACATGGCATATCAGGCTCTTCGTTCTGCTCCATGGAAGATTAGCGCTGAGCTGAATTCAATGCGAATCTTCCTGGAACAGGATAGGGTAAAAGAAGTTTATCTGATCGCTACGGATACCGAGGCCGGCAAGTTCTGTTCTGACCTTATCCATAGGTTTTTGAAAGAGGAGCACAGGATAAAGATTATGCGGGGGAGCGGGTGTCTCCCGAATTACTATAGAATAGAAAAGATATGCGGAGACAAAGGACCGAAGATAGCCGCCGAGCAATTCTCCGAAGGGCTTCATAAGCTTTTCAACGCCGTTGTAAGGCTCATAAGGGATAACCGTGAGAGCAAAACCATATACATAAATGCTACTGGGGGATTCAAGCCAGAAATAGCGGTTTTGTCCCTAGCCGGAAACCTGTTCCTCGTTCCCGTGTATTACCTTCACGAGACCTTTAACGAGGTTGTATTTCTGCCGCCTTTCATCCCTCCAAAGCTTTTCCCGAGCGAGGTTGCGCTCCTAAAAAAGATATACGACAACAACAGGAGGATTGCAGGCGAGAAATTCAAGAAAATCTGGGCCTCGTCGGCATCGGTTCTTAGGAGGCTTGAAGGGTTCAAGGTTGTTGAGATCGGGGATGATGGAGAGGGGCCATACGAGGTGAGGCTAACCCCCCAAGGCAAGTTCTGGGTTGAGATAAGCCAGAAGATGGAGGAGACAGATGCCTGAGCAGAGGAAAAAAATTTTGATCATGACCGTGGGTGTTGGTGGGGAGATAAGGAGCGGGATCCTGAGAAGCATTGACGCCCAAAACCCTGACAGGGTGGTCCTTCTCTTTACCACAGGGAGCTGGGAAAAGCACGGGAATGCGTTGATAGGCGAGATCACCAAAAGGGGGATTGAGATTGAGCCCGACAAAGAGGCCACATCAACCGAGAGCGAGGTGGATGAGCTCCTGCCGAAGTATCTGGAGATCATCCAAAATGAGAAGAGGAACGGCACTGTGAGCGTTGATTTTACCTTTGGCACAAAGGCTATGACAGCCGCCCTTTACTTGGCTGGCCTGCTAGGGGGCCTGGAAAAGGCCAGCTATGTGGGAGGCAAAAGAAACGATCAGGGCACAGTTATATCGGGAAGGGAAAGGGTCATCATCTTTTCATACGAGACCCCACGGACAGCTGTATTCTGCAAGAGGCTTGTGGAGCTCTACAACTCCTATCACTACGGAAGCGCTCTGCAGATTGCGGAGCAGATAAACAAAGCGACGAGTAGTTCAGACAATCTTAAGAAGAGAAAAACGGAGACCCTATACCGCGTTTGCAAGCTCGCATATCTCTGGGACAAGTTTGAGTTTAAGGAGGCCTCGGAGACAACGCTTGAGCTGTTAGGGTATGCCGAGGAAGCAGCTGATCTAGTCGGCTCTGAAGCGGATCCTCTACGAATTCAAGAAAACATCAAAGCTGTGGCGGATTATTTGGCCGGACTTACAGAAGACGAAAAGAAAAAACAGATAAACCAGGGCCTTGTCTGGGAGCTCATTAAGAACGCCGAAAGGAAAGCGGCTAATTCCCTTTGGGATGATGCGGTAGGGAGGCTTTACAGGGCCATAGAATACATAGGCCAATTAAAGCTCTATGAGATAGGGCTTTTTGACGGGGATAGATTCTTGCCCCCTCCCCCTGAGGATGAGAGCAGGGTGCCGCCTGATCTTCTCATGGCTTTGAAAGAGGGACGGCCTCTCGGCTTAAGGGATGTCTACAGATACCTCGGCCTCCACGATCCGATTGCCAAGCACATTATTGAGAAAGATGACCTGAAGCAAGATGTTAAAAACATCATAGCGAGTAGGAACAAGTCCATCCTGGCCCACGGGTTCAGGGCGGTCGGCGAGGATGCTTACAGAGCCATGCACCAGCTGGCGCTGGATCTAGTGAATGCGGCAGGAATCGAAAGGCCGCCGTTTGACATCCTAATGCTGAGAGAGGATCTGATACTATGAAAAGGGTTATGGTCTCACTGATCGGGGAACAGACAGCGCCCAACCTGTTTCTTCACCTGCATTTTGAGCCGGATATCCACTATCTCCTCCACAGCAAGAAGACGGATAAACATAGCAAGGACCTCGCCACATCTATAGGGCTTTGGGCGGATGAAACTCGGAAGAGGATGCCTGAGATACCGAGGGTCTTAATTGAGAAAGAGAACGAATGGACATGTGTCCGTGATAAGGTGCGCGCAAAGTTAAAGGAAGTTGGCAAGGATTCGGAGGTTATTCTGAATGTAACCTCTGGAACCAAGCCAATGACTATCGGCGCATGGGAGGCCCGGAAATCATGTTCGTCGCCGGCAGATGTAGTCTACCTGGATGGAGGAACAATAAGACATCTGGACGAGAAATCCAGCACCGAAGCCCTGAAGCAAGAACCATCCATAAGGGTTTTCCTTATGGCATACGGATACGAGATTGAGACTACGGCTCCTTTGGATTCACCCGATTTGAATCTGCTGGCTCGTGCCGCTGAGACAGCAGTAGAGAGACCCGAACTCAGGAAAAACCTTATGAAAAGTGGAAGCCTGCCCAAAGCCCTTTTCCCCGAAGAATTGTGGCGAGAGCTAGTTAAAGCCGGTTTTCTGTCGGAAAATGGGGATGATTTAGTCTGTTGTAAAGAGGATATCTTCAATAAGAAGAGTCTTGAAGCCATAGAGAAGTTCTGGACAGGAGATTGGCTAAGCCTGTGCGCCTGGAAGATAATCAAGGACAAATGGCCCGATAGAGAGGTTCTAGTAGGCACAAAGCTTAAGGATGTGAGCGGAAAACAGGGTTATAACGAAGTGGATGTGCTCTTATTCAAGGACTGGAAGCTCTGGTGTGTGGAGTGCAAGACATCTAAACCACGGAATAAAGAGGAGGCGGGAAAGAAGAGTAAACCAAAAGGCGATTCCTACTATAAGATAAAGGAGATCACCAGAAGAATCGGCGGCATTTTCGCGAAGCCCGTATTGGTAACAACTAAAAAGATGGAAAGAGCGGCTTCCGATGAGTCAATGGGGTGTGTTGTTCTGCCAGAAAATTGCACATATCCAGAATTTAGGGAGAACCTTTTGAGGATTCTGGAAGGATAAGGTTCAACTTTCACACCCGGCCCCCTAAATCAGGGTTTCAGTGTCAAAGTTGGGTTTTTGATCAGCGCGGCGGGCGCGGGCTAGAAATCGCTCCCGAACGAGAGGTGGAAAACCCAATCGGGCAGGCCGTCGTCCTCCTTGGAGAGGATCTTGACCCAGTTCGTTCTTCTGGCGAAATCCGTCTTGAGGGTGAAGTATCCCATGTAGAGCCTGAGGCCGAATCCGAGGCCAGCGTAGAGCCCTGTGCCCTCAGAGGGGTCGTTAAGCCTGTAGAACCAGCCGTTCTTGGCAAAGGGGATGAAGGGTTCCCAGTCAAACCAGGCTGAGCCCATGTCGTAGAAGATCACCCCCCTGAGCCCAGCGAGCTCCACGGGAAGAAAGCCCAGCTTGAGATGGTCAATCACAGGTATCCTGAGCTCGGAATTAAAAAGGGCAAGGTTCTGACCCGTGAACCAGTAGTCGGGGTAGCCCCTTATCGTTGTTGCGCCGCCAGCGTAAAGGGGCAGGGGGGTCTTCCCGAAGCTCCTGCCGCCCTTAAGCCTCCAGGCCCAAACGGACCTCGGGGTGATGTTCCAGTATTTTCTCAGGTCAATTATTCCCGTTTTTGTGTCCAGGCCGGAGCCGGGCAGGCTCGTCCACAGCCCCGCAAAAGCCCTTTGCCCGGAAAGCGGCCCGGCTGAGTATGAGTAGAGGACATCGTCGTGGACCAGGCCTATGTAGCCAGTGAACTGGTTGTAGTATCGGGTTCTGAGCGGCTGATAAGCATCGGCCATGAAGAAATACCGATACCAGGTCAGGTAAGAATAACCCAGGCCCGCCTCTATCCTCCTGAACCTGTTGAACGGGTAATAAGCCAAGAACTGCGTGCCGAGGTCCTTTTCAAACACAACTGTGTCCCCGTTCTCGCCCGGCCACCAGTACAGGTTCCATAACTGGTAGAGGTCAAGCCCGTAATCCAGCCTCATGGGTAGCCAGAGGAATCCGAGGTAGAAGTTGGCGTCCGTGATGTCCTGGGAGTAGACATCTGTCATGAATTCTATCCTGAAGTTTCCCAGGACATCCGAGAAGCCCATCATCACGGTTCCCGAGGCGCCGAAGGCTGAGGAGTAGCTCATTCCGCCCGTTACCCAATCCATGCTTATTTTTGTGGTGTATTGGGTTTTGGGTGCCTTCGCGTATAGCGCTGTGTCCACAACGCGAGAGGGCGTTTCCATAACCGGAAGGCTCATCAGCGGCTCAAGGGGGCCTGTCCTCACGAAAATGTCGTATCCCCCCTCCCAGAGCATTGAAAAGGCGAGGCGCTCGCGGTCAGCTGACCAGGAGAGGTCCTTTATCTCGGTCAGGAACTTGGTGAGGAGAAAAAGGCTATCGGAGCGCCAGAGAAGGAGGTTCCGCGATCCCTGATACTCCCCGACGAATGCTATTCCCCCCTCGTAATAGGTTGGCCAGCCCACGAATCCCAGGTAAGGCGAGAGCCTGGTTGCTTCGCCAGAAAGAAGGTCAAGCTCCCATATGGCATAGCTCCCGTATAGGAAACCCTCGCCGTCCCTTTTGTCCGAGGCATAAAGTATCCTGTTCCCATCCTGCGAGAAAGAGGGGTCGCGCTCCTCGGCCTGGTCAAATGTAAGCTGGGTTATCTTGCCCGTTGAGAAGCGAAAGGAGTAAAGGTCAGAGGAGCTTCCTTTTGTTCCCACAAAAACTATCATGTCCCCCTTTGGACTCCAGGCAGGGGTATAGGCCGCGTCAAGACCGATGAGGGGTATCTTTTTCAAGGTTCTCCCTGTTTCCGAGCTGACGATGTGGAGGATGTCCGTTTTGGTTCCCTGGGAGATGAAGGCAAGCTTTGAGCCGTCTGGGCTAAAGCATATTCCGGGCCTCAGAAGGTGGAGGTTTTCCAGATCCGGAGTTTTCTGGCCAGCCACAAGCCTCTTCAGCACCCTCCCGTCTGACAGGGAGATCAGGTAGATGTCCGTGTAGCCTGTTCTGTCGGATACTATCGCCAACTTTTCGCCCCTTGGTGAAAGGGCCGGCCCAACATTCATCCACCCCCTGTCCTTGGTGTGGTCGGTGAGCCTCTTGAAACGCTCGGTCGGGAACTCGTATTCCGAAACATAGCCGTAGTATTTCTTCTTGTTGTAGAGGCTGAACTCTTTGGCCAACTGCTCCATATCCGTGTTGAGGACACCCTTCACTGCCTCCGATACCGATGGGTTTCCGGCGAGGCGGCCGAGGATCTCCTTTACCGATTCCCTGCCGTATCTCTCCTCAAGGAACCTGAAAACAGCCTGGCCCTCCTTGTAGACGATGTAGCCGTTGTATTGAGCCAGATCATCAATGGGAACAACATAGTCGTTTATGACCGCGTCGCGCATAAAGCTCTCAGCGCTAGCGGACCAGCCCTCGGAAAAGTATTCCGCTGACCCCTCCATCACCCAAAGAGGAACCTGCTGGAGGGCGTATATTCCCATTCCCCCCCATCGCTCAAGCATGAGATACTGAAACACATGGACAAGCTCGTGCCTTAGGACATGCCTGAAGTCATCGTATGAACCTGTATACGGCACAACAACCCTCTTCTTGTATATCTCGGTAAAACCGCCCACACCCTCGTCCAGCAATTCAAGTATTACATTCGTGGCCTGGAAGTCCCTTGGGGAGGAGTATATTATCACCGGAATTGGGTCCTTAGGCACCTTCGGGAACACCGAGGAGTATTCCCCAAACGCTTCCTCTAGGATGGGTATCGCGAACTGGGCGAGGCGCTCTTCGCCTTTGTAGTAGTAAATGTCAAAGTGCTCGCTCTGGAGGATCTTCCAGCTGTAGTCCCTATACTGGACCTTGTTCTTGCCGAAGTAGTAAGCGGGCGCAAAGGAAACCCACGCGGCCAGGATAAGGATGGTTCTCCTGTCAATGAAAACAAAACCCTGTCTCATTTGTTTCAAATTATAAGCCCTTTGAAGGAGACGGCTCAAGCGGCCCAACATGTCCCGTGTGGCGTGATTTAAAAACGGCCTAACTCCTCCTCACTGCATCCTCTTGATACCTCAGAAACCTCTCCTTATACTTGAAATCCACGCTTTCGTCAACCTCAGCGAGGCCCCTCTTCACCAGGTGGGCGTTGATGAAGGTCCTGTTCCAGAGGTAGAGGTAGACGGGGGTTACCCCGTTTCTCTCCGGGACAGCAGAGTCTTCCTTGATGAAGACCTTCTGGCCCCTGGTCTTCCTGTCCAGGAAATCAAGGGCCTCGCCGCGCTTAGCCGGTATCCCTTTTACGCCTATGAGCCGGACCCTCCTTCCGTCAGAGAGGATCATCTCCTCCACGCTCAGGATCTTTCTTATCCGAAAATACTCCGGTTCCTGGAGCCTAAAGTCCGCGAGCTTGCGTAGGCCGTGGGGGTCACGGTAGATATACGGCAGGCGAGAAAGCGCCTTATCCCTGTCAAGACGAGCGCTTTCCCGCATTAGAATTTTCAGAGTTCCGCCGAACCCCTCAAGCCCGGCGAGCTTATCCTGGATAATGGGCAGGTAGTCCGGATTGATCTCGTATCCGATGGAGTTCCTTCCGAGATTTGCCGAAGCGAGGCTTGTTGTCCCTGAGCCGAGAAACGGGTCAAGGACAGTCTCCTCCGGAAATGAGAACATCTTGATGAGTCTCATGGGAAGTTCCAGGGGAAACATGGCAAGATGGCCCTTTTGCGGCTCGCCCGGAAAACTCCAGTGGCCGGAAAAGCACCCCTTCCACTCCTCTTTTGAAAGCCTCGCCAGCCGTTTCTGCTCCGGGGTAGGGGAGGGGGGCTTTCCCGGTTTCCTGAATATCATTACGAACTCGTAGTCTATTTCAATAACCCCGTTCCGAGGGAATGGGAAACTGCCCATCACGGAGGCGCCGCCCGAAGGCCTCATGGTTGTCCGCTTCTGCCAGATTACCGTTCCCATATGGTCAAAACCAAGCTGTAGCATGAAACGGGTTATCTCCGTTCTTATGGGGATCACAGCATATCTGCCGTATTCATCAGCCCGCGCGAACTGATCCCCTATGTTCACGCAAATCCTACAGCCGGGGTGCAAAACCCTCGCGCACTCTGCCCAGACGAGGTTGAGGTCGTTTATATATTCCTCGTAGGTCTGTCCGTAGCCTATCTGGCCCGGAATCCCGTAATCCTTTATGTGCCAGTAGGGAGGGGATGTGATTATGAGGTGAACCGAATCATCCGGAACCTCAGACATATCCCTGGCGTCGCCGATGATAACCCTGTGGAGGGTGTGAGGCATTTCTCAGTCGTATTCTATGTCGGACACCAGGATGTATTTCTCAGGATTGCGAGGGACGCCGTTAACCCTTACCTCATAGTGAAGGTGGGGGCCGGTTGTCTTGCCCGTTGCACCCGTGTAGGCTATGACCTCCCCGCGCTTAACCTGCATTCCGGGAGAGACCGCCAGCCGGGAACAGTGCGCGTAATATGTCGTAACGCCTTTTCCGTGGTCAATTTCAACAGCGAGGCCGTATCCCTGATCCCAACCGGCAGAGATGACCGTTCCGTCAGCCGCGGCCACTACGGGAGTGCCAGGAGGGCCAGCTATGTCAAGCCCCGAGTGAAACCTCCATCCCCCGTAGACCGGATCCCTCCTGTAGCCGAATCCGGATGTGATCACCCCGGCCGCTGGCATTATGCAAGGCATGTTCTTCTGGTCGTTTATTCTAGTTCTCAGCTCTTCCTCAATAGCCGCCATATCCTTCGCCTCCTGCCTTGCCAGCGAGAGGAGCCTTTCCAACTGCCAGGTTTCTGGAGATTGCGTTTCAATAAAACCGCCTCGGGGCAATTCCTCATATCCGATTGGTTTAAGCGGCAGTCCTAGGATTAGCCTTATTCTCTTTTCCCTATCTAGGGCTATGTTCAGGTTCCTCTCTGCCTCCGCGACCCGCTCAGCCCGGGCCTCTGCTTCCCGGTATCTTGCCTCAAGCTCGTGTTTTGTTGCCGCCGCGTGCAGGCCGTAGATAAGCCCTCCGGCGCCCGCGAGTCCCATGAGCGCTAAGAGCGCAACGGCCGCGCCCGCGCCCCACAGGGTCCAGAAGGGAATTCGGAGGTCTCGCGTCCTGTCCTTCCCGATAAATACCTTTAGATACACCTCACCCTTGAACATTATCCAAATTATAAGACCCTCGCGCGGGGCAGATCAATGCCGGGGGACCTGCCCGTAATGCCCCTGCCCTCTGAGGATAGCCTCCATACTGATAGTAGTCCGGATTCGGATGCAGGCAGTGGGTTATCTCGTAATTTGGGCGGGATAGGGGGCTTGTTCCAAATCTGAATCTGGTTGTTGGTCGGTCTCTGAGGCATCCTTCCGGTCGCGAGAAACTCCGGGGTCAGGCAGAGGTTCTGCGAGGATAAAAAATTGCAAATCCTGCCATTTCCGTTCCTCCTCTGAAAGACCGGCCGGGCTCAGGCCGCCAACTTCAGAAATCCAGCGAAAACAGCTAATCCCATGAGAGCCAGGAGCAAGGCTCCAAGGAGAAAATATCTCCACTGCCTTGAGCTGGCCATGCCGACCATTGCGCCAATTATCCCTACCGGAGGCAACGAAAGTAGCGTAGCCACCCCCCAAAGAAGGGCGGGGGGCCACACCATCCCCGCGCCCATGAGGATGATGGCAAGGCCCATAGTAGCCCCCATGGCCAGGGACATTGGCTTTACCCAAGGATTTTCCATAGCATCTGAAACGCTGTGTATAGGAGGAGGATGCCGAATGCTATCCTGAGCCAGCGCGGCCTCGCGCGCCTGGCAATCCATGTGCCTGCCGCGGCGCCCACGATTATCCCTATCACTATTGGTGGTATGGTCTGAAGGACAACATCGCCCCTCATCAGGTATATGAGCGCGCCCGTGCCTGCGGCTGTCCCTATGAGAAAGGAGGAGGTGGCTATGGCGGTCTTGGTTGGGATGCCCATCACGAGGTGCATTACAGGGACATTCATTATCCCCCCGCCTATGCCGAGCATGCCGGACGCGACCCCTGAGAGGCTCCCAAGGAACGCGCCCCAGGACTTTCTCTTCGGTTCTACTAGGCCTGCCGTTTGGTTTTCCTTCTCCCTCTTATCCCCCCGGAACATGGTTATCGCGATATACAGCGAGGCGCAAGCGAACAGAATGCCCAAGAGGGCCCCCGGCATGAACCCTGCGGCAATCGCTCCGACAATGGCTCCTACAACTGTGGCTGGGCCGAGGATAAACGCTGTCCTCATGTCAACCCATCCCTCCCTGAGATGAAAGAGGGTGGCGGTTCCGTGAACGCCGATTATTGCCACAAGGCTCGTTCCGATCGCTTGGTGAGGAGAACCTGTTATGATGGTAAGAATTGGAACCAGGATCACGCCTCCGCCAACGCCCAAACACGCCCCCAAAAGGCCAGCTCCCAGGCCCGATAGAAGAAGGATTAATGCTCCAGCTATTATCGGAATCTCCCCGGCGAACCGATATCCTTTCTAAACTGCATTCCCTCAAAGCTTATCTTGGATACCGCCTCATATGCCCTCGTTCGTGCCTCTTCCAGGTCCTTGCCCAACCCTACCACGGAAAGCACCCTTCCCCCATCCGTGATCAGCCTGCCGCGCTCCTCTTTTGTGCCGGAGTGGAAAATCAGAACGCCTTCAAGCTCTCCTGCTATCTCTGCACCCATTATCGTGCGGCCCGTTATGGGCGAATCTGGGTAGCCTTCTGATGCAAGAACAACGCAACAGGACGCGCCCTCAGGGGGCATAAGGTCTATTTTCGGCATGGATTCCTGGGTCCCGGCGAGGCATATCTCAAGCAGATCGTTGGTCATTAGCGGTAAGACAGCCTGGGCCTCCGGGTCGCCCATCCTCACATTGTATTCAAGAACAAAAGGCCCCTCGTCAGTCCACATGAGGCCAAAGTAAAGAATGCCTCGGTAAATAAGCCCCTCCCTTCTCAAGCCTTCAAATGTTGGATTTATGACCTCCTCCTCTATGCGCGACAGGTCTTCCTCGCGCAGGAACGGCACCGGGGACACGCTTCCCATGCCGCCGGTGTTCGGACCCTGGTCGTTGTCCTTGAGTTGCTTGTAGTCCACGGCCCATCCTATGAACCTGTGAGCGTAGCCGTCGGAGGCAACAAAAACGGAAAGCTCCCGACCCGGAAGGTAATCCTCAATGACAACCTCTCGTCCGGATACCCCGAACTTCGCCTTTACCATTATGGTCTCAAGGGCCAAGAGTGCCTCGGACTTGTTCTTGACCACAAAAACACCCTTGCCGGCCGCCAGGCCGTCAGCCTTGATGACGCATGGGTATTCGCAGGCCTCGTAGACATACTCCTTGGCCTCCTCAAAATCCGAGAAGACCTCAAAGCTCGCTGTGGGGATCCGGTTGCGCCTCATGAAGCTCTTTGCCCAGACCTTTGAGGCTTCAAGCTGGGCTGCGTCGGAGCGCGGTGCAAATACGGGTATGCCCAGCTTCTCCAGGCGGTTGGCTATGCCCATAGCTATGGGGGCCTCCGGGCCAACCACCACCAGGTCAACCCCCTCGGTCTTCGCGAGGGCCACGAGCTCAGGTATATCAGAGGCAGGAACGCTGGCGCACCTTCCGAGCCTTGCCATCCCGGGGTTTCCTGGAGCCATGATGAGTTCGGAAAGGAGGGGCGACTGAGATATTTTCCACGCCATGGCGTGCTCCCTGCCGCCTGAGCCAACCAGAAGAACCTTCATGCCCAAATTCTAGCCTCCTTCTTCCTTCTCGTGCAACTTAATATTAATGGTTTTGGGGTGGATTTTCAAGGGCCGCTCGGACGCCCCCTCTTACCAGCTCCCCGCCCTTTTTCTGTTCGGGAAAGCCGAAGCGGAAGTTAAAGCTTGCCCCCCTGCAACAGAATAAACACAGCCCCAGCATGATCGCGGCGACGGCCGCGATCAGCGTGATTATTATCCAACGAGCCCCTTTTTTGCTCACGGACCTATGCCCTCATATGAGGAATTCCCCCAATGTGCGGCGGAGCTCCTCCATCCTAGCCCTTATCTCATCGTTTATCCTCGCGAGCTCCTGTGCCGCGGAGGCGACCTCTGAGCCGGAACGGGAGACCTCGCTAGCCTGCCGGGTCAGCTCCGTTATTACCTGGGATTGCTCCTCTGATGCGGTGGATACCGCGAGCATCTTGTCCGCTACCTGCTCAACTGAGCTGGATATGAGGTGGAATGTCATCCTGAGGCCCTGTATGTCGCCGGTCAGGTCCTGAACAAGGGAGGAGGATTTCTGTATGCTTGAGACCACATCCTTCAGGGAAGTCATCACCCCCTCAACAACCTCCCTAACCTCCTTTGAAGCGGTGAGGGAACGCTCCGCAAGGCCCCTTATCTCGTCAGCAACCACAGCAAAACCTCTTCCGGCCTCGCCCGCTCTGGAGGCTTCTATGGCGGCGTTCAAGGAAAGGAGGTTCGTCTCCTCGGATATGTCGTTTATCAGAGCGAGCGCGCCCGTTATCTCCTCGGCCACCTTTTCAAGCCGCGAAACCTCCTCCACGAGCCTTTCCATTGATTCCCTCGCCAGGGTTGCCTTCTCCGTGATGGACTCAACGCTTATTCCGCCCTCAGATGCCATTCCCCTGGCCTCGGATGAGAGCTCGGTAGCGGACTGAACAGCGGCCGAGACCTCCCTGACGCTCGCTGAGACCTGGCCGAGCGCGGCTGAGGATGCCTCTATCCTGTCCTGCTGTTCCTGGATGCTTCTGCCGGTCTCCTCCGCCGCGGCCGCGGCCTGGGTCACGGCCTCGTGGACAACCTGGGTCACCTCAGCGACTTTCTTCATGAAGCCCTCAAGCTTCTCTATTGCCCTATTAAAGTGCCTCCTGAAGGCCTTCTCCTCCCCGAATCCCTTCTCCTCCATCCTGAAGGACAGGTTCCCCTCTGCCATGGACCACATTGCCCCTGTGGTTTCGCCTATTATCCTCCTCATGGGGCTTGCGCTAATCCATCCGGTCAGAAAGGAGCACGCTAGGCTTATGAGAAAGACTAGCGAGGCCCCCAACACGAGGAACCCGGCGCCGGCCTGCCTGAGAAAGGTAAGGCCCAAGAGAAGGAACAGCAGTGCTCCGCCAGCCGCGATCGCAGCTGACAAGAGAAGGATGTGAACGGTATAAGGTATCCTTTCCCTCATTCTTTGTTCTCCCTTTTTGAGTAGACAGTGAGGCCCTCAAGCTTTTCCTGGGCGAAGATCCCGAATGTCCCCCCTGGTATCTCTACCTGACCGAGGATCAGGTATCCGCCCTCGCTCATGGCGTCCCTTATGTTCATCAAAACCCTCGGCCTCATTCCGGGCTGAATGTATATCAGCGTGTTCCTGAGGAGAACAAGGTCAAAGGGCCCGAACCCTTTGAGCCCTTTGAGCAGGTTGCAATGCTCAAACCTCACGGCATCTCTTATCTCCTCCTTCACCCTTATCTCCCCGTTATTTCCCGGTGTGGTGAAACCCGCGAGTATCGCCCTCGCTTCCTCTTCGGCGTGCCTGATGGAGAACGGGCCAAAAACTCCGGCTCTCGCCCTCTGGAGGCTTCGGGTGTTTATATCAAGGCCCAGGAAATCCAGCTTGTTCATCGGCAAATTATAGTGCCTGGCGAGCATCACGAGGGAGTAGGCCTCCTCACCTGTCGCGGATCCGGCCGAGAGCACCGCACCCCTTCCCTTCCTTGAAATTATCTCTGGAAGTAGGACCCGGGCCGCCAGATCAAGGAACTTGAACTCCCGCATGAAGTATGTCTCTGGGATGGTTATGAGGTTTATGAGCTCCTGGAACTCCTCAGCGTCCGCTCTGAGGCGGCGGACATACTCGTCGGGATCAGGGCCCGCGCCCGCCCTTACCCTTTTCTCAACCTGCGAGACGAGGAGGTAATCCTTTTCCGGAGGAAAGAATAGCCCCGTCTCCTCCAGAAGGAGTTTCCTCAGCGCCGCGAGGTTATCCGGTCTCATCTCTTTTTAGCTCGGCCTCCAAGGCCAGCGCAGCCTTCTCCAGGTGCCTTGAGCCCCTTTTCTCCGCGAGGCGCCTGAGGGCCTCGGCGCAGAACCTTATAAATTCCTCCTCCCCTAGCGCCAGCGCGGCTTCGGCGGCATCCGCTGGGCCTATCACCTTGTCCGGATCAATAACCCAAGCGCCTTCTTGTTCCAGTATTCCTGCGAGCCAGCCATCCGAGCCCGGCGGGGCCTGGCTGAGCTCGTCCGCATCCGCTATCCCGGTCGCCCTTTCGGCCGGAAAACCGACCACGAATTTAGCGCCAGCTTCCTCCGGAAAGGCGAATACCTCCGTTACTATGGCGAACTTTGGAACTGCGCCACCAACGCCGAGGGCATCCGACCCCAGCACGGCCAGGGTCCTACCCCGCCAGGGGATTGATCCCGCGTATACCCTGCCCGGAGCCGGCCCCAACAAAAGTAGCCTAACTACCTCGTGCACCCTTTCGCCGGGCAGGGCGAAGGTCCTGTTCCCTAGCTTGAATATCAGATACCGCAAAGCCTCTCTATCTCCTTGGCGTCAAGGACTAGCCTCCCTTCCCCGTATATCCCAATGAACGGAGGTTGGCTCACTGGCGTAATCTCGCCGGTCTCAATACCCATAACCGAGTCCACGAGGATGGCTATGGGCCCCGCGCTTCCCTGGCAGGCGCATACCCAGGGCCCTCCGCCGCTGATGGTATCAAGGAAAACGCCGGGATCAATCAACGGGCATATCCTCCCGCGCCAGTTGGCTATGCCCACGACCCCCCGGGGCGCAAAAGGAAGCCGGCACCACTTTATCTCCCTGGCAAAGCCCAGCACATCCTCTATCCTGAGCGCCAGAGGCCTCTCACCAACCCTAAACGCCACAAACCTAGACAATTCCGCCCGCCCTTTCCGATAGGAAAGCCGGATCGAGAACGAGTATGGGCGTTCCATCCGGCCCTATTATCGCGCCAATGAACGCCTTGCCTCCTACGCTTCCGAGAGGCCTTATCACCCCCGATCCCTCAGGGAGGACCTCATCAACCAAAAGCCCGAATTCCCCTCCGCCTCCCCTGAGGGTGATAACCATGTCGCCCCCCTCGCCTCCGCCCAAGACCTTTCCGCCATCAACCAAAGGCAGCGCGCCGCCCGGCCTCTTAACGAAAGACCTCTCCCCAACCTTCACCATCTCAACATCCTCGCGCCAGTCAACCCTCACGAGCGAAGAAAGGGGTATAGCGAAGGTCTCGTTCCCTATCCTGAGGAATGCCAACGGTGTTACCAAAAGCGTAAGGGGCAGGTCAAGGGTGACCCTGGTGCCCTGATCCCTAGCTGTTTCCATGAGAACATTACCGCCCATCCTCTCCACGCTCTCTTTTACAACATCAAGCCCTACGCCCCTTCCCGAAAGCTCTCCGGCCTTGTCCTTGGTGGTGAACCCGTGGGTAAAGAGCAGAGAAAGAAGGGCTTTTTCGTCCAGCTCCATCTTGCCGTAAATTTCCTCCGCTTTCGCTCTGAGCTTTTCCATATCAACCCCAGCGCCATCGTCGGAAACGGCTATCCTGACGCGATTGCCCTCCTGGGTTATCTCTATCGTGATCCTCCCCGCAGGCGGTTTGCCCAGCCTTTCGCGCTCCTGTGGAGGCTCTATTCCGTGGTCAAGCGCGTTCCTGATTAGGTGAACCATGGCGTCCATCACCCCGTCCGCGACGGCCTTGTCCACCTGGATCTCAGAGCCGAGCGCTACCATCTCAACCCTTTTGCCGAGCTGATCTGCCATTTCTTGAACCAGAATGCCCAGCCTCCTCAAGTATCTCCCCATATCCACCATCCTCAGGCCCATGATCTCATCCCTGAGAGCATCCATGCTCAGCTCAAGCTCGTGGAACGCCCTGGCCAGGTCGCGCGGGAGCCGCGATCTCTCCCTGGAGAGCCTGTTCTTAGTTGCCTCAGCCTCGCCCAGGAATGCGAGTATCCTGTCCAGCTTCTCCGGGGTTATTCGTATGCCAGGCGACCCCTCAAATCCGGCCGCTTCAAGAAAAACGGAATAGTCCTCGGCCGAAAGGGCCTCCACGAACGGTCTAAGCTTCTCCTTGCATGACGGCAGTTCCGCTCCCGTGGATTCTATCTCACCCATCACCTCCTCAAGCGTTCCCGCAAGCGAGCGGAGGAACTGGGCGAAACCCTCCGGCGGCTTGTCCATTGCAGAGACCCTATCCTCAGCAAGGTGGCAAAGCTCGGTTATTGTGTCAAAACCCATGAACCCGGAGGAACCTTTTAGGGTGTGAAATAGCCTCATTACCTCCTTGAGGGCAGAAGGTTCCCTGCTCAACCGGTAGGAGGCGGAATCAAGAGCTTGGCAGATGTTTCTTGCCTCCTCCAGGTAATCGGTGAGCATGTCCTCTGTTCTCACGCCATACTCCTTATTTTTTCAAGAAAATCTGCCATCTCCTCCGGGCTCATGATTCCGTGAGCCAGCCCCTCGCTCACCACTGCCCTGGGCATGCCCCATACCACGCTCGATTCTTCATCCTGGACAAGAACCGTCCCCCCTCTCCCTCGCACAGCCCTCGCGCCCGCCAACCCGTCCTGGCCCATTCCCGTTAGGATAAGGGCAATTACGCCCTGGCCCCATACCTCTGCCCCTGTCTCAAGGAGCCTATCAACCGAAGGGTTGTATGTGGCCTTGGGTTCATCAGGACGCAGGTGCACATTTCGTCCGGATGAGCTGATTAGCATGTCTTTTCCGCCGGGCGCTACATATATGAACCCTGGCTCGGCAATTACCCTTTCAGTGACTTCAATTACCGGCAGTCCCGTCTTTTCCGCAAGATGCTTAGCGAACGGTGCGGTGAAGCCCGGAAGCATGTGCATTGCTATTGCCGTAGGCCAAGGCAGGGGAGATTTTATCCTCCCGAAAAGCGTGATTATTGCCCGCGGGCCGCCTGTGGACGCGCCTATGAGGAGGGCAGAACACGCTTTTGGAAGCGGTGGAATGGGCCTTTTCTTTCTCCGGAGTGGGGCAGTGGACGCGGCTACAGCTTCTATCTTCTCAATGAGCGCGGAGGAAACCCTGTCAATCTCTGAGATATTGGATGGCTTTGCCAGGTAGTCCGCCGCTCCCGCCTCAAGCGCCTTCACGGTTATCTCAGCGCCCCGTGTGGTGTATGAGGAGATCATGATAACCTTCCAGGGCCCAGCCGCGAGGGTCTCAAGCGCTTTAAGTCCATCCATTCCGGGCATCTCCACATCCAGTGTGATCACATCCGGCCTCAGCTCCCGCGCCATTTTTATTGCCTCAGCACCGTCGCGTGCCGCACCAACGACCTCAATCCTTCCAGAGGAAGCGAGTATCCTGCTGAGGGCCATTCTGGCCACTGCGGAATCATCAACTACAAGGACCCTTATTCTGTTCATCTGAGCTCGCAAAGGATAATGTCCAAGCCCATGTGTTATCAACCCTAGACTTGCTTCGGGGTTTGCGTTTGATTTATATATATCCGGCGCTTTATAATATAAGCCTTGAAGCAAGAAGATTTGCTGTAAAGTGAGGTAAAAGCATGGAAAATATGGAAAAAAGATATACCCTGTATCTGAAGATAGGGGAGGACGAGCTCTCGGTTTCCGGAGAGGAGGCTAGCTATATCCGGGAAATGCTTGAGGAGTTCAAATACCTCCACCTGGGCAAGGCGAGGGCTGTCCTATCAGAAAAGCCAGCGGCGATCCCGAAAAAGAAAGGGCCGGCCCCCGTTGTCGATCCCGAGTTCGTTGAGCTATATAAGAGGGTGCGTCCCAGGAAGGGTTTGGACAAGGCCCTGCTCTACCTCTACTACCTCCACAAGAAGGGCGAGACCAAGGGCGTAAGGCCGAGAGAGGTTGCCAGGGCTATCGCCGGAACCGGCGAGAAGGCTCCGAAGGCCATTTCCACGAGCCTCGGCTACATGAAGCGCCAAGGGCTCGTCAACATGGATAACCGGTTCTGGTCAATAACCCAGAAGGGCATTGAAAGGGTTGAGGAGAAGCTCCTAAGGTAGGGTTTCGTTAGGGGACGGTAGGGTGGGGATCTGATATTATGGGTCTTGTTTTCGGGACGGCCGGCATCCCTTACAGGGCGAAAGGCCTCGGCACTGACGACGGGGTAAGGGCGGTAGCGAGCCTCAGCCTCGGCGCGATGGAGCTGGAGTTCGTCAAGGGCGTCCACATGAACACGGCCCTTGCGGCCAGGGTAAAAAGCGTCGCTGATGAGCTTGGGATCAAGCTATCGGTTCACGCGCCGTATTGGATAAACCTCAATGCTAAGGAAAAACCCAAACTCCTTCGTTCCATTGATTACATATTGGATTCAGCGCGGGTTGGGTTTGCCGCGGGCGCCCTGGACATAGTATTTCACCCCGCTTTCTACACAGGAGACGATCCAAAGTTTGTCCACGAGAGGGTGAGAGAATCCCTCGTTAGGATACAGGAAACCCTGCGCGCGGAAGGGGTCAGTGTTGTTCTTAGGCCCGAGACAACCGGCAAACCCACCCAGTATGGCTCGCTTGAGGAGCTGGTGAGGCTCTCGGCCGAACTTCCCGATGTCCTTCCGTGCGTTGATTTCGCGCACCTGCACGCCAGGACCGGCGGAGCGATGAACACCGAACCGGAGTTTCACAAGGCGCTTGACCTCATAGAGGAAACACTCGGCAGATCTGCTCTCACCAGGATGCACATCCACCTTTCGGGCATAGAATATACTGCCAAGGGCGAGAGGGAGCACATAAGGCTCGCTGACTCCGATATGAACTGGAAGGGGCTTCTCACCGTCCTTCACGAAAGGAGGGTTTCGGGTGTTGTTATCTCGGAGAGCCCGGTGCTTGAGGACGACGCACTTCTCATGAAGGAGTTTTACGAGGGGCTATGAGATGCCTTTCCGTGGCCGGGCTTGACCCATCCGGCCACGCTGGACTTCTGGTTGATGGGCTCGGGATAGAGGCCGCCGGCGCTAAACCCCTTCTAGTAGCGGCCGCGCTTACCGCTCAATCATCTGCCGGGCCGATAGCCCTCGTGCCGGTTCCTCCGGATTTCATCCTAAGGCAGATTGATGCCCTCCTTGAGGACGGCCCTATAAGCGCGGTGAAGACAGGGGTCCTTTTTTCGTCCGAGAACATCCTGGCCCTCGCCCGATTTCTGCGCGAGAACCCCACGCCCCTGGTTATAGATCCTGTAATGAAGGCCTCGTCAGGTTTTTCCCTCCTTGAGGAAGGCGCGCTCGCCGTCCTTTCCAGAGAGCTCCTTCCCCTCGCGAGGCTCGTTACCCCAAACCTCAACGAGGTTGAGGCGCTGACCGGCCTGAGGCCTCGCGATCCGGAGGAGATGGCCCAGGCCTGCGAAACGATCTCGTCGTGGGGGCCGGAGGCCGTCCTGATCAAGGGAGGACATCTTGAGAAGCCATTTGACTTCCTCTGGTTCCGTGGAGAAATTCGGATATTCCCGCACGATAGGAAGCCGGATAGGAGGGGGACCGGTTGCGCGCTCTCGGCGTCCATCGCTGGGAGGCTCGCTTTGGGAATTGGCCTGCCGGAGGCGGTTGCCTGGGGAATAGACTGGGTTCAGAGATTTTACCTGGCCAGAGGAGGTGGATTAAAATATGAGGGCCATGAAACACCCATTTGAACCATTCAGGATAAAGGTAACAGAACCCATAGCCATAACCACGAGGGAGGAAAGGGAATCCGCCCTCCGGGCCGCGAGATACAACCTCTTTCAGGTTCCCTCAAGGACGGTATTGGTTGACCTTTTGACCGATTCGGGAACCGGAGCCATGAGCCAGGACCAGCTCTCTGCGATGATGACCGCGGACGAGGCTTACGCTTGTCCGAGGTCATGGGAGCGATTTGAGGCCGCTGTAAAGGATTTCACGGGAATACCCTATGTTATACCTGTTCACCAGGGAAGGGCTGGAGAAAGGGTTGTCTGCGCGGCTCTCGTTGAGAAAGGCGACCTCTTCCTCTCAAACACCCTCTTTGAGACGACCAGGACGAACATTGAGTATGAGGGGGGAGTTGGAATTGATATCCCTTGCCGTGAGTCATTTGATGTATTTAAAGACAGCCCCTTCAAGGGAAACATTGATCACGAGGCCCTTGAGGATTACCTGAAAAAGACGAAGGTAAGGGGCGTAGTCATGACCCTTACCAACAACTTCGGAGGGGGTCAGCCCGCTTCTATGGAGAACATAACCAGGGCCGCTTCTCTGGCGAAGGAGCACGGCGCTCTCTTTTGGATTGACGCGTGCAGGATAGCCGAGAACGCTTATTTCATCAAGGAGAGGGAGGGGTTAGACAAGCCCATAGCGGATATAATCAAGCATATGTTCGCGCTCGCTGACCTCGTTACCATGAGCACAAAGAAGGACTTCCTGACCCACGCTGGCGGCTTCATAGCAACGAGGGACGAATCCCTCGCCAGAAGGATAAAGGAGATAATGGTTATATGGGAGGGGTTTCCGGCATACGGGGGCATGGCGAGGCGCGAGCTTGAGATGATAGTCCAGGGCCTACGGGAGGCTACGGATGAGGCCTATCTGAGATACAGGATAGCTCAGGTCGCTTACCTGGCGGAGGGTTTGCGGGAAGCGGGTTTTCCCGTTATCTGGCCCCCTGGCGGCCACGCGGTCTACATTGACGCATCAGCCGCTTTGCCACACATCCCGAGGGAAGAGTTTCCGGGCCACGCGCTAGCGTGCGCTTTTTATATTGAGGGAGGAGTGAGGGGGACCGAAACCGATTCCCTGCTTTTCAGGGCGAATTCCCCGCGCGATCTCCTCCGGCTTGCATTGCCCAGGCGGGTCTACACCCAATCCCACATGGATCATGTTTTGGAGATAGGCAGGGCAATTCTCGCCGCGAAGGACAGCCTGAGGGGTTACAGGTTGACCTACGCGCCGGAAAGACTGAAGTTCTTTCTCTCGGAATACGAGCCGGTCTAAAGTTTCATGATCCGGCTGGAGCGCTTGAAACAAGCGCCTATGGTGTTTTATAATTTGCGCCCTTAGTAGTGAGGGAATTCCCAATCATAAGGAGAAGCTATGGAGCAGACATATGACAAGACAAAAGACCTGGCTGGACCGGGCGTGAGCACCTATGAAGAGGTTGCTAAGATCCTGCCCAACGACTACAAGCCTTTGCTGGGCCCGAAGGAGCGGATGAAGGCCCTATACAAGGTGAAGCACTTCATTGAGGAGAACCTCTGCAAGGAACTCAACCTCTTCATGGTGCAGGTGCCACTTATTGTGACCAAGGAAAGCGGCGTGAACGACTACCTGGATCGCGATGGCTCGCGCACCCCCATAGAGTTTCTCTGCGGTCTGGGACTGAAAAAACCCATAGAGGCTCAGATCGTTCAGGCCGCCACAAAGTGGAAGCGGATGGCGCTCAAGCAGTTTGAGTGCAAGGTTGGCGAGGGGATACTTACGGACATGCGCGCTGTTCGCAAGGACTACTTCCTGGATCACGACCACAGCGCCTATGTGGACCAGTGGGACTGGGAAAAGGTCATCACGGAGAAGGACCGGAACCTTGATTACCTGAAGAAGACGGTTGAGACGATCTGGGGCGTGATATACGAGGCGGGCCAGATGATCCAGAAGGAGTTTCCAGCGCTGGCCACGGACAAGTATCCGCCATTCCCCAAGAAGCTGGAGTTCTTCCACGCTGAGGAGATACTGGAGCGCTACCCCAACCTGCCACGCAAACAGCGCGAGACGAGGATGCTCACTGAGGTAGCGCCCGCTATCTTCATCATCGGCATCGGCTACACCCTTGAGGATGGCTACCCGCACGAGATGCGCGCCGCGGACTACGATGACTGGATCACCCCAACCATAGTCAAAAACGGCAAGCAGATGCACGGCCTGAACGGCGATATTCTGGTCTGGAACCCGGTTACCAGGCGAAGGCACGAGCTGACCTCAATGGGCATAAGGGTGACAAAGGAGACCCTGGTCCAGCAGCTCAAGGAGACCGGCCAGGAGCACTTCCTCCAACTGCCATACCACCAGGCTATCCTGAACGACCAGATACCCCTGTCCATAGGCGGCGGCATAGGCCAGGGAAGGACTTACATGTATCTCCTGCGCACCGCTCACCTCGGAGAGGTGACCGTCTCTGTTTGGCCGAAGGAGCTCAAGGAGATCTGCGAGCCGAGAAACATCATCGTGCTGGAGTAATAGGAACCCGTAGAAACAAAACAGCCCCGGCAAAATGCCGGGGCTGTTCAATTAATCCCCGGACTGAACGGATAACCCTTGATCTTTGGGCAAAGAGCTTTAGAGACGAATTCCTGCCTACCTACCTGGTAAACGCGCCGGCTTCCTCCTGGCCGTCCTTTGCTTTGAGGAGAACCCGGTAATATCCTCTGCCGAGGCCGGCGAGATCAACCCTGAACTGGCCCGATACATCGCGCCTCATTACCAGCCTGCCCGTCGCGTCGTAGACCAGGAGCTCCCCCTCTGAGACCGATCCAACCGCTACCCGGCCCTCCAGGATCCTCAGATTCGGCTCCCTGGCAAACTGGCTCTCGCTCGCAGAGGACATTGTGGTATCCGTGCCGAAGTATATCTTCTGGTGGCCTTCCCTGGTGTCGGTCCAGACGAGGTATGGCTTGCCGTTGTAGCCAGCGAGGCCGATGTATTCGCCGATAAGACCGGCCTTTTCAACCGGCGCGGAGGACTCGGATGTAACGCGCCTGTTCGGCTCCCAGGTTGCCCCGCCGTCGGTGCTCCTCGTGTAATAGAGGTTAAAGTAGTAGTTTGAGGGGTCGTCCCGCCTGTCGTAGAAGGCCACATGAATGACTCCGGTGTTGTCAACAAACAGCCAGGGGTGGAACTGGTCCCTCCCGTTGCCGGGAGGATCATCGTTTATCCGCAGGGGCGTTGACCAGCTTATACCCCCATTGGTTGATTTTATAAAGTATATGTCCAGGCCTGAGCTCCCGTTGTAGCCAGCATAGGCTATGTAGAGGTTTCCATTGTGTGGGCCGCCGGTTATGTCAGCATCCATAGCGGGGAAGGAGAAGGTCTGTATTCCTCCGTTGATCTCGCCCATGCCGAAGTTGGTGTTCACAATGGGGTTATCGGTGCCGAAGCTCGCGCCGCCGTTTGTGGATTTGTCAAGATATATGTAGTTATCGCCGAGGTCAACCCACGCCACATAAACTGTTCCGTCCGAGCCAACGCACGGCACCGACCACTGGACATAGTTAGATGTTGAAACCCTGACGGGACTGTTCCAGGTCTGACCACGGTCCGTTGACCTTATGCAACAGATGTAGCAGTAAGAGAGGTAGTTCTCAAAGCGGGTCCAGGATATATACATGTAACCGTCCCTAGAGCCTCCTGTCCTGTCAACCGTTGTCATCTCCTTGTCCTCAAAGTAATAGTCCCCAGGGGTGTATAGCGCGGTAAAAGGGCCATCCCAGCTCGTGCCTCCGTTCGTGGAGCGATAGACCTGAAAGCCGGAGTTCTCGTATCCAGAAGGCGAGAAGTTCAGAGCGGTAGCGTAGAATGTGCCGTCCGATGCGACCGTGAGGCACGGGTCAGAATCCCAGTCCTCTATGCCGGGAACGAGGAGGCTATCTGACCAAGTTTTCCCTTCATCCCTAGAGACCCCGATGCCTATTCTCCTGTATCCGAGGCGAAAATCCCTCCAGACAGCGATTAGGTTCTGCGGGTTATGGGGATTCATCCAGACCTGTTCCTCGTTGTGGATGTTGGTGCTAGCGTCGGAGTTGACCCTTATGTTTGAGAAATCGGTCGTGACCTTGTCTCCGAGGACGCGGACATCCTCGGTGTTGGTTTGGGTTTCCCAGACATCCTTGAGGATCAGCGGATCCTCAGCGCAAACGACGAAAACAAGTATGTTCATAACATGTAAATTATAAGGCCGCAGGTGGGGTGGTTCAAAAAAGGGGTATAATTTAATTATGAGGCTTGGATTGGCAGTGAACCGCGTGGGCTTGAACAGAAAGGCCAACCTCGCCGGGATAATGGAGATGGCCGAGGAGGCCGCGGCTAATCGCGCTCAGCTGGTTTTGTTTCCAGAGGCCGCCATCACGGGCCTTGTGAACAATGATGACCCGGAACACGACCTTAGCCTGGGGGAGACAACGCGTGGAGCGGCGATCCGGAAGTTGTGTCAGCTATCCAGCAGAGAACTCATCTGGATCGGCATTGGTTTTCTGGAAAGGTCAAGACACGCCCTGTATGATTCGGCGATCCTTATCAACCCAAGGGGCAGTATAGTGTTGAAATACAGGCGCGTCAGTCCGGGCTGGCATGGAAAGGAGGCTAACCCGAACTTTTACCGCCAAGGAGGGGATGTTCCAGTTGCCAAGACATCCTTCGGCAGGATTGGGTTCCTCATCTGTGGAGACCTTTTTGACGATAGGATAGTGGCCGGATTACGGGCAAAACGGCCGGATCTGGTTTTGTTTCCCTTTGCCAGAAACTTTGAGGATGGCAGATGGGATGTGGAGCGCTGGGAAAGGGAGGAAAAGTGGGTCTACGCGGAAAGGGCAAGGGCTGTCGGTTCCTATGTGGCAATGGTGAATTACCTTTCAGAACTTGACGGGGCATTCGGGGGCGCGATGATTGTATCCCCAAAAGGAGATATTCTCTACGAGCTGGTGCCAGGCGCATCCGGAATACTATTTGGGGAGATAAAGGTTTAGACAGTAGGAGAGCCTTATTCTCCGAGCAGGGGCAGGAACATCCTCCACCACCTGAAGTGCTCCCAAACCTTCCACCAGGGGCCGGAGGGATCCCATGAGAAGTATATTATGAGCGGGGTTCCCTTCAGTAGCCTGAGGGGCACAGGCCCCCAAAACCTGCTGTCAGAGGAGAAATCCCTGTTATCTCCGAGCACAAAAACGCAGGAGTCCGGCACAACGATGGGGCCGAAGTTATCCCGGACCGCCTGATTATCAATAAATTTCCTGGACTCCCATAGCCTTTGGAACTCCCACCGCTCCATAACCTCTCCAACCTTGAAAGGCGAGGGTATGACCCTCGCGTCCTTATGGACGGCCTTTGGGTTGTTCTCTGGGACGCCGTTCACATAGACTATCTTGTCCTTTATCAGGATCGTGTCGCCCGGAAGCCCGACTACCCGTTTGACGAAATCCATATTTCCCAAGGGATATTTGAATATCACCATCTCCTCGCGACCGGGTTTCCTGAACTGGAATAGCTTAATGCCCGTGAATGGTATTTCAAGCCCGTAGGTGAACTTCAGGGCCATGAGGAACTCGCCGGGCAGGAGGGTATCCTCCAGTGAACCCGAGGGCACAACAAATCCCTGGATGAGAAATGCCCTTATGAAGAACACGGCGACCAGGGTCCATATCCACGCCTCAATCTGTTCTCTCGCGGATTTCTTCTTCGGTTTATCCGTGGGGGTCTCTCGTTCGTTCACGGACAAATTATATTGTCTGAGCTTGCTCAGGCGCACATTTTGATCCTTCCCGGCTGGCCCGATTATAATCTGGTTATGAGCTTGTTTCTGTTTTTAATTTCTCAGGAGATGTCATCCGTGCGCCTTCCTCTGGATTTCGTGACATCCGAGACACCAGCGAACCTCTTCTTCCTGAATCCGGGGTTCCTTGACCCGTCCCGTTCCGAGGGCATAGTTGGGGCCGACCTTAACCCATCAGTGCTCGCCTTCTCCAAGAACAACATAGACCTTTACCTGGCTGGAAGCGTGAGCTCATCTGCAAATGCGGGCCTCAGCTTTGATCTGCCTTTGAATGCCGGAGATACCACCCTGGCGACGGTTCCGGTGGAGCTGGACGGGGCGTTCACGGACAAAGGGGGGTTTGACTGCTTTGGGATAGCAGGAAAAATAGGGCTCGTTTCCCTGGGGTTCGTTTATCAGAGGCCTTCGTATGTCTCAGTTGGTATACCGGATGGTTTCTCTTTCGGGACGACGATAGATGCCGAAAGCCTTACCTCTTTTGACTACAACTATGTTGCTGGCTCGGATACCGTGCCCTTGAGGCTCAAGCTAAGCGGATCAGCAACCGCTACACTTTACCCAGCCATGGACGCGGAGATGCGACAGGCTCCCTTGTTCTTCGGCACCGCGCTCAGGCTTGGACCCTTGGCCTTAGGGTTCGGCTATAAGATGAGAAAATACACAGCTGAGCTCCGCGCTGTCGGCAGGGTCTCCTTGGACTCTGCACGCCTGGCCTGCAACCCTTCAGCCGAAGGCTGGAACACGGATAGCCTTGAGGTTTATCTGGATGTCCCTGCGACGGACTCCCTTTTTTACGCCTCATACGATGGCGTTGTCCAGGGCTCGCAGAACGCTTTACTCCTCGGCCTTACCCTAAAGCCGTTGAAGTTCCTCGGGTTCTCGCTTGGGCTTGAGGGCGGGATGAGGTCATCCGTCACCACCATATACACCAGAACCCTCTATCTGCCGGATACAGTTGTGGGAAGCCTAGCGCCCGTGGAAGACAGTGTTGTCATTGACACATCGGATAGCTCCATCTCAGGCAGATTGGTGTTGGGCGGAGGGTCAATCTTATGCTCAATCGATACCCTCCGGGACGAGATAAGGTATAACCTCCTGCAGTATTTGGCCGTGCGCGGGGGAATAAACCTCTTCGTGATAAACCTGGGCGGCGGCATTGAGCTTGCCGAGGATGCTGACGGCGTCTACATGGGAACCAACTACTTCACTCCGTCGGTGGGTATCCCCCTCCCGAAATCTGAGCTGCGCTTAGGCTCGGTTATAGCCTGGCGCTACGCCAAGGCGGGGGACTATTTTATACCATCTGTGCCGCTCATCTACGGCGGGGCTGGGCTCACGATAAAACCAGAGGCGAATATAGGCGGGGTTGTCCTGGAGGAGATAGGCTTGGGCGCTAAGGCCTCCGCGCTCAGGTATACCCTTCAAGTGCTCTCCTCGGCGGTAACCGGCGGGGATGTTGATCTAGGCTCACTGATGCCGAATTTTTCGGTCTCGGCTGGGCTGAGGCTGGGGTTCAGCCTCCCTGAGGACTGAATATGCCAAAAAACTTCCCGAAAGCATCTCAGCTTTGCCGGTTTGCCGAGTTGTCCGCTTTGGCCTTGGGCATTCTGAGGCCGCGCAAGAGGATCTGAGAATGAACCTTCCCGTCAAATACCGGCCCAGAAAGTTCACGGATGTGGTGAACCAGGAGCATGTTGTCCGGACCCTGCAGAACGCGCTGAGACTTGGGCCGGAGCGCCTCGGTCAGGCATACCTTTTCACAGGGCCGAGGGGTGTTGGCAAGACCACCATAGCCCGCTTGCTGGCTATGGCGCTGAACTGTGAGCGCGGACCTGCCGAAGAGCCTTGCGGCGAGTGCGAGAACTGCCGATCAATAGCCCAGGGCGCCTCACTGGATGTTATAGAGATAGACGGCGCTTCAAACAGGGGCATTGACGAGATAAGAAACATAAAGGAGCAGATAAGGTTCCCGCCAGCCTATAGCAGGTTCAAGATCTACATCATAGACGAGGTCCACATGCTTACTACGGAGGCCTTCAACGCCCTCCTCAAGACCCTTGAGGAACCGCCGTCTTATCTGGTATTTATGTTTGCCACGACAGACCCACAGCGGATACCCAGAACGGTCCTCTCCCGCGTTCAGCGCTTTGACCTAAGGCCAATAGGGGTTCACGACATAGTTGACAGGCTCACGGCGGTGGCGGAGGCAGAGGGGATACCCGTGGAGCCGGAGGCTATGAAGGCGCTTTCGGAGCACTCCGAAGGCTCGCTCCGCGATGCGCTTGTCATGCTTGAACAGCTTTGGGTCTACTCCGGGGGGACCATAACGAGGAGGGATGTGCTGAACCTCCTTGGAGTGGTGGAAAAGGATTTCTATCGCCAGCTTTTCGTTCACTTGAAGGATCGCGATGCCGCGGGCGCGCTCAGACACCTGGACTCTCTCCTTGCCCGAGGCTATACCCCGGAGGATTTCACCCGCGGCCTTATCGGATTCCTCTCCGAGCTCATGCGTGCAAAGATGGGGCTTTCGGAGGACGAGGAGGCCGCAAGGATAGCCAACGCCTTCCCCAAGGAAGACCTACTCGCATACGCCAACATAGCCTTTGACCTTGAGTCATCCCTGAGATACAGGATAAACCCGAGGGCCTGGGCAGAGCACGCTGTGCTCAGGATGGCCCTTCTGCCCTCCGCTGTGGACATAGAGCGAGCCCTTGCCGGCTCATCCGAGATACTGGCAAATGACATCGCGAAGCCGATGTCAGTTCCCATCAGAAAGAAAAAGGCCCAGGATGAGGCAAAACCTCAGCCCCAGGACGAGGCCTTGAGGAAGCTTATAGAAACATTTAAGCTGGAGGAAATAGAGGATGAACTTTGGACAGATGAAGGACGCGATGGCCCTTAGGGCCAAACTGGGCAAGATGGAACACGATCTCAAAAAGGCGAGGCTTTCCGCCGATGCCCAGGGAGGAAAGATAAGGATAACGGTTGACGGGACAGGTGAGGTGCACTCCGTTGAGATAGATCCCGAGCTCCTTAACCCCGGAAGGAAGAAGGACCTTGAGAAGGGTCTTGCTTATGCCTTTAACAGTGCCAGAGAGGCCGCCGGCAGGTTCAGCCAAGAAAAATTCAAGGAGCTGGTTGATAGCCTCCCGCCAGAAATGAAAGCCATGCTCGGAGGGAGGTTTTAAATAAGCGCTTTCCCTAGAGGCTCTAGACATGTGGGTCCCCAAACCGCTTCTCAGGCTAACTGAGGCCCTGAAGGCCTTACCCGGCATTGGCGAGCATTCTGCGGAACGCCTGGCGTTTTACCTTCTCGCTCACAGGAACAACCTTGAGGAGCTGACGAGGGCTCTCGTGGCCGCGCAAGACCTGGGTTTCTGCTCAGTATGCGGGGTTATTACGGACCTTGACCCCTGCCCCATATGCTCTGACCCCGGCAGGGAGAACCTCATAACAGTGGTGGAGAGGCCCTCGGATGTCTTTCTTTTTGAGAGCTTCGGCTTTTACAAGGGCAGGTATCATGTTCTCGGCGGTCTCATTTCCCCTTTGGACGGCGTGGGTCCAGAGGATATAAGGATTGACGCGCTCACGAAGAGGTGCGAGTCCGGTAGTGTTAAAGAGGTTATAATCGCCCTGTCACCGACTGTTGAGGGGGACGCGACAGCCTTTTACCTTTACGAGCTCCTCAAGGCCAAGGTCCGGATAACCAGGATAGCCAGGGGGATTCCAACCGGCGCGGAGCTCTCGCTTGCTGACCCCGTGACGGTAAAAGAGGCTTTCTTGGGAAGAAAAGAGATGGAGTAGCTCCTTATCGGGGCGGCCAGACTTGAACTGGCGACCTCCTGCTCCCAAGGCAGGCACGCTAACCAAACTGCGCTACGCCCCGCAGAGGAATAAATTATAATGGCGGAGGATTGACGGCGGCAATTGTGAAAGCTGTCTAGTCAGAAGAGACGGGTTTCCTGCGTTTGAATACGAGAAGGTCCAGTATCAGAAAGCCAACCAACAAGATGCCCAGGGCTAAGAGTTGGGTCATATCGTCCAGGCCGAGGGCCGCAAGGAGGGTTGAGTCAAGAAAAACCAAAGCGAGGTAAAGCCACCACCTTGCCCTGAAAAATGCGTAGACGACCGCGAAAACTACGGATAGCGCGAACCAGAGAATTGTCTGGTTCATTTCCTAATCCTCCTCCAGAAAGCGATATCATTGGCTACCGTCCTTATGAAACGGCTCACGGGGTTATCTTCCATTGCCGCTAGCCGTTCGGCTCCCTCCGCATAAATAGCCATGCAGAAAGAGAGGAGAATAGCGCCCAAGGCCGCCGCCACGATGAAGATTGTTCTCCTCGGCCAGACCCTTCGCTGGGGGATCCTCGGCGGATCAACGATCTGTATGGTTGGTGCGTCCCGCTTCTCCATGAGCTTTGCTTTCTCGTATTCCTCGGTCAAAACCTCATAGACCGCTCCCTGGACCTCCAGCTCCCTTTGGAGCCTCGCCAGCTCAATCATAACATCCGGCAGGCTATCAAAGGCAACGCCAAACCCGGCCCCAAACCCCCCTGACCCCCCCTTTTCCATCCTCGCCAGCTGGGATTCAAGGCTGGCTATGTCCCTTTTCAGGGCAATTACATCCGGATGATTGGGTTGGGCATACTGAAGCATTGATTCAAGCAGATATTTTTTGCTTATGAGCTGCGCCTTCATCTGGGAGTAGGCTGAGATTATGCCGGAAACCTCCTCGGGCAGGCCCGTGGTCTTATGCGCGCTCTGGAACCTGCTCAATGAGTCTTCAACCTTCCGAATTGAGTCGTCAAGCTCCGCGAGTCTCTTCTCAAGGAAAGCTCGCATCTTCGTTCCCTTGGTTACTATGAGGCGCTGATTGAATGCGTCAACTATATCAATTAAGCTATCCAGGGCCTGGGTGGTTAGTTTGGGATCGCTGTCCGTATACTCAAGGATTATCATGCCTGATGGAACTATCCGGGTTGAGAGGTGGCGTTCCAAGATGAGGAGGGCATCGTCCATGGTCTTTGCCTTGTAGCGCTTGTCCAGATTGAGGCGAACTATGAGACTTTCCCTTACAGAACGGGAATTAAGGAGATCGTAATAGATGTCAGAGGGGGTGGTGAGCATTCCGCCCGCGGCGATTACCGTGCTCAGCCCGCCCTGGGGGGTTGCGGTTCCGCCAAGGAGAACAACCGTTCCCTCGTCAATGGAGGGCATGAGGACCGCCTGCGCGGTATACCTGTATGGCGCCACAAAAACCGAAACGAGCGCCGCGACGATCACCACTGCGAGGTTTCCGTAGATAAGCCCCCTCCAGGAAATACCTGTTTCAAGAGCGGCCCTCATCTGGTTTTTCATCTCTCCACCGGTACAACGCCCTCAGAAGCCTCAGGGGGTGAAAGGGTTAAGCCAAGCCTGTGCCCTGACCTGTTGTAGCCCGCTATCTTGTAAGATTTTGCCAGCTTGCCGCCGGGCAGTGTATCCAGGGGCAAATACGCGATCTGGCCGGGCCTTCCGTCGGTTGGTAGCTCCGAGCCAACGGGAAGCATGAGGAGCGCTTCCCCCCCAAACGGGTTTTCCATACCCGTCGCCTCAAGCTCCTTCGCAACCGAGTAATCGCTCTCAAGGGTGTCAACTGCCTCACCAACGGTAAGCCTGAGATCAACGGGATACGCGCCTGCCAGGGACCTGAACTCCTCCAGCTTCCCCTGAAGTAGATACATGTTCTCCGTGACCCTGGTTACCAGAAGCTCTTCCTTGACTGACCAGAACCTCCACAGGGCAAAGGAAAGGAGCAGAAAGAAAAGAACTATAAGGATCAAATTGCCCCTGTTCTTCATAGTCAAAGGATAAAGCAATGGCCAGGAATGGGGCAACCACAAGCGGATGGCCGTCTACTAAGGGTCTCCGTTCTCAGCCTATTTGACCACCGCTTTCTGAAGCCTTCCGCTCCCGAAGCCATCCCACCCACTCAGGAGAACCGTGTCACCCCTTATACCACCCAGAACTCCGGCAGGCCAATCCTTGGTCCAGATGACCTTTTTCTTTGCCGGATCATAGATCCCCAAACAGGGGGACATATTTATATTCACAACATTCTCACACCGGGAGAACCCAAAGACAATTTTTCCATCGCTCAGAGGATAAGCATATTTGCCCAGGACAGGGTGGTTGGACACGCATTCATCCTCCATCCACTTTATGAAGGCATCGTAATCCTCGGCCGCGGAACCATCAGGTGTAGAAAAACCCTTGCGTTTCTTTATTTTCACAGTGAAGCTGTCCAGGAGCTCGGCCTCACCCTTGATGGATATGAGGTAAAACTTGAAGGGAAAGAAATCAACAGCCAGAACGGTGTCTCCCGTGGCCCTGCAAGCTACCGGGGAGGCACCGAAGGGCTGTGACTTTGCCCACGCGCTGTCAGGGGCTATAAAAATCTGCAAGAGCTTTCCTGCTGTGTCCCAGATGCTGGCCAAACAAAAGGTATCACCAGATATGTATTTCCCTACTATCAGAAAGCTCCCATCCTCAAGGGGATACACATGCTTGTGTGCTATAGTCGTAGCAGGAGGAGGGCACCTGGTCTCAAGGATTATTTCCTTGATATACTCAAGATCTTTGGTGAAGAGGGTAAACCGTGATGTGAGATGCTCGCTTACAACGAGAAAGTCCTTTGTCAGACATAGATAACCACAGCAGGCCTCAGAAAGACTTTTCCTGAGAAGTTTCCCATCGGCAGACCACTTCATCAGGTAAGTGATTCCGGAGCTGTCCGTCATTCCGTATATGTAATTGCCTCCGTCTGCCGTTATGCTGGTTGTCCTGAAGCCCTCGGGAAGCTCCAGTTGGAGATCTCCGACTAACACCAAGCCTGCGAGAAGGCTTATCCTTTTCATAGGCCTCTACCTTCCGAAGATTTGAAGAGTTCTTCTTATCTACCTTTACCAGGGCGGGAAGAAAACCCCTATCGCATTCGGGTTACCACCGCATACTTCCTGACAATTGGGCATAGGGTCGCACGGATAGCAGCTCCGACCCCCATCACACCAACATTTGTATCCCATAAAGATAGGGTCGGGACATAAGCAGTAGAAAGCCCTTTTTGTCCCGCACTCGTCCTCGTGTCCTGGTGGACACTTCACATCGGCCCTGGCTATGCCTATCAGCCCTCCGAGAAGGGCTATCCCTATCACCAGCCTCATCATCCATCCAGCTTTTTCATTTTATCTTACCTCCTTTTGAGGAAGTCCCACAAGGATAAAATACTTAGAGAGAGTATTGCACCTATTCCAAATCCGCGCCGGATAAAGGTCTCAGATTAGTCCCCGGAAACCCGCATGAAATCAGAGTAATTCTTTTAACTCCCAGTGGCTCAAGGGATTTGAGGCGCGAAAAGCCTAGGCCAAGGCCAAAACCCGGCCAAAAATACGGCTTTTTGGTGGTTTAATAATCAACAAGCAACCCTGGGCTACCCTAGTTTTATTATGGACAAAGGACCCGTGACTCACTATGCGGCCACGGAGGTCCGCCTCTGCCCGACAAGTGGCAACTGATAACTGACAACCGATATAATTTCCTCATGCGCTTGAACAGAGGTTGGAACGAGCTCAGACCCATAACAATAGAACCGGATTACCTAAAGGACCCTGAGGGGAGTTGCCTCGTTAAATACGGTCAGACCTGGGTTCTCTGCACCGCGACGGTCTCGGAGGGGGTGCCTCACTGGCTCTCAGGCGGCGGCCAGGGCTGGATTACCGCGGAATACGCGCTTTTGCCCAGGGCGGTCCCGGAGCGCAAGGAGCGCAAGCAGGGAGGCAGGGAGAAGGAGATAGCGCGAATGATAGGCCGTTCCCTGAGGGCAGGGGTGGACCTGAAGGCCATTGATGGTTTCACGATAACCGTGGACTGCGATGTGCTTCAGGCAGACGGGGGAACCAGAGCCGCTTCGGTCACAGGGGGGTTCGTAGCCTTGGTGAGGGCTTTGGAACACATGAAGAGGGTCGGGATACTGGACCGGCTCCCCGTAAGGGAATTTCTCGCCGGGGTATCGGTTGCGCTTGTGGGAAAGCAGATTTTCCTCGATCCGGACTACAACGAGGACGCTAAGGCCGCGGCCGACGCGAACTTCGTCATATCTGATAAGGGAAACCTGGCCGAGGCTCAGGTAAGCTCAGAGGAGGGCCTGCTTGAGCCGGGCATTGTGGCGATGCTAATTGAAGTAGCAACCCCCGCCGCGCTTGAAATAACGAATATACAAAAGGAGGCTTTAAAACATGGGCTCCATAAACCTTGAGAAGAGGGATGGGATAGCAATAGCGAGGATGTCCAGGCCCGAGAAGCTTAATGCCATGGACGCAGGGGTCCTGGATGAGCTGGAGGCTACTGTTGATGGGATAAACAGAGACCCTAGCATAGTCTCGGTTATACTCACCGGAGAGGGAAAGGCCTTTGTGGCTGGCGCTGATATATCCGAGCTAGCACAGCTGGACGGCAAGTCTGGCTACGAAAAGATGCGCCGTGGCCAGAGGCTCATGGACAAGATAGAATCCTCCCCAAAGGTCTGGATAGCCGCCATAAATGGCTACGCGCTTGGAGGAGGCCTTGAGCTCGCCCTCGCCTGCGACATCCGGCTCGCCTCCGAAAAGGCGAGGATGGGCCAGCCTGAGGTCAACCTCGGAATAATCCCCGGCTACGGAGGGACCCAGCGCCTGGTGAGGAACACGGGGATTGGCTGGGCAAAATACCTGATACTCTCCGGCAGAATGATAACAGCCTCAGAGGCCCTGGCCATCGGCTTGGTTCAGGGGGTTTATCCGGATGAGGAGCTGATGCCGAAGGCAGAGGAGCTCGCGAAGGAGATAGCAAGCAAGGGCCCTTTGGCTCTCGCCGCGGCGAAGCGCTCAATATACAACGCTGTTAATATGCCCATGGAGGAAGGGCTTGAAGAGGAGGCGCGCCTTTTCGGCGAACTATGCGAGACAGCCGATTCAAAAGAAGGATTGACCGCGTTCTTGGAGAAAAGGAAGGCAGAGTTCAAAGGGCAATAGGCTGGCTGGTTGGCATATTCTTCTTTTTCCTGCTAACAGCCTTTTTCATATGGGTCCTTTTCTTCGCGCGGGATGTCTCCGGTTTTGTGAAGGCCCTTGGGCCTTGGGGACCTCTTTTCATAATCCTTTTCCACATAGCCCAGATAGTATTTGCTCCGGTTCCGGGCCATGTTATACCGCTGACATCGGGATACCTTTACGGGTTCTTCTGGGGGGCTGTCTATGACGCTGTGGGACTAGTCGCGGGCGCGCTCTTGGTTTATCTGATCGGCTTTAAGCTCGGAAGGCCCGTCGTAGCGAAGCTCGTTGGCCCTGACAACCTCGCCAAGGCCGAGAAATACATCTCCGGCAAGAGAATCCTCCTCGTATTTCTCGCTTTTGCACTGCCCGGCCTCCCGAAGGACGCCATGTGCTACGCTTGCGGCATCCTCAAGGTCCCGTTTAGGTATTACCTGCTTATTCTCTTCGGCATAAGGATTCCCGGCGATCTTTTCGTCATCCTATGGGGCGGAGGTTTCAGGTTCTTTGAGGCCAAAACCCTCATCTGGGGCGGAATAGCCTCAGTGATAGGCATAGCACTCTTTTGGGTCGTAGGACTCTGGATAAAAAGGAGGTGGTTTGACAAGCCGGAGGCCCAGGTTGATCCCCCCAGAAAAGGCTCTTTATAATGTCAGCATGATAGAAAGGGTAAGGCTGGATGGCTTCAGGACCCTTAATCCTTTGGAACTCAGGGGCCTGCGGCCGTTCAACCTGCTCCTGGGCCATAATTCATCAGGAAAGAGCAACTTCCTGAGAGCGCTCCAATTCGTCGGACTGATAGCTAGGGGGCACGAATTATCTTGGATAGAATCCTATTCGCCCTTCTCGCCGCTTGGGGGTCTCAGGCCTTGGGGTTCTGAGAGCTGGCTATTTGCATACGAGATAGAATTAAGGCATCAAGATAACATTCTTATATGCGAAGGGGCTCTGGATCTTAAACAGAGGGCTTTCGTCAGGGAGAATATAAAAAAGAAGGGGAAGGCGTGAGAGGTAAGTGGGCCTATGTTGTGAATAAAGAAGGGGAAACCCTTAAGGTCTTGTCGGAGGACTTCAAATATGAGAGTAGAAACGATGTCAGGTGGAGCGTTTTCCCTGTTCTCAAGAACTCAGGTATAATCTCATCTTATATAAGGGATATACAGGAGCTGGCGGATATAATCGTTCTTGAGAGGAATATTCTTACCAAAATACGTCCTTCACTTTTAAACATTAAGAAAAACCTCTACGAAACCATGGATTACGCCTTCCATAACCCAGAAGGCGCTATTGGGATCAAGAGGGTATTCCGGGAGCTTGAAGGCTTGGGCATAATCTGGGATAAGCAGTGGGGATTTACCTTTATGCCCGAAGGTCTTTCCGGCAACCCAGTAAGCCTTGATGGGCTTTCCGATGGTGCCCTGCGGCTCCTCTGGTGGCTTTGCTGGGCATATATGGAGAAACGCCCGTCCGTCTTTCTTATTGAGGAAATTGACAACGGCCTCAATCCAATGAGGTTCAGAAAGGTAGTTCAGCTCGCCCTTGAAATGGCCACGAGAGAGGAGAGCCCAACCCAGTTCTTCGTGACAACCCATAACCCTTATATTGTTGACGAGTTCACCGAGGCAATACTTGAAGGGATCGCAGACATCATTATCTTCAAAAGGGAAGATGGTTTCAGGACAAGTGCTGTCTCGCTCTGGAACACCCTGAGAACGAAAAAAGAGGTTGAAAAACTCTTCAGAGAAATGAAGCCAGCCTCCTTTGGCGAAGCCTGGCTTGATGGAATTCTTGAAAGTAGTCTTCTGTTTGAAAAGAGCCGGAGTGAATGAGAATCCTTTATTTGACCGAGGATGTGAGCGATGAACCTGCCAGACCTCTGGAAATAATTCTAGAAAAATGCTTTGGTCTCAAGCCAGAACGAATGCCGCGGAACTACAAGAGCTTCAGGGGAAGCAAGCTGGTAAAAGCAATCAGGGACAGTAACCCTAAACTTTTCTCCTTTTGGGGTGCTACAGACATCCTCTGTGAAACCATCCTTGTTATTCATATTGATGGGGAGCATAGGATCAGCAAAGAATCCATTTGCAAGGCCTTGTGGGAATATCTGAAGCTCAACGAGGCCGTAAAAGAGAGGATTGAACAGGGAAGCCTTGATCTCAAGGTTGTTGCGGTATTGCCCGAACCCTGTTTGGAAGCCTGGCTTCTCGGCAGGCGGGGCGCAAGGAATTGCGAGAAGCTGAAAAAGATCGTCTCCGATCCGGTTAAGCTCGCCAATAAGGCTGATATGGAATACCTGAAGACATACCCGGATTTGGCGCGATTTCTCCAGGACGCCTTTAAGGCCCTGGAATGTGAAAACCCTTGCCAATCGTTTTGGGGGCGATGATCCTCCTCCGAGAAGCCCTCTTCGTTCTCCTGCTTTCAGCAGGAATCCTCTCTGCCGTGCTCGCGCTTTCCGGGCGGCTCAGAGGGCCTGAGCGCCTCCTGGGCGGAGCGGCCCTTTTTCTCTCTGAGAACATATTCTCGGTGATTGTCCTTGGATTTCTGGGGTTTTTGAGACCTTGGGCCCTCGTAGCCCTCCTTCTAGCATTTATCGCTGGGCACATCGCCCTGTTCGCGATGAGACCCCGTAGGCTCCAGTTGGAGCGAGAAAAAGGCCGTGGAGCCGCAAGCTCCCTAGTCATCATTCTCTCGGCGATAGCCGGCGCCTGGTTCGTCCTTCTCACGCTTGAGGCCTGGGTTATGCCCCCGCGGGGCTGGGACAGCCTGAGCTATCATCTGACCAACCCCCTATACTGGCTCCAGGAAGGCAGGATAACCCTGCTCCCTCATCACATCCTCAAGGATAACGCAGGGTTTGCTTATCCCGCCAACGGGGAGGCCCTTTACCTCCTCCAGCTGGCAATAACCCGCACCCAGAGGTTTCTTGGGTTTTCGCCCCTTATCTACATCCTGCTCTGCATTCCGGCAATGAAGGCCCTCGCCCGTGATGACGGGATATTGGCGTTTCTCTTGATGTTTATGAGCCCGCTCGGGCTAGCCCAAGCGATCACCAATTATGTTGATTGGGGGTTTTGCTTTTGGTATGTGGGAGCCCTCGCGTTAGTCTGCAACTACTGGAGAGAAGGAGGCAAAACGAGGCTCGTCCTCGCGATCCTCGCGGTTTCAGCCCTCGCTGGCCTCAAATACACGGGCCTGATATTCTACACCATTTTCACGGCCTTACTCATAGCCATCGCTATAAAGAGAAGGGAGGCGCTGGCCCTTGCAATAACGACCATAGTTTCGCTAGTGCTTTGGCTCCCGTGGTATGTGAGGAACTGGATAGCGCTCGGAAGCCCGTTATTTGACATATGCGTGAGGATCGGGCCGTGGACCATTTTTCCGGGGAAGGAATCGCCCTACACCTACGGCTACCAGTATTTCGCAACAGTTCACCAGATAATCGTTTTTCCATTCAGGGACATCGGCCTTGGCACATACGAGGGCGGCGCGGGGGCGTTGTTCTGGCTCGTTGGACTGCCCTTGGCGATATTCTTTCTGCTCAAGGACACAATAAAAAGGGACTGGCCTCGGGTTTTCATCTGGGCACAGGCCCCCTTGTTCCTATATCTTTTTACCACGATTCCTGGGTTTATTCATCCCGGCGAGCTGAGGCTCGTTATGCCCATTCTTGCAATAGGCTTTCTGGCGCTCGCGAGGGCGTGGCGAAGAGCCGAAAGGCCGTGGATGGCCTCGCTGATAATCCTCATAGCTGTTCTCCTCCAGTCCATCGGCGCCATGCACCTCGGCGAGCACAGGACATTTCCGAAAGCCTTCAGGGATTACTTCACGGGCAAAAAGTTTAGCCTCATGTCCTATTACTCCTATCAGTTCCCGCAATCCGAGAGCTGGGCCGAGTTGGACGGCGTGGGAAGGGTTGTCTTGGCCGAGGAAAAATTCGGGCTTTTTTCTCCCCTGTTCGGATCAAGGCTTCAGAACAGGGTGGAGTTCAGGTGAACAAACACGATACTGGCAACTCGTAACTCCTAACTCGTATAATTTCCACCTGATGGAGAAACCCCAGGAATACAGGGTTCGGCTCGCGAAGCTCAAGGAATTAGCGGAGATGGGCATAAACCCTTACCCGCACTCCTTCCGGCGCACTCACCGGGCCAGGGATATCCACGAGCGCTACGAATCACTTGAGGGCAGGGAGGTCGTCGTGGCCGGGAGGCTTCTCGTGAAGCGGAGGTTCGGCAAGATCCTCTTCGCGCACATAAGGGACGAGAGCGGCGAGGCTCAAATATACCTTGATGCCGAAACAGGTTCCCCTTTGGAGGGCCAGAACCCGGTCAAATTCTTTGACAAGTATTTTGATCCTGGGGATTTCGTTGGCGTTGTTGGGATTCCATTCACGACCAAGACCGGCGAGAGGACTATCCGGGTCAGGAGATACGAAATGCTCTCAAAGGCCCTCCTGCCCATGCCTGAGAAGTGGCACGGGGTCAGGGACCCGGAGCTTGCTTACAGGGACAGGCCCCTTTTTCTCATAGCCAACCCTGAGGAGAAAGAGGTTTTCCTCAGGAGGGCGAGGATAATTCAGCTGACCAGGGATTTCTTCAACGAGAAAGGTTTTACCGAGTTTGAGACCCCGGCCCTTCAACCTCTCTACGGCGGCGCGGCCGCGAGGCCTTTCAGGACGAGGAGCTGGGCGCTTGACTCGGAGCTGTTCCTAAGGATAGCGGATGAGCTTTATCTAAAACGCCTCCTGGTTGCGGGCTACGAGCGCGTTTACGAGATATGCAAGGACTTCAGGAACGAGGGCATAGACAGGACGCATTACCCCGAATTCACGATGCTTGAGGCATACGCCGCGTTCTGGGACTACAACGACATGATGGAGCTTGCAGAGGAGCTGTTGAACCGGCTTGCCCTGGAAATCGTGGGAGCCGAAACCGTCCGTTATCAGGGCGTGGAGCTTTCCTTCACGAGGCCATTCAAGAGGCTTGACTACACGAACTCGCTCTCTGAGGCGCTGGGGATTGATGTGATGGAGGCGCCTGACAGCGAGCTGATCAGGGTAGCGGAGGATAGGGGCATTGAGAATCCGGGTTCCCTGCACAGGGCAAAGCTCCTTGACAAGCTTTTTGATATTGCTATTGGAGACCACATAACAGACCCAACATTTGTCTGCGACCATCCCCGGATAATGAGCCCACTGGCAAAGCCCCACAGGGCGCGGGATGGCCTTGTTGAGAGGTTTGAGCTCTTTATCGTGGGGACCGAATTAGCCAACGCTTTTACCGAGCTCAACGACCCCCTCATCCAGCGCGAGAACATGGAGCGCGACGCGGCCCTTCGGGATGAGGAACTCCCCTCGGAGATTGACGAGGATTTCCTCACAGCACTGGAGCGGGGTATGCCCCCAACGGGCGGGATAGGCATTGGAATGGACAGGCTGACCATGATCTTCACGGACAAGCCTTCTATAAGGGATGTGATAGCGTTTCCACAATTGAGGCCCTATGAACCGCGCTGAACTCCTTATAGTCTGGAAATACCTGAAGGCGACCAGGAGGGGGGTGCTCTCGTTTTTCTCCTCGTTTGCTGTGCTCGGAATAGCCCTTGGGGTTGCTTCGCTTATAGTTGTCATCGGCGTTATGTCCGGTTTTCAGGAGGAGCTCAAAAGGCGGATACTCGGCTTCAACCCCCACCTCGTTGTGATTCCCTACATGGGAGAGATGACCGGCGCGGATTCCGTAGCGAAAAGGATAATGGAGCTGAAGGGCGTGAAGGGCGCTAGACCCTACATATTTACCAAGATAATCGTCAGGAGAAAATCCGTCTCCGACGGAATCGTGGTCAAGGGCGTAGAGCCAGGAATTAGCGTTGGGCTTGAGGATATTCAGGCTAGGATCAAGTTCGGGAACTTTGAGCTCGGTAACAGGCAGGTCGTTTTGGGCGTGGGGCTTGCCCAGCGCCTCGGGGCATTCGTGGGGGACACGGTTGTCTTTTACGGAGGGGCAGAGTCCACGCCCATAGGGCCTGCTTTCAGGACGAGGGCCTTCGTGGTGTCAGGGGTTTTTGACGCGGGGCTTTTTGACTACAACGAGAACCTCGCATTCATGGACGCGCGGGAGCTAGCTCAGCTCGCTAACATGAGAGGGGTAACCGGGGTTGAGGTTCTGGTTGATGATCCCTACAAGGCGCAGGAATACGCAAAGAGGGTGGCGAACGCCCTCGGCGGACAATACAGGGTCCTCTCGTGGATACAGATGAATTACTCACTTTTCTCCGCGCTTAAGCTGGAGAAGCTCGCCATGTATATCATCCTGGTCCTCATAGTTCTCGTCGCGGCCTTCAACATCATAACCACCCTGACGACCCTCGCTGTTGAGAAGACCTGGGAGATAGGTGTCCTCCGATCAATTGGCATGACGAAAAGCTCGGTATCCCGGATATTCATAATCCTCGGCCTACTCCTCGGGCTTTTGGGAACGAGTCTGGGGACCGGGGTTGGGCTAGGGATAGCTTGGATTATTGAGCGGTTTCAGATAATAAAGCTCCCGCCGGATGTCTATTTCATAGATAGGCTTCCGGTGCTCATCCAGGCCTCGGACATAACCTACATAGTGGCGGCCGCGCTCGCCATAGCCTTCTGCGCGGCGCTCGTGCCGGCGATGAGGGCCGCGAGGCTACAGCCAGCCCAGGCAATAACAAAGGGAAGATGAGCGAACTCCTGGTGGCAAAAGGCATAACAAAGGTCTACAGGGGCCCGAGGGAGGATCTGACCGTCCTCAGGGACCTTGATCTCACCGTTAACTTCGGCGAATTCATCGGCATAACGGGGCCATCGGGGTCCGGCAAAACTACCCTTCTAAACATACTTGGAACCCTTGATACGCCTTCATCGGGAGAGGTTTGGCTCGGGCAGATGGCGTATTCCAGGATGTCTGACCGGGAGCTCTCTGAGTTCAGGTCAAGGGAGATAGGCTTCGTATTCCAGTTTCACCACCTCCTGCCTGACCTTACAGCGCTTGAGAATGTAATGCTTCCGGGGCTTCTTACCAGAAGGCCCAGGAAGGAGATAGCCAGCCGAGCGGCTGCGCTCCTTGAGGCGGTCGGCATAGCTGATAGGGCGGATCACCTGCCGAAGGAGCTCTCAGGAGGCGAAAGCCAAAGGGTAGCGGTGGCGAGGGCATTGATAAACAACCCATCCCTCGTTCTTGCCGACGAGCCAACCGGTAACCTTGACAAGGCCTCCGGATTGAACCTAATGGAGCTCCTGTCATCGCTGAACCGGATCCAGTCCCTCACCATAATCATGGCCACCCACAACGAGGCTCTCCTGCCGTTCTTCACGAGGGCATTCAGGCTTGAGGATGGGAAGCTGAGGCCCCTCGGCCGGTGAGGTAATCAATCAGGGGTTGGGAAACCAGAGGGACAACCTTGGGCAACATGTGGGGCATGAGGTTCCCCATAGCCTTCGGGACGAGATCCGGCATCTGCTTCGCCATGAAATCCGGCATCGGAACCCGCTTGCCCATGAGCTCAATCATCGTTGGGGTGAGCTTGGGCATCATCATGGGCAGGAGAACCGGGAAGAGAACGGGGAAAAGGCCCTTCATCGCTGTTAACATTCCTCTGCCAAGAGGGCCGAGCTTGCCAATAAAACGCATTATGCGGCCCATGCCGAATGGCATCGCGTCAACCATCTGAGGGAACATCTCCTTCATAAGCCCGGCCATGTTTTCGGGCCTTAGGAGCTCTATCATGGCCTCAAATGTGGCCCAAGAGGACATTATGTATTCCTTATCCTCTTTGATCTCGTAGCCCCTTGCCCGGGCTAGGAATGTTGCGAGGTCAGTTATTTCAACCGGGATGCCCTTCTTTTTGGCGGATACGCTGAGCTGGAAGCGACAGCACGGGCACAGGGTCAAAACCCTCTCTGCTTTTACTTCCAAGGCCTCGTCAAGCCGCTCCTTTCCAACCTCGGCCGCGACGGGCGGATCGGATATGAGGGTGAGGACAGAGCCACAGCAAAGCCCTTTCTCGCGGTTGTGGCGCATCTCTTGGAAATCAAGCCCCGGAACCGCCCTGAGGAGCTGGCGCGGCTCCTCGTAGACGCTGCCCGCCCTGCCTATGTGGCAAGAGTCGTGGAATGTGACGCGCTCCCGCACCTCAGAGAACCCCATCTCCTTAGCCTTCGGCGCCAGAACCTCTGAGTAGTGCTTCACCTCAATATCGTAATCTATGCCCAGCTTCTTCGCCCACTCCTTGTAGTAGGTGTGCCACGAGAGCCAGCAGGCAGGACAGCTCGTTATCACGGTTTTTGCCCCCCGCTTTTTCGCCTCAGAGATGTTGTGCCTCACGACATCGGCGAACTCATCCCATTTGCCAGCAACCAGCATGGGCAAACCGCAACAGGACTCGTCCTTTCCCATGTATGTGAACTCAACCCCTGCGTCCCTGAGCAGTTTAACCGCGGCCTGGGCCATATCCTTCTCAACGAACGAGGCCGTGCATCCAGCGAAATACATCACCGGAGCCTTCTCCTTTATGTGAGGCCGGACATCCTCCGGAACCCACTTGTCGCGCTCCTCGCGAAGGTGCGCCCATATATTGAGGTTTCGGCCGAGCGAGGCGGCCATTATCTCAAAGGGCGGAATGGTCATCATCCCCTTCTCGTGGATTGCGCGGCCGCGCATCTTGAGCCACGATGGCTCTATGGGCAGGCCTTCAGAGCACATCACATTGCAGTATTCGCATGTGGTGCAAACCATGAAGGTGTTAACTGCCTCCTGATCCAGCTTCTCCTTGCCCTCAAGGAGCCTCTTCAGGAAAAACCACTTTCCTCTTGGCGATTGGCTCTCCCACATCCTGCCGTAGTATTGATCGCATGTGTCAACGCAGAAACCGCACTGGGAGCAGGAGTAGGCATACCAGGCAACATCGGGCGGTATCCCCTTCTTCGGCTTCATGCCTATCCTCTCCGCGGGCTGAGGTCTCCCTATTCCAGCAAAGGGCCTCGCCAGAGGCTCAAGTTTCTTCGCGACGCCCATAACCCACGAGAGCTTTGAGCCTATTACCTTTCCGGGGTTCATTATGCCGTTCGGGTCGGATTCCTTCTTGAACGACCTCAGGGCAGAGAGCTTCTCCTTCCCCACGATCCGCTCTGCCCAAGGGGTGAAGTAGATTCCGGTTGAGTAAGGCCTCCCGCCGTGCTTCTCAGCTATCCTGGCGACGCTTATGGCGTTCATGTAAGCGAGGTTGAACCAGAATCGTTTCTCGTCGTGGGTTATGAAACCTAGAAGGACCATCTCCTTGCCTGAGACCCCCATCCCCTCTATGGCGAGGGCCGGAACCTTTTTCTCAAGCTCGGAAAGCGTTTCCGCGAGCGATCCGATGGGAACAACAACCTCCGCTGGCACAAAGGAAGGGCCGAGGCGCTTTATCTTCATTATGTGGAAGCGCTCGTCCCACTCGTGCTGGGCTATCTCGGGGGAGAGGAATTGGCCGCTGTTCGCCTTAGCGTTATCAAAGAACGAGGATTGCTCATTTTCGTGAGCGATGAGGACGATGTATTTCTCCGGCAGGATCACCCTCTCCTCAGCAGGATGGCCGTGGTGGGTTCTGAGGGGCGCGATGTTCCTCAGCCTCGCCATCTCGGGGTTTATCAGGGTAACGGACCATATGCCTTCTCGGCCCAGCGAGGATATGAATCCGGCCGCTGAGCCCGGGTTATCAAAAGCCACAGCCGTTATTTTCTGCTCCCAGAGAGGCATTACCTTAAGTGAAACCCTGGTTATTATTCCAGTTATGCCCTCAGCATCGGAAACAAGGAGCAGATCCTCGCCGGAGAGGTCTCTGAGGCTACCATCCGGAAGAACGACCCTTGCTGAGACCACATTCTCCGAAAACCAGCCGTATTTCCAGGATCCAAAACCAGCGCCGCCCTGAGCGAGCCACCCGCCCACCGTTGAAGAGGGATATGAGGATGGGTAGACCCTGAGAGTGAACCCTCTGTCGGCAAGGTATTCGTCCAGTTTCTTCCAGGATATTGCTGGCTCTACAGTGACCACATCCCCCTCAAGGGAGATGGCCCTGCTCATCCTTGCGAGATCAATCACAATTCCGCCCTTCGTGGGGAGGACTCCGCCGTAGCCGGATGTGGACTTGCCCCTGGGAACCACCGGAACGCGCTCGCGGGCCGCCCATCTTACGAGGGCTTGAAGCTCTTCCTCTGAAACAGGTTGAACCACGGCCGAGGGCATTGTGCTCCCTATGAGGGGTTTTATCAGGCTAGGTATTGAGCCTATGTCGTGGCTATACATGCTTCGCTCCCGCTTAGAAAAACTAACGCGGGGGCCGAAAGCTCCCTCAAGCCAAGACATTTGGTTTTTCGTCAGGCGTTTCATGATTAACTCCTTATATTAGTCAGTGCTAATATTATAATGGAAAGATTAATGGCCCGTCAATAGCAGGCCTCTATCCGCGCAATCTCTTGATATCGCCGAGGAGCAGGGGGGATCCCTCCCTGGCCCTCCTAACGCACTCAAAGAGCTCCGGCGGAAAGCGGTCGGTGTCAAGGCTGTAGCGCCTGGATGTTCCCTCCCTCGTAACCCTTACCATGCCCGCGTGCCGGAGGATATTGAGGTGCTGAGAGACCCTTGACTGGGATATCCCGAGCGCTCTCGCCATCTCCGTCACGCAACAGGCCCCCTCCATGAGCAGGTTAACTATCCTGAGCCTGGTCCCGTCAGAAAGCGCTTTGTGGAACAGAATCAAGCTCTCAAGGTTTTGATCCTCCATGCGAATATTATAATGTATCTGAATAGATTAATACAACCGCCTCCAAATGCTTCGGCCCGGCCCTACCTCAGCCTGAAGGCAAAGGGTATGTTGACCCTTACCTTAACCGGCCTGTCCCCCATCTGACCAGGTTTGAAGGCGCAGGCCCGCGCCGCCTCAAGCGCCGGCTCGTTGAAGATCTCGTTTGTGGAGGCGAGGATCCGCTCTGAGCCCGGAACGATATTCCCCCTCTCGTCAACCACAACCTGAACGACCACCCTGCCCTCAATACCAGCCTGCCTGGCTACCTCCGGGTATTCCGGAGTGACGAACCGCGTTATCTCCGGCATCGCCTCCACCGCGTAGACTTCGTAGACCGAGTCCACCTGGGGAGGAGTAACATCAATGTTACCGAAGTCTAGGTTGTTGATATCAGTGAGGACATCCACCTGTTCCGCTGTCTCGCCAGGCTCCGCTACCTCCACCTGGACCTGCGGGCGTTGAACGGGCGGCGGTGGAACGGTTACCTCCTCCAGCGCGTTCATCTCCTCAACCATCGTGATGTTCTCGGTCTGAGCTCGGGCATAGGGGGTCACCGGGAGGCTTTTGATTGTGTTGAACATAAGGATAAACGAGAGAAGCGAGACCGAAAGGGCTATCTGGATGTTCCTCGGGTAGTCATGCTCAATGCCTCTCGCAAGCGCCTTTCTCTTTTCCTTTTCCATAGTGATTATATATTAACAAGGAACACCGGTTCTGTCAATGGGCAAAACGCCTATCGCTCATATCAGCTCCAGGATCCTACGGTGAATCCTCTTGGATGCCCCCCGGTTCTCTTCAACGAACTCCCTCGCCCTCTTTCCCATTTCCCTGCGAGCCCTCTCGTCGGAGAGGATCCTTCTTGCGGCCTCGGCAAGCTCAGCCGGCCCAAGGACGAGTAGTCCTCCTCCTGCAGAAAGGAGTCCCTCAGCCTCGGATACCTGGTTCTCGTAGTGAGGGCCGATAATTACCGGCACGCCCATGGCTGCGGGTTCAAGTATGTTGTGGCCGCCGTAAGCCGCGAGGGTGCCCCCAACGAAAGCGAGGTCAGAAACAGAGTAGATAGCTCTGAGCTCGCCGACCGTATCAAGCACGAGAACCCTTTCCTTTCCGGAGTCCCTCCTTAGCCTGAAGGGTATCCCCCTTTTTCTCATTTCCCGGAGGAGCTTTCCCAGCCTGTTTGTGTGCCTTGGCGCGACGGCAACCTGGAAACCCCTTAGCGCGGTAACTGCTTCCACCACCTGTTTGAACTCCCCCGAGCGCACGGAGCCGAAAACGATGAGCGGGATGTCAACCGAGAAGCCGAAATCCTCTCGCCTTGCGCTATACGAGTCGGAAAGGCCGTCAAACTTTAACCCTCCGAGGCATACAACCCTTTCCCGCGCCACCCCCAGCCCAATGATTTTCTCCGCCTCTCTCTCATCCTTCGGATATATCTCCCTGAAGGCGCTGAGCATTTCGGAGAGGAATCCTTTTAACGCAAGCCACCTTTTGGTTCCTTTGTTCACCCTAGCGTTCACGAGAAAGGCAGGAACGCCCATGCTTTTCGCTGTCATCAGGAGATTGGGCCAGAGCTCTGATTCGGCTATGACGAGCGCCGTGGCCGACGAGAGACCCCTGCGGACGAACCCCGGGTTGTCCGAGAAACGGAGCGACGGAAACTCGCCGGCCGCACGGACCCCAGCTGGGGTTCCGGATGTGAATAAAATCTGGAAACTTTCAGCAAAAAGCCGGGCGAGGGGCAAAAGCGCGTTCACCTCCCCCAAGGACGCGCCGTGGAACCAAACGAATGGGCCTCCCGGGAAATCCTCCGCTTCCCCGGGCAGAAACCTGCTTGCTAACCTGTAAATGCGGTAAAGGGCTATCTCAGCTTCTCCTTAACGGACATTATTTTTCCTTCGGCAGAAAGGGGTTTATCCTTCCTGTCATCTATCTTTATGGTTGTCACGACCCTCAAGGCGCCCATGCGAAACGGGACAGCGTGCAGTTCTCTCGCTATAGCGAGGAGCTCCTCTAGTGAGCCTTCTACTACGGTTCCCATCGGCCCCAGCTGGTAATGGGCCCCGAGCTCCTCCAGCCTCTTGACCATCTCCGCCACATATGCGGACACCGAGGGCGACCCTGTGCCCACCGGAACAACGCTTATTTCCATGATTGGCATATCAATCCCTCCGAGGACCCAAGGGGTATGAGAGACCCATTCCAAAGGAAGCGTATACCTGAGAGGGCCTTCCCGCCTCTGCGCCGATATAGCTTACTGCCTTAGCGCTTATCAGGCTTGAACTATTAGCTCTAGCGCTGAGGTATGCCCTTCCGTTGCCTACGGGGAAGCTGAGCCCGAGCCCGCCGGCGACAACCGGTATTGAGGTTATTGGGACTCCGCCGAGGAAATAGTTCTGCCAGTAAAAGATACCGCTCACGCTCACCTGAACAGCTGTGTTCGTTGAGATACTGCTTGCCCAGCTCATCTTCATGTATTTCATGTCGTCAGAAAGTATAATGCCGAGGCTGATGCCGAGGATGAGCCTCGGCACGAATTTCTCAACCCCTGGCTCTACTATCTCCACCACTGGCCTCGCCGACACCCAAGGTATAAAACAGCCCAGACAGTTCACGAAACCAGAAAGGGGTATCCCAACGCTCAGCCCTCCCCTCGCGCCGGAAACCCTCCCAATGAAGGATGTTATGGAGCCTCCTCTCTGGAATGTATCCTCCTCAAGCCCGTGGATTATCAGCCTGCCTTTTCCGGAGATGATGTGGTTAACGGTATCAACTATGAGGCTATCGTCATCTATTTCCCAGTCTATTCCTCCCCACGGATACATGGCAGAGTGAGACCAAGCCCCTGTGAGCGAGGTTGACGAACCCCTCTCCACGGCAAGCCCCATACCGAGCCAGCTCCCCTGCCAGCCCATCCCGAGAACCAGGGATGGGTTAATGGTCCTCACATTACCGTCAAGGTAATACTTTACCAGGGTGTCGTTCTCCAGCTCGGCGGTGAACTCGGCCTCTATCCTCCAGGTATCCCCCATATAGGGCTCCGCCCTCAGTGTAGCGGTTCCGGCTATGTCTCCTGCGCCAAGAGCGGAAAGCCGGGCATTGCCCCACACGGGAGTTATCCGAACCCCGGCGCCGTAGGACCAGCCGCCGGATCTCCTGGCAATCGCTCCAGTAAAGGGCAGGGTCGTGAACCCGCCGTGGCCAGAGACATCAATGGACGCGTTCCCGGCCGTTGCCAGGCCGAAGGAGACCGGTATCGCGGTTCCGGGAGGTAATCCACCGATGTCAGCGCTGGTTATGGTGTCCTGGAAGGTAATGGAGTCCATGGCCGAACCCCAAAGCCTTCCCTCTATGTCCATGCCCAGAAAATCCCCCCTGGTGAAGGCGAGCCCGAGAACCCAATCGCCTTCTTTGCCTATCCTAGCGCCGTAGGCCAGGTAATCAAGGCCCCACTTTTCGCCGCCGGAGAAGGAGTAGGGGAACTTCAGGGTATCTCCGGAGAAGGTTATTCCCAAGGAGTCAAACACGGCCGATTCTGCGGGCAGGAATACCGTATCGCTAATCCCAGAGTAAGCGGATATCGCCAGAACGCCCATGGTTTCACCGTATTCGCCTCCCTTGAGGTAGGCGAGGCCCGCTGGATTGTTTGCGAAGCCTACGAGACCCCGGGCCAGCGAGGGGTTCTCAAAGCCGGGGTGAAAGAGGAAAAGGTTCACCGATGGGTAAGCGTAGCTCAGCCCGACCGAAAAATCCCCACCTATATCCACGCTTGAAGCAGTAAGCATCAGAAAAAGGCTAGTCATATTCAGTTTTTGGCCTCGGGTTCTTCATCCTCATCCCCTTCCAGCTCGTCCATGACCATGTCCCTTGCTTTCTGGAACTCCCGGACCATATTGCCCAAGAGCCTTGCTAGGCCTTTCATCCCCCGTGGTCCCATGAATATCAGGGCTACCAGCAGTATTAGAAGAATTTCCTGGAACCCTATGTTCACCCGAATATTATGGAGTGAAATCCGTCCTGATTCAACTACAATTCACGCCATTCGCCCGGGCGAGAATTAAAAAGCCCCTCACGAGAGGGGCCTGGTTTTTCAGAGAAAAAACTTAGAACACGTGGCGCTCCTTGAACATCTTCATCTCCTCTTCCCTTTTTGAGGGAATGCCAAGAAAGCCGCCGGGGAATATGCCGCGGAGCTCAAGCGCCTTCACAACCCTGCCCACAGATAGAATCATAGCGGCCGTTCTCGGATCAACCTTGTATTTCTCGTATTTCTCAACCGTGTCCCAGAATGACCTGCGCATGATGTCCGAAAGCATCCTGTCCACTTCCTCGTATTTCCACCAGTAGCGGAACCGGGCCTGAACCCACTCCAGGTAGGAGACCGTGACCCCGCCAGCGTTGGCCAGTATGTCCGGTATAACGAAAACGCCCTTGTCGTGCAGTATCTCATCCGCCTCCGGGGTTGTGGGGCCGTTCGCGCCCTCAGCAATTATTTTAGCCTTTATCTTGGGGGCATTCTTTTCGGTTATGACCCTCTCTATAGCGCACGGAGCGAGGATGTCCACATCCAGCTCAAGGAGCTCCTCGTTTGAGATCTTGTCGGCATCAGGGTAGTCCGAGACAGTGCCCGTTTTCATCATGTGTTCCTTGACCTTTTGAATATCAAGCCCCTTTTTGTTGAGTATGCCTCCGTGGACATCCGAGACCGCTATGACCTTTGAGCCAGCGTCCGAGAGGAACTTAGCCGTGTAAGATCCCACATTACCGAACCCTTGGACAGCGGAAACGGAGGAGGCTATAGAAAGATTCCTGTATTTCGCGGCTTCCTCAAGGGTATAGAAGAGCCCGAGGGATGTGGAGACCTCCCTTACCTGCGAACCGCCCATCTCAAGCGGTTTTCCTGTTATTACTCCCGGTTCGGGGTAGCCCTTTATGAAGGAGTGGGTATCCATCATCCAGACCATATCCTGGGGAGTTGTGTAGACATCGGGCGCGGGGATATCCTTGTCAACTCCTATAAGGGGGTTTATGGCCGCGAAGAAGGCCCTGCATATCTTCTCCTTTTCCCTGTATGTGACTGAGCGCTGGCCCTTGCCGGGTTTTTCTCGGGGATCCGGGTGGAGGTCCGGAGGAAACTCAACGCCGCCCTTGCCTCCTCCGTAGGGTATGCCGACAACATTGCACTTCCAGGTCATCCACGCGGCGAGGGATTTTACCTCGTCCAGATTAACCTGGTTGTGGAACCTTATTCCACCCTTGGCTGGGCCGGTGACGGTTGTGTGCTCCGCCCTGTGTCCCCTGAATATCCTTATTGAGCCGTCATCCATCTCCACCGGAAAGGTTACCGTGATAACCCTTTCGGGCTCGGCGAACTTGTCCCTTATCCACTGGGGAAGGTTCAGGACCTCAACGGCCTTGAAAAACTGCCTTTGAGCCATCTGGTAAAGGCTTTCGGTTGACATGATTGCCTCCTTGGAAAGAAGTGAGTATATAAGGTCTTAGGCAAGAGAATATTATACCGCACCCCGTTGAGCCGCGGCAAGGATTGAATTCGGTTGACCCCTTGCTTTATCCTTTTCAACCTGGGCCCATAGCTCAGTTGGTTAGAGCACCCGGCTGATAACCGGGAGGTGAGTGGTTCGAGTCCACTTGGGCCCATTGTTGTAGATACCCCAAGGTGAATTTCGGGGAGCCTCGTAAGCACAAGCAAGAACCCCGAATTTATTAGGGTTAGCCGGGAGCATGAAGCCCCTTTTTATTCGCAACCTGTCCCAGGCCATCACGATGGCCGACGGGCTTTCCCCCATAAAGGACGCGGCCATACTGATAGAGGGTGAGCTCATAAAGGCTATCGGGCCCACGGATGAAATAACCCCTCTGGTTCCTTCATCTGCACAGGTTATTGAAGCGGGGGGCCGGTGTGCATTGCCCGGGCTCATAGACCCCCACACCCACCTGGTCTACGCCGGGAATCGGGCCCGAGAGTTCGTTCAACGCCTTGCTGGCGCGGATTACCTTGAGATACTAAAAGCAGGAGGGGGGATACTTTCCACCGTAAGGGCAACGAGGGCCGCGTCAGACGAAGAGCTTTACCTCCTGGCGAGGGGCAGGCTCCTTGAGATCCTCTCCTGGGGAGTCACCACGGTGGAGGCCAAATCCGGCTACGGCTTGGCTCCGGATCACGAGATCAGAATCCTCCGCGTCGCAAAACGCCTCTCGGACGAGGGCTGGCAGGTGATCCCGACATTCATGGGCGCCCACGCTGTCCCCCCTGAGTTTAAGGAGAACAGAAAGGCCTACCTTGATCTTGTTGTTGAGGAGATGCTTCCTGCCGCGCGCGAGGTTTCGGTTTTCTGCGATGTCTTCATGGACGAGGGCGCTTTCACAAGGGAGGAAACGGAATGCATTTTCGGAAGGGCCCTTGAGCTCGGCTATAAGCTTAAGATACACGCTGACGAGCTTGCGCCCACCGGAGGGGCTGAGGTGGCGGGCGCGTGGAAGGCAATATCGGCCGATCACCTCCTGCATCCCTCAGAAGAAGGGCTTGAGGCCATGGCTAAGTCGGGGACGATCGCGGTGATTCTGCCGGCCACATCCTTTACCTTAAGAAAACCCTACGCTCCGGTTCAAAGATTCAGGACTCACGGCTTAAAGATAGCCCTTGCCACTGATCACAATCCCGGCACATCTCCAACGCTGTCCCTTCCTCTCGCGGCCACGATAGGCGTTTTGGCGGCTGGATTAACAGTTGAGGAGGCCCTTCTTGGGATTACAGCGAACGCGGCCAGGGCGCTCGGGCTTGAGGATCGCGGGGTTCTTGCGCCGGGCAAGAGGGCAGATGTCCTTATCCTTGACGCAGATGACCCAGCTCAGATATTCTACCAGATAGGCAGAAAGTTGACCTGGAAGGTTTTCCGCGGCGGCAGAGAGGTCTATTCAGCGGCCTGAGGGGGCGTAGTGTTTCACCAGTTTTTAAAGCTTCCGGATGTGCCGCTGACTATAGCCATTATCGCTATTATGGCGTAGATGCAAGCGGTTATGACGCCGAGGATGATTCCTATGAGGGACAGTATGCCGGTAACCAGAAAGTAGGTCCTGAGCTTGCCCGCGAAATCAGCAAGGTCATCCGTGGACTTTGAAACCAGGAATTGCTGGGCCTTTGAACCTGCCTGGATAAGGACTACCCCAAGCCATATATAAAGGATGCCCACAAGAGCGAGCGCGCTTGGGATGCCCATAATGATCATCAGGATACCCAGGAACTTCAGCCAGCCCTTCATTCCCCGGAGGGCGGATTCCAGCCTTGAGTGTTCAATTATGCCGTTCATCTTTATCTCTCCTTTCGGTTAGCTAGGAAATTCTAATGGAGGAGGAGGAAGCGGATCAAGCAAATAGGATATTTAATCTGGGCACGCGCGGCAGAGAACCGTATTAACCAGCAAGGGGTTTGCTTTTTGGATCAATTTCTCCTCCATGTAGGGCGCAAACTCTTTTGCGGCCTCAAACTTGCTCTTACTCTTCTTGCTTTTCTTGTAATTCTCCCTCCTTGTAGTCGGTAGGCAGGTTTCCATGAATCTTTCCAAGCTATTTTCAAGAAAGACAACGCAGAGGTCGCATGCAAATTCTTCTTTGATTTTTGATCTGGTTATGGAGAAATTTTTCCGGAGATACCCCATGCTACTCGGTTCATCTTGAATTCCTTTAATATCCGGAACTACCAGCACCTTTGAAGGCATGGAGCCTTTTCGTTTGCTCGTTGATCTCAAGAATTCTCTCACCACACCGAGTTTCAGTATCTCACCTTTTCCGCCCGCTCCTCTTGCTATTACCTCTACGCCCAATTTTTTACCCACTTCTTCCATAACTGTATTGTCACCCCCGGACTTATCAATTGTCTCGGTTATCACCAGAACCCAGCTCACCTTGAGCTGCCTCCTTTATCAATCCGGTAGCCAGGGCATCCCCTATTGACAACCCGACTTCCTCCATCCATTTTCCGGGCTTGAGATGCAGGAGTTTTCCTGATTCCATCAGGCACACTTCCTTGTAGCTGAAGAGATTGACAAAGCTTGTGGAGTGAGTGGTGAATATAAACTGCAGGCCCCTATCTTCGGATAGGGTTCTCGCCTCGCTTACCAACAGGTTGAGCAATTCGGGGTGCATAAAACTCTCAGGTTCCTCAATGAAAACAAGGGATTTAGCGGTATACAAAGCCGTAAGCATCAGCAGGTAGGATTTCCAACCATCAGGCCAGAATCCCAGGGGAATTGAATGCTTTTCAAACTTAAGCTGTGGCCAGATTATGCCCTTGTCCTTATCAATACTTACCTTAAACCTTCCTCCTGTTGCTTCTCCTATCCTGGATTCAATTATCTCCCAAATCTCATTCTCACTTTCATCTGCGCTATCCTTGAGCCTATGTAATACTTGGGCTATGTTAGAACCATCTATGAGCAGGAGCTCGTTGGATATGTTTAGACTGAGGGCCTTCCACTCCCTGCACAAATCCCTGACATTGAACCTGTAGAACCTCCACCCACATAACCTATCTCTTAGGTCTCTGAGCGCCTTATCCTCAGGGTGAAAATTTCTTGCGAGGGCAATGGGGAACGCACCGGTGGTTAGAGCCGACCTCGTTTTTCCAAGGTTATACTCATATTGATATGCCCCATACCACATCACCCTAAGAATATCGCTGGTGGTCAGCTTTCTTTCCCCTTTATATATGAAGATCTCATTTACAGGAACAGTTAGACTGTGCTCGTGGAGCCACTGTAGCTTTAATTCATAGGATGTCCTATCGTTCCATTCAATACCCATAGTAATTTGCTTGTCAAAATCCATGTTCCTGACTGCCCCGCCAAATCCGGTGGGCCCGACCCTTCCCCTTAACAGGGCATCAATCATCTTGTCTTCTTTCGGGCCTCCTGCCATGGCCAGATTGGAGAACAGCGACATCACCTCAAAAAGTGCGGTCTTACCACCGCCATTTGGGCCTACTATTACCGTTATGGGAGAGAGAAGAAACTCGCCCTCAAGGTTCTTGTAATTTTCTATTTTGACCGCCGTGATCATGGGAAAAGTTTCTCCATCTTTTGCGCTGACGCCAAAGCTTTTCTCTTCCGTCACGACCCTCTCCACCCCCTGACCTTGCCCTTCTTGAGCAGGGAGTCATACTGCCGCATGACGAGGTGAGCGTTTATCTGATTAACTATCTCAAGCGCGACGCCCACAACGATGAGTAGCCTCGTGCCGCCGAAATAAAGGGGAATGTTCAGTCCCTTGGTGATATACCATGGCATAAGGGCAATGAAGGCGTAGAAGATTGCTCCGGGGAGGATGATCCTGGTGAGGACCCTGTCTATGTATTCGGCGGTCTTTTCACCCGGACGGATACCAGGGATGAAACCCGAATACCTCTGGAGGTTATCGGCCATATCCTTCGGGTTTATGACAACCGAGGTGTAGAAGTAGGCGAAGAAGATTATCAGTATGGCGTAGATTATGTCGTAGACTAAGGTCCCTGGCCGGAATAGGTTAGTTATTCCCTCTGCCCAGGGCGCGGCTGTGAATGTCTGGAGGGTCTGCGGGAACATCAGAACCGACTGCGCGAATATTATGGGTATGACGCCCGCTGTGTTCACGGTGAGGGGCAGATATGTTGCCTGGCCGCCGTAGACCTTTCTCCCCACAACCCGTTTGGCGTAGTGTATGGGTATTCTTCTTTGTGCTTCAGTGACTATCACAACGGCCGCCGTGATCGTTATTATTATTATGATAAGCGCAACCACGGAAACCCAGCTGACCGCGCCGGATCGCCAGAGGGTTATTGTATTTATTATCTCGTTGGGAATTGAGTCCAGCGTTCCCACGAATATGAGGACCGATATCCCGTTGCCTATGCCGCGCTCAGTTATCTGCTCACCCATCCACATCAGGAACATGGTCCCGCCTATCAGGGTGATCATGACGGATACGGTGAACAGCGGACCGGGGAAAGGAACGACCGGCAGTCCAGATGGGCTGGTTAGCCTCTGTAGGAATGTTGATATGCCGAAAGCCTGTATGCCGGCAACCAGTATCGTCAGGTATCTGGTCCACTGATTTATCTTTCTGTGGCCGTGCTCGCCTTCCTTCTGGATGCGCTCAAAGTATGGGACAGAGGCGGCCAGGAGCTGAAATATGATTGAAGCGGAGATGTATGGCATTATGCCTATGCCGAAGATTGCCGCCCTCTGGAGGGCTCCGCCAACAAATATGTCGTAGAGACCGAAAACCGTTCCCGCCAGAGCCTCTCTGAAGAACTCTCCGAGCGCGGCCGCGTTGACGCCGGGCAGGGGTATGTGAGTGCCTATCCTGTAGACGAGTATAAGGCCCAGGGTAAAGAGTATGCGCTGTTTGAGCTCCTCTATCTTAAATATGTTCTGAGGCGATTGGAACATCAGCCCTCTCCTCCGGGCCCTTTCGGCCCAAGCAACACAACCGTGCCGCCTGCGGACTCAACAGCTCTCGCCGCGGCAGCTGAGACTGCGTTTACTTTAACGGTAAGCTTCTTGGTCAAGGTGCCTTTCGCGAGAAGCTTGACGGGTAGCCCGCGCTTTTTTATCAGCCCCTTGGTTCTCAGGGTTTCCGGGGTCACCTCCTCGTTATCTGAGAACCGGGCTTCAAGGTCTCTGAGGTTCACAACCTGAAAGATTTTCCTCGTTGGGTTGTGAAATCCCCTCTTGGGGAGTCGCCTGTGGAGGGGGGTCTGGCCTCCCTCAAACCACGGCCCTTTGCCTGATCCCCTGGAGTTCTGTCCCTTGTGCCCCCTGCCGGATGTCTTTCCGCTTCCACTGCCGGGGCCTCTGCCCAACCTCTTGCCTTTTTTGCGCGCGCCGCGTCCGGGAGTGAGATTTGAGAGGTTTATCATTCCGAGACCTCCTTTACATCAACATACTGCGAAACCTTTCTGATCATGCCCCTTACTGCCGCGTTGTCGGGTTGAAGAACTGACTGCCTTATTCTGCGCAATCCAAGCGCTCTCAGGATCGCCTTGTTCTTCTTATGCATGTCAATAAGGCTTTTCCTAAGGGTTATTTTCAGCAATTTCTTTTCTCCTGCCACCTGAGAACCTCCTCATCATTCTTTCCAGGTCCTTGCCCCTGCTCTCCGCAACCTCAACGGGGTCCTTCAGGGAAAGGAGACCCTTCATGGTTGCCTTAAGTATATTGACCACTGAGCCGCCGCCGTAGACCTTTGTAAGGACATTCTTGTAGCCAGCGGCCTCAAGGATAGCCCTGGCTGGCTGACAGGCCTTTATCCCCGTGCCGGGCGCGGCCGGCTTCATTATTATCCGTGTTGCCCCGTGCTTCGCAATGACAGGGTGGGGAAGGGTGCCGTGCCAGAGTATCACGCTTCGCATGTTTTTTGTGGCTTTTCTCTTGGCCTTTTCTATGGCCGCCGGGGTCTCCTTGCCTGAGCCGCGCCCAACGCCGACCTTGCCCTGGCCGTCTCCGACTACGACCCACGCGGTCAGTTTGAAGGTGCGGCCGCCCTTTGTCATCTTGGAGACGCGGTTTATGGCCACCACATTCTCCGACAGCTCGGTGTATTCCTCATCGTATGGTATTTCCTTGGGCATCAGAACTCCAATCCTCCTTCCCTCAGCGCTTCCGCGAAGGCCTTTATAACCCCGTGGTAGGGGTATCCCGAACGGTCAAAGACCACCTTTTTGTAGCCCTTTTCCTGAACCTTCTTTGCCATGAAGGCGCCGAGCGCCTTTGCTCTGTCCTCCATTGTGCCTTTCAGGTTTTCCTTGAGCCCAGGGCTCAGCGTTGAAGCGCCTGTTATCACCCTAGAAGGCGCGCCCGGAGGATCAATGATCAACTGCGCGTATAGGTGCTTGTGGCTCTTTACCACGCAGAGCCGCGGGCGCTCGGCCGTGCCTCTAACCTTTTTACCGATCCGTCTGTGTCTGCGCTTACGCCGGCTGAATCTGAAAAGGGTTTTCTCACGCTCTGAAACCGCCATATTAGCGTCCTCCAGTGGTTGCCGACTTGCCGGGCTTCAGGTGGATTACCTCGTCCGCATACCTTATGCCCTTGCCCTTGTAAACATCCGGCGGTTTTATGGCCCTTATGTTTGCCGCAACCTGGCCGACTTTCTGCTTGTCAATTCCAGAAACTATCACCTTTACCGCGTCAGTGCCTCCAACGGAGACCTTCTCCCCAGAGACCTCTAGCTTTATGCCCTCCGGCGGTTCAAAAACAACTGGGTGAGAATAACCCACTGTGAGCACTAGGTTCTTGCCCTCCATCCTCGCCCTGTATCCCGTTCCAACAACCAGCAATTCCCGCTTGAAACCTTTTGTGACGCCCTCAACAGCGTTGGCGATCAGTTGACGAATTGTTCCCTGGATGGCGTGCGCAAACTTGCCCTGGCCTTTCCTCTCTACCACGATCGCGCCCTCTTTTTCCAGGTGAACCTCAACCTCACGGTTCAATGCCACACGGAGCTCGCCCAGCGGCCCCTTGACCAGGAGGGAACCGCCCTCCAGCTTAGCCTCCGTGCCTTTGGGCAGTTGTATCGGCTTATTTCCTATCCTGCTCATCTCTCACCAAATTTGGCATATGACCTCTCCGCCCACCTTCTTGGCCCTGGCCTCTGAGTCGGTCATGAGGCCCTTTGAGGTGGAGATTATGGCTATGCCAAGCCCGTTGTTGACCCAAGGGACCTTTTTGGCGCCCACATATATCCTTCTTGAGGGCTTGGAAACCCTCTCAAGGTAGCTCATGATGGGCTTACCTCTCTTATCAAACTTGAACCTGACCGTGATCTTCCTGCCTTCGATAGAAAAGCCCTCTATGTAGCCTTCCCTGCGCATTATTTCCAAGATGGCGATCTTCATCTTGGAGGCCGGGTAAACGGTGCACTCCCGGTGGCCCGCGGAGAGGGCGTTCCTCATTCTCGTCAGCATGTCGCCTATTACATCCATATTGTCTCCTACCAGCTGGCCTTTACCACTCCCGGTATCTCTCCCGCGAGGGCTAGCTCGCGGAAGCATATCCTACATATCCCGAACCTGCGTATGTAGCCCCTGTCCCTGCCACAACGGGAACAGCGGTTGACCCTTCTGGTCTTGAACTTGGGCTTGCGTTTCATCTTTTCCCACTGGCACTTGCTCGCCATTACGCTCTCCTCTCAAAGGGAAATCCAAGCGCCGATAGAAGCTGGAATGCCTCCTCATCGCGCTTGGCTGATGTTACTACGGTTATGTTCATGCCGAAAACCGTTTTCACCTTGTCTACCTCTATCTCCGGGAAGATTGTTTGCTCGCTCACGCCGAACGTATAGCTTCCGCGGCCGTCAAATGAATCGGCCGGCAATCCGCGGAAATCCCTGACCCTGGGCAAGGCAAAGTTGACTAGCCTGTCTATGAAGTCGTATGCCAACGCGCCTCTAAGGGTTGATTTGAGTCCTATGGGAACCCCCTTTCTGAGGTGAAATCCGGCCACAGACTTCCTGGCCCTGGTCACAGCAGGCCTCTGTCCGGTTATCATAGCGATATCATCCGCCATGGCATCAAGGATCTTGGGGTCCTGGATCGCTTTGCCTGTGGTGGTTGAGACTACTACTTTTACTATTTTGGGCACCGCGTTTATATTCTTGTAGCCGAGCTCCTTCATGAGGCGCGGCCTTATCCTTTTTCTGAATTCGTCAAGGAGTCTAGACATCACCCTATTGCCTCCCCGCATTTCTTGCAAACCCTTACCTTTTTGCCGTTTTCAAACGAGAAGCCAACCCTGGTTGGCTTGTTGCACTTCGGACACACGAGCATAACGCAATCTATACGAACCGGGCCGGGTATCTCTATTATTCCGGAGGGCTTGTTCTGTCCTCTGGGGCGCTGGTGCTTCTTCAGGAGGTTAACGCCCTCTATTATGAGCATTCGCTTTTCCCTGATTACACGGGTGACCTTGCCCTCCTCGCCCCGGGACCTGCCCCTGATGACCTTTACGGTATCCCCTTTCCTTATCTTGAATCCCATCACAGCACCTCCGGCGCCAGAGAGATTATCTTCATGAACTTCTTGTCCCTGAGCTCTCGTGCAACCGGGCCGAATACCCTTGTCCCCTTGGGGTCACCGTTCTGGTCTATTATGACAGCGGCGTTGTCGTCAAACCGTATGTATGTTCCGTCAGGGCGCCGAGTCTCCTTCCGCGTCCTCACTATGACCGCTTTTTCCACAGCGCCCTTCTTTATGGGCGCGCCTGGGATGGCATCCTTTATGGCAACAACCACCACATCCCCCACAGAAGCGTAGCGTTTCTTGGAACCCCCAAGGACCCTTATCACCATCGCCTTCTGCGCGCCGGTGTTGTCTGCTATCCGTAGGGAAGTGGTGTCCTGTATCATTCCAGTTTCTCCGCCTTCTTGATTATGCTCACTACCCTCCACCTCTTTAACCTGGACAAAGGCCTCGTCTCCGCGAGCTGAACCAGGTCTCCTATGGAGCACTGGTTCTCCTCGTCGTGCGCGTAAAGCTTTTTCCTCTTCCGGATGAACTTCCCGTATAGGGGGTGCTTTACCAATTTCTCGGTTACCACGACAACAGTCTTGTCCATCTTATCAGATATAACCGTGCCCTTTACCATCTTGCGTCTACCCCTCATTGCCGGCCTCCTTTGCCTTTTCTTCACGCATTATCGTCATCACCCTCGCTATCTCCTGCCTTATTTCCTTGAACCTGTGCAGCTGTTCAACCTGGCCCAACTGCTTCGCTATCCTGAGCTTGAAATACTCCTCCTTGAGCTCCCGGAGTCGTGCCTCCCGCTCCTTCGGGGTCAGCTCCCTTATGTTCCTTGCCCTCTTTCCCATGTTCTCACACGCCTCCTTCAGATCTGGTGACGAACCGTGTTCTCAGCGGGAGCTTGGGCGAGGCCTTCTTGTAGGCCTCGCGAGCGGCCTCCTCTGAGACCCCGGAGAACTCAAAGAGCATCTTTCCCCTCTTGACAACAGCAACCCAGAACTCCACATTGCCCTTTCCCTTGCCCTGTCTGGTCTCCGCGGGTTTCTTGGTGACGGGCTTATCAGGGAATATCCTTATCCATACCTTTGCGCCCTTGCCCAGGGCCCTAGAAAGAACGACCCTCACCGCCTCTATCTGACGAGCGGTGATCCAAGCGCTCTCGGTTGCCTTTATGCCGTAATCGCCGTAATAGAGGGAGTTGCCCGATTGAGCCAAGCCTTTCCTGCGGCCACGCTGTTGTTTCCTATATTTTGTTCTCTTCGGTGCGAGGAGCATCCTTCTATTCCTCCGTTTCTACCTGACGCGGCCCGAGCTTCTCGCCCTTGTATATCCAAACCTTTACGCCTATGGTCCCGTACTTGGTATAGCAAGTGGCAAACCCGTAGTCTATGTTAGCCCGAAGGGTTTGGAGGGGAACGCGCCCCCTCAGATACCATTCTTTCCTGGCTATCTCAGCGCCGCCTAGACGACCCTTGCACCTTATCTTTATGCCCTTAGCTCCCATCCGCAGGGCGTTCTCAACGGCGCGCTTCATGGCCCTTCTGTGGGAGACCCTCTTTTCTATCTGTCTGGCAATGTTCTCAGCTACTATCTGGGCATCTATCTCAGGATTTGTTATCTCCTGAACATTCACGCCCACCCCGCGCAATCCTGTCAGCTTCACGAGTTCGGCCCTAAGCGTGTCTACATCAACACCCTTTCTCCCTATGATAACGCCTGGCTTTCCAGTGTAGATGCTCACGGTTATACGCTGTGCGGCACGGTCTATCACTATCCTTGAGATATCAGCGCCGGAATAGTGGTCCATTATGTAGCGCCTTATCTTCATGTCCTCCAGGAGGTAAGCCGCGAAGCGTTTCTTGTCAGCGAACCAGTGGCTCGTCCAGTCCTTGGTTATTCCGAGCCTAAAACCTATGGGGTGGACCTTTTGTCCCATTACTCTGTTGCCTCCTCGCTTCTTACTTCAACGATTATGTGGCTTGTTCTCCTCTTTATGACGCTGTATCCCCCAAACCTCATTGGTTTTATGGCGGGTTTGAGTATCTTCCAGCTCGGGCCCTGGTCAACCCTGACGTCAGACACCACCATTGTCTCCTCGCTTGCTTCCCCTCCGGATTTCCCCCTGCAAGCGGCCGCGGCCGCCGAAAGGGCTTTCTGGAAAAACACAGCAGAGCGCTTTGGCGTGATGGCCAAAATGGCCCTCGCCTCAGGCACAGACTTCCCCTTTATCAGCTCGGCCACGAGCCGGGCCTTTTTGGGAGAAACCCGGCGGTATTTAAGGACGCACCTGCCTGTCATGCTATCCTACCTTTATCTTAAGGGCTTTTTTCGCTTCCTTATGTCCCTTGAATGTCCTCGTGGGCGCGAATTCTCCCAGCTTGTGTCCAACCATCTCTTGGGTCACATATACCGGGATATGCTTGCGCCCGTTGTGCACAAGGAATGTGTGGCCTATCATTTCCGGGGTTATCGTGCACGACCTCGCCCAGGTCTTCAGGGGTTTCTTTTCCCCGGTCTCGTTCATGGTCTTAACCTTGGCCAAAAGCTTGGCGTCCACATATGGGCCTTTTTTAACCGATCTGCCCATTATTTCCTCCTTTTGACTATGAACCTGTCAGAGGCCTTCCCACCTCGCCTTGTCTTGGCGCCGCGCGCTGTCTTGCCCCACGGAGTCTTCGGGACCTTACCCTTGGTTCTTCCCTCGCCTCCGCCGTGAGGGTGATCCACAGGGTTCATTGCGACCCCGCGCACATTGGGCCTCCTGCCCATGTGCCTCATCCTCCCGGCCTTGCCAATCACCACCTTCTCGTGATCGGGATTGGAGACCGCCCCGACCGTGGCGTAGCACCGACCGTCAAATATCCTGACCTCTCCTGATGGCAACTGCACATGAACCCTGTCCTCCTCTTTTGAGAGTATTGTCGCTGATGTACCGGCGCTTCGCACCATCTGTCCGCCCCTGCCCGGAATCATCTCTAGGTTGTGGATGGGGAAGCCCTCAGGTATCTCCTTCAGGGGCAAGGCGTTTCCGGGCTTGACAGGGGAACCCGGCCCCGATATCACGGTGTCCCCGACCGAAAGGCCATCAGGCGCGAGTATGTATCTGCGTTCGCCGTCCTTGTAAGCGACAAGCGCGATGAAGGCGGTTCTGTTCGGGTCATACTCAATGGTCTTGACCGTGCCCGGAATCCCCAGCTTATCCCTCTTAAAATCAACCTTCCTGTATATCTTTTTGTGGCCTCCGCCCCTTTGCCAGGCGGTTATCCTGCCTTGGTTGTTTCGGCCAGCTGTGTTCTTTATCCTCTTCCTTAAAGGCCGGGGCGGTTTGGTTTTGGTGAGGCCAGAGTAATCCGGCGTCGTGATGTATCGTCTGGAGGGGGTTGTTGGCTTGTAGGTTTTTATTCCCATGTTATCCTACCTCCAGCTCTCCTATGCGCTGACCTTTCTTTAGCCGGACAATCGCCTTTCTCCATCGCCTTGTGCGGCCCATGCGCCTCCGGCTTCTGGTTCTCTTTGGTTTCGGTTTCACATTCATCACTTGGACTTCCTCAACCTTGACGCCGAATATGGTCTCAATTGCCCTCTTCACTGACCTCTTGGATGCTCCGAGGGCAACCTCAAACACATACTGGTTATACTTATCGCGGAGGTAGAGGGCCTTCTCCGTGAGAACCGGCCTGATTATTATATCCCTTGGGTCAATCGGTGAGACCTTCATGACAGGCGTTCCTCCAGAAGCTTGAGGCAGGGTTCCTCCAGAACCAGGAACTCTGACCAGAGCACATCGTATGCGTTGGCCTCGTCAACCCCAGTTACTTTGACCTTCTCTATGTTTCTTCCGGAGAGGTAAAGGTTCCTGTTCCCCGGAGATGATATTATCAGGGTGTTCCTGCCGGCGAGCTCCGCGGCCTCAAGAAAGTTCCATATTGCTTTGGTTCTGGGGGACTCCATTTGGAAGCCGGGGGAAACAACTATTACCCGCTCCTCGGATGCCCTATCCGATAGGCCCATTGCGAGGGCTTTCTTAAGAGCTTTCCTCGGGAGATAATAGGAGTAATCCCTCTTGCGCGGACCGTGGGCAACGCCTCCCCCCTTGAATATGGGCGCGTAGCGGTCGCCGTGCCTGGCTCTGCCCGTGTGTTTTTGGCGCCATATCTTGCGCCGCGAGCCGATCACCTCCCCCCTTGTCTTAGCCTGGGCGTTGCCCTGCCTTTTGTTGGCAAGATACATGCGCACCGCCTCCCAGAGGAGGGTTGGATTCAGTTCTACTCCGAAAACCTCGTCCGGAAGGTCTATCTCTCCGACCCTCTTGCCATCAGGGGAGAACACCGGCGCCTTAGCCACGGGACTGCCTCCTCTTTGAAGGGGTTATTAACAAGTAGCCGCCGGTAGGCCCAGGAACCGAACCCTTCACCAAAAGAAGCCCCTTATCGGGTATTGCTCCTATGGCCCTGAGCCCCACAACGGTAAGCCTTTCGTTGCCGTATCTTCCGGCCATCTTGTGTCCTTTGAAGACCTTTGCGGGTTCGGAGTGTTGGCCTATTGAGCCAGGTCTCCTGCCGAACTTTGAGCCGTGGGCTTTGGGTCCTCCGGCGAACCCCCAGCGCTTTACCCAGCCCGCGGTGCCGCGGCCCTTGGTTGTGCCGGTTACATCCACCCAGAAGTCCTTTATCCAGAGGAGTCCGCCCGACTCCTCCTGCAGGGGAACCAGATCGCGTATGCCTATCTCTTGGCCTACATGGAACCTGGAGGTGTCGGCAACGCGAAACTCCTTAATGACCTCAGCGGGGTATGTCTCCCTATCCCCAAGGGCGTTCCTCAGCTGACCCAAAATAGGCTTGGGTATCCTGGAGGGCTTTTTCTGGCCGAACCCTAGCTTGACCGCGGAATAGCCGTCGCGCTCGGGCGTTTTCAGATCAAGGACGAAGCAGGGCCCAACCCTGATTGCGGTAACAGCCTGCATCACTCCATCCTGCAATGGAATCCTGGTCATTCCGAGTTTAACGCCTATGAGCATCTCTATATCACCTTTATCTCCACTTCCACGCCCGCTGGAAGGTCAAGCCGGGAAAGCTTATCTATGGTCTCGTTGGTGGAGGAAAGTATCTCTATGAGGCGCCTGTGCACCTTGAGTTCAAAGTGCTCCTGGCTCCTCTTGTCTATATGGGGGCCACGGATGACCGAGTAGAGGGTTCTTCTGGTAGGCAGAGGAATCGGACCTTTGACCTCCGCGCCTGTTGTGCGGGCCGTGAGAACTATACGTCTTGCCCACACATCCAGGATCGCGGGATCAAAAGCCTTGAGCCTTATTCGGATTTTTCCCTCTACCATGCTATTCTATTATGCTTGTTACGACCCCAGCACCTACTGTTCTGCCACCCTCGCGGATGGCGAACCTGAGCTCCTTTTCCAGCGCCACGGGCGAGATGAGCTCCACTTCCAGCTCAACATGGTCGCCGGGCAGGACCATTTCCCTGTCCTTGGGCAGGATGATCGTGCCGGTCACATCTGTTGTCCTGAAGTAGAACTGCGGCCTGTATCCGGTGAAGAAGGGCTTGTGCCTGCCGCCCTCTTCCTGGGTGAGGACATAGACCTGAGCCTTGAATTTCTTGTGAGGGGTTATGGACTTGGGCTTGGCGACAACCATGCCGCGGAACACCTCATCCTTTTCAACGCCCCTGAGCAGGAGTCCGACATTGTCCCCAGGTATAGCCTCATCCAGGACCTTTCTGAACATCTCTATGGAGGTGACGACGGTCCTTATTGGCTCATCGCGGAAACCGACTATCTCCACCTCTTCCATGGGCTTAAGGATGCCGCGCTCAACCCTCCCGGTAACGACCGTTCCGCGGCCCGTTATGGAGAATATATCCTCAATGGCCATGAGGAACGGCTTATCCACTTCCCTTACCGGCTCCGGGAAGAAGGTATCTATGGCGTCCAAGAGCTCCTGTATTGGTTTGTAGACCTCGGCGTTCGGGTCATCCGGCCCCTCCATGGCAAGAAGGGCTGAGCCGCGGATAACGGGGACCTTGTCGCCCGGGAACTCGTATTTGTTAAGGAGGTCCCTGACCTCCAGCTCCGCGACCTCCACGATATCCGGGTCATCAACCGCGTCAACCTTGTTTAGGAAGACTACTATTTGCGGCACATTAACCTGCCGGGCCAAAAGGACGTGCTCTCTGGTCTGAGGCATGACGCCGTCCGTCGCGGCGACAACGAGTATGGCGCCATCCATCTGGGCCGCGCCCGTGATCATGTTCTTAATATAGTCGGCGTGGCCAGGGCAGTCTATGTGCGCGTAGTGGCGCTTTTCGGTCTCGTATTCAGCGTGGCAGAGCTGGATGGTTATGCCTCTCTCTTTCTCTTCAGGGGCCTTATCTATGTCTTCAAAGGGCAAGTATTTTGCCAGTCCCTTGAGCGAGAGATACTTGGTTATTGCAGAAGTCAGCGTGGTTTTGCCGTGGTCAATGTGGCCTATTGTTCCCACATTGAGGTGTGGCTTTGTTCTTTCAAACTTGGCTTTCGCCATCTCTAAAACCTCCTATCCTTTTCGCTAGCCGCGGGCGCGAACCCCGCTATGCTCATCCAGAAGTTTCCTCGGCCCTGGGTAAGGTTCCTGAGATCCGTAGCGTAGCCAAACATCTTTCTCAGAGGAACCACAGCCCTTACCCGGTCCATGGCCCCCGGGCCTGGCTCCAGGCCCATGACCTCGCCTCCTCGGCCCGCAAGGTCGGCCATCACATTGCCAAGGAACTCCTTTGGCACCAAAGTCTCAACCTCCACTACAGGTTCAAGAAGAAGGCTACCTCCCTTAACGAAGGCCTCTTTGAACGCCTTGGTCAGCGCATTTTTGAGGCCCAAGAGGGTTGTGCCCTCTTCCAGGCTTATTTTCGTAAGTTGCACCTCTACATCAACCACAGGATACCCTGTGAGAGCTCCAAATGATAAAGCCTCAGCAAGGGTCCGTGCAAGCTCTCGATCAAGCTCCTCCGGAAGACCTTGAGGAAGTATGATACGGTTTCCTGATCCCCTTTCTGTTGGTGAGACTGTGAGCTCCACCTCCCCGCGGTGCCTTGTTTCCCCTATAACCCTGTCAAACTCCTCGTGAACGGTTGCCCTTTCAAGTATTGTCTCGCGGTATGTCACCTGCGGCTTTCCTGCCCTGACCGGGACGCCGAATTCCCTTCTTATCCTGTCAACAGCTATCTCCAGGTGCAGTTCCCCCATGCCGCGCAGGATGATCTGGCCGGTTTCCTCATCTTTGATGACCTGGAGGGTTGGGTCCTCCAGGGCGAGGGCCGAGAGGGCACTCGCGAGAAGAGGCTCATCCGAGGAGCTTTTTGGTTCCAAGGCGATGGATACCGCCGGTTCGGGGAATTTCATTCCTTCCATTATTATAGGGTGGGCTGGATCGGATATGGTGTCTCCGGTTCGCGCGTCCAGAAGCCCGACCAGGGCAACTATTTCACCCGGTTGAGCCTCTTGAAGCTGGGTGTGCCTGTCAGCGTGCATCAGGTATATCCTCGTAGCCCGGGAGATCTGGCCGGTCCTAACATTGAGGACCTTCTGATTCGCTCTCAGAACCCCTGAGTATATCCTGGTATAGCAAAGGTTTCCCGCGTGGCTCGTGTGTTGAAGCTTGAATATAACGCCAGCCAGGGGCGCGTCCGGCCGGGGCGGACATTCCCTGATTTCGCCTGTCCCCGGAACTGTTCCCTTGGCCGGAGGAACCTCCAAGGGGCTCGGAAGGTAGCGGACTATCGCGTCCATCACAGGTTGAACGCCCCTGTTTTTTGCGGCAGAGCCCATTAGAACAGGAACGAACTTCTTGTTTATGGTTCCTCGCCTTATGGCTTCGTCCATTTTCTCCGGGCTCACGAAGCCCTTTTCCTCATACTCATCAAGTATCTCCTCGTGGAACTCGGATGCGGCCAGGACTATTTCCTCGTAATCCTCGTAGAACTCGGAACGGTCCACATCGGTTGAGCTGAAGGTGAGGCCGATCTCGTCCTCCCAGATCACCTTTTTCATGCGGATGAGGTCAATGACCCCCCTGAATTCCTCTTCCAGGCCCACGGGCTTCTGAATCACCAAAGGCGAGGCGCCCAGCCTTTCCTTTATCTCCTCTATTACTCTTTCTGGATTCGCTCCAAGCCTATCAAGCTTGTTTATGAAGGCGAGCCGAGGAACCCCGTATCTGTCAGCCTGATGCCAGACCGTCTCAGACTGCGGCTCCACCCCCTCAACGGCCGAAAATATCACCACGAGGCCGTCCAGTACCCTCAGGGAGCGCTCAACCTCTGCGGTGAAGTCCACATGGCCGGGGGTGTCTATGATGTTTATCCTGTGGCCGAGCCAGTTGCATGTCGTAGCGGCCGCGGTTATTGTTATCCCGCGCTCGCGCTCCTGGGGCATCCAGTCGGTGACCGTCGTTCCCTCGTCAACCTCCCCCATCCTGTGGATCCGGCCGGAGTAGAAAAGGATTCGCTCGGTCAGGGTCGTCTTGCCGGCGTCAATATGCGCCGCGAATCCGATGTTGCGGACTTTAGCAATATCATATTTCTCAGCCTTTTGCGCCGGCATCTCAACTCTCCCCTGACCACTATCTCCAAGCCCGAAAATTATAAGGCAAGACTATGTCCCGGGAAAAACACTTGATCCACGGGCGCGAGAGGGTTTAACCCAACTTTGACACCCCGATTTTCTGTAAGTCCTTGTCAATCAACGACTTAGCTGACATTCAAGCGTGAAAAGTTGGCACTACAAATCGGCCCAAGTCCTTGTCAGTCAAGGACTTGA
>Ga0123519_10000511_pt1 | contig 68329 bp, 71 predicted proteins | sample YelNatPaOPRAMG02_FD_87396 | JGI IMG/M metagenome (GOLD analysis project Ga0123519, IMG submission 87396) | Hot spring microbial communities from Yellowstone National Park - Yellowstone National Park OP-RAMG-02 (version 2) | ecosystem: Environmental > Aquatic > Thermal springs > Hot (42-90C) ...
GAGGCCATACTCCTGCGACAGTTTCTCCACCTTTTCCCGCTCGGCCTTCTTGTCGAACTGGAGCCCCCGCCCAGTGCCAAGAAGTATGTTTTCGAGCGCTGTGAAGTTGGCGACCAGCTTGAAGTGCTGATGGACCATCGCCACACCTTGAGCTAGGGCGTCCTTGGGGTCCCGTATCGAAACGGGTTTGCCTTCGACGAAGACCTCGCCCTCGTTGGCGCGGTAGAGGCCGAAGAGGACGTTCATCAGGGTGGTCTTGCCTGCGCCGTTCTCGCCCAGCAAAGCGTGGACTTCGCCCCTCTCGAGCGTGAAGTCGACGTGATCCAGCGCAAGAAGCTCGCCGAAACGTTTGACAACACCCTTCATCTCCACAAGCGTTCCGTTCGGCAAGACTTATCGTCCCGGACGGTGATTATTGCAGCTAATATCCCTTTCTCAGAAGAGGGAGGACGGAACGACCGCCTCAGGAGGCCACACAAACGGCTAACGCTGGGCGGGGGCATAACAAAGAAGGGGGTCATGGACTTCCCAGTATCCTTCCATAGCCCTCGCGATAGCCCGGTACGAAGGGAACGAGACGGCTACGGCGTAGCACCGGATGGCGCAACCGGGGAACGGGATCTGCTCGCGCTTATCTTGCAGGAGGATGATGGGCCCTCTCGCCCGCGGTGTGGGACGCTGGACCGCCTCCTCTTATCGCGTCGGAGACGAACGGTACGATCACTTCGCCAGCATCATTCATCCGGAGACGGACTTCACTTCAGCAGCGAGCCCTCGGCGCCGAAGTTTCGACAGGAACCTCCTGCACCAGCGGTCTTCGTCGTCTTTCAGCACGACCACTTGCTGGCCGTCCTTGATGAATTCTTGCACCTGGTCGGCGATCAGGCTGAGGTAGTAGTCGGCCGAGCTACCCGATAGCTCCTTCAGGTCCGGGATCTGCACCACCCCGAAGCCCTCGTCGACGTATCCCTTGACGAGGTCGGAGCCGAGCCTACCCCCTGGGACGACCACCATCTTCCTCTGACGAAGGTCCTTCAACCTTCAGGCCTCCAAGAAGCGCTTCAGCTCTACCCACGCGGCTTCCTCCGACTGCGGGTATATGGCCGATGCGGGCACCCTGTCTGGCGGATAGATCAACACAGGGGGCACGTCTAGGATCCTGTATCCGATGCCTTCTCTCTTGAGGGTCCTCTCCAGCTCCTGGATCCAAACGCCACTACCGGCTTCGACCGAAGCCACGTCGCCCACATCGAACGGTCTCCCCCTCCACTGCTTGTTGGTCTGTCTCATCCTGACCCCACAAGAAGGGCTCATGCCCAGGCCAAGCAGCACGATGTCGTACCCTTCCTCTGAGTAGGGCTTGACCAGCTTCGATACTGCACGAGCGATCTTGGCGCAGTGCCTCCTGTAGTTTACCGAATCGTACTGCTCGTAAACGAACCACCATCTCGACACCCCTGTGAACGCCGTCTCGGGGCAGGGCAGCTGCAGAAGCTCGTAGCCCGCACCTTGGAGCATTTGCAACAGGGGCGCTATCACGCCACGATGCACGGCGATTCCGGGGGCACGGGCGTTCTGGTTCAAGATGCAGTGACCCACGAGGGCGAGCCTCTTCCTGCCCCGGGGAGATTCATCAACCGTCGGCATTTCGAAGCATCTTGCGCCGGTATCTGGCTATTAAGGTTGCTTCGATCCCGGCTGTACCCTAAGAGGGCCTCTTCATCTTTTTTGCTCCTAGGCAGGTTGCCCTGCTGATCCTTTACTTGGCTGAGGCCTTCCTCTTGGGTGTCTGAGCCTTCAGGAGGTCCGAGGCTGACAGATGTTCCGAGGGAAAGGCTTCTTGGCTGCGGATTGCTGGCAGAAAGGTCTGCCTAACTTTCCCGATGAGGGAGGGAAGGCCTGGGGAGCAGGCCCGTGACGCGTGGCCCAGGCTCCACGAAGATGCATCCCCGGAGTAACCGTCCACTGGTGACCTTCCTTTTCTGGGCCCTCAAGGCCCATACTTGCCCCTCAGGTGCCTCTGAAGGGAGGAATACCTGTTCAACTCCTGCTTGATCACCCCTTGGCTCATGGTTACGCCTGGGTCCAGGCGGCGGAGCAGGGCAAGGTAAACTGTGGACAGGTCGAGCAGGTAAAAGGAAGCCAACAGGCTGGAAAGGGCATCTCCCTCGGGGGGCGGCATGTCCTTCACTTGAAAGCCCAAGGACTCCACCCTCCTCCCTATGAGGTCGAACCTCGTCCTTATCACGTCGTCGTCCCTTGAGTCCCTGAGGAGCAGGAGCTTCGCCCCGAAGGCCTGCTCCCACGACGTTATGCCGTCGTGCATGACGTCCATTATGTCGGAGACGTTGGCCCAAAGCTTCGCGTTCTCGCTCATGACGTTCTTGAGCCTGAACCCAACGGAGGGTGCGTAGGGCGAATGATAGGCGACCACTTGGGTGGCGCCGTGGAGCCAGAGCGCGACCTCAGCCGGCTCGCACATGGACGATCCCGGCTCGGAGTAGCTGGAGGAATATGGACGCAAGGAAAGGAAGGCGGCCTTCAGCTTGTCCGTCAGCCCATACCCCGGCTTGGCGAAGTCCAACGTCTGGCAGACGCGGGCTAGGAGTGAGGGCAGGGATGAGCGGGCCGTGGCCAGGCCTTCCACCGTGACGAAGTCTGCCCCCCTCCTGCGACAGATGGTCTGCAGGTACCCCCCGGAAGATATGGCTACGGCCTTGCAGCCCATGTCGAGCGCCCTGTCGAAGAGGTAGGCCGTCTCCTCCGTGTTTCCCGAAAGGCTGACGGCCACTAGGAGGTCCTGGCCCGAAAGCCTCGGCGGGACCATGTGGCTTCTCACAACGTGTATGTCCAGCCCCTCCGGCCGGAGGGCATCCTTCAGGAGCTCCCCCGGAGCGGACGACGCCCCCATCCCGGCCAAGTAGACCTCTCCGTCGGTGGGCCGAACGGAGAGCTGAGGGACGTTTTCAAGCGTCTTCAGCCCAGTTTCGGGCCAGACGCGATAGTCCCTCAACAAACCCTTCCTGTCGAACGAAACGTCCACCTTCCCTCGGGCTTCATCCAAAGGTGCGGCACCAGTCCCTCGAACGTCCCTCTGCGGAGTCGGCGACCTATAAAAGACTTCGCAGCTCGACCCGCACGTCGTCATCCATGTACACGTACGCATAGCCCCCTGACGACGCGGAGCCCGGGTTGCAGCAGACGCAGCGGCCGAGCAGGTCCACGGCTCTGGCTTCATGCACGTGACCGCAGAGGAGGAGCCTTGGGCCCTCCTCAATCAAATAGCGGCGAACGGAGGCGCTCCCGAGGTGCTGGCCGTTGGCCCCCCGGTCCAGGTTTGTGCCCAACGGCGGCATGTGGGAAACGAGGACGTCCACCCGCCCCAACGCCCGCAGCTTCGCTTCCAGCTCTTCTTCCGTAAGCTCGTTCGGCGTGCCAAAAGGTGTCAAGAGGGAACCTCCCAGCCCTCCGAAGGAAAGGCCGCCGATCTCGACCCTCCTCCCGTCTATGTTTGAGACGGACTCCGGGACGGACAGTTCGGGACCCTCGTTGTTTCCTGGTACCACCAGGCTGGGCAGGCCTAGCCCATCCATCTCGGACAGGAACTCGTCCAGGAAAGCCTCCTCCCCGAACGAGGTGATGTCACCGGAAACGACGAGCAGGTCGGCCCCCTTTGTCAGCTCTCGCAGGCGCCTCTTGACCAATCCCGACCTGTGCACGTCCGTTATGTGCGCCACTATCATGGGCGCCGCCCACCCTGAGGGCGGGAAGCCCCCGCCGTCATCTCATACGCTCGCCTGATAAGCACCTCCTCCCCCTTGAGCACCGGGAGGTTGCGCCTGGCCTTCATCCTCCTGAACGTCTCTAGGACGGAATCGAGCAAGAGCTCCCTCTCCTTCCATCCCAGGCTGCGGCCGTAGATGACGAAAGGCTTCACGTCTTCGGCCACCACGCCATGGACGTGACATCCCATCCCCAGCCCCTTCCCAGCGTAAACCGAAGCGTTTATGGAGACCTTACATAGGTCGGCCACAAACGACCCAAGCTTGACCAACCCCGTGTCCTTCCTCCCTTCCTGCACGGTAACCCTTATGCTTCCGTATGTATTCTTGAGGTCGCTCGTCACTGCCCCAGCTCCGATGTTAACCCATTCCCCCACGTAGGAGTGACCCAGATAGCCGAAATGGGCCTTGTTGCTATGGCCCTGCACGACGCTGCCCTCCACCTCGCCTCCCACCCTGCAACCCTCGCCTATGTAGCAATACCCGTTCAACCTTGCGGAGTGTATGACGGAGCCCTTCCCTATGAGGGCTGGGCCTGCCACCCTGCTGAAGGCCTCAAGTTTGACTTCATCAGCGAGCAAGACGGGACCCTTGGCCGTGTCGAAGTAGACTGGCTCCTCCACGTCCACATGGCTTCCGTAGACCACCCCGGTCCCCGCAAGGCCCTTGGTGAGCCCCGTCACGAGCTCCCAGGGGCCCATCAAGAGGCTGCCGTCCCGTTGCAGCGCTTCCATCCCAAGCCTTCTCAGCCACTGGGCCATCTGAGGGCCGGACCCGCTAAGGTCGCCCGCACGTGGGTTGGAGAGCCTGGCCGCCGCAACCGAGCCATCCGAGAGGATGAACTGACCTACGCCCAACTGCTTGACCGCTTCGAAGACCTCCTTCTCCGGTCGAAGCCTGGAGTTGACCAAGAGGACCTCCCCCTCCATCAGGTCGGGGTTGACGGCCACTTCAGGCTCCGTCTCCCTGAGCAGGAGCTCGAACCTGTCGGGGACGAAGAAGGCCGTCACCCTGCCTAACCCCCGCTTGAGATGGGTCAGGATCGGACGGTAGGAGTAGATGAGCCTGAAGGTGGGCTTGGCCAGGGTGAGCGGCAGCATCGGGTTGCTTGCGTCCTCTTCGAAAAGGGCGACGGTGGACAAGGGGTTCACCAGGATGTGCTACAGGATGCGACCCAGCCTCTCAACGAAGCGAGAATTCGCCGCAAGGTAGCTCTTCCTGTCTCCTATGTCTATGAAGTCCCCTTCCGCCTTGTAGGCGTATATCCTCTCCCCCCTCTTCAGGGCGGCGTTGAACGCATCGTTCATGCCGTACATGGTCCCCCCAGGTATGTACTGCAGGAACGAAGGCTCCATCATATAACAACCCACGTTGATCCAACCCTCCACCACAGGCTTTTCCCGCCACTGAGTCATCCGTCCCTCTTCGTCCGTATCTATGAAGCCGTACCTGAGAGTCTCCCTATAGGGCATGAGCATCAGGGTGGCCGTCGCCCCCTTGGCCCTATGGTATTCCGCGAATCGGGTCAGGTCGGCCTCGACTAGCGAGTCCCCGTAAAGGACGAAGAAGCTGCCCTTGACGTATGGCTCAGCCGTCTTGAGCTGGCCAGCGGTCCCCATCGGCCTGGCGGTCCTCACGTAGCTTATCTTCACGCCGAGTTCGTCCCCCTCGCCGAAATAGTCTTCGATCGCCTTCCTGAGGTAGCTCACGGTCATTATCACGTCCGTGACGCCGTGCCTGGAGAGAAGAGATATTATGTGCTCCAAGAGGGGCCTATCCCCCAGGGGCAGCATGGGCTTCGGGACGAAAAATGTGTATGGCCTTAGGCGCGTCCCAAGCCCCCCCGCTAGTATCACGGCCTGCAATCCCTCTCCCTCACCTACCCCCAAGAGCTAGGGAACCTAAATACTGTCCTCTTCTTCAGCCCGTCTATGGCCTCCCTGAAAGTAGCGGTGTAGAGCCGAAACTGCTCCGCCGAGCTCCCCCCGAAGGCGGGGTCGAGGAGGAGGCCGCTGCAACCCGCCTCCATGAGCCCCTTCACGTCTTCACCCATCACGTCCTGGGAGACCCTGAACAGGACGGGCTTCAAGGATAGCTTCGAGACGAGGGAAAGTGTGACGATGTCCATGACGTTGAACCTCGCCGTGCCCTCCGCCTGAACCTGGGAGGCCACTTCGTAGCAGAGGGAGAAGACCCCCTCGTAGGAGGAGAGGACCCTGTAGTAGTCGAACGGCATCCCGGCCGTCACGTACGGAAGCTTGGGGATGCGGGGGTCGTACATCACGAAGGGAGGTATCCTGACGGCGTTCATGGCGACGTAGTCGAAGCCCAGGGAAGCTATCTGCTCCCAATCCTCCCTCGTCAGGAACTTCTGGTTCCCCACGTGTAGCCCTACGGGGACCTTGAGCACGGACAACAGCGCCTTCATCTGGGCGGCCTCGAGGTCCGGTCCGCCCGTATAAGCCCCTGTGACGGGGTGCTCATTGTAGACCTGCATGAGGAGGCTGTCTGCGCCCGCCTGCTCTGCGCACTCCGCCAGCTCGGCGCTGTTGCTCGGGAGCTCGACCAGGAGGGCCATCCTCCCCGAGCTCATGGCAGACTGGAGCCTATACAAGCCGTGGACACCGTTCCGATCGTACCGTGGGCTTATGGCTTCAGGCTCGCTTTAATCCTGAAGGGGACAAGACATTTGACATGCAGGACAAAATAATGACAGGCTGGCGATCGCTCTCGAAACTCCGCACAAGGGACCGAGCGTGAAGGGGGTAGGGGAGGACCCCTCCCTCTACACCTCCGGTACCTCCTTCAACAGCATCCCTTCCACGAGCACGGGGACCCTGGCCTCCGCCAGGGAGACGGCCTCCGAGAGCTTTGAGGCCCTCTCCGCGTATATCTCGAAGAGGACATCACCCCTCGAAACCTTGTACCCCTGCTTGGCGAAGAGCACCACCCCCGCCCCCTTCTCCTGAGGTGCCCCTGCGGCCCTAGCGACGTCTATGATCCCCTGGTTGTCCACAAGGGTGACGTAGCCATCGCTCGGGGACCTGACCTCGTACGTCTGCCCCCCTACCGGTATATCGTCGACCTTGACGGAACGCCTTCCCCCTTGTGCTTCCACTATATCCAGGAACTTCTGCAGCGCCCTCCCCTTCTGCAGGACCTCCAACGCCGCCCCAGTGCCTCCTCCCCTTGGGGTCCTGCCGGTGGACTCCAAGAGGAGGCCGGCTATGGACGCCGACTTCAGGACAAGGCTCTTCGATACGTCGTTCGGGCTGGAGAGGGCCGAAAGGGCCTCCCTCGCCTCCAGGGCTGGGCCCACCGCCCTCCCCACGGGCTGGCCGCCGTACGTGATGCCACACTTGACCTGGACGTCGAGGCGACGCCCCAGTTCGATGAAGGTGGTGGCCAGCCGCTCCGCGTCCTGTATGGTGGAGACCTTGGCCCCCCTGCCTGCCGGCACGTCGAGGACCATGTGCCTTGCGCCTACGGCGCATTTCTTCGCCATGATGCTGGCCAGCATCTGGCTCCTTGGGTCTATCCTCAGAGGGTACTCCACTCGAATGAATATGTCGTCCGCCGGAGCTATGTTCAGAGATCCTCCCCAGACGATGCAGCCGTTGTGCTTCATCACTATGGCCTTCACCTCCTCCAGCTTGAAGTTCACCTCGGCTAGCACGCCCATCGTATCGGCCGTCCCGGCAGGGCTTGTGATGGCCCTGCTGCTCGTCTTGGGTATCATCAGGCCGGAGGCCGCCACGATGGGTACGACCAGGAGTGAGATCTTGTTTCCTGGCACGCCACCTATGCTGTGCTTGTCCACGACCGTCCCCGGCAGCTCGAGCCTGTCGCCGGTGGAGACCATCGCCCTCGTGAGCGCCTCCACCTCGTCCATGTTCATCTGGTTGTAGTGGGACGCGAAAAGGAAGCTCGCTATCTCCAGGTCGCTGAGGTTGTACGAAACCACGTCCTGGACTATTGCCGCTATCTCTTCCGGCTTGAGCGTCTCACCCATTATCTTCTTCTTTATGAACTGGATGCTCTTCGGGAGGGGCGCCGGCTCTATCTCTATCGGGTCCCCGGTCGAAGCGCCCAGGCTCTTCGCGAAGTCCCTGTAGATACCGATGGATCCCCTGGCCACGAGGGCGTGCGACGTTTCAACAATTCCCGTCACGGTGGCGCCGTCGTGCTTGATCACGACCCTGTCCGAAAGTAGGAAGCTCATGCTGCGCGCGTCCAGGTCGTTGAGGACGACGGACCTCCTGCCAGAGGTTACGTCCAGCACCTGAGCCTTCAGCACGTACACGACGTCAAGTGATGGCCAAGAGTGGTTTAAGCCTTACTAGTCGTGAGGACAGCCCTTCCCCTACGCCCTCCACCAGTCGAAGGCGATGAAAGAGACCCTCTTCCCCTCCACCATGGCTATGAGGAACTGCTTCCTCACGGTTGTGGCCAACCTTCCGGAAAGGACTATGTGGGTGGCCGAAAGCTCCGAGGATGGTTTCATGACTTGGATGAGATAGGGGGCATGGTCCACCCCAGGGCCCTGCCTGTAGACGGCGAAGTCGCAACCGAACTTGATCCCGGGCGTGACCACGTAGCCCGAGTTACGTAGCTTCTCGTAGACGATGTACTTGTCTCGGAAGCTGACGTACTCCTTCTCACACAGGGCCCTGAGCCGCCTAAGGCCCACCTTCCTGCCTCCGAAAGTGATCTTCAACCTTCCGTTCTTCAACAGGTAGTAGCCTTCGATGAGGTCGAGCAGCAGCGGCGCGTCGAAGTCCGTACCCTTCGGCTTGGCCACGCCCAGGGGCTTACCAAAGTAACCCTTGGAGTAAAGGCCACGGGACTGTTCGACGTCCCAGACGATGATCCTGTTCTCGACGAGCTCGCCCGAAGGGCCCCTCAAGTCGCTCACGGCTACAAGGCGGGGGCAGGGGTTAATGAAGGAGGCGCTCCTACAGGCCGAGAGATATTATCATGACAAGGTCCGCGCACTCCAGGGCCAGGTCCGCCACCGTCTCTATCCTTTCCAACACGTCCTTCACCAGGATGAGGTCTTTGAAGTCGTCTATCTCCTTCATGGCCTTCGCGCTACAGCTACGGTACTTCTCATCCATTTCATGCTCCGCCCTCTCCACGAGCTGGATCAGCTCGTTAACCTTACTGGAGTTGAACTGAAGCGTCCGGATCGTCTCGTTCATCCTGCTCAGCACGTTGACGACCAAGTCGAGGAGGACGACGAGGTCGTCGACCAGGCCGGTCTTCTTCAGGGTCTGATACCTGAGCTGGGTCATCCTGAAGGCTATGCTCTCGAGGTAGTTGGCCACCTCCTCGATGGTGTAGGCGGCCCTCAGCAGGTCCTCCCTGTTTATCATCATGCTCCCCAGCTCCGCCAGCTGCCTGCTTAGGGCCCTGCGGAAGGCCTCCACGTCGTTTATGGCCAAGTGCAGGCTGTCGGTGGCCCTGGATACTTCGGCCTGGTCTCCAAGCACGAGGGCACTGTGGATGTTGGCCAGCTCCCTCCCCGCATCCAGGACCCTTCTCCCTTCGTCCTGTAGCACCGCGAGGATCTTGCGGCGCGCCTGCATCTCGGCCTCGCCGGTGTACATGTCACGTCTGATGGCCCTTTCGGAGCCCAGCTGATATAAAGGTTTAAAAGAAAAAGGGAGGTCTTATTGCTAATTTTGACGATCTCCTGGCAGCTTCCACCCCACGTCCTGCCTGCCATTCGAAAGGGTTCCATCCCTTCACCCAGCTCACGACGGGTCGCTGGGCCTCGCCCCTCCCGTCAGCATCCACTGCGCCAGCCTGAGGTAGACCTTGCAAGCGCCGAGGACCTCCGAGGCCTCCACATATTCGTCGACGACGTGGCACATCGACTCCATGCCCGGGCCGTACGCGACCGCGTGCGCTTCAAGCGACGTCCTGAAGTGGTGGGCGTCCGTAGTGGCAGTCAGACAAATGGCGGGCGTCTCCTCCCCGAACACTTCCCTCCCGGCCTCCCTGACCATCCTGACGAGGCGTGAAGAGGGAGGAGTGTATGCAGGTTGAGCGTAGTTGATCACCTCGACGTCGGCGTCCTTGGGTAGCCGGGCCTTCAGTAGCCTCTCGGCCTCCTCCTTGGTCCCGCCCAGCGGGACTCTGACGTCCAGCTCCATGGAGACGGAATCGGGGACCACGTTCACCTTCGTCCCGCCCTTGATCACTCCGACGTTCACGGTGTAATGGTCGGCGGCGAAATGGGGCTTCTTCCGAGCTTCATCCACGTATTCCTTGGACAGGACCTTCTTTGTCTCCCTGACGAGGGTGAGGGCCGAGTAGGGGGTCGTGACCTTGCCAAGGAAGGGGTAGCTCAACCTCTTGAGCGGCCCCTGCGCCTTCAGTATGGCGTTCTCTCCCAGCATGGGAAGGCTTCCGTGCCGGGAGACGCCCCCGAGCGTAACCTTAGCCCAGTACACGCCCTTCTCGCCTGCCACAACCACGTGGCCGGTCCCCCTGTGGTTGGTGGGCTCTCCCAGGACGAGGTTCTTAGTCCTAAGGAGGCCGCTGGAGATCAGGGACTGGACCCCCCTCCTACCGCCGGATTCTTCGTCAGCCACCATGCAAAGGACCAACCGCCCGCCCACGTCCTTCTCCAGTCTTGCCGCCCTGACGAAGGCGAAGGCCAGGGAGGCGCATCCCGCCTTCATGTCAGTAGAGCCCCTACCGTAGACCCTCCCCGATGCCATCCGCCCTTCGTAAGGAGGGATGGCCCACTTTTCCGGGTCTCCCGCGGGGACCGTGTCGATGTGCCCGCAGAAGGTGAGCTCCTCCTCTCCGCTGCCAAGGGAAGCTAGCAGGTTGATGAAGCCCCTCTCGGGCTCGTGCTTTCTGACAGAGAAGCCGTTATCCGAAAGATAGTCCTCAATCACGGCCGAAGGCTCAGAAGTGTCCCCAGGCGGATTTTCGCTCTTGGCCTGGACCAGGCGGACGAGCAGGTCAAGGACTTCACGTCTGCCTTCCTCCACGGCCGCGTCGTAATCCCATGGCTTCGCCCCTTTCATCTTGTCAGACCGCCTCCGCCTCCCCCGACTCTATCTTCTTCAGCTGCCTGTTGTACATCTCGAGGAGCTCGTCCGTGGTGGTGGCGTCTTCGGGTCCCTTGTCGTCCCTCACCCTGCCCGTGAACTTCGGAAATCGAAGGGCGAGGCCAGCCTGAGGTTTAACCCTTCCCCAGGCCGCCACATGGACGGGGCTTAGGGTGATCTCCGACGCTATCACTTCGAAGACCAGGCTCGGGACGAACCAGACGTCCGCCACCATCTTCGACTGGACCCTGGGGTGGACGTGAGGCAGACGGAGGTGCTCGAGCCTCTTCGGTATCTGCTCGAGGTCGACGTCCGTGAATCCAGTCCCTACCTTGCAGACCGTCTTGAAGAGGTCTTCCTTGTCGTCGTAGGCCGCCAGCAGGTAGGCGCCGTAGACGCCCGCCCTCCTGCCCCTCCCGTAGAACGCACCTACGACGACCAGGTCGAGCGTGTCTGTGAGCTCGCTCCTGTATTCCCTCTTTAGCTTTATCCAAGCGAAGGCCCTGGCCCCCGCCCTGTAAGGGCTGCGAAGGTCCTTGACCACGAGGCCTTCGCAACCCTGCTGGATGGCCTCCTCCATGAACGTCTCCATCTCCGAAGGGTCGTCCGTGACGAGGTTGGGGGCGACCTGCGCCCTCGCGCCACCCGGGACAACCTCTGAAAGGACCTTCCGCCTCTCCGAGTACGGCCTCAGCGTGAGGTCCTCGCCGTCCAGGTACAACACGTCGAAGAAGAACAGGGAGACGGGGAACCTCTCCATGGCCTCCTTGACCCCATGCTTCCTCCTGCGATGCATCAGCTGCTGGAAGGGGAGAAGCTCCCCCGAATCGACGTCAACGGCCACCCCTTCACATTCCAGGATCGCCTCGTTAGCCCTCACCTCCTCCCTCACTATCTGCACAGCGTCGGGGTAGTGGTCTGTGATGACCTCCAACCTCCTGGAGAAGATCTTTACTTCCTTTCCCTTCTTGTGTACTTGCATCCTCTCACCGTCGTACTTGTATTCAGAGCTGCACCTTCCCCCCAGCTTCTCGATTATCTCCTTTGGGGAAGACATCCTCTCCGCAAGCATCGGCCTGATGGGCTTCCCCACCGTCACCTTGAACGTTTCGAGCCCCTTCAACCCCCCCTCCGCCACGGCCCTCGCCACGGCGCCCAGGTCGGAGCACAAGTTGTAGGCCCTCTCAAGGATGGACCTGTTGGCCCTGTCTCCTGTATAGGCTAGGGCGAGGGCATCCAAGATCGTGTAGTCCGCCACGCCCAGCCTAAGCTCCCCGACGACCGTCCTGACCAGATACTTGGCCTCCTCTGGGGACGCGGCGTTCAGGAGGCTGACAAGGAGGCGCAGCTTGAGGTCCTGAGAACCCTGTCCTGATGCCCTGGCGACTTCGTCCAGGCTGGAATACACCTTGGCCACGGTGAGGGGCTCCATGAAAAGGGTGGACTGCAGACGCCCCCTGGCCGCCTCCTCCGCGGCGGAGCCGAGGTCGCCGTGGCGCCTGAAGAGCTCCCCCACCGCCGATGCGCTCATCCCCATCGCGGAAGAGATGGCCCTTACGACGAGCTTCTCTCCCAAGCCGATCTCCACGCCCAAATAGTCGGGGTAGAGCTTTCCTTGGTTCAGGTAGGTGACCTTCTCGACGTCTTCAAGGCCGGTATCCCTGTACAACTGCACCAGTATGTCCGTCAACTCAAGCCTCTTTGTGGTGCGTTCCATGGCTTCATATGCCTGCACCAAGCGTCGATATGGGAGGGGTCCCCTTCTCATTTGGTGGAAACCTTGAGCCTTCGTAGATTTAAGAGTTGCACGTCCGGACCCGAAACGGCTAACGCTTATAGCTGATGGGGGGCTCAATTCGCGCCATGGACGCGAACGAGGCCGCGCTGAAGGTCATAGCGACCAGGCGCAGCGTCCGGAGGTTCCTCCCCCTGGAGGTCCCCAGGCAAAAGCTTGAGGCGGTTGTGGAGGCGGGGAGGAGGGCACCGTCAGCCCACGGCGCCCAACCCTGGAGGTTCGTCGTCCTCACCGACGCGGGGGCGAAGGATAAGTTGGCCCGGCATATGTCCGTGGCATATCGCAGACATCTCACCCGCCGTAAGGACCCGGAAGCCGTGGCCAAGTCCGAGAGGGCATATCGAAGGGTGGCCAGCGCACCGGCCCTCGTCCTGCTCTGCCTCGATCGGTCGAGGCTGAGGGCAGGGGAGGGAAGGAAGAAGGGGGAATGGGTGATGGGGGTCCAAGGGCTGGCGGCGGCTGCCGAGAACATGCTCTTGGCTTCACACGCGCTGGGGCTGGGCGGATGCTGGAGGGCCGCCCCTCTCTTCTGCGCCGCCTCCGTCAGAAGGGCCCTGGGCCTGCCCGGGCGTGTGGAGCCGCAGATCCTCCTAGAGCTGGGATATCCTGCCGAGAAGCCGAGGACGAGGAGGCTAAGAAGGAGGGACGAGGTGGTCTCCTACAATGGCTGCTGAAAGGGGCGGGCATCGAGGAAGGGTCGTCCTCCTGGCTGGCGGGGTGGGCGCCTCCAAGCTGGCACAGGGGTTGGCGAGGGCCGTTGGGCCCGGCGAGCTGACGATAATATCGAACGTCGGCGACGACGAGGAAGTGTACGGGCTCCACGTCTCCCCCGACATGGACATAATGACGTACGCTCTGGCCGGGCTCGTCGACGAACGGAAGGGCTGGGGGATAAGGGGGGACACGTTCCACTGTGACGAGTTCCTGAGGCGCCTGGGGGAGAGCCCTTGGCTCTTGCTGGGGGATAGGGACCTGGCAGTGAACGTCCTCAGGACGACGCTCCTGAAGAGGGGAAGCAGGCTGAGCGAAGCCGCCTCCAGGATCTCCTCCGCTCTGGGGCTATCCCACAGGATCCTCCCGGTCACGGACGGCAGGCTCACGACCATGCTCGAGACGGACAGGGGGGATATGTCCTTCGAAGAGTTCTTCGTCAGGGAGAAGCAGAGTCCGGAGGTAAGGGGCGTACACTATTCCGGAAGCGCTTACGCGGAACCCGCGCCAGGGGTCATGGAATCTTTGGAGGGCGCTTCCGCCATAGTCTTCGCTCCCAGCAATCCCATAGCAAGCATAGGGCCCATACTGAGCGTGAAGAAGGTCAGGTGTGCCCTGCTCAGGAGCGCCGCACCTAGGGTGGCGGTGTCCCCTATAATCGCGGGAAGGACCGTAAGGGGGCCTGCTGACAAGATGCTGAAGGCCCTCGGATACGAAGCCACGGCTGCGGGGGTGGCAGAGTTCTATCTCGGCCTGGTCGACCTCATGGTCATAGACTCGAAGGACGCGGGGCTGAAGGGAAAGGTGAAGGGCCTGGGGATGGAGGTGCTTGTCGAACGGACCATGATGACTTCCCTGGACGCGAAGGTCAGGTTGGCTAAGGCGGTGCTGAGGGCGGCGGGCATCACCTGAAGAGGTCCCTGGTTATCCTGCGAAGGAGGCCCTTCGACCCCTCCCCTCTCTCGTAGACAAGCCCCTTCACGACGACCACAGGTATCCTCCTGCTCTTCCCCATCACCAGCTCGGCCGCCGCGGCCAGTTCGTCCACCTGTGCGATGTTCGTCACCTTCAGGGGGCGGCCGTACATGTCCACCTTCCCCCTATAGTCCCTGAAGCAGGCGATCCCGGAGACGCCTATGGCGAAGTCAACCTGTCCCTCCCTCCAGGGCCTGCCGAACGTATCGGAGACTATCACGGCCAGCCTCCTCCCGGTCAGCTTCTCGAGCCTCGCCCTTATCCTAGCCGCGGACCTGTCGGGCCGGGCCGGCAGGAGGAGCATCCTTCCTCTCCCCTTGACGTTGGAGCGGTCCACCCCGGAGTTGGCGCAGATTATGCCCTGCTTCGTCTCCGTTATGAGTATCCCCAGCCTAGCCCTCACTATGCTCCGGCTCTGCCTCAGGGCCACCTCCACCTCCTTTGGGTCCTTCTTCAGGTGCCTGGCCAAGCTGAGGGCGAATTCGGAGGGCTTTACCTTCCTCAGCTCGACGAAGCGACCCTCGGCCTTCGACACCACCTTCTGCGCCACGACGTACACGTCACCGTCTTCGAAAGGGATCCCCGCCCTCTCCTGAGCTGAGAATATCAGCTGCGCCAGGTCTTCGCCCTCGGATGGCTCTCCAATGCCCTCGATGCCTATAAGACGAAGCTCCTTCGCTCCCACGTCTGAGCCGGAATGGGCCAATTTGTCTGCTGGATCAGCGAAGCGGGTATTAAAACGTAGGCCACCCGATGTGGCCTATCCCTTCCCCTGTCCTCCCGCCTTCCTCTCGTAGTTCAGGACGCTGACCTGGCTAGCGAGCTTCCTGGCCACTTCCATGAAGCTCTTGGCGACTTCGCCCTCCTCCGGCGTGAGAGGTATCCCGACATCCCCGGAAACCCTAAGGCTCGCGTCTATGGGGACCTCGCCCAGGAAGGGGACCCCTATCTCCTCCGCCGCCTGCCTGCCGCCGCCATGGCCGAATATCTCGGTCCTGCCGCCACAATGGGGGCAGACGAAGTAGCTCATGTTCTCTATTATCCCTAGGATCGGTATCCCAAGCTTCCTGAACATGTACAGCGCCTTCCCGGCCACTTGAAGCGCCGCCTCCTGCGGCGTGGTCACTATGACGACGCCGGTCACGTCTATCGTCTGGGCCAAGGAAAGCGCCGCGTCTCCAGTGCCTGGAGGGAGGTCCACGATCAGGTAATCCAAGGGGCTCCACTCCACTAGCTCGAGGAAATCCTTCACGGCCTTCCCGACGAGCGGCCCCCTCCATATGACGGGGGTCTGCGTATTGCTGAAGAACCCCATCGAAACGATCTGGATGCCATGGGCCGTGAGAGGGACGATCCTGTTTTCCTTCACCTCGGGGAGCCCGGAGGCCCCCAGCATCCCCGGCACGCTGGCGCCGTATATGTCCGCGTCCAGGAGCCCGACCTTGGCCCCCGCCCTGCTCAGGGCCATCGCCAAGTTCACGGCCACGGTGGACTTGCCCACGCCACCCTTTCCGCTGGCCACGGCGATTACGTTCTTTACGAGGGAGGATCCGAAGGTCCTACCACCGATGGAGGAGGTGACGTCCGAAGAGACGTCTACGTTTACCGCCTCCACCCCAGGCAGGGCCTTGACGCTGGCCGTGGCCTCTTCGACCAGCCTATCTCTCATGGGGCAGGCTGGGGTGGTTAGGACCAGCTTCACGTCCACCCTCCCCTCTCGCACGACGATGTCCTTCACGAACCCCAGGCTGACGATATCCCTGCCCAGGTCGGGGTCCCTGACCACAGAAAGGGCACGTAACACCTGCTCCTTGGAGACGGACATTCGAACTACACCCTCACGCCGAATTCGAGCTCTTGTAGTCGCGACCTAAAAACATACCCTAGCATGCGTCGGGACACCCATCCCTCATCGATTAATAAAGGGGGGCCGACGACACCCCTGAGCAGGATGAGGGTAGCGAGGTTCAAGTGCTCGAACGGGACGGGCTACGGCTTTGTGATGGGCGAAGAGATAGTCCCGGCAGAGGGCCTAGGCCTGGACCTTCCCCACGACCTGTTCGAACTGATCTCATCCGAAAGGCTGATGGATGAGAACTTCCGAAGCGAATTGGAAAGGGCCGTAGGCTCTCATCGCGGGGGGCTCAGGGAAACAGATGTGCGCCTGCTCTCGCCGATACCAAGGCCAGGGAAGCTGATCTGCCTGGGAAAGAACTACTTCGAACACGTGCAGGAGTCAGGCTCAAGGCCTCCCGAGGGCCTTGTGATCTTCATGAAGCCGGCTACGGCTGTGACGGGGCCTTACGACGAGATCCTGTACCCGTCGGTGACCTCTCAGCTCGACTACGAAGGGGAACTGGCGGTGGTGTTGGGCAAGCGCTGCAAGGGAACGTCGATGGATGAGGCGATGGAGACGGTCCTCGGCTACATGGTCATGAACGACGTCTCGGCAAGGGACCTGCAGTTCCGCGACGGCCAGTGGACGAGGGGGAAGGGTTGTGACACGTTCGCGCCGACGGGGCCGTACATCACCATGGCGTCGGAAGTTCCAGACCCTCACGAGCTGAGGCTCAGGACCTGGGTTAACGGGGAGCTGAGGCAGGATTCGAACACAGGGAAGATGATAAGGCGTATCCCGGAGGTCATATCCATCCTGAGCCAGGGGATGACCTTGGAGCCGGGGGACATCATCGCCACAGGCACGCCGGGCGGCGTGGGCTACTACTGGAGGCCGGAGCCCAGGCTGCTGAAGGTGGGGGACAGGGTTAGGGTGCAAGTAGAAAAAATAGGCGCAATAGAGAATATAGTGAGCAGGGGTCCTTAGAAGATTTATATAACTTCCCTTACCACTGCCACATGGTAAATGTCCAATATAGACGTACGTAAAGTGCAGATGGTGGGCTACTCCACCCTTTCGGTCTCCCTCCCCAAGGACTGGGTGAGGGAGGTGGGGGTGAAGCCGGGTGACGTCGTCTCGATCGTCCGGCTGGAGGATGGCTCGCTCCGGCTGCACCCTGGCATCGCCAAGGAGGAGAGGCCTCCGAAGAGGGTGGTCAACGTGGACAGGTGCAACGAGCCAGGGCTCCTTAAACGGGTGATAGTGGGCCTGTACATCATAGGCGCCGAAACGATAGTCGTCACGAGCAAGGGGAACCTGAACCCGTCCCAGCTCGAAGAGATAAAGACTGCGGTCCAGAAGCTGAACGGCTTCGGGATAGTGGAGCAGACGTCGACCACGGTGACGATCCAGAGCTTCTTGGACCCCACAAAGTTTCCAATAGACGGCCTGCTCAGGAGGCTGCATACGGTGACGACGTACATGCTTGAGGCGTCCATGAAGGCCATCCTTGAGAAGAAGAAGGAATACGCCCAGGAGGTAGTCCTGGTTGAGGAGGAGATGGACAAGATATACTGGATGACCGTGCGCCAGCTCCTCTTCGCCTCGAAGAGGCTGGATGCGGCGAAGAAGATAGGGATAGAGAACGTCCTCAACATCGCCGGCAACAGGCTCGTGACCAAGCTGGCCGAGAAGGTCGGGGACTACGCGGAGAACATGGCCATGATGGCATTGTCTCTTCTGGATGCGGGGGTGGAGCTGAAGCAGAGCCACATCGAGGAGATATCTAGGCTGTTCAAGGAGGTCGTGGAGCTCTACGCCCTCTCCTTCAGTTCCCTTCTGAACAGGGATACCGTGCAGGCCAACAGGGCCATCGAGAGGTCGGGCAGGCTGGAGAAGGAGCTGAACGAAGCGAGCTTCAGGATCTCACAGCAATACATATCGGACACCTCATACGGAGACCCAGCGAAGAGGGCCAGCATAGCCTTCAGCCTGCGCTCGTTCCTGCAGGGGCTGGCGCAGACGGTGAACTTCACGGGGACCATCTCAGAGGTGGCCATGAACAGGAGCCTGGAGACGGAGAGCCTCCTGTGCGCCACGGAAGTTTAGCCCAGGTACGCGATGGCGTCTATCAGGACTAGGGCCTTCCTGGGGAGGGAGGAGACCGCTACGGTCGTCCTTGCGGGGGCGGCGTCCCCCAGCAGAGCCATGTAAATGTCGTTCACCTTGCCCACAAGAGATAGGTCGGTGACGTAGATGCACACCTTCACCACGTTCCTCCAGCCGACTCCGGCCTCCAGGAGCAGGCCGTATACGTTGTTCAAGGCCTGTCTGGCCTGGTCCTCTACGGAGGAGGGGAGGGCGCCCGTGGCCGGGTCGAGGCCGAGCTGACCTGAGACGAACAGGAAACCCCCCGCCTTGATGGCTTGGCTGTATGGGCCGATGGGCTTGGGGGCCCTGGGGGAGGATACCCTTTCAATCATGCCAATCTGGTGTCGTCGGCTCGGGGTATAACTCTTTCATCAAAAACACTATCCCCTGTGGCGGAAAGACCCCCATCTCCGTTATGATCAGGTCTATGTATTCCGGTGGTGTGACGTCGAAGGCAGGGTTCTTCACCTTCACCCCCCTGTTCTCTTTCAGCCACTTTTCGCTTACAACTTCTCGTTTGCTGCGGTGCTCTATCTCCACAAGCTCGCCCAGGAGCGTCTTGGGGCTCAGCTTGTACGTCTCAGCTGCCACGTAGAACCTCGTCCTCGTCTCGTGCGCCACTAGAGCGATGGTGGACGTCCCTATCTTGTTCACCACCGCCCCGTTGGAGGCGATGGCGTCCGCCCCAACCACCACCTTGTCCACCTCGTGCATGTAGAGGCGGCACGCCGAATCGGGGATGAGAGTCACGTCCATCCCTTCCCTGTTAAGGATGGACGCCGTGATCCTCCCTTGAAAGCGAGGACGAGTCTCGGTCACGATCACCTGTACCTTCTTCCCCTGCCTGTGGGCGCTAAGCAGGACCCTTATGGCGGCTTCGCTGTTGCAGTGCGTGAGCACGACGTCCCCCTCGACGATCCTCTTGGCCCCTATCTCACCTATGCTGGACACGGCGTTGAGGCTCCTCTCTATGAACTCGTCACAGAGCCTGACGACGAGACGCTTCATGGAGGCTACGTCCAGACCCCGCTCCAGGCCCTTCGCAGCCCCGGTGAGGACGTAATTGACGCTGTTAGGAAGTGAGACGGCCGTGGGCCTCGCTTCCTTCAGCCTCTTGCCGCTGGCCACGAGCTCCCTGTAGAGCTCCACTGGGCTGGAAGCGGAGCTGGATTGGACGCTAGACTTCAGGGCCTCCGCTGCGGCCCTAGCTATCCTGCCGGCCCCCCTGACCTCCATCCCCTTGATCCTTTGGTACGTGTCCTCCACTGGGTCTGAAACCAAAGCGAGATGAAAGTGGGCGCGGCGATAAATAGGCTTTGCTGTCTCGCTCGGGGCGAGACATGACCCACCCTAGGCCTCATCTACCCTGATAGGGCTGAAGCCTTCTACTACTGAGGTCTAATCACTTCGCCCACAGCGAAGCTCGGCCTGATCTGGGAGATGCGGACCTTGACCTTGTCCCCCTGCTTTGTGTTGGGCACGAAGACGACGTATCCCTGCACCCTAGCCAGGCCGTCGCCGCGTCTGCTTATTTCGGAGATCTCCAGTTCCAACTCGTCGCCCACCTTGACGGGCTTGGGCTTGAAATAGGACCTGGGGAGCCTCCTCTGCTGCGGCGTCTCCGATGGGCTGGATGGCGCTTCGTCCATTTGGAGCGTAACCCGTTGTCTATAGGCCACGCAGGGCCCCTTATATAAATGTGAGGGGCCGAGCCATCTCCGCCGACAACCCTTTAAGCGGAGCCTCCACCTCTCACACGACGGCCATGACGAAGATAGGAGACGAAGATTACGTCCTGCTATATTCTAGGAAGGGCAAGAGCTGGCTTGTGAAGGCCACAGGGAGGGGGGAGTTTCACACACACCTGGGCAGGGTCTCCTTCGAGAAGGTGATGGGAAGGGAGTTCGGGTCCGTTGTGTACACGGACACGGGACAGCCCCTGTACCTCCTGAGGCCCACAGTGCAGGACTTCCTGATGAAGTGCGAAAGGCAGACGCAGATAGTCTACCCTAAGGACATGGGTTTGATGGCGCTCAACGCCGGCATCGGCCCGGGCTGCAGGGTGATAGAGGCGGGAACTGGCAGCGGAGCACTGACCACGTTCCTGGCCAGCCTCGTCAGGCCGACCGGGAAGGTGTACAGCTACGAGATAAGGGAGGACTTCCACAAGATGGCGGCCAAGAACCTGAAGAAGGCGGGCCTTCTGGAATATGTAGAGCTCAAGCTGGCGGACGCGTCCAAGGGGTTCGAAGAATCGGAAGTGGATGCTGTGATAGTGGACCTGGGCGACCCTTGGAACTTCGTGGAGCTGGCCTGGAAGGCCTTGAAGCCCTCCGGCGGGTTCGCCGGGGTGATCCCCACAACGAATCAGGCGGAGCAGCTGGTGGACAGGTTGAAGAGGTCCGGGTTCGCCAGGGTGGAGTGCTTTGAAGTTCTGTACCGAAGGATGGAGGCGCGATTGGGCATGACGAGGCCCTCGACTAGGATGATAGGGCACACAGCCTACATAGTCACCGCCACCAAGGTTCTGGAGCCTCAGCTCCCCGAAGGAGAGGAGCTGGAGCCTTCGGAGGAGCTACCCCCTGACGAGGACTGACCGCGGTCCCCCTCTTCCACTTCGAAGGGGCTGACCCACTTCAGCCTCCTGACCAGGATGTCCTCCCAATCCAGCGTAACGACGAAATAGACCGCCAAGGCGATGCCGATGAGCAGCAGCAACGATGTGACCCAAAACTGGACGGGGCCTTTCACGTTGCCCACAAAGAGGAAGACCCACCATAGCGTGAAGGCGCTCCCGTAGACTATTATCGCGTTTATGACCAGCTTCCCCACGAAGGTGGCGATGAGGAAGGAGATTGGGTTGAACCTGACCAGGCCGAGCGGTATATAGATCAGGTCGTCGGGGATGGGGGTCGCCGCTGCTATGAAGACTGCGAACGAACCGTACTTCTGCGCTAGGATGCCCAAAGGGGTGATCCTCCGCTTCCTTTCTGGGCTCACCTTCGTCCCTCCCCAAAAGCTGACCATGAATACGACGAACTTGGCCATCGAGGCCCCGGCGGAGGCCGCCAAGGTCAAGGCAAGCGGGTCCAACCTCGTCGCCAGCAGGATGAGCAGCGGAAAGTAGGGGATGGGGACGAAGACCAGGAGGCTACCAAGTAGGCTGACGACGAAGGCCAGCAGGTAGCCATATCCGAAGAGGCCGGCGAGCAGTTGGTCTATCAAGCCGCTAGAGGACGAAGAACGCTCGCGCCTGTTCGAAATAAACCTTTATTGTTCGAGCGAGGGCCCCTAGGCCCCGAGGGGTCCGTGGACCAGAAACCCTGGCATAGCATGACGGCTGAGGAGGCCCTCGAGATGACGGGCTCCTCTTTGCACGGTCTGACGGAGGAGGAGGCCCGCAGTAGGCTGAAGGAACACGGCGCCAACGTAATGGTAGAGGGGGAGGGGAGGTCCCTCCTGGGGATCGTGTGGGACCAGATGAAGAACCCCTTCGTGCCCATACTTGCCGTCGCCACCGCCATCTCGTTCTACGAGTCCTTTGTGGATGGAGCGCTCATACTTTTCGTCGTAGTCCTGCTCGTTGCCACGGGCATGGTCATCGAGTATAACTCGGAGAAGACGCTTAGGTCCCTGAGGAAGCTCACCCCTCGCCTGGCCAGGGTCGTCAGGTCCGGGAGGGAGGCCATGCTGGACTCCGAAAGGCTCGTCGTAGGTGATGTAGTCAGGCTTGAAGCCGGGGACATGGTGCCCGCTGACGTGCGACTGGTCCGCTCCACGAAGCTGAAGATGGACGAGTCAAGCCTCACCGGAGAGTCCGTGCCGGTAGACAAGGAAGCTTCGGCCGTCATGCCCCCCGACTCCCCCATCTATGAAAGGAGGAACATGGCGTATTCGGGAACGCTAGTAACGGGCGGAGCAGCCTTGGCCGTCGTCGTTGAAACGGGCAGGCGGACGGAGCTAGGCAAGATATCCGCCCTAGTCGAGAAGGCGAGGGGGGAGACGCCTCTGGAGAGGAGGGTTGGTAGGCTCTCGCTCCAGATATCGGCCATCTTCATCGCGCTCATCTTGGTCTACTTTATCTACGACCTCGTGGTGGTGGGAAGCGACCTGATTGAAACCCTCCTCGTGGCGGCCACACTCGCCGTGGCCGCCGTCCCAGAGGGGCTTCCCGCCTCGGTGGCCATACTATTGGCCATGGGGGCAAAGCGGATGGCATCGAAGAAGGCCCTGGTCAGGAAGCTCTCCGCGGTCGAAGCCTTGGGCAGCTGCGCCGTAGTCTGCTGCGACAAGACGGGGACGCTGACGAAGAACGAGCTCTTCCTAGTGCGCGCACAGCCATCCGATCCCTCACGAACGCCCGGAGGGGAAGACTTCGCTTCCTCGAGGGGATTGGCCAAGATGCTTACGGTGGGGGTGCTTTGCAACGACGCTTCCTTCGCTTACGGGGAGGGGATAGGGGACGCAGTGGACGTCGCTATACTGAAGTTCGCTAGCTCCGTAGGGATGAACATCCAGAGGACCAGAAGCCTTCATCCCAGAAGGGCGGAGGTCCCGTTCGACGCCACATCGAAGCTGATGCTTACGACCCACGATGCGGGGGACGGCACGCTGGTCTGCGTCAAGGGGGCACCCGAGGCCGTGCTAAAGAAATGTGAGTTCATCGAAACCGAGAAGGGGGCGATACCCCTCGACGACGGGATGAGGCGAGCTGTCCTGGAAGACGAAGCAAGGATGGGCGGAGAGGGCCTCAAGAGCATAGCCTTCGCCTACTCTCTGGGGGAGGGCGGGTTCACCTTCCTCGGGCTTGCCGGCTTCTTGGACGAGGAAAGGGAGGGGGCCGTGGAGGCGATCAGGAAGCTGCACGAAGCGGGGGTCAGGGTAGTGATGATCACGGGGGACAGCGAGGCGACGGCGAAGGCGATCGCCAGGAGGCTAGGGCTGTATACCGGGGTGGAGGGGACGATCTCCGGGGCGGAGCTGGACAGGCTGACGCCGGAAGAGCTGGCCGGGGAGCTCGACAGGGCCACGGTCTTCTACAGGACGACGCCTGAGCAGAAGCTGAAGATCCTGGAAGGTTACAAGAGGGCGGGGGTCTTCGTGGCGATGACCGGAGACGGGGTGAACGACGCGCCAGCCCTGAAGGCCGCCAACGTAGGCGTAGCGATGGGAAAGAGGGGGACGGAGGTGGCCAAGGAGACGGCGGACCTGGTCCTCCTGGACGACAACGTCTCCACGATAGCGGGGGCTGTGGAGGAAGGGAGGGGGATATTCAACAACATAAGGAAGGTGGTGGCCCTGCTGCTCGCGGCCAACCTCTCCGAGATCGCCATCGTGACCCTCGCCGGGTTCATGGGCCTTCCATCTCCGTTGCTGCCGGTGCACCTGCTCTGGATCAACCTGGTGACGGACATAATCCCTGTTTTGCCGTTGGCGATGGACCCCCCGGCTCCTAGGCTCATGAAGTCGCCGCCCCTGAGGGCGCAGGAATCCGTAATGACCTGGCAGAGCTGGGCGGCGGTCGCGGTTGCCGCCATCTACTTCTCCGCCGCGAGCATATGGCTCTACATCTATGAGTTGCCCTTCGGCCTGCCATCGGCCAGGGGGATAGTCTTCAGCCTGATAGTGGTGGAGGAGCTCTTCATGGTGCTCCTCTTCAGGGCGTTGTACGACAGAAGATGGCAGAGGAACGTCTGGCTGGCGCTCTCTCTTTTTCTGGCCTTCATCCTCCAGCTCGTCGTCACGGAGGTGCCGGCCCTGGCCAACCTCTTTAGGATCGACTCCCTTGCACCTCTCCAATGGGCGCAGCTGCTGGCCCTCTGCCTGCCCTTGGCCTCGGCTACAGTCCTGCTCGACATGAAAGGAAAAGGTTTAAAGAAGTAGTTCATGGGGAGCTCTTGCTAAATCATGAACGAGAGGAGGGAAAGGGTGGACAAGGAGAAGGATTTCAGCGCGTGGTTCGACTACATCCTGCAGGAGGCCCAGTTGGTGGACAGCAGGTACGGGGTGAAGGGCTTCGTCGTCTACAGGCCTAACGCGATGCGCATCGTCAAGAAGATCTATTCGCTTCTTGAACGGGAGCTGGAGGCAACCGGACACCAGCAGGTGCTCTTCCCCCTCGTCATCCCACTTTCAGCCATGAGGAAGGAGAGCGAACACATAAGGGGGTTTGAGGACCAGGTCTTCATCATAAGCGAGGCATCGGGCGGGGAGCTGGACGAGAAGCTGGTGCTCAGGCCCACATCGGAGACGGCTGTCTACCCCATGTGCAGCCTGTGGATAAGGAGCTACCAGGACCTTCCCCTAAAGATGTATCAATCCGTGGCCGTCTACAGGAGGGAGACGAGGGCGACGAGGCCCCTGCTGAGGGCCAGGGAGTTCCTCTGGGTTGAGACACACGACCTCTTCGCCACGGAAGAGGAAGCGAAGGCACAGGTGATGGAGGACTTGGAGATAGCCAAGAGGGTCTACGAGAAGCTCGGGATAGCTTACATAGTGGCGGAGAGGGAGCCTTTCGACAGGTTCCCAGGGGCGGACAACTCATATGCCTACGATGCCCTCCTCCCGAACGGCCACGTACTGCAGGTCGGGACCACGCATCTGCTTGGCCAGCATTTCACGAAGGCGTACGACGTAACCTTCCTGGACAAGCGAGGAGAAAGGAGGGTGCCATATTCTACATGCTTCGGGCCGGGCGTTTCGAGGATCCTGGCGGCCTTGATAGCCACCCATGGAGACGATAGGGGGCTGGTGCTTCCGTTCGGGATGGCCCAGTACGACGTGGTCGTCATCCCCATACCCTACAGGGGAGGGGAGCCCGAGGTGGAGGAGAAGGCGAAGAGGCTGGGCCAGGCCCTGGGCCGGGACGGTTACGCCGTTTACGTGGACATTTCCGAAGAAACCCCCGGCTCCAAGTACTACAGGTGGGAGCTGAAGGGAATTCCTGTAAGGCTGGAGGTGGGCAAGGAGGAGGTTAGGGAGGGGACGGTCACCGTCTTCAGGAGGGACACGGGGACGAGGGTTAAGGTCAGGGACTCGGAACTAAAGGAGACGATGAAACGGCTGAAGAAGGAGATACCTGAACGCCTCAGGGAGAGGGCTTGGGAGAACCTCGGCAAGAGGCTGGTCAAGGCAGGTTCAAGGGAGGACGTATTGCGCCAGGCCTCGGAGGGGATGCTCATCCTGGCACCATTCTGTGGCGAAAGGGAGTGCGCGGAGGAGATCAAGTCACAGACCGGGGGGTATGAGGTCAGGGGGAGAGACGTGAACGATGAATCCACACCCAGCCAGCCCTGCGCCTGGTGTGGACGGCCAGCGAAGAGGAGAGTATACCTAGCGAGGGCCTTCTAGCACCTCCACCTTCTTCCTCAGGGCCGCGGCCTCGTCTTCGATGGCCCTGAGGTCTGGTATCTTCTGTAGGCCGGGCTGGTCCAGCCTGCAGGTGGAGCAGGCGACGGCGTAGGCCATGGATTCCTCGAGGCCCCTGCTCGCCCTCGACGCACAGTAGCCCGCGCCCAGGAGGTCGCCAGCCCCGATCCCATCGAAGGCGGCGACGTCCGGGGGCCTAAGGAAGTAGAGCCTCTCGCCGGACCTAAGGTATACCCCTTCGCTCCCCGCCGTTACGAGCACCTCCCTCACACCCATCCGGCTCAGGCCGTGCCCTATGCCGATCGGGTCGTCCGTGGCGGTCAGGGCCAGCCCCTCCTCCAGGTCGACCTTCACCGCGTCGACAGCCCTGAGCATGTATCTCAGCTTGGGGTTGTCCGACAGCCTTACCTCTCCGCCCTCGAAGGCCCTCAGGAATCCCTGGGGGTCCAAGTAGAGGAACTTGGAGACGGACTTGTAACGCGGTATTGACTCAGGGGCGATTTCGCCCGCGACCGGGTTCACCATCGCCACGTCGAACTCACCTTGACCCATGGCCGGAGGGGGGATCCGCCCGCAACGGCTTAGGAGCCTCATCGCCCTGTGCCCCCAAAGCACGGTTATCTCGAAGCGAGTGGTGGGGGATTCGCTGAAGGGAGGCTGAAGAAAGCGGATCCCAGACCTGATGACCTGCTGCAGGCGGTCGTCCCCGAAGTCGTAGCCGATGGCCGTGGCGACGAAGACGTCGAAACCCAGCCTCCTCAGAAGGAACCCCATGTAGGCCGGAGGGCCTCCCAGGGTCTCCGCCACATAGCCCTCGGAGATCACGGTATCAAGGACGAAGTGGCCTGCGACCAGGGCCTTCACGAGGCTTTGTCTCCCCTGCCCAGTACGTCCGTCAAACGGGTTCAAAACGTTTTAAAGCCGTGGATGGGGCTAGTGGCGTGAGCGAAGGCAGAGTTGACTCAAAAGAGGAAAAGCAGGGGCAGAAGCAAGGGCGGTAAGGGCAGCAGCGGATACGTTCAGTGCAGCCAGTGCGGGCGCCCCGTGCCCAGGGATAAGGCGAAGAAGGTGACGCAGAGGATCACGCTTGTGGAGCCATCTTTGGCGAGGGAGCTGAGGGCCGCGGGCACGTACGTTCCTTCGAGCGTCACCCAGAAGTACTACTGCGTATCGTGCGCCGTCCACTTCGGCATCGTCAAGGTGCGGGCAAAGGAAGAAAGGTATAGGCGCTGGTGAAAGGTTTCCCATTTGGCCTTCGAACGACTCGTTGAGAAGCTTACAAAGGAAAACCTCTGGCTTTACATCTTGAAGATGCTATCGGAGAGCCCAGACTATCCCATGGGGCTCAAGAAGCGCTTCGGAAGCAGGTTTGGCTTCGAGCCCGCTTCGATAACCTTCTACATGGTCCTGTATCGTCTTAAGAGAGAGGGGCTGGTCGAATCTGAGGTCAAGGGGGGAAGGACGGTCTACAGGTGCACCCGAAGGGGAGAGGAGGAGCTGAACAGGGCCGTTCGCTACCTCCTCGAGACCTCCGAGAAGCTAAAGCCTTGAAGAGTAGATGTACACCCTCTGGACGAAAGTCAGCGACGCCAAAGCCAAGACGATGAGGACACCCCAATACAGCTGGCCGACCAGGCCCGCGATGGCCAGGGCCAACAGGCGCTCCGCCCTCTCCCCTATGCCCACGCCCTCTGCCTTCAGGCCGAGGCCCTCCGCCCTGGCGCGAGAATAGCTTACAAGGAGGGAGAAGGACAGCGTCAGCAGCACCAAGGTCGGGCCGACCAGACCAGACCACAAGATCCCGACGAACAACGATACCTCTGAGAGCCTGTCTATGTTGCTGTCAAGAAAGGCCCCCGAAGGGCTGACCTTATCCACCGCTCTGGCCACCGCGCCGTCTAGGACGTCCATCAGCCCTGAGAGGAGGACGAACAACCCAGCCTGCTGAACGGATCCCAAGTAGAAATAATATCCCGCCAGGACGGAGAAGGCGAGGCCGAAGGTCGTCCAGGCCGTCGGATAGGGAAGGAGGACGCCACAGGCCTTCCCCAGCCCCTCTACGTATGGCCTGATGGCTTCTCTAAGGTTGGTGAGCATGGGCGACCCTTTTCTGAGCTGGGCCTACGAGCCCGGCCGTTCGGTATTAAGTTTATCTAGCCCAAGGGGTTGGCGGACTGCTGTCCGCCGATGACCGCAGGCTCACACTACTGTGATGTAGAGGGGTGCGGCAGGCCCTCTAGAAGATCGGTAAGCGCAAGGAACCTAGCCGGGACGGGCTTGAGCGTGAAGGCCTCCTCCGGCAGGGTCCACCTGTGCAAGGAGCATTACAAGCAGTTCAAGAAGGAGACGAGGGAAGATAGGGAGGTCTCCAGGGCCAGGTTCAAGAGATATTAAGAGAATCGGACGATGCTGTTTGGGTGGAGGGCTCATAAAGATTTGAAGATGCTTCAGCTACACGCTGATTGGTTCGAGTACGAGCCTGTGGAGAAGGAATTCGCCGGGGCGGCCGATGCGAAGGCGGGGGGAAGGTACGAAGAAGTGGTCGTCGTCTTCACGGCGGTTGAGAAGGGAGACGGACCTGATGAAGCGGAAAGGGCGGCAAGCTCCGTGGCCTCGTCCATGGAGAACCTGAAGGCAAGGAGGGTGTTGGTCTATCCGTACGCCCACCTGAGCAACCAGCTGGCCGCGCCCTCGGAGGCCCAGGCCGTCCTGAAGGAGCTGGTGGAAGGCCTCGTCAGCAGAGGGCTGGAGGCGTACGCCGCCCCCTTCGGATGGACGAAGGGCTTCAACGTGAAGGTCAAGGGTCATGCAATGGCGGAGCAGTTCAAGGTGTTTTCACCCGAGGGGAGGGTCGAACCTCAGGCCGTCTCGAAGGCCTTGGTCGCGGAGCAGAAGCTCAAGTCCCATTGGTTCATACTGACCCCGGAAGGCGAGCTCGTGCCCGCAACGGAGTACGATTTCAGAGGTAGGGAGAGACTGAAGAAGCTGGCGGACTACGAGATGGCGAAGTCTCGCGCCGTGTTGCAACTTCCTCCTCATGTGGGGTTGATGCAGAGGTTGGGCATAGCGGACTACGAGGAGGGCTCGGACGTCGGGAACCTGAGGTGGTATCCGAAGGGGAGGTTCATCAAGTCCCTCCTAGAGGCCTTCGTCACAGCGAAGGTGGGGGCATACGGGGGGATAGAGGTGGAGACCCCCGTCATGTACGACGTGCACCACCCCGCCCTCGAGTCTTACCTGAACCGCTTCCCCGCCCGCCAGTATCTTGTAAGGTCGGAGGATAAGGAACTCTTCCTGAGGTTCGCAGCGTGCTTCGGACAGTTCCTGATGGCGAAGGATGCGCGCATCTCCTACAGACACCTTCCCTTGAAGCTGTACGAGCTGACCAGATACAGCTTCAGGAGGGAGAAGAGCGGAGAGGTGGTGGGGCTCAGGCGGCTCCGCGCCTTCACCATGCCCGACTGCCACGCCCTGGTGAAGGACATCGAGCAGGCCAAACGAGAGATGGCGACTAGGTTGGACCTCTGCGTGGAGACGCTGGAAGGGGCAGGCATACAGGTGGGGGACGTGGAGATGGCGATACGGTTCACCAAAGAGTTCTACGAGCAAAACAGCGATTTCGTAGTCTCTCTCGTCAGGAAGCTGGGCAAGCCCGCCCTGGCGGAGATGTGGGAGGAGAGGTTCTTCTACTTCGTACTGAAGTACGAACTGAACTTCGTAGACAACCTGGGCAAGGCCTCGGCCCTCTCTACGGACCAGATAGATATAGAGAACGGGGAGAGGTACGGGATCACCTTCGTAGACGAAGATGGAAGCAAGAAACATCCCATCATACTTCACTGCTCTCCCAGCGGGGCGATAGAGAGGGTGGTCTATGCCCTCCTGGAGAAGGCGGCGGAGATGCAGGGCAGGGGTGAAGTGGCCGAGCTGCCCCTTTGGCTTGCCCCCACTCACGTGCGGCTGGTGCCCCTCTCGAAGGAGTTCGTGCCGTTGGCTGAGGCCATCGCGGCTGACCTCGAAGCAAAGGAAGTCAGGTGTGACATAGACGATAGGGACGAAACGGTCGGGAAGAAGGTCAGGGACGCGGAAAGGGAATGGATAAGATACATAATCGTAGTGGGCGCGAAGGAGGCCGCGGGGGACAAGCTTCAGGTCAGGGACAGGTCTCGGGGCGAGATGAGGAGGATGGCGGTGGGCGAGCTGTCGGCGGAGGTAAAGGAAGCGAGCAAGGGGAGGCCGTTCAGGCCCCTCCCGCTGCCCAGGATGCTCTCGGCGAGGCCATCTTTTTCCCCGAAGGAAGGCTCTTGAAAGGTCACTTCGTCAGGCCGACTAGGGAAAGTAGGACGCTGAACAGCTTCGCAGCCGTGGCCGAAGAGGTTCCATACGGGTCCACCATGGGGTTGAGCTCCACCACGTCGAAGCCGACGATGTCCATCCCCTTCAGAGCGAGCAGCATGTTCAGGAGCTCCTTACTGGAGATCCCGCCGGGCTCCGGATTGCCGACCCCGGGCATGTAGGCGGGGTCCAAGACGTCCAAGTCCAGCGAGACATAAAGCCGGCTAGGCATCGTCATCAGGTACCTGAATTCATCCATGTATTTCGATCTTCCCACTTCCCTGCTCAGAATCATCTTGAGACCTTCCGACTTGGCCAGGCTCCATTCGTCCTTCGAAGCCGACCTGCTTCCCACATGGATCACCCGCTCGAACCCGACCTTCTCCGTAAGCCTGCGAAGGAAGGTGGCGTGGCCCAGCCTCCATCCGTACAGCTCGGGCCGGAGGTCCAAGTGGGCGTCGAAGACGAGCAGGTGGCAGTCGGAGGGCATGGCGCTGAAGGCACCGTAGGTGAGCGTGTGCTCCCCTCCGATTATCGCTGGGACGAAGCCCTCTGAGGCGACCTCCTCCACCACCTTGGAGACGGAATCCACCATTTCCTCAGGGGTGGAGGTACCTTGGAGGTTCCCCATGTCCTCGATGGGCAGCTCCTCCGCATCCACGCCCAGGTCGGGCTCGTACACCTCCACCTTCATGAACGCCTCACGCAGCGCGTTGGGTCCGAACCGGCACCCGGGCCTGTAGCTGGAGGTGGCGTCGTACGGGACGCCGAAGACCTTCGCCACGGGAGCCCTCCCCTGAAGCCTATGGGTGATGGCGGGCTCGGGTGTGAGGAATAGGTCCGCGTAGCTCAATTCCGTGGGACCACCTCTCGTATGCTCCTTCTGGCCCTTATTAAGCTTCGAGCATGAAGTCACCCATCCTTCCCCGCGGATGGGTTCTGGACGACCTCGAAATCGCCCTGCACTATCTTCTGCTGAACGCGCGATGCGAGCTCATCCGGGTCTATCCCTCTCTTCTTAAGGGCCCTACGGGCCCCGGGCGAGAATTCGACCCTCACGTTCTGTCCCCCGTATCGGCCGAAGGCCACACCCTTGAACCTTATCTTGTGGCCGTCCAGAAGCAAGTGGCCCTCTAGGAAGCCGGCTACGGCTCCCATCCTGGCGTGGTCGATGGCTATCTTCATCGTTTCCCGCACCTATCCGTACACGGGCAGGTCCAGAGGTGTGGGATGCTCCGTCCTGCGAGGTCTCAACAGAGCGTAAGCGGCGGCCGTTCCCGAGGCTAGGTCGCACAGGAGGGCGATGTAGGCGACGAAGTTGGGAGCGTGCAGGGTGGCTAGGGCCACGTAGGCCGCCGCCAGAGCCGAACCTGCGACCACTGACGGACGAGAATTGAGCATGTTGAAGTACAGCCCAGAGGACAGGGCGCCATGGAGGATCGCCACCGCAAGCGTAAGGTAAGAGGAGGGCCACCCCCAGGCCTCCAAATAGAGGGCGAGCGTTGAGACCATCGTGGCCAGCGCAAAGGCGAGCGCGACGGCCTCGGGCTTCAACTTCTCCCCCTCATATCAGCACAGTCGAATTGAGCGAGCGCATCACTAGGTGTAGGGAATGGCCGCCCGGGTGAGCCCTCCTGCAGCTCACCGAGAAGTCTCTGCCCACTTCTATAAAGCAGCCCTCGAACACGTTGCACGAGTGGGGAAAGCCTTCCCCTCCCCTCACCTGCATCAGCCTCCAGTCTACCCTGTCTCCCCCGTCGCACACAAGGACGGCCCACTCCGTCCCCGGATCCCTCCGCGGAAGGCCCACTTCGGGCGGGAGCTCCTGATGTTCGATCCTCTTCTCATCGCACCAGACCTCGTGACACTTCGCGCAAGTCCAGACGTCCACCGCTCCCTCTACGCCGAATCCTCCCTTGAGGTTCACGACAGCCTTGTAAACGACATCGTGGGCGCACGGAGCTTCGGAGGGCAAGGCGAAGGCCTTTGTGGTATCCTTTCCTTTAAAACGTAGCTGACGAACCGAAGGCCGGTCGGGAGCCACCCGCGACCCCGCCCTACTCCGGCACGCTTTCGGTGACAAGCCGGCCTTCCACGAGGCGGATGAAGAGGTAACGGTTGTCCCTGAAGACGAGGGTGACCTCATCTGGGCCCTCCTCCACCGTGAGCAGCTCCTGCCCCAGGATGCCGTCGTACTTGGCCAAAGGAGACCACGCTCAGGTACGCTCCGTCCCGACTTGTCTTTTAGGCTTGCTTCACTTTCACGCCAAAAGGAGGGGACTCGGCCCGAAGCTCTCCTCCTTCGACGTAGAGGTGCCTTCCCCACCTCAACCTGAGCTCAGCCTTCAAGACGTGATCCCCAGGGGCGAGCGCCCCTGAAGGGATGAGCACCCTCCTTCTGAAGTCGAAGAGGGCCGCGTCAACCTGCTCCTCCCTGTCGAAGATGTGGGGCATGCCGTCCTCGTCCACCACCATCGCCCATATGTGGTCCTCGAGGTCAGGGTTCCTCGACCAGTAGAGCTTGGCCTTCTTGACCAGCCTCAACGGGCCAAAGACCTTATGGTGGAAGATGGCTGCCCTCCTTACGAGCGTCAGCTCATAGGCCAGCCTAAGCTGCAGGTCGTGGGCTTCGTAGGCCTCCTGCCATGAGGCCCTGCTGAACGATCGCCTGAGCTTACCCTTCACGGAAAAGGCTACCTCGACCTCGAGTTCCCTACCAGGCGTAACCTCAGAGACGAGGGGCGTGACGGAGAAGTTGGCGACGACCGTCTCCTCAGCGGCTTCGAGGTCCAAGCGATTCGCCATTCAACGTCGCCCTGGCTGAGCCCTCAGATGTTGCTGATGCCCTGCTGTAAGACGGCGCACCCGCAGCCCTGCTGCGAACCCTCCGGCTGACTTGGCCTCCTCTTCCTTAGCTCCCCTTTGTAGAGCTTAGCCTCCAGCTTCTCTCCCGTCTTCCTCTCCCATTCCTCCACCGGCACTCCGTACTTCTTCTGGATCCGGTCCCTGTACCATTCGGGTATGACGTTGAAGCTGCAGAACGGTATGATCCTCAGGTCGGGGGTCAGGTAATGGATGTCGCACCTCTGCAACCTTTCTTCGTCCTGGTTGTACTTGTCCTGGAAGTGCATCATCCCCAGGAAAAGGCTCTTCATGTGGAACTGGCCGATGGACGAATAGTCATGCCTGACCAGGGCGTCGAAGAGCAGCTTCCCCATGTTCAGCCCTTCAGGCTGTTTCGTCTTGTCTATGAAGCCGTTCATCCTGGCGGCCACCTTCGCTAGAACGAACCACTTGTTCTTGCCTGAGTTGATCTCCTCCGCCGCCTCGTCCAAGTACTCCAGCATCCCCTTTATGTCGACGAACTTGGAGATGGGGACGAGCTTGCCACTGCGGTCCATGTAGACGTAGGTCCCCGCCCCGCAGGCGAAATGAATGGACAGCTCGTACTGGGGCTTGTGGGTTATGGCTTCTATGAAGTGCGTTACAGGGGAGCAGCTGGGGACTGGGAACCAGGAATCTGAGCTGATCTCGCCACCCGACTGTTCCTCTATCCTTTCTATGCAATCGGGGATCGTTATCCTGTACTTCTCCCTCTCCTTCTTGGACATCCTGCCCGTCAGAGATACGGGCTGGAAGTTCACGGCCCTTACTATGTCGATGTTCTCCTTCGCGAAGCCGATGATGTCGTAAAGCTCGTGGTCGTTTATGCCCTTTATCACGGTGGGCACAAGGACGACCCCGAGGCCAGCCTTCCTGCAGCCGTCCACGGCGTACGGCGCCTCCCAGTGGTTCTTGGGGTTGGTCTTAGGTGTAACCCCGTCGAAGCTCATGTAGAGGTTGCTCACGCCGGCCTCCTTGTAGACCCTCGCCAGCTCCGGGTGAAGCGCTATGCTTATCCCGTTGGTGTTAAGCTGAACGTGGTCCACGCCTTCCGCCTTTATCGCCCTGATGATGTCAGGCAGGTCCTCCCGCAGGGTGGGCTCCCCACCCGTAATCTGGACGGAGTTCCCCGGGACGGGCCTCTCCGCCCTCAGCGTCCTCACCATCATGCGCACCTGCTCCAAGGTGGGCTCGTAGACGTAGGCCCCCTCCAGGCCCTTCTTGACGTAGAAGAAGCAGTACCAGCACGTGAGGTCGCACCTGTTTGTGACGATGATGTTTGCCAAGCCCGTATGGCTAAGGTGGTTGCTACACAGCCCGCAGTTCGCGGGGCACTGGCAGTTTTCCATCTGGACGTTGGGGGCCTTGGTCCCCTTGCCGTCGCTCCAATAGCTGCTGAACTTCAGGTACATCTGGTAACTGCCGAAGTAGAGCTCCTCCGTCTCCCCGTGCTCTGGGCACGTCCTTGTCATGTAGACCTTACCTCGTCTCTCGAAGATGACCGCGGGGAGGATCCTGTTGCACTCGGGGCAGATGCTCTGGGTCTTCCTGATGACGTTCGCCGCCCTGACCGCTTCGTCCTCGCCTGAAACCTGCAATAACGCCAACTTGCTCGTGGCTGGACGAGGGTCGAGCTTATTTATGTATTTAAAACAGGATACCGTATGAAAAATATATACTAATCACCCGCTGCCGAGGGTGACGACAGGCAGGAAGGGTCGCTACCCCCAGAAGAAGTCCTCGAGCTTCGTAGCCCCCAGGATCTCGTCGAAGTCGTACCCCAGGCTGTCGAGGAGCTGGTCGAACGTCCCCCTCATGTATTCCACGTACTTCTCCGAGTCGACCTCCTCCGGCTTCGCCAGCTCCACGGGCTTAACACCCTGGGAGCCGGTCGTCTTTACGTAGGCTATCACGTCTCCCGGCTTGATCTCCCTCCCCCTCTGCTGAAGGAGGAGGGCGGCCTTCACGTGCTGAGGGGTGGTATCCGTATACCTGTCCACGGGCTTGTTCATCACGACGTGGAAGGCTAGGTCCTCAAGAGGTATCTCCTTCCTCTTCAGGTCAAGGTAGGTGTTCCTGAGCATCTGGCGAATGTGCTCCTTCGCGGCGGCGAAGTCGTCCGGGTTCCTGACTTCCGACAGGACCCTCACCACCTCCTTGAAGGCCTTCTTGATGAACGTCGGCACGTTGCTGTTGTGCAGGAGCGTGGGGAGGTTGCCTGCCACGAACCTTTCGTAGAACGGGACGGAGAAGTCGTACATCTTGCACGAACCACACATCCTCTTAACTTTCAGCACGGGGTCGTAGGAGACGTCTTGTGAGTTTGGCATCCTCCTGATGGACTGCAGGGCGCCCATCTCCCCCCCTTCCGCCACGGCGGAGAGCCCATCGATATAGTGCTCGTGCGAGGGCGGCAGGCTGCCGCCGTCATTCCCCGAGCCGTCCGCTGAGACTGGCGGCGGCCCCCGGCCCGTCCCGAGGGCCATGCGTTGCGCTACCGCCATGGGGCCCATGCCTTCGATGGGAAGAGCTTCGGGGCGACGCCCATCGTCTTCGCCTTCGGCCATCGGCCTGAGGGTGCAGACCCACCTGTTGAACCGCCGTCTGCTCGATCCGTCGGCTATGCTCAACACGAAGGATGGGGCGATCCGGCCACTGCCCGGCCTAGCCTCCACCCTGGCGTCGATGTCGAAGTAGGACAGGAGGTAGGCGGCCTGCTCCACAAGGGTCCTGCTCGTCGAGGTGAAACTGGTCACATCCGCTTCCCCCTGGCCGTCCCCACCGAAGAGCCCCCTCAGGTATGCAGCTATGAGGTCCCGGCCAAGCCCCCATACGAAATCGGGCACGCGCTTCCCGTCCCTGCTTCGACCACATGAGGGCACAAGGGGTTCGTCCGAAAGCTCGGAGGAGGCGAAGCTTCCATCCCGCTCGCGATGACTTTCGTCGTAGGGAAGGGGGTAGGTCCCCCCGTCCTCTCGGGCCCTCCCGCGCCTCGACCGTCCTTCGCCCTTGGCCATCCTCCTCTCGGGACCTGACGAAGCGAGGGCCCCCGCAGAACGCATGCCAAGGAAGAACATGAGTTGAGGGGTGATGGGCGCACCGTGGGGCCCCTCCACCCGCTCTCCGACCTCGCCTTGGCCAGCTTCTCCACCCATCTGCGGCCGCGGATCGCCGTCTGCCGGGGGGATGTACCTGACGCCGACGACGGCGTCACCCTCCCTGATGCTCCTCGTCGGCTTGCAACGAAGCCTCCCCCACGGGTCCATGAGGTAGACGCTGTGGTCCCCTGAGAGCTTCAGAGATCGTCCCTTCTCCGTCAGGACCATATAGACGTCCTCCACCTTGTGGACGGAGGCGTCCGAAACCCTGGCCCAGACCGTCCTTAGGTCGTCCGTCACCGTCGGCAGCTCGACGGCCATGCCCTGCATGAACTTCTCGAACACGGCCCTGACGTTCGAGAACTCCACCCGGCCGTCCACCCTGGCGAGGATGGGCGTGTCTCCTGCCAGGGACTTCTTTCCGGTGAGCCCCTTCACTTCCACGGTTCCGTCAGGGTAGACCCCCAAGTAGTTCTTCTTCCTGCTGCTGAAGGCGGAGTACCTGTAGGTCTTGTCCACCTCGAGGTCGATGCCCAGCTCCTTCCTCGCCCACCTCAGTATCTCCTCCAGCTGATTGGGCTTGGGGCTGTGCAGGAAGAGGGAGTCCGTATCTCCGTAGAGGACCTCCACTCCTAGCTCTCTGGCCTTTTCGATCGTCCTCGATATGGAGTACCTTCCCAAGGCCGCCGTGGCTTCGGCCACGGGGAGGCAGTAGAGGGCGAAGTTCTCGTAACCCATGACGCCATAGCTGGCGTTGAGGAAGACCTTCAATGCCTGAGAGATCACGCTGTAGAACTCCTTATCTGCCCTGGATAGCCCGGGCCTCTTGGCCAGGCTCTTGAAGTACCCCACCCTTACGTCCCTGAGGCTTCCGATGAGGAGGGAGGTCATGCCCTTCCGCTGCCTGCAGACCCAATGGTCCGTCTCGGGTATGACGTTGTTCCTGCAGGAGGGATGGTTGCACCTGACCGTTTCGTAGCTCAGGTTGTAGACCTTTATCAGGCTGGGGTACAGCGACGCGAAGTCCAGGACCACGACATCGAAATGCACGCCAGGCTTGGGCTCCACCACAAGCCCCCCCTTGTACTTCTTGCCCTTGATTACGGCTTCGGATGAGGCGCCCCCCTTGGCCTCCAGGTCCTCCCTGCGAGGGACGAGGGCGTTCCACCTGCGATGCTCGAAGATCATCAGGCTCCTTATCCAGTTGGAGACGTTCAGCCGGGAAGCGTCCTCCAGGGGCATCTTCGATATCCGGGAGATGGTTATGAAGAGCTTCATGAAGACGGAGTTATCGAAGCGCGTAAGGTCCAAGGTGAGCTGCGCGTCCATGTAGTTGTAGTAGGCCAGGTCGTTCAGCGGCAGGAGGCTGATGGCGGACCCGATCTCGACCTTCTCCCTTCCGAGGAGGCCCGAGGCAACGCCGTTCAGGGTGAATTCCGAATACTTGTTCGAGAAGGCGTAACCCTGGATGCTCTTGTTGTTGAAGGCCTTGTAAAGGTCGATGTGGATGCCGTGCCTGACACCGGCCATCTGCAGGCTCCTAGATATGGGGATGCTTTCCTTGGGGATCTGCATGTTCAGGGCCCTCTGGTAAAGGTAGGGGAGGTCGAAGTCATCTCCGTTGAACGTTATGATGACGGGATACTCGAGCATGTCATCGAAGACGGATAGAAGAAGCTCAGGCTCCGTCTTGAAGAGCCTCATTTCGACGCCCTGGGGGAGGCGCTGCGTCCCCATCTGCATCCCCGGGCGCTCCAATACGTAAACGACCTTCCTGTCGTCGCTCCCGACCATCGCCACGCTGATGACCTGGTACTCGGCCTTCTCCGGGCTTGGTATGCGGCTTTCGACCGGCGAAAAGACCTCTACGTCGATGGCGGCCCTCTTCAGGTTAGGCTGAGGCTGGGTCAGCAGCAGTGCCCAGCTCCTTATGTAGTCTGAAAGGGGGGGAGTCGAACCCTCAAGGCTCTTCCTGAGCGCGTCCTCGACGTCCGGCGTGTTTTCGGTGACCTCCGGGTAGATCCTTCCGTCCCGCACCGAGTAGAACGACCCGACCTGAAGCTGGTTGTCGTAAAGGTAGTTCTCGTAGTACTTTATGTCCGCCTCGTAGGCGGTTATGAAGTTACGGATGCTCCTTTCGTTGCTAGAGCCTCCGATGGCCAAAGGGTCGGAGGTGAGTATCTTCGAAACCAGGACCTTGGAATCGGAGAGAAGGTCGAGCTTCTCCTCCACCAGTATATCAACGACGTCGCTCCTCTGCTTGAGCCACTGGAGGTTCTCCAAGGGCTCCTTCGTGAAACAGTAAGGCTTATGGCCCGACTTGTCGTAGTAATGGAACATCTTCTGGGAGACGGGGTCGTAGAACTCAAGGAAGGCCAGCCTCTTTTCTCCGTCGTAGCCTGCGCCCAGCAATATGGACGGCGGAATTTCGTTCCTGTCAGATTCCAAGTCCCTCAACTTTGCCGCCAACTCGCTGGTCGTGATCACCACTAAGTGTTCCTCCTCCGTCATACGCAGGGGCTCCCGCTTTTAACCGTTCCAGGCCGTCCATTCAGCCCGGCATATCCTTAGGCCAAGGCGTCGATGCCTGCCAGGGTTGGTTAGGACGGATGCTCGGGGCGACCGCTTCCGTCCACTTCGACTCAGGGCGGAGTGGCGACGGCGACCACGGCTTCACAGCGAGTGACAGAGACGTCGTCTTCGCGGACACGTCGAGCATGCTGTATAGGACAAAGGGCTTTGCGGTACGTCAGAGAGGGGATGAGGAAGCCCGTGAAGCTGCTGGTCAATACGCACTTTCACGAGGTCCACTCGTTCGGTAATCAGCCCTTCGATTGTGAGATAGCGGCGGGAAACGGGGCCATCGAACTCTTCTCGAGGCCGGAGAAGGGGCTGGAGGAACGGAGGAAGAGCAAGTATGACCCTTCGATGTCGCGAAACCTGAGCTAGGTCAGGCTGATGTCCAAGTTGAAGCTCACAGGCTCCAGGCCCGTCGCGGAGCTCATGCACACCTGAGGCATGCGCCGGACAGCCTGGTTGTCATGGTACCTGAAGAGGGCGTCGTCTTCACCGGGGACCCGGTCTTCCAGGGTAGCCGTCCCTACCTGGGCGATCCGGACCTGAAGGCCCGGATGGAGGCCCTGTCGTGGCTGGAGCCTTCCGGCGCCTCTCCGTATCATCCCGAACACGGAGAGGCCTGCGGAAATGGGGGGGTGGTCAGGATGAAGGAGTACCTGAGGCCGTTCGGCTCGAGGCTGGCGGAGCTCAAGGGGGGATGAAGGCGGAAGAGACAGCCACCCGGCCTGAAGCCCCGGGCCTGTCCGACCTGGGCAAGAGATATAGGGTGGGCGGTATGACGCGTTACGTGAAGGATAGTCTTATATCCTCGGCACATCGGTGCCATGTTCGTGCAGAAGGTCGTGACCAGGAGGCTCATCTCGGCCACCAACCTGGTGGGCTCCCTCGCTCTCGTGGCCCTCCCCCTTTCGTCGGGCTCGGGCTGGAACATCATATATGCAGGAAGCATGGGCGCGGCCCTGATGGTGCTGGCCCTTTGCTTTCCTGAAGGTGACCTTTTCTACCTGCTCACCGCTTCGGTGGCGGGGATGTTGAGCTCCGTCTTTGCGTCCTGGTCCGTCTCCCTCCTACAGGCCTCCTCGGCCTGGGGCTCCGGCGCCCCGGCGGCCATGGGGGCGGCCAGCGCAGCGGCCTCGCTCGGCTTCCTGTTCTTGCTCCTTTACTCCCTTTCGCTCAAGAAACAGGGAAAGTGATGGGATGGACTTGGACGAGAAGCTGAAGCTTGTGATGAAGCCTCCCACTGAGGAGGTGGTCACGGCGGAGGAGCTCAGGCAGCTCTTCGAAACGGTCTCAAGGCCAGGCCATTACATCGGATTCGAAATATCGGGGCTGCTCCACCTTGGAAGCCTCGTGGTGGCCGGCTTCAAGCTCAGGGACCTGAACGGGGCAGGTGTGAGGACTCGAGTCTTCCTGGCCGATTGGCACAGCGTCATAAACGAAAAGCTGGGAGGGAACTGGGAGAGGATCAGGGCTGCGGCCGATTATTACAGGGAGGCCTTCCACGAGTTCTGCCCGGGGACAGAGTTTGTGCTGGGGAGCGACCTGTACCACTGCAACGATGAATACTGGAAGGATATGATCCGCTTCAGCAAGCACGTGTCGTTCAAGAGGGCCAGCAGGACCCTTTCCATAATGGGGAGGACGATGAAGGAGGCCCTGGACATAGCGTCCTACCTTTACCCTTCCATGCAGGGCGTGGACATCCACCACTTGGGCGCCGACATCGCCCATGCTGGGATGGACCAGAGGAAGGTGCACATGTTGGCCAGGGAGGTCTATCCTAAGATAGGGTGGAAGCCGCCCATCGCCCTGCACCACCACCTCCTCCTGGGCCTGCAGGGGCCTTCCAGGGCCGGGCTGGAGGAGGACGAGAAGGCCGACATGGCCATCGGTTCGAAGATGAGCAAGTCGAAGCCCTGGACGTGCATATTCATCCATGACGACCTATCCACGATAGGCAAGAAGCTGGAGAAGGCCTGGTGTCCGGAGGGTGAAACCGAGTTCAACCCTGTTCTGGAGCTGGTGAAGTACATCGTCTTTCACGAGTTCAAGGAGTTCAGGGTGGAGAGGCCGGCCAGGTATGGAGGGGAAGTCGCCTTCGCGACCTATGAGGAGCTCGAGAAGGCCTACGCTGCCAAGACGGTGCACCCCATGGACCTGAAGGCGGCGACAGCAAGGTACATAGATGGGATAGTCGGAAGCTTGAGGGCGAAGTTCGAATCCAGGAGGCAACGGCTGGAGGAACTGATGCGTGAATAGGTCGAATTGACAGCGATACTTCAGGACGGCGTCTCCGTGAAGGTGGAGAGCGAAGTCATAAGGCGCTATCCCGCCACAGGCGTCTACGGCATCCTCTGCGAACCCGGAAGGCCTGGCCTCTACGACTTCCAGGCTCTCCTCGAGAGGGAGAGGAGCAGGCTGAGGGCCCCCCTGAACGAGCTGAAGGACGACCCAGTCATACGGGCCTTCAGGGACTTCTACTGGCGCATAGGGATAGACCCCACGAAACAACGCCCCGCAAGCGAGGCGCTCATAAGGAGGATGTTGCAGGGAGGACAGATCCCTTCCATCAACTACATCGTAGACGCGGGGAACATCGCCTCCATAAGGACGAAGGTACCCATAGGGCTTTACGACTACGACAAGGTCAAGGGCCCGCTTCGCCTCTCCATGTCCAAGGGGGGAGAACCCTTCGTGGACGTGACAGGAAAGGAAGGGAGGACGAAGGAGGAAATAGTCTTGAAGGACGACCTGGGGATACTGCACATCTTTCCACATAGGGACTGCTTCAGGACTAGGATAACCGAGGAGACGAGGAGGGTGCTCGTGCTCAGCTGCAGGGTGCTCGGGGTCACCGAGGACCTGTGCAAGCAGGCGGCCTGGGAAGTGGTCAGGGTATTGAACCAGCTCAGCGGGGACCTCTCCCTGGAGATGGTAAGGTAGGGGGCTTGGCGAGGGGAGGGACCTGCCGGCCGTGCTGGGGTTAGAAAAGTTAGAATAGCCGCACTCCTTGGACCTCACGCGTGGTCGGCATAAGGGTCCCGATAAACAAGCCATTCTTCGGGGAGGAGGAAGCCAGGGAGGTGCATCAGCTCGTGATAGGTGGGACGCTGACCACCTCCGCAACGGAGGGAGGCCGGAAGGTCAGGGAGTTCGAGGAAGGGCTAAGGAAGCTTCTTAGATGTAAGGACGTAATAGCCGTCAACTCCGGGACATCCGCGTTGATGGCCTCGCTTATGGCCCTGGGGGTGGGTCCAGGAGACGAAGTCATAGTGCCATCCTTCACGTTCGCGGCCACGGCCAACTCCGTCAGGGCGGTGGGGGCGACGCCCGTCTTCGCGGACGTCCGCCTTTCGGACTACACGATGGACCCGGACGACGTGAAGAGGAAGGTCACTTCGAGGACCAAGGCGGTGGTGCCCGTGCACCTATACGGCCACGTGGCCGACGTGAAGGCGATAAGGGAGGCCGTGGGAGGGGAGGGGGTCTCCATAGTGGAGGACGCCGCCCAGAGCTTGGGGAGCACCAGCCTTGGGGTGCAGACGGGGACCATGGGGGACGTAGGGTGCTTCAGCTTCTACCCCAGCAAGGTCATAAGCACGGGGGAAGGTGGCGCCATCTCCACGAACGACGTGGAGCTGGGCATGAAGCTGAGGATGGTGCGCAACCATGGGATGGTCAAGGGTTACGATACCACCGTGCTCGGCCTCAACCTCAGGATGCCGGAGATGGAGGCGGCCATAGGTGTGGAGCAGCTCAAGAGGCTGGAGGGCTTCATAGAAGCGAGGAGACGGAACGCGCAGCAGCTCACACGTTCTCTAGAAAGGGCGGAGGGCATAAGGGTCCCCCGTGAGGAGGAGGGAAAGAGGTTCAACTGGTACCTCTACACGATATTCGTAAAGGAGGGAAGGGACAGGCTGCTTCGCCGGCTGAGGGAGAGGGGGTACGGCGCCACCGTGTACTACGACCCCCCGGTCCACAGGACGCCTTACTATCGTGTTCTATCTGACGTCAAGCTGCCTGTCACGGACGAGGCGTCCGCACACGTGCTCTCCCTACCAATCCATCCCTTCGTGACAGAGGCAGACATAGACGAGATGGCCAACCTTATCAAGGCCGACGAAAAGGCTTAAAGGGCCCACGGCTGGTGGTAGCCCGGACAGGATATGGGAGAAGAGGCCACATCCGAGGCTAAGGCTGGGTCGATCATATACGAATGCATAAGATGCGGGACGAAGGTGAGCAGCGAGGACCTGGCGGCCCTCCCGGAGATAAAGTGCATCTGCGGGTACAGGGTGTTCAAGAAGAGCAGGCCCCCCGTGGTCAAACAGCTGAAGGCATACTGAAGGGATCCTACGTCTTTCGTCGTATCGAGATACAGCGATGATGATAAGGTTTTTAATGCCCCCGCCCATGGCTGTCCGAGAATTTAGATGAAACCAAACTCACGGGTGGGCATCCTCGGATACGGGGCGTACGTCCCCATCTTTCGCCTCCCGACGACCGAAGTCGCTAGGGTGTGGAGGGGAGAAGGGGCGGGGCCGAACAAGGAGAAGGCCGTGGCCCATCACGACGAGGATACCTTCACGATGGCATGTGAGATGGCACGACGAGCTGTGAGGATGGCTGGAGTGAAGGAGCTAGGGGCGGTCCTCGTGGGGACGGAGTCGAAGCCGTACGTGGTGAAGCCCACGAGCACCATGCTGGTGCAGGCCCTCGGCCAGCACTTCACTCTGGCGGCGGACCTAGAGTTCGCCTGTAAGGCGGGCACGGAGGCCATGCAGTTCAACATCGCCCTCGTCTCCTCCGGCATGATAAGGGCCGGTCTCGCCGTGGGGGTGGACACGGCGCAGGGCAGGCCGGGAGACGAGCTGGAGTACACGGCCGCAAGCGGAGGGGCGGCCTTCGTCATAGGCCCCGCAACGGATGCCCTAGCCACATTTGAGGCGAGCACTTCTTACGTCAGCGATACGGGGGACTTCTGGAGGCGACCCGGCGAGAAGTTCCCCAGCCACCTGGGTAGGTTCACGGGTGAGCCGGCCTACTTCCACCACATCGAGAGCTGCGTCAGGGCCCATCTGAAGGAGACCGGGCACACCCCGTCCGATTACACCTGGGCCGTCTTCCACCAGCCGAACCCTCGTTTCCCTCTGGAGGTGGGAGCGAAGCTCGGGTTCAAGCCCGAACAGTTGGAGCCAGGGCTCCTGAACATGTCGATAGGCAACACCTACGCCGGGAGCTCGCTCATAGGTTTGGCCTCCACCCTCGACGTGGCTGAGCCAGGGGACAGGATACTGATGGCCAGCTTCGGAAGCGGCGCGGGCAGCGATGCCTTCACGATCGAGGTTACGGACAGGATCGTCGAGAGGAGGAAGCTGGGCGTCCCGGTGAAGGACATGATCGAGAGGTCGGTCAAGGTGGACTATGCCCTTTACGTTCGTTTCAGGGGGAAGCTCCAAGATTGAGCAGAGCGTACGTAGCCTCGGTCGGGATGACGCAGGTGGGGGAGCACTGGAGGAAGTCTCTGCTCGACCTGATGGTGGAGGCCAGCTTGCAGGCCATGAACGCCTGCCCCTCCATCGTCCCCGACAGGGTGATCGTGGGGAACATGTTCTCAGGGGCGGGCTCCAACCAGGAGCAGCTTGGGGCATACCTGGCCAGCCAGCTGAACTTGGTGGGGGTGCCTGCCTACAAGGTGGAGGGAGCCTGCGGATCCGGAGGGGCAGCCGTGCACAACGGTTACCTTTCCGTGAAGGCGGACGAGAGCGAGGCGGTCCTGGTCTGTGGCGTGGAGAAGATGAAGGACCTCGACGTAGGCAGGGCAACCGCCGCCCTGGCGATGGCCGACAGCGCCGAGTACACTCAGTTCGTGGGGGCAACCTTCATCTCGTTGAACGCCTTGACCCATGCCATGTACGTGAAGAAGCACGGTGTGGCCAAGGAGGAGATGGCGGGCTTCCCGGTGCTTGGACACAGGAACGCGGCCTCTGCGAGGCACTCCATGTTCAAGAGGCCGATAACCGTGGAGGACGTCATCAGGTCTCCCATCATCTCCGACCCAATAAGGCTGATGGACAGCTCTCCCATCTGTGACGGAGCGGCGGCTCTGCTCATTGTGAACGAAAGGAAGGCCAAGGAGCTCGGTGACGTCATGGTGGAGGTGGCCGCCAGCGAAGTGGCGGCAAACCTTTTCACCATTTACGAGAGGCCCGACCCACTAGATTACGTGGCCACGAGGGCGGCCGCCGGCAGGGCGTTGGCCAAGGCAGGGGTCAAGATCGGCCAAGTTGATTTCATCGAAGTCCACGACGCCTTCTCGGTGACCGCTGCCCTCGCGCTGGAGAGCATGGGAGTAAGCGGACCAGGCCAGGCCCCCAAGGACGTAACTAAGGGGCGCTTCAACCTGGACGGCGAGCTTCCCATCAACACCTTCGGGGGACTGAAGGGGAGAGGCCACCCGGTGGGCGCCACGGGGGTCTACCAGGTGGCGGAGGCCTACCTGCAGGTCTCCGGCAAGGCGGAGAGGAACCAGGTGAAGGGCGCGAAGGTAGGCATGACGCACAACATGGGAGGGGTGGACACTACGACGAGCGTGCATATCCTGAGGAGGGAGGGATGACCTTGATCAACCCTATATCGTACTGGAGGCTGAAGGACAGGTACTTCAACCTGCTGGGCACAAAGTGCACAAAGTGTGGCGCAGAATGGTTCCCTCCGGCCAGGGTCTGCAGGAAGTGCGGATGCCAGGACCTGGTGGACCACGAGATGCCACACACGGGGAGGCTGCTGGCGCACACCGTCCTGAAGGAGCCTTCGGAGGAGTTCAGGTCGAGCGCGCCTTACGTCGTCGGGCTCATCGAGCTGGACAACGGCCAGAGGCTCCTGGCGCAGGTCGTGGACGTGGACCCCACAGGGCTTCAGGACGACACAAGGGTGAGGCTCACCATCAGGAAGCTCGCTGAGGATACGAAAAGGGGGACGATCTTCTACGGCTACAAGTTCACCCCTCTGCCGTAGGATGCCTTCATGGACTGGGGCCCAGGTAGTTTGAATGCGATCGAGTATACAGCCATAAACGATAGCGTTCCATGGAGCCCACGCCGCCGGCTGCTCGCAAGCTCGTGCGAAACATCCTGATGGCTTCGCTGTGGACGGTGATCTGCTACTGTGCCCTGGCCGCCCCCCCTTTCGCCGGGGAGGACGGCTTCGACGTGGAGCGTATCCATCCAGGGCTTTTCGTTCGACCCTCCCGTCCTGACGGTGGACGTGGGGGACACGGTCGTATGGACCAATGGGGACGCGGTGACACGTACGACGACGTCTGACCCCGGCCAGGTGGAATCGTGGAGCTCCGTCGGGCTCCCAAGAGGAGGGTCCTTCTCCGTGACGTTCGAAAGTTCTGGGAACTTCAGTTGCCACTGCAGCGTACATCCATCGATGCGCGGGACGGTGACGGTGAGGCAGGCGATGCCGGGGTTCCTCGCCTGGCTGGTGCCCACCACCCTAGGCCTGGCCACCTTGCTGGCGATGACCGTCGAAAGGAAGCTCAGGGCTTGAGGTCGGAGGCCAAGGAGGTGGACCCGCGTCCGCCTCCCCGCGGAAGCCATCCTTGCTCCCCTTGGGCGACCTAACATCGTGGAAAACACATATTAGCGGAAGCGGGCGATCTCAGGAACGAAACCACATTGACCGAAGCCGGAGAAAGGGACATGTTCGACGTGGTGGTCATCGGAGGGGGGCCCATCGGCCTCTTCGCTGTCTACTACGCCGGCTTCAGGGACCTCAAGGTCAAACTGCTGGAGGCCACGGAGGCACTGGGCGGCCAAGTTTCCCTGCTGTACCCAGACAAGTACATCTACGACATGCCAGGGTTCAGGTCGGTTAACGGGAAGGAGCTGATAAGCAACCTCGTCGCACAGGCCTCACAGTTCAACCCCACGATATGTCTGGGAGAAAGGGTGGTGCACATCGAAAGGTTGAGCGCGCAGGAGTTCCTCATAGTCACCGATAGGGGACAGCACTTCGGCAGGTCGGTCATAATATGCACCGGGATAGGGGCATTCTCACCCAACAGGCTGGACGTTCCGGGGATAGCTGACTACGAAGGGAAGGGCGTCTATTACTACGTCAAGGAGCCCCTGCAGTTCAAGGGGAAGAAGATAGTCATAGTCGGGGGAGGGGACACCGCGGTGGATTGGGCCCTCCACCTGAAGGACCTGGCGTCGGAGACGTACTTGGTCCACAGGCGGGACGTCTTCAGGGCGCACGAGAAGTCCGTGGAGTCTCTGCTCCGTTCGAACGTGAAGGTCAGGCTCTGGTCTCAGGTGGCGGAGGTGAGGGGGGACTCCTGGCTGAGACAGGTGGTCATAAGGGACGAGCGAAGCCAGGCTACCACGACGGTCGAGGCGGACGCCCTGCTCGTGCTCATCGGATACAAGGCCGACCTGAGCATAGTGAGGAAGTGGGGGATAGAGATGGACGCCAAGGGGATAGTAGTGGATGCGAACTGCGAGACGAGCGTCCCCGGCATCTACGCCGCGGGCGACGTGGCTTCGCCAAGGGACTCGTTCAAGCAGAACCTCCTTGTCGTGGGTTTCGCTCAGGGCACGACCGCGGTGAACAGGATCAAGAGGATACTCTCCCCAGGCGCGGCTGCGTTCGAGCACAGCACCCTCAAGGAGCCCCCGCCCAGCTCGAAATAGATGGGTCCAGCTTCGCCATCTGAAGCAACACCACCGATTTGGCGTCGGCCGGGCCATCGTTCAGGACCCTGCGAATGGCGTCCTCGACGGTGAGCAGGTGGACGGAGATGATCTCATCTTCCGAGGGCCTACTCCTTCTCCTCCGGCCGACCTTGGCCACGAAGAGATGTATGATTTCGTCGGTCAGACCTGGGGAGGGGACCAGCGTCCCCACGTGCCTTAGCTTCAAGGGGGCGTACCCCGTCTCCTCCTCCAGCTCTCTGGCGGCGCAAGAAGCAGGGTCCTCCCCCTCCCTGACGGTGCCCGCAGGGACTTCGTAGAGCCTCCGACCTAGGGAATGACGATACTGCCTCTCCATCACCACCCTGCCCTCCCCTGTGAAACCGAGGACAGCCACGGCCATCGGGGCCCTGACCGTCTCGAGGGAGACCAGTCCTGACCCCACCTTGGCCGTGACCTTCTCGACGTAAACGGAATCACCCACGAACGCCGTCTCGGACCTCAAGACCTCGAAGCCCTTGGTCGCCATATCCGCTCACGAATTCAGCTCCGCCAACAGGCCATCCAGGCCCTCCGGCGGCCACGTCGTATCTATATGGAGGGGGGTTATGGATATCAGCCCGTCTTGCATCAAGGCCCTTGCGTCCGTGCCGTCTTCGTATTCCTTCATCCTGTTGCCCCAAACCCAGTAGTAGGGCCTCCCTCTCGGGTCCAGCCTCTCGACGATGTAGTTCTCGTACTTATGCAGGGTGAGATGGGTGATGACCGCCTTCGTATCGGGGGAAACGGATGCGGGGAAATTGACGTTCAAGAGGTTGACCCCCTCCGGCAGGCCGTTCCTTAGGATCCAGCCCATTATCTTCGAAGCGTGGGAGGCGGCTACCCCGAACTCCGCCCTCGCCTCGGCAGGGGAGAATATGACCTGCTCGGCGATCTGCATCGAAAAGGCCGCGGAGGGGATCCCGGCGAGGGCGGCCTGTATGGCCGCGGACACCGTCCCGCTGGCGTAGACGTCTTGAAGCCCCGTGTTATCCCCTATGTTTATCCCCGATGCCATAGCTTCGGGCCTCCTGTCCAAGATCCTGTTCAGGGCCATCATCACGGCGTCGGCTGGGCTGCCCGAGACGACGAACCCCTTGACCCCTGCTATGGCCACCTCCCTGATCCTGAGGGGCTTGTGGAAGGTCAGGCTCATGCTCGTCCCGCTCCTCGGACCCTCCGGCACGACGGGCACCACCTCGCCGACGTCCAGCAGGGCCCTGACTAGCGCGTGCAGCCCCTTGCTCTGCGGGCCGTCGTCGTTGCTGACCAGGATGGTTGGCTTCGCCATTCCGTCAGCTCAAGGGCGGCCGACGCTTGAAAAAGGTTTCGTGCCGCGTCCGACCTCACTGCGTCAACCTTCGCGTCACGAGGAACGCCAAGAAGGAAGAAAGTGTGGCAAGGGACAGGAGGGCGGCCAGCTGGACACCGGTGGGCTGGTCGCCCGGGGCCTGGGTGGTGAGCTGGGACCCAGGGGAGGCCTCCAAGTAGTCGCCCATCTGCCTGTTTATGGGTGAAGTGGGCGAGGTGGCCTTATCCGGCCCGCCCCCCGTCACCCCGGGGGCGAGCTGGGAAGAGGGCGAAGCCGAAGGGGCCGCTAGCGCAGAAAGGAGGGCCAACGCCATGGCGGCCCCAAGCAGGCCCGCGAGCAACGCCCTACCCTTTGAGGGCCACAGTCGATCTAGGTGCATCGGCATCGTACGGTATGGGTGGGGCTGATGATTAAGCTCTAACCAGTAGAACAGGGGTTGCGTGAAGCTGAGGCCAGAAGGCTTTATAGGCAGATGGGTTCGGGTGTGCTTTAGGTGCATCTCGCTTGTCCATGCCCATGCCACCACAGGGTGGCGAGCTAGTCGACTTCGATACGGAAGGGGAGGAGAACTGGATCACCCTGAAGCTAAAGGACGGAAGCGTCCTCAAGTTCAGGAGCATAGTGACCGCCGTCTTCAGGATGGGGAACGACCCGAACACCGGGCTTCCCGTCTACGCCATACAGAACACGAACGCGGTCAGGGTGGTCAACGTGCCCAAGGAGCTCATCAAGAGGGGCAAGGGTTCGGGCACCTACGGCTAGAATGACCTCCTCTTCCAGGCTAGCCAGGCCTCTAGGATGAAGAAGGCGGCAGCCAAGGCGGTGATTAACACCACCCCGACGTTGGCATGCAGCCCGAAGAGGAGTAGGTAGCCCATGAGGAAGGTGACGAAGAACGCAGCGTAGAACACGAACCTGGGCACGATCAGCGGGCCGACGACCAGGAAGGGCCCGAGCGCGCTCGCGTCCACCTTCCTCTCCGCCACGTAAAGCCCGTACTGGTCCTGCTTTATCAGGTTCATCTCGATCAGCTTGTTCAGGTGGTAGTAGGCTACACTTGGGCTCTTGAAGCCCATGGCCCTCTGGACCTCCCTCACGCCAGCCGGCTCCCCCTTTTTCAGCAGGAACGCGTACACCCTGACCGAGGACGCGGAGAGGCGGTCGTCCCGCTTCAAGACGCCCTTAACTCCGACGGGCGACGAATTAAAGTCTTCTCGGGCGAGGCCGTTCGAAGGCTTAGAACGATCCCACGGGGCCCGTTCGTGAACGTAGCTCTAACTCGGCGCGCGCGGATAGGTAGGGCAGTGAAGACGATGCTTCAGGAAAGGCGCAAGCTCATCTCGGTCATCGTGGTGGCGCTGGCGGTCGTGGGGGCGCTGGCGTTCGCTTCCTCCTCCATGACCACCAAGGCTGAGGCGCCGACTGAGACGAAGACCCTCAGCGTAACAGGCAACGGGGTGGCGGTCAGCTACCCCGACACGTACCTCGTGTGGCTCAACGTGGTGGGAGAAGACGTCACTTCACAGGGGGCGATGGAGAAGGCGAACGCCCTGTACGAAGCACTCTCCTCCGCCCTGGAGGCAGGGGGTTACAACTCGACCTGTCTCACCCTGAGCTCTGTGAACGTATACCCCGTCTACTACTATCCGAAGGAGGGCCAGCCCGTCCTGACGGGGTACAGGGTGGTCTTCGGCCTGCAGTACAGGGAGACGACGGAGGGGGCCTCGCCCAAGGTCCTGGGGACGAGGGCGGCGGGCGTCGTCCAGGTCGCAGTGTCGGCGGGGGTCAATGAGGTGTACGGTGTCAGCTTCACCCTTAGCGACGCCTCCGCGTCGTCTCTAAAGGAGCAAGCCCTGGCAGCGGCCTCGACCGACGCAAGGCAGAAGGCGCAGACCGTGGCGAGCTCCCTGGGGGTCCAAGTGCTTGGCGTCAAGAGCGCACAGGTCGTCGACTCATACTATCCCCCGATACTCGTGAGCAGGGATGCCCTGGCCGGGGCTCAGGGAGGCCAGCCGGAGTTCACCGCGGGACCGATCTCCTTGACCGCAAGGGTGGACGTAGCGTTCATCATAGGCTAGCGCGACTTGCTAGCCGCACATCCTTTCTTTCGGCTCCTCCTCATAGGGTTATCGTTAGTCGTGGGCCGGACGCGGACGAAACGTGCATAATTTGCAGATTGTAGCAAATTGTGTGGGATATTCGTAATACCTGAAGCAAGATTCGCAGATCCAGTATCGACACCATATTTTTAAACCCGCGAGTCCATTCGATGACACATATCGGTGATCTAGACGGATATCGTCGAGCACGACCTAGTCATCGTCGGGGCCGGCCTGGCCGGCCTGAGGGCGGCCATTCAGGCTGCGATGAAGGCGAACGGGAAGGTGGACATCGCCATAGTCTCCAAGGTCCACTTGATGAGAGCCCACAGCGTCGCGGCGGAAGGGGGGACCGCCGCCGTACTATATACGGACGAGAAGGACAGCGTCGACCTACATGCCTTCGACACCGTCAAGGGCTCCGATTACTTGGCTGACCAGGACGCGGTGGAGTTCTTCGTAAGGAACGCTCCAGAGGAGATCCTCAGGTTGGAGCACTGGGGGATGCCGTGGAGCAGGAGGCCGGACGGCCGCCTGGCCCAGAGGCCCTTCGGCGGTCACAGCTTTCCTAGGGCGACGTACGCAGCGGACAAGACGGGCTTCTATGAGATGCAGACGTTATACGACACCCTTCTGAAGTACACCTCAGTTCACCTCTACGAAGAATGGTTCATGACCAGCGTAGTGGTCGAGGGCGGGAAGTGCAAGGGGATAACGGCGATAGACATGAAGACGGGGGAGCTTGTGGGGCTCGCAGCGAAGGCAGTCATCATCGCCACCGGCGGCCTTGGCAGGATGTACGGGTTCACCACGTACAGCCATAGCGTCACGGGCGACGGAGCCGGGGCCTGCTACAGGGCGGGGATAGCCCTGAAGGACGTGGAGTTCGTCCAATTCCACCCGACGGGGCTCGTGCCGTCGGGGATACTCATCACGGAGGCGGTGCGCGGTGAAGGGGGGATCCTGGTGAACAACCAGGGGGAACGCTTCATGAAAAGGTATGCCCCGGAGAGGATGGAGCTAGCCCCAAGGGACATCGTCTCTCGCTCCATAACCAAGGAGATAATGGAGGGAAGAGGGTTCAAGGGCCCTAACGGATTGGACTACGTCCTGCTTGACTTCAGCCCCATAGGTAGGGAGAAGGTGATGGAGCGCCTCCCAATGATGATAGAGCTGGGGCACAACTTCGTGGGTATAGACCCTCTGGAGGCCCCCCTGCCCATAAGGCCTGTAGCCCACTACAGCATGGGTGGAATACACACGAACGGGAGGGGGGAAACGAGCGTGAAGGGGCTCTGGGCGGCCGGAGAATGCGCGTGCGTCAGCGTGCACGGCGCCAACAGGTTGGGGTGCAACTCCACGATAGCCTGCCTTGTCTACGGCAGGGTGACGGGAGAGGAGGCCGCCAAGTACGTGCAGGAGGAAGAAGGGCAGGCCGGCATCCCAAGGGAGAAGCTGGAGGCGGAGGAGAAGAGGATCTTCACGGACATCCTCGGCAGGGAAGGGGGGGAGGACCCATACGATATAAAGAAGGAGCTTTGGGCTACGATGGACAGGAACGTCTACGTCTTCAGGAACGAACTGGGACTGACGGAGGCCCTCAAGAAGGTCAAGGAGCTGAAGTCGAGGTACGCGAACGTGAGGGTTCAGGACAAGTCCAGGAGCTTCAACACGAACCTGACCGGGACCCTCGAGGTGGGGAACCTACTGGAGATCGCGGAGGCTGTCGTCACCTGCGCCGTCCTGAGGAAGGAGTCAAGAGGGGCGCACTCTCGCACCGACTTCCCCAAGAGGGACGACGCCAACTTCCTAAAGCATTCCCTGGCCTACTACACACCGGAGGGTCCGAGGGTTGAATACCTGCCCGTCACAGTCACAAAGTGGGCTCCGCAGGAGAGGAAGTACTGAGGAGGCGATTGGGCTTGGCTAGGGCTCCGAAGCCGACGAACAGGAACATGGCAGGCGTCTACCAAGGCTGGATAAGGTTCTGGAACAGGAACTTCGAGCGCTGGCTCTATACGATGCATCGGGTGACGGGGGTGGGCGTGGGGATATACTTCGTCCTGCACATCTGGGAGACGAGCAACGCCGCCACGGCCCTGCAGCTGGGAGACCCCGCCGTGTGGGAGGGGCTCATGGCGTTCTTGAGGAACCCCGGCGCTCACGCCGGGCTCCTTCTGGTCGCGCTGGCCGCCGTCCTGCACAGCTTGAACGGCGTGAGGCTGCTCGTCTCGGAGCAGGGATGGCTGATAGGGAAGGTGAAAAGGCCTACATACCCCCTCCTCCCGAGCAGCCTTAAGGGGGCGCAGAGGCCTCTGGGGGTGGCGCTCGTCCTAGTCAGCTTCCTGCTTACGGCCTACGCCTTCTACCAGCTCTTCGTCGTGGGGTTGGGGTGGTGAGGGGATGAAGGAGTCCAAGGTGATGCTGATACAGTACCTGACGGGGGCCTTCATCATAGTGCTGGGAGCGGTCCACTTCGCCCTCCTCACGTTCGCCGGCGGCGGATATGACAACGCCCTGAAGTTCTCCACGGTGGTCTTCACGTACACGGCATATGGGCTGGCCTTCGAGCTCCTGCTGGCGGCCCTCACCTTCCACGTCTTCAACGGGTTCAGGAAGGTCCTAACTGAGCTTCACCAGGGGAGGACATACGAGAGGGCCGTGACCTGGGCCTTGGCCTTGGCCGGCGGCGCCACCTTCCTCTGGGGCACCCGCACGGTGTTGGTATTCCTGGGGGTGATAGGCTGATGGCGGAGGGGCAGGCCGTCGGAAGGGTGGAGCTGAAGTTCGACCCGAAGATCCTGGAGGGGCTGGGGAAGCCGCTCAAGACCGTGACGTTCAAGGTGTACAGGTTCGACCCATCGCGGGGCGAAGGCGTCACCTACAGCACGTATCAGGTGCCCATCTTCAGGGGGACCACGGTGCTGGATGCGCTGCTGTACATCAAGGAGAGGATGGACCCCTCCCTTACGATAAGGTACTCTTGCAGGATGGCCGTCTGCGGCTCCTGCGGAATGGTGGTCAACGGGAAGGAGATGCTCGCCTGCAAGACTCAAGTGGAAGGCCTGAAGTCGGATACCCTGGTGGTCAGGCCGATGCACAACCTGCCGGTGACGAGGGACCTGGTCACCGATTTTGACGCCTTCTTCAAGAAACACAGGGCGGTGCTGCCTTACATTATAAGGGAGGACGTGGACGTAAACATCGACAGGGAGTACCAGCAGAGGCCCGAAGAGGTCGTGGATTACCTTATGTTCGCGAACTGCATAAAGTGCGGGCTCTGCTATTCAGCCTGCCCTACGAGCGCGACGGACGAAATGTTCCTGGGCCCTCAGGCCATGTCTCAGGCCTTCAGGTACGTGGCGGATTCGAGGGATGACGGCCACCGCCAGAGGATGGATGTGCTCGACTCCCCGCATGGGATCTGGAACTGTCACTTTGCCGGAAGCTGCAGCGACGTCTGCCCGAAGGGGGTGGACCCGGCCTTCGCGATCCAGCAGCTGAAGGGCCTTCTGATCTTCAGGTCGGGGTACCTGAAGAAGAAGAGGCCCGCGCCCAACGTGCAGCAGAAGAGGGAGCTCGTGCCGGAGAGGTAGGCAACTGCGCGCGACCATCCCGGCTGCTGGTCCGCCGTCGCCACATCCTTGTACGCTCTTGGGCGAACCTTCCACCATGGGCGCGGACGCTTCCCAGGGCGGGCGGGGGACGGGTGGCCGAAGGCCTAGGGTGGGCGCCCCGTTCCCAGAGACATCCGAGCGGGCGGTCCCCGAACGCCGTAGACGGGGATGCGCGCCAAAGGGGCAAGCCCTCAGGAACGGCTATTGTACAGCTTCCTCACTACGGACATGTCCTTCGCCCAGTCTTCCTCCCTTTCGATTGGCGTCTCAAGTATCATGGGCAGGTTCCTGACACGTATGTCGTGCAGGAAGGCCCTGAAGCCGCGCCTGCCTATGTACCCCCTACCTATGTTTTCATGGCGGTCGAGATGACAGCCAAGGCCTCCCTTCGAATCGTTCAAGTGCACCAGGAGGAACCTCTTCAGGTCGACGGAAAGTTCGAATTTCTCCAGCGTCTCCTTCACCGCGGCCTCCGAGCTCAGGTCGTATCCGGCCGCGTATGCGTGACAGGTGTCGAGGCAGACCCCCACCCTCCTGTCCCCCCCGGCGAATTCGATTATCCGCCTTAAGTCTTCGAACCCTGAGCCCACGCTGTTCTTCTGGCCGGCCATGTTCTCCAGGAGGACAGGCAACCTGGACCCGGTCTCATCGTACGCCCTCAGGATGGCTTCGGCCACCCTCCTCTGGCCGTATTCGAGCCCCTTCCCCAGGTGGCTGCCGAGATGCAGGACCACGTAATCCAAACCCAGGAGAGAAGAGCGCCTGAGCTCCTCTTGCAGGGCCTCGACGGACCTCGCGTATACCTCCCTGTCTGGTGATGCCAGGTTGGGCAGATAGGGCATGTGCGACACCGCCATCCTCATCCCGGACCTCTTCAGCTTATCCTTGAAGGCCTCGACGGTCTCCTCCTTAATCTGGGAGGACCTCCACCCCTGAGGGTTGCGCGTGAATATCTGGAAGACGTTGCACCCCAACCTGACCGCCCTGTCCACGGCGAGGTCGACGGACCCGCCGATGCTGACGTGTACCCCTAGGGTGAGATCATCCCTCGACATGCCGATGCACCGAAGGACATTCGTCCGCCCGGTTATAAAGCTCGTCGCCGCATCCGGCCGTTCAAGGCTTAAATCGGGAGGGACGGAGAGGAAGGACCGTTGAAGGTGGCCATCTTCGGCGGGACGGGGGACATGGGCAGAGGCCTGGCGCTCAGGCTGGCCAAGGAGCACGACGTCGTGATCGGCTCAAGGGAGGCGGCGAGGGGGGAGTCCGTGGCGGGGGAGTTGCTCCTGAGGGCCTCCTCCTTCTACGGAGAAGGCATGAAGGGCACCATCGGGGGCGCGAGCAACGAGGCGGCCGCCGAAGGCTGTGATGTGGCCGTCTTCGCCGTCCCGGCGGAGGCGCTCGTCCCCTTCGTCGAAGCTTGCAGGAGGTTCAGGTGGGGGGGACAGGTGGTGCTGTCCCCCGTGGCGCGTTTCACCAGGAAGGGGGGGACGTTCGTCTACGAGCCATACGAGTACCTCGGCCGTCCCATCTCCGCCGCGGAGCTCGTCCTGGAACGCCTGAAGGGGATGGTTGAAGTCGTCTCCGGTATGCACTGCGTCCCAGCATCAAGGCTGGAGGACCTCAAGTGCAAGCTGGGGTTCGACGTCCCTCTGGCAGGAGAGCGTGGCCCCGCCCTGAAGGTCTCTGCCCTCCTGGGGTGCATCGAAGGGCTCCGGCCGCTCTACGCCGGGCCTCTCTGCCTGTCTTCGACGCTCGAGGCGCTCACCCCCTTCCTTCTGAACGTTTCTGAGAGGAATAAGCTTAAAGCGCCCGGGATAAGGATAGTGGGCGAAGCCTGAGGTGGATGGGGGCTCGACCATGAGGGAGAGCTTGAAGGTGCTGCTGGGAGGCCTGGCGCTACTCCTCGGGAGCCTGGCCTACGGATATCAGTACGTATGGAACGCCGTCAACACGAACGGGGAGATCGCCTACCAGGTCTGGGCGGCGGGGCTGCCCCTTCAGTACGTTGAGGCGGAGCTGAGCTCTCCGGTGGGGGCGTCCTCGTACGTGAGAGTGGACCCAGTGTGGCTTGTCCTGGACCTCGTGTTCTGGATGATCGTGGTGGACCTGGGCCTGCGCCTTTACAGGACGAAAGCGAAGGCGAACTCGGCACCTTCGTCTCAGGGTTGAGCTTGAGCCTGGCCTGAAGGTGAATTCGTGTACCTGTTCAACACGAGGAGGGCCGAGCCCCCCGTTATGACCAAGGGGACATGGTAGCTTATGATCCTCCAGGAGAAGACCATGGGCCACGAAGCTAGCCCGAAGACCTGGTCCGAGTACAGGTAGACCCCAGCCTCTGCCAGCCCCGAGCCGCCAAGGGTTACCGGCAGGTTGCCGAGGACTATGGAGGAATAGACGAGGAGCGCCGACTCGGCGAAGGAGAGGTCAAGGCTGAGGCCCTGCGCGACCAGCCAGAGGGTGGAGGAGGTCAAGGCCGCGATGAGCAAGGTGTAAAGGGCCACGATGGCTATCTTCCTCAGGTTCCTCCCCGTCAACGTCATGACGGACGCTTCGCAGAACTCGGCCATCATGGCGTTGCCCTTGGCCATCAGCTCCTCCGCCCGCTTTCCCCCCACGATCGCACGCAAGGGTCGAAGGAGGGCACGGGGTACCCGTATCATCCCCTTGCGAGAGACCATCACCACAGCCGTGATCAGCACTAGGATGGCGGAAGAGAGGACGAGCAGGACGATGGCGATGGATCGGCCGCCCGCGTAAAGGGCGTAGGCCCCCGCCGCGAAGGCTATCAGGTTCGCGCAGAAGACGTCGAAGACTATCTCTATGTAGGGCAGCCAGAGAGCCCTCCCCGAAGCCTCCCCCTTCTTCGCCAGCCAGGCCGCCCTCGCCACTTCTCCCCCCACATACGCGGCCGTGGTCATCGCCACGAACTCGCTAGCGAACCTGACGGCGATCCCCTCCCAGAAGGGGAACTCCCTTCCAGAGAAGGACCGAACTATGTAGTTGAACCTAAGGCCTTGGGCGAGCAGCCTCAGGATGGCCGAGAGCGTGGCGGCGGCCAGGAAGGCGAGCTGGATCTGCAGGAGGACCCGGGGGTCGACATGAAAGGCAGACGAGATGACCGCTAGGATGAGGACGCTCAGCACGACCGCGGCGATGGAGATGTGCTTAACTCTCATGGCCTCCAGCTCGACCTTCTCCCGACGATCGATGCTTCATCCGCACGCCGTCTCCACGAAGGCGCATCAATATAAATATGGACCGATGGAGACAGGCAGCGTGATGGGATCGGGTGATCGATGTTGGGCAGGCCCAAAGGGCTGGTAGCCTTCGACATGGACGGCACCCTGCTCACGGGCACGCCCAGCTGGGAGATGCTACACGCCCACTATTTCACCCTGCACGTAGCACAAAAGGCGCACAGGGACTACTCTGAGCACAGGATCACGTACGAGCAGTTCATGAGGAGGGACCTGGGGGCCTGGCCCAGGCCATTGAGGCGCAGCGAGCTGCTTGAGGTGCTGTCGGGGTTCAAGCTCAGGCCGGAGGCCCCGGCCGTGGTGGCGGACCTTAGGCTGATGGGATACGAGCCGGCCATAGTTACGTCTGCGCTGGACCTCTTGGCGGAGATGGTGAGCAGGAAGCTGGGGATAAAGTACTTCATGGCCAACAGGGTGGGGTTCGACGCCAGGGGCAACTTCGATGGCAGGGTGTACCCCATGGTCGAACCCCTGAAGAAACATGAGGCGTTCCTGAAGCTTGTGGAGAGGTTGGGGGTCGGGCTGGACGCCACGGCGGCCGTTGGGGACACGGAGTACGACTCCACGTTCCTGAAGTCCGCTGGGAGAGGCTTCGTGATAGGTGACGAAGGGCTGGCCAGCCGGCTGGGCGTGACGTACATCAGAGACCTCAGGGAGCTCCTGTCCTACCTCGACCCGTTATAGGTGGACGAAGCTCGACGCCAGGAAGTACCCAAGCGAGGCCACGAGCGCGCAGGCAGGGATCGTGACAAGCCAGGCCCACACTATCCTCCTGGCCACCCCCCAGCGGACGGCGGATAGCCTCCTCATCGCCCCCACACCCATGATCGCCCCAGAGATGACGTGGGTGGTGCTCACGGGTATGCCAAGGAGGGAGGAGCCGATTATCGTGGCTCCACCGGCCGTTTCCGCGCAGAAGCCGTTGAACGGCTGAAGCTTGGTTATGCGCATCCCCATGGTCTTCACTATGCGCCAGCCGCCGAACGCGGTCCCCATGGCTATGGAAGCATGGGCGGCAAGCACCACCCAGAGGGGTGGCAGGGCCGGGCTGGAGACGTACCCGACGCTGAAGAGGAGCACCGTGACTATCCCCATGGTCTTCTGGGCGTCGTTCGTCCCATGGCTCAAGCTGAAGAGGCTTGCGGAGACCAACTGGAGTTTCTTGAAGTAACGGTTGACGGTCGAGGAGGTGCTCCTTCGGAAGAGCCATGCCACGGCGATGGAGAGGGCGAAGGCCGCGGCCATGCCCACCAGTGGCGAAAGGACCATGAACGATACGACCTTGGAGAGGCCTGGCCAGAGGACAACGGAGGACCCAGCCTTCGCGACGGATGCCCCCACCAGTCCCCCTATGAGGGCGTGTGACGAGCTGGTGGGCAGGCCCAGGCGCCAAGTCAAGATGTCCCAGAAGATGGCCCCCACAAGCCCTCCCAGGACCACGTTGGCGTCGACGACGTGTGGGTTCACTATCCCGCTTCCGACCGTCCCTGCCACCTCCACCCCGAAGACGACGAAGGCGATGAAGTTGAAGAAGGCGGCGAGGATGACGGCGTTCCAGGGGGAGAGGACCCTGGTTGAGACGACTGTGGAGATCGCGTTGGCCGCGTCGTGGAAGCCGTTCAGGAAGTCGAAGGCGTACGCGACCACGACTATGGCCGCGATATAAGCGATGTCCGTCAAGATCTCAGCCGCGCTACCCTAGGTGTTTTTCATGACTATGTCCCTGAGAATGTACGCCACGTCCTCGCACTTGTCCGTTATCTCCTCCAGCACTTCGTAGATCTCCTTGAGCTTGACTATCTTGAGCAGGTCCCCTCCCTTGAAGAGCGCCGCCACGGATTCGTTCAACAGCACGTCCGCTTCGTTCTCAAGCCTGTCAACTTCGTTGCACCTCCTATCTATCTCGGGGCTGAGCTTCCTCATCGTGGCGAAGGCGGAGTCGATCTCCTCCACAGAGTGCAAGACTATTTCTGAGAACTGCTTCATCACTACCGTGGCCTCAGCTATCTCGTAAAGGGCAAGCTTGTTTGCAGAAGCGTAGATGAAATCCAGGACGTCGTCGTACTTCGATGCCAGGCTGGAGATATCCTCGTGGTCTATGGGCGTGATGAAGGTCTTGTTCAGCTTCTGGTAGATTTCATGGACTATCTCGTCCCCCCGGTGCTCCAGCTCCTTTATCCTGTCCCTCTTCGCCTGCACGTCCCTAAAATCGTAGATGAGGTCCTTCAGGGCCTCCGCGGCCAGAAGGACGTTCTCGGATTCCCTTTCCAGCAGGTCGAAGAAGACCTTGTCCTGAGGGATGATTATCTCCTTTATGCCCATGGTGAATACATCTTGGGGTAGACGGGGTCCGGATTTAACGGTTACTGGGCGCGTGAGACGGGAGGGCCGCGACGATCGTGAGCTCGAGTCACACGGATTCCAAGGCCAGTATCCCGAGGAGGTCGAGCGCGCTCCACATGACCTTCTTGAAGGCCAGAACTAGGTATGCCCTCGCCTTCCTGACGTCTTGGTCCTTCTCCGCCATGACGGGCAACGTCTCGTAGAACTTGTTGAAGGCTACAGCCAGCTCCCGGGCGTACTGTGCCACCTTGTTCGGGGCTAGGGCCCTCTCGGCGTTCTCAACCTCAAGGTCGAACTTTGACATCAGCGTCACAAGCCTCTTCTCCTCCGGGGCGGTCAGCTTCGAGGCGACGGGCTTCGTGAATGGCCCAGGCTTGAATCCCATCTTCTCCAAGAGCCTTGAGGCGCGGGCGTAACTGTAGACGAGGTAGGGGCCCGTATCCCCCTCCAGCTCAAGGGACTCCCGAAGGTCGAATATCATGGGCTTGTCCAGGTCCTGCCTGACCATGCCATATCTCAACGCCGAGACCGCGAGGCTCTCCCCGACGAGATCGAGCCAGTCGTCCGTCGCGCCCGGGTTGCTCTGAGCGCTCAGTTTCCTCGCCTCCGCCTTGAGGGCGTCCAAGACGTCGTCGACGTTCACGTAAACCCCGAACCTGCCCGACATGTGGAGGAACTCCCTGTCGTCCTTGACCTTCATCCCTAGCTCCTGCGCCGTCCTCCTGCTCAAGGCTACAACCTCGTAGGCCAAGTGGACGTACTTCTTCTGCTTCATCCCCAGCCTCTCCAGGGCGTATGATACGAACTTCTGCACGCGGCTCTGCCTGGCGTCGATCACCGTCACGCACATGTCCCCGTTCCCGAAGGAGGGGAGGCCCTTGGGCTTCCTGGCTGGAGCCGGCAGGGTCGCCCAAAGCGGACGCCCCCCTGCCTGGACCCAGAACTTCGTGTAGCCGAAGCGGTCCTCCAGCAACCCAAGCTTCCAAGCGGCATAGGGTATGTCCTTGGCGGCGTAGACCGCCGTTCCGTCGCTCCTGACGAGCACCTTCTCCTCCTCATCCTCGGGGGATTCGAGCACCCAGCAGCCCTTCAGCTTCCCCTGCTCCGCCAGCCTGATGGCCCCCTTTGCCTTGAGCATCTCGAAGACCTGAGACCAGTACCCCGCCCTGAGTATGTGGCTCTCGAAGTTCAGGAGGTCGTACTGCACCCCCAGCCTCGAGAGGGTCTGAAGTTGGGCCAAGACCACCTTCTTCACGACCTTCGAGGCGAATTCGGAGACCTCGTTGCCGCCCTCCTCCAGGGCCCTGCTCACCTCCTTCCTCTTCTCCAGGAGGGAGGGCTGGGTTGAGTACATATCGTTCACCTTGACGTACACGACGTCCCCGCAGTACTGGTCGTACTTGACGCCAGCTGGTGGCCGCTCCGGCAAACCCGCGTAGAGCATCCCAGTGATCACGTCGGCGACCTGTACCCCCGTATCGTCTATGTAGTTGAGGACCTCAACCCGATGCCCCGTCTTCTTGAAGATCCTGGCGAGGACGTCTCCGACGATGGCGTTCCTGGCGTGGCCTATGTGGAGGGCCTTGTTTGGGTTCACGCTCGTATGTTCCACGACCACCTTCTTCCCCGAGCCGTAGGTGAGGCTGCCGTAGTCCTCGTCGTTGAGGGCGGAGGAGATCGTCTCGAAGCAGACGTCGGGGAGGCTGGCCTTGAAGTTTATGTATCCGGCGGGATGGGCGCTGGCGCTGAGCAGGTACTTCGCGTCCCTGAAGTTCATGGCCTCCACCACCTTGGACGCCGCTTCCTTCGGCCCCAGGCCAAGCACCTTCCCCATGGAGAAAGCCACGTTACATGAGACGTCGCCGAGCTCGGGATGAGGTGGGTCGGAGAAGGAGTAAGGGAGGACGCCCACGCCTATGCCTTCGAGGGCGCCGTCGACTATGAGCTTTGCCTCCTCCAGCACTTTCCGAAACGTCAGAAGTTCACCCTGCGCTCATCTGGAGGGGGGCGGTTCGCTGATTAAGTTTTCTAGCACGTAGCCCACCCCTTCCACCACCCCTGCCCCCATGTGGGCTGCGGTGACGTGCCTCGCGGCCGAGCGGGCCGGGACGTCCGCGTTCCCCACGGCGATGCTGAAGCCGCAGGCCAGGAACATCGGGACGTCCGTCTCGCTATCCCCTATTGCGACGGCCTCCGAAGGCTGAACGGACAGCATCGATAGCGCCTTGAGGACCCCTGTCCCCTTATCCACCCCCTCGGAGGATATGTGGAGGGCATACCCGCTGTCCAGGACCTTCACCCTGAACCCTCCTTCCCTCAGCTTCGAGCGGAGCAGGTTCACGTCGACGGTCCTCTCCAGCACCACTTCCGTGAACCTCGGGAAGGCGTCCCTCAACGTGAGGCCGCTCACCTGTCTGGTGAGATGTTCGTAGGCGAGGAGGGGCTCGGTATTGTCGGACCAGAGCCTGATGTTCAACGGGCTCTTGAAGACCGTCACCCCGCCGTTCTCCCCGACGACCACCCCGCAGAGGCCCAGGTACATGGAGAGGGCATAGAGCTCCCACCCGCTCCTGCCGCTGACGAGCACGACCCTGTATCCCATCTTCTCCAAGTTGCGGAGGACGGAGGCGGCCTCTAGGTCGACGGTGCCGTCCTCGGTGGTGATCGTCCCGTCCACGTCCACGGCGAAGGCCCTGACCTTCATGCCCAGGCCAAGGCCTGGCATCAGGAGGCGGCCTAATAAAGGGTTTGAAGGGAGGGGGTGAACTACTTGAATTCTTCCTCGGGGGCGGGGGCGGCCGCCCTGCGCCTTCGGATGAACCAGATGAAGCCTATCACGGCCACCACCACTATCGTCGAGGCGGCTATGACCAAGATCAGCATGAAGTAGTCGTCCCCCCATTCAGCCTGCAGGTTCTTGTTCGAATCCACCGTGACCTGCACGGAGGGGGTCCCGGCAGATACGTCACCCTTCCAAGACAGGAACTTCTTGCTGACCAGGCCGAAGAAGCCGTCCGGGACGGAGGTAGGGTCCACGCTCACGGTGGCGGTGGTCCCCCTGGGGTACCACGCCCCTGCCCCGAGGGCGGCCCCGTAGGGCGTGGTGGCCGAAACGAAGTAGTAGGTCTGGAACTTGGCGTCCAGCGAGAGGTCGGAGAGGACCTTCACGGTATCGGAGGTCTTCGATGCGCCGTCAGAGTACTGGATGAAGGTGTACCTTGCGGAGGCACCCTGGTGCTCCCCCGGAACCGTGACCGTGGCCTGGCCCCAGAAGACGTCCCTGAACGAAGCGACCCCTCCGGAGTCGGTCGTCAGGTTCCAGACCTTCCCGGCGGAGTCGCTAAGGGAGACCTTCACCCCTGAAATGGGGTTGCCGGCTTCGTCCACGACGGTGAGGGTGACGGTGTAGTACGCGTCCACCGTGAGGGCGAGGGAAGCGGCGGCGGTCACGAAGCCCGCCTTCGTGACGGCGAAGGTTACGTTATCGAAGCCGGGGGACTTCGGCAGGTACTGGGTTGAGAAGGCACCGTTGAGGTCCGTGAGGCCGGTCGCCGAAGTGAACTGGCCGCTTAGGGCCGACGCGCTCACCTGGGCGGAGCCGACTGGAGCCTGGCCGCTCATGGCCGTAAGGCCAACCTGGTAGCTCCTACCCACCACGACGCGGCTCGTCGTCACGTTCAGGGATATGGCCATGGGCAGCTGGGAGACGGTGACGATGGCGCTGCCGGAGGTGTAGCCCTGGGCGATGGCCGTTATCACCGCGGTGCCGGGGCGGCCCAGAGCAAGGGGTGCGGAGGCGTAGGAGGCCCCGGCGGCCATGGTGACCATGTTTTGCACGTCCGCGACGGACGGGCTGTCGCTCGTCAGGAAGACCTGTATGGGCAGCTCCGGCTTGGCCGGCCTCCCCTCCGAATCGAGCAGCTGCACGACGGCCTGCTGAGAGGAACCGTCGTTGACCATAGTAAGAGGTCGGGCGTACACCGCGAGGACGGAGGGGAAGGGCTCCACGGTCCGCACGAGGGCCCAGGTGGGCTCGAAACCTGTGGCGGAGGCGGTTATGTTCGCCACACCTGGCGAGGACGTGGATATGAAGCCGGCTACGGCGTAAGACTTGCCCTGCTGGACTATCACGCTAGAGTCCACCGTGCCCACGGTGGGGTCGGCTGAGATGAGGGAGACCTGGATGTCCGATGGGGCCTTCGCCGGGTTCCCGTTCAGGTCCTGAAGCTGCACGTAGATGAGGGGGTAGCTGTCCCCCGTAGCCCTGAGGACGGAGGAGGCCATCCCCAACACTATCTTGGCCGGGGGCGGGGCGCTGCTCTTGATCGTCTTCTGCGCTGGGGCGAACCCGTCGGCGGCCGCAGTTATTGTCGTCCCCCCTACGAGGAGGGTGCTTGTGAAGTCGGCGAGGGCGTAGGTGGAGTTGTTCGTTATCTGGGCCTGAGAGGATACGGAGCCGTAAAGGGTGTTGGACGAGGAGAAGTACACGGTCACCGGGCTCCCCGCGGAGGCCGGGACGGGGTAACCGTCCGACTGGTTCAACAGCTGCGCGCACACTATCTGGGGATAGATGGAGCCGTCGGGCAGGACTGCGGGCGGCCCCATCGTCAGGTCGATCGTCTGGCCCTCAGCCTGCAGCCCTGCCTGCCTGGAGACCAAGGTGACGAACCCTGCCGAAAGGCCTGAGGACTGGGCGGTTATTATGGTGACGCCTTCAAGCGGGCCACCAGACCTTATGGTCTTGAAGGCGTAGAAGGACCCCTGGGGTATCGTGAGGGAGGGCGTATCGAACTTGGCCACGGAGACGTTGGAGCTGGTGAGGACGACGTCTATGGGCGTCTTCGCCCTGGCGGGGAAGCCCGCTGGGTCGGTAAGGGATACCACCACCAGACCGGTCGTGAGGCCGTCGGCGACCATGACCCTCGGGAGGACGGAGACCTGTATGGCTGCAGGGGATGGGCCGCTCACCGTGACGGTGGTGGAGCCGCTGACGTAGCCCGGGGAGGTGGCCGTTATCACGGCCGTCCCTGGGATGTTAGTGGTGGAATACGGGGCCGTCGCGTACGTCGAGCCGACCGGTATGGTCACGGAGGCCCCCACCGAGGCCACGTTCGTATCGGAAGACGTAAGCTGGACCGGAAGGGCGGTGGGGGACCGGGCCGGCTTCCCGGTAGGGTCCTGGAGCTGGACCACCAGGGTTCCGCCCTCGCCCCCCTGAGGTATGAGGACTGAGGGGAGGGGGTACACCACGATGCGGTCGGGGAATCCCACGGGGACGGTCGTAGTTATCCCCAGGGTCCCTGCCTGTATCCCCGGAGCCAGGGCGGTGATGACGGTCGTCCCCGCGGTTGTAGTGGACGTGAAGGTGGCGGTGGCAAAGTAGCCATCGAACGGGATGTTGACCGTGGGCTGGACGAAGCCCACCCTCTGGTCCGAAGAAAAGAGGGAGACGAGGAGGGAGGAGGGGGCGGCGGCCGGGTTTCCGGCCGAGTCCGTCAAGTACACGAATAGGGTGTATGCCCCTCCGTCTGCGGGGACGTTGCTAGGGACGACGTCCAAGTTGAACCTCAGGCCGTACTGCTGGGCCTGGGTGACCTGGAGGGGAACAAACCCGGGAAAGCCGAAGAGCAGCAGACATAGCATAGACACTATTTTAAGCCTAAGAGGGCTCATCCTTGTACGAAAAGTAGTCAGCTTTAAAGTAATTATAAACCTTTCCAGAGCTGAATAGAGCGCTGACAATCGATCACATCCCGCCAGTTATGTTTACGATGGTCGGATAGTAGGCCTCGACGAACATCCTATAGTAGGTGTCGAGGTCGCCGTAGCCGTTCCCTCCGTAGGCCCATATCCCGGCCGTCCAAGAGACCCTCTTGCCGGCGGGGATTGTCATCCAGTGGCTGATGTCACCGTCGTACATGTAGGCTAGGGAGTCCAGCACCCTTCGCGCGAAGTCCGCGGAGGTCCATATCCACAGCCTCGAGCTGCCGGGGAAGAGCCCCTTGATGGCGTTGACGTAAGCGAGGTTGGGCAGCACCGCCTCGCCGAAGCCCAAGGTACCCCTGTTGTTGTACTGGCCGTACCAGTACATGAAGTTGGAGTCTATGTCGTGGGTCCCGGGAGAGGAGCTGTATGTACCCGAATGCACGGAGAGGTCTGTCCTCTGGTGCGCCCAGTTGGTGACCCTTATGGCGGAGCCCTGGTCTGAGCTGGTGCCCGAGATCATCGTCAGGAAGCTGTAATACCTGTGGTCCGTCCAGGTTTGGCGCCAAGTTATGTCCTCGTACAGCTGTATGTACTTGGTCCCGTATGGTATCAGCACTATGTCCGTGTGGTTGAACGCGCCCGGGCTATCCACAAGCTGAAGCAGGTCGTTGGCTCCTCCCCCCGGTTTGGGTTCCACCCTCATCACATCCGCGCTTGCCCTGTACGCCACAGCCCTGATGGGGCCGACGAGGACGTTCCAGTCCCCTCCTGGCAGTATGTGGGGTATCCAGTTGCCGCCACCATTCATCCTCACCCACCCGACCCCGTTGATCAGGAACTCGGCATGATAGGACCCATAATACATGGATATCGTCCAGTCCACCGCCCAGCTGTTCCCTTGGTTGGGGACCAGCCGTGCTGTGTAGACCGTATTGTTTATGTCCACGTAGATGCCCGAGCTATTTATGGAGACCCTGTAAGCAGGAGGGGGCGCGTCGGCGTCGAAGAGCCAGTATATCCTCACCCTCTGCTGGTTTATGGACGAATTGGCGAAGTTGACGAGGAAGACGAGCTTGTCACCTACGTCGAACCTCCTCACCCAGTCCGCGAACTGCAAGGTGGGGGTCAGGTAGTCTGGGGTCCACACCTCGACCTGGCTGGGTATCTCCACGAGGTTAGTATCGCTGGGCCCGTTCACCGTGCTGTAGACCCTGAACTGCTTCACGGGCGGCATGGGGATGGGGACGAACCCCCCGCTCTGGGCTAGAGGGGTGTTGAACCAGAGCATCGACCCGTTCAGAAGAGTCTCCAAGGCGTAAGTCTCGTCCGGCTTGGGGATGGGGCCCAAGACGTTGCGGATGGCGTTCTCCTGGATGGTGTATTCGACGTACGTGTACGTATACGACTCGACTATTATCCCCCGAGTGTCCTGCGCCCAGACCAGGAGGTACTTGTAGTATGGTGAGGGTATCTCCTGCCCCGTCGCGTTGAGCAGGTAAAGCGTATAGGAGCCCCCTCCGTTGTTCGAAAGGAGGGAGACGATGGCGTTCCTCCAGGACTTGCCGACGCTGTCGAAGTAGGCGATGTTGAAGTTGGACGGGGAGAGGTCCTCCACAGGCTGGCCGTACTCCCTGTTAAGGTATACGTTCAACACAGCGTAGTTCGTCCCGTTTATGCTCTCCTGGTGTATCGAGGGCACGTCAAGGGTCATGTTCAGGAGGAACAACGCGTCCTCGTGCCAGCCGTAGAAGCCCTGGCCGGTCAGGTTGGCGTCGAAGCTGGCGGAGACGACGGACATGCTCTGAGGCGTGTACCAGAACAGCTTCGCGAGCTGATTGTTCGTGAACCTCGCCTCCGTGAGGTTGAACCCGAAGAAGACACCGGGATACTGGAGGGTGATGTTGCTGAGCGTGAAGTTGAGCTGCACGCCGTCCGCGGCGAAGGCCCTGGAGGCGGACCTAGTCCAATAGGAGAAGAGGTAGTAGGCCAGTATCCTGGGGGACTCCATCTCCGCTGTTTCGTTGTATCTCTGGGTGAACTTCGCCAGGACGCCTATCAGGGCCCTCCCGAAGTCCTCCCTCAGGTTGTTTATCGTTTCCGTGGCCTGGTTGTATCTCATCTGCTGGTACGAGGTGGAAGCAGAATATATTGAAATGACGACGGAGAAGATCAGGAGCGCCATGGCCAACGCCGCCATAAGTATTACCTGGCCCCGCCTTCTACCCAAGGCTCACACCTCCATCATATCCTGGTCGCCCTCGCCAGCTGAAGGTCGAACACGAGCACATAGAAACCCTTGCCGGGGGCGTTGATGTACTTGGTGGTGTAGATGAAGGTGACCTGCGAGACTTGCCCCGCGTTAAGGAAGGCCGACGCGTCGGCGTTGCTTATCGTGACGTTGGTGGGAAGAGGGGTCAGCGTTACGAACCTGTCCGCACTTATCGTCGAGTTGTAGACGGTCATGTTGAAGAGGATGCCGGTGGGGAAGATGCTGCCGAGCACGACCCTCATCTGCTGGTCCCAGTTCGGGACGATCTCTCCGCTAGCGTCGAATATGACCCTATCGAAGCCGCCCTGCCTCGCCAGAGTGTTGAGGGTGTCGAAACCGTACTTCTCCAGGTCGGTGCCCCCCCTTATGACGTACGGGTTGGCGGGGAGCAGGTAGAAGTAGC